>Ga0182018_10001163_pt1 | contig 30949 bp, 29 predicted proteins | sample 812P2MmetaG_FD_120490 | JGI IMG/M metagenome (GOLD analysis project Ga0182018, IMG submission 120490) | Permafrost microbial communities from Stordalen Mire, Sweden - 812P2M metaG | ecosystem: Environmental > Terrestrial > Soil > Wetlands > Permafrost | place: Sweden: Stordalen | collected...
CTCCGGGATCGGTTGGAAACAGGATACCGGCGGGTGCGCCCGGGAACACGACCGATTGCTGGCCCGCCGCGAACGTGGCGAGCTGATTGTACTTCTCGTACCACGGCTCAATGCGGTCCCAGCGCAGACCGTAGTTCAACGTCAGGTTCTTCCTTATACGCCATCCATCCTGCGCGTATAGCCCTATGTATTTGTTGCGGCCGTAGAAAGGCTGAAGCTGGCTTTGGTTGTACTGGCTCGGAATCCCCAGCAGGAAGTCTGCAAAGTCGATGCCAGTCTCGCTTCCGTAGAATATGAAGTTGCCGTTCAACTGGGCGATCGGATTGACATTCACCTGATCGTAGTGGAACTGTGCGCCTACCGTGATGGTGTGCGTGCCGGCGACTTTCGAAAAGTTGTCGCTCGATTGAAACGTGTTGTTGACCTGCTTTAGCTCGTTCGTGTTCGTGCCGATGGAGAAGTTATTGAAGTTGACGCTTTCCACTCCTTCGGTCTTGGGCGACAACGGGACGATACCGGGCGTGTTCTCACCCACCACGAAACCCTGAGACGCCAGACTGACGCCAACTCCGCCGATTGGCTGACCCAGATTCATGGAGTCGCGCAGGAAGCCGAGGTGGAATTCGTTGACGGCGGTGGAATTGATGGTTTTGGTGTCACCCAAGGAAAGCAGTTGTGCCCGGCCGAGGTTCAGGGCATTGAAACCGGGCACATTCGCGCCACCTTGTGCTACTGGGTAAGGATTGTTCTGCGACCAGCCGTCCAGAAAATAGTAGGCGGACAGCATTCCCCAGTGGGTGCTGCCGTCGAGCCGGTACGCGCCTTTGTCGTCCTGCAACGTCTCGTTGTAAGCCGAGGTGGAAAAAGTGCCATCGGAATTGTTGGGCGCCGGAATGTATTGCAGAAGATTCGCGGCGGGCGCCGCCCAGGCGCTCTTGGGGATGATGGCGTTTGGGAGAACGCACTGGGTGGAATTCATGCATCCGGGGAAATAATATGGCTCACCCGCCGTCACCCCGTAGCTCAGTTTTTGCGAAAGCTGAGTGGCCCAATGAGCGCCGCTCACCGTGGTCGGGGCCGGCATCCCGTTTTGGCCGACAGTGGTAAACGCGCTCGCGATATCGGACAGATTGCCCGCGCGGTCCAGCAGCGAAGGGACGGGAATCTCGCCTGTATCGATTCCTTGTGTCAGTTGGGTTCCTTGATAATCGGCGAAGAAGAAGACCTTGTTCCTGCGGATGGGGCCGCCCAGCGTGCCCCCGAATTGGTTTTGGTCGAACATTCCGCGCGTGGGAGAAAAGTAGTTGCGGGCATCCAGGTCCGTGTTACGCAAGAATTCGAAGACATCCCCATGGAATGCATTGGTCCCGGACTTCGTGACCACACTGATTTGCCCTCCGCTGAACTCGCCGTATTCCGCGTCAAAGTTACTGGTGAGAATCCGGAACTCGGCGATGGAATCCAGGTTGGGAACGATGGCGGCGCCCATATTGACGTCTTCTTCGACGTCGCTTCCATTCAGCACAAAGCTGTTGGCGAATTCCCGCTGGCCGTTGATCGAGACGGTGCCGGGGTTTAGGTCGCCGGAGGGAGAAAAGGCGCTGACACCCACATCCTGAGTCGTGTCGGATGTCAGTGACGTGATTGGAGCAACGCCGGCTTGAAGAGCCAGCAGGTCGGTGTAGCTGCGGCCATTCAGCGGCACGGAGGTCATCTGTTTGCCGGTGATAACCTCGCCCATCTGGGTATCGGCGGTATCGACATGCGCGGCCGATTCGGATACGGTAACCGTCTCGGCCCTTCCCCCGATGGCCAGAGACGCATCCACTACAACCTTGCTGTGGATATCGATCGCGATGCCGGTGCGTTGGAGAGGCTTGAACCCGACAGCGTCCACCTCAACGTCGTAGCGTCCAACCGCCAGGCTCTGGAATGCATAGAAGCCCCGGCCATCGGTGGCGATGGTTTGCTTCACGGCCGTGGCCGTTTCCGTGGCCGTGACCTTAGCCCCGGGAATCGGCTTGCCGCTGGGGTCTGTAACGGTTCCCAATAAACTTCCGCCGTCGCTGGCCCACAGTGCCGACGCCAGCAGGACGAGCAAGCCGATTCGTAACCACTGTTTCCCAAAACGTTGTGTATTGCAACTCATTTGCATCAAGAAAACAGAATACCGCACCGATACAGGGCACGTAAAGACGTTTCAGCAACTCAGTTGCAATTGGGGTTAAACGGAAGAATCCGCGGGATGAACTGCGACACAACGTGATGTCTGCCCTGCCGCAGCGGGGAAGGTCAAAACCGCGGGCGCCGGGCGACGCTTGACACTGCCCCAAGCAAGCGATACGCTGGTGTCCCTATGCGCTGGACTGCGATCAACTATCTTGCCATTCTCGCCGCGGCAATCGCCAGCATGCTGGTGGGTTTCGCGTGGTATTCGCGCGCCCTCTTCGGCCCGGCCTGGGCGAAGTGCCGCGGCATTGATATGAACGATCCGAAGCAGAGCCAGGAGTTGCAAAAGGGGATGGGCACCGTGTACGCGGCCAGTTTCGGAGCAACGCTGCTGAGCGCATGCGCGCTCTGTCTGCTGGTCGTCCGCATCCAATCCGGCGGAGTGCTTGGCGGACTCAAGCTCGGTCTCCTGGTGTGGCTGGGATTCACTATGACGGTCCAATTGACCGCAGCGCTCTTCAGCCACAAGAACCGGACCTTGTTCTTTATCGATACAGGCTATCAGCTAGTCTGTTACCTGGTCATGGGCGCAATTCTCGGCGGCTGGCAATAAGCCCGCAACAGCTTACCGGTTGCCGCGGCGCTGAGCCGTGTGCTACGGTTTCGTTCGCATGAGATCCTGGCAAGTTCACGCGTTTTGCGAGCCGGAGCAGATGACGCTCGACGATATTCCCGTACCGGAGCCCGGTCCCGCCGAGGTGCGCATTCGCAACCACGCGGCGGCGCTTAACTTTTTCGACATACTGCAGATACAAGGCAAGTACCAGATCCGGCCGCCTTTTCCGTTCACTCCCGGCGCCGAAGTTTCGGGCATCGTGGACGTGGTGGGCTCCGCAGTGAAGCACGTATTTCCTGGCGATCCGGTGACCGCCATGACCCACAACGGCGCATTCGCCGAATACTCGCTGGCGGCGGCCAACCGTACGTTCCACACAATCGCGGGGATGGATTTTCCGGAAGCGGCCGCCATGCCGGTGGTGTATCACACGTCGTACTTCGCACTGCATCGCCGTGCGGGCTTGGCGCACCGCGAGTGGCTGCTGGTGCATGCCGGCGCGAGTGGCGTGGGCATGGCCGCGATTCAGATCGGCAAGGCCTACGGGGCGCAAGTCATCGCCACCGCCGGCAGCCAGGCCAAGCTGGACTTTTGCCTGGCGCAGGGCGCGGATCACGCCTTGGCATACACCGACTCCGGATGGGTCGAGCGGGTCAAGGAAATCACTGCCGGGCTCGGCGTGGACGTGGTCTACGATCCTGTGGGCGGCGACGTGTTCGACCTGTCGACGCGCTGCATCGCCGGTGAAGGACGCATGCTGGTGATCGGTTTCGCCAGCGGGCGCATTCCCAGTGTGCCGGCGAATCGCATCCTACTGAAGGATATCTCGATCGTGGGCGTGCATTGGGGGCAGTACGTGCAGCAGCATCCGGAGTTCCTCGCGCATACGCACGAAGTGCTGACCGCTATGTATCTGGGCGGGCAGATCCATCCGGTCGTCGGCAAGACCTACCCGCTGGACGAAGTGCCGGCCGGGTTGCGCGAACTGGCCGAGCGCAAGATTCTGGGGAAGGCCGTGGTGGTGATGGACTGAACTCCGCCTACTTCGTTATTACAAGCGTCCGGCCTCGCAGTAAGCGGACCTGCTGTTCTACGGCACGCACGCAGCGATGAACTTCGCCAAGTCCACCTTCAGCTTCTCCAGCGCCGGCTTGTAAGTGTACATCATGTGGCCGGCCTCGAAGAAGTCCATGCTCACGTGATTGCGCAGCGTCGGGTCGAGCCCCAGGTGGTCGAACGTGTATTCGGTGGCGAAGAATGGCGTAGCCAGATCGTAATGCCCGTTGGCCACGAATACCTTCAGGTCGCGGTTCTGAGTCATGGCCGCGCGCAGGCTCTCCGACACGTTGACGTAGCGATTATCGTAATCTGCCCAACTCCACGGATGCACGCGCCCAGTGAGGATTTCGTATGGCAGGTCGCTATCCCACTTCAACTCCGCGCGCACGTATTGGTTCCACGCAGCGGTGAAGGGGGCGTACACGCTGGCATAACTGGGGTCATAGTCCGGCGCGGCGCTGGTCGGATCCAGGTCGATGCCTTCCAGGCGGCTGTCGTAACGGCCCACGGTACGGCGCTCGTCACGCAACAGTTCCTTGGTGAAGCGGAAGATCGGCACGCGCAGATCGCTATCATCGATGAACTTGGCGGAGAGACCTGTCAGGCGCGCCAACTTCTGCGCGGTCTGGGCGCGTTCCTCGCTCGAGATCGCGTCGCCCTTCAGGAGCGCCAGAGTGTACTCGTGCGAGGCGAACTGTTGGCTCTCCTCCAACGCTTTGCTTTGGCTGGCCATCAGATCCGGCGGCAGTTTCTTGTGATACCAGGCGGTGGCCGTATAAGTCGGCAGGAACAGAATATATGGCAAGTCGTTGCCCCGGTCGAAGCTGATGGTTCCGAAGTTCAGCACCGCGGAGATCAACACGACGCCGTTCAGCGCGTAGCCCATGCGTTGCTGGAGATAGCCGGAAAGATTGGCAGCGCGCGTGGTGCCGTAGCTTTCGCCAGCTAGGAATTTAGGCGAGGTCCAGCGACTGTTGCGCGTAGTGTACAGCCGGATGAAGTCGGCAACCGAATCCAGGTCGCCTTCAATCCCGTGAAAGTTCTTGGCATCCCCTTCCGGAATCGCGCGGCTGAATCCGGTCGAGACCGGATCGATAAAAACGATGTCGGTGAGGTCCAGGATGGAATACTCGTTGTCCACCAGTTTGTAGGGCGGCGCCAGCGCGTTCCCCTCGGGGTCCATCGCGACGCGTTTGGGTCCGAGCGCGCCAAGCTGCAGCCACACAGACGACGAGCCTGGGCCGCCGTTGAAGGCGAACGTCAGGGGACGCCGCGTGGTGTCCGGCACGTCATCCTTAATGTAAGCGATGTAGAAGATGCTGGCCGTGGCCGTGCCGTCTTCCTTTTTCAGCAGCATGGTGCCGGTGGTGGCCGTATATTTCACGTCTTTGCCGCCGATTTGGATGGAGTGCTTGGTCTGTGAGACCTTCTCCTCGGGCGGCTTCTTGTCTTCCTTGCTCTGTGCAGCCGGAGCGGGCGGCTTGGGAGTTTCCTGGGGCGGTTGCGCGAAGGCCGCAGCCGCACAGACCAGAAAGATGGCCAGATCCTTTGCCAGCATGTTTCGAAGCATAAGTCACCACGATACTACATGTGATAAAGCATCAGGTAAACCACCACGCCGGTTACGCTGACATACAGCCAGATGGGCAGCGTCCAGCGCGCGATTTGGCGGTGCTTGTCGAAGCGGCCGGTAAGACCGCGGCGCAACGTAACGATCGCCAGGACGGGAACGGTGGCGGCCAGTATCGTGTGCGTAGTGAGGAGGGTAAAGTATGCTGTCCGGATCGCTCCTGTCTTGGCGAAATGCATGGAGCGTGCGCCGATCTGCACGTGGTAGACGATGTAACACACCAGAAAGATCGAGGAGGTGACGAAGGCCGCAATCATCACTTTGCGATGCGTCTCAATGCGTCTGCGGCGAATCAGCGTGTAGCCCCAGACCAGCAGCACGGCCGCGATAGCGTTTAATGCGGCGTTGATGGATGGCAGATCGTGTACGGTCATTTGGAGTTCTCCCCCTCCAGCGTACGTATATCGTGCAGCAATTTGGGCAACCCGCCATCTTCCGAGGTACTGTAAAAGCCGCGCACCCGGCTATGCCGATCCAGCAGCGCGAAGCGCGTACTGTGTACCAGGCTGCCATCCACGTCGCCCAGTTTGAAACCGTTGCGGCAAATGCTTTCGAGGGCGGCCTGATCGCCGGTGAGGAAAAACCAGCGGCCCGGTTCGGCCCGGTAGCGAGTGGCGTAGGCCGCCAGTATAGCGGGCGTATCGTTCTTGGGGTCCACTGTGAACGAAACCAGCTTGACGTCGGGCATGCTTGCGACGGCGCTCTGTACGCCGCGCATTTGCGAGCTCATGCGCGGACAGGGACCGGGGCAAGTAGTGAAGATGAAATCGGCCACCCAGATGTCGCCTTCGAGCGATTTGCTGTCGAATGGCCGGCCCGACTGCGCCGTTAGTTGGAATGCCGGGACCTGCCAGTAGACCGGCAGCGGCGGCCCTTTGCGGCATCCCACCAGGGGGACCAACAACACTAGTGGGAGAAATAATCTCATGCGTTGCTTACGAGGCTCTTCTGGTTAGCGACCACGCCCGAAGCCAGCAGCAGCACCAAACCGAAACATGCGGTAACCAGCAGGCTGACACCAATACCAGGCGCTCCGGAACTGAGCTTCAGGAGGCCGTTTAGCAGACAGATCGAATAGGTCAGCGGGTTCACCCACATGACGACTTTGATCCAGCCGTGCGCGGTAGCCATAGGAAACAGCGAGCCGGAAACCATCCACATGGGCACCAGTAGCAGGTTCATGATGGCGTGGAATCCGGATGTGGAAGCCATGCGCCAGGCGATCACGAAGCCGAGGCCGGTGAGCGTGAAGGAAACCAGGAACACTGCACCAATTACCGCCAGCACATCCGCGATACCGATCGACACCCCCGCCAGCGGCGCGAAGGCCAGAAAGATCAGCCCTTGAATCCAGGCCAGCGTGGCTGCGCCCAGAATCTTGCCCAGCACCAGGCTGGTGCGGGACGCGGGCGACACCAGCATGGAGAGCAGGAAGCCTTCGCGGCGATCTTCGATGATCGAAATCGTGGAGAATATGGCCGAGAACAGCACGGTCAAAACCAACGCGCCGGCGAAGAAGCGGCCCAGGTCGCCGGAGCCGGAGCCGATCAACAGCCAAAATACCAGCGGCGATGCGACCACACCCAACACGCGGCTTTTCTGTCTCCAGAAGCGCACCAACTCGCGCTGCCACAAAGTCGCAACCGGCAACCAGAAGCCGCTAACCGCGGAGCGAGCCGCGGGCCGCCCCGAGGACGTGCCAGCGCTGTGGCCGCGGGAATCGGCGCTGTAGGAGGTTCGCGAAGAGTTACTCAATCAAAGCTCCCGTCTCGTGAACGAAGACGTCTTCCAGAGTCGGTTTATGCAACCCGACCGAATCGATCGCGCCGGGGAAAGCCTCCACTACCTCGGTGATGAAGCGGTGGCCATTGGCTATCTCCACCCGGAGCACGCCGTCTACCACCGATGGCTTCAGGCCGAAGCGGATTTCGATCCGGCGGGCCAGTTCGGCGGCATCGGCCCCGGCTTCCGTGTTTGCCGCCTGCAGCACCACCACATCTCCGCCGATACCCGAGCGGAGGTGCGCGGGCGTGCCCTCAACCACCACGCGGCCCTCATGCAGCAATGCCAGCCGGTCGCAGCGGTCAGCCTCATCCAGAATGTGGGTCGTCAGCAATATGGTAACGCCTTCGCGGCTGCGCAGTTCGTCGACGTACTGCCACAGCTCGCGGCGCGCGCCCGGGTCCAGGCCGGTGGAGGCTTCATCCATCAACAGGACGACCGGACGATGCAGCAAGCCTTTGGCGATTTCGACGCGGCGCTTCAAGCCGCCGGAGAGCGTCTCCACGATGTCGTTACGCCGATCCGCCAAGCCCAGACGCTCCATCACCTGCTGCATGCGATCGCCGAGCTGCGGGCCGGACAAGCCGTGCAGGTGGCCCTGGGCGCGCAGATTCTCCGCGACCGTTAAGGCTTTGTCGAGGCTCTGCGTCTGGAACACCACGCCGATGCTGCGGCGCACGGCGGCGGGATCGCGTGCGACATCGTGACCGGCCACTTCGGCGCGGCCGCCGGTGGGCGCCATCATGGTGGAGAGAATGCGGAATAGCGTGGATTTCCCGCCTCCGTTCGGCCCTAGCAAGCCGAAGATCTCGCCCGCTTTGACTTCGAAGTTGACATTCGAAAGCGCCAGGCGAGATCCGTACCGATGACTCAGGTTCTCGGCGAGAATCACAATCCAGGTCTATCCAATAGCATCAGCCCGTAGATCAGCGGAAGGTAGAAAACGGAAACCATCAGCACGTTGCGGGCGCGTAAAATGGTGCGATCCAGCGCCACGCGCACTCCGGAGTACAGGAAATAGAGACCGAGCAGCAGCGCGCCTACGAGATAGATGCGTCCGGACATGCCCAGGATGCTGGGAACCAGGCTAACGGGTATGAGGGCCAGCCCGTAGAGTACGATCTGGCGCGCCGTGGAACGGCCATCCGGCTCGACCACGGGGAGCATGCGGATGCCGGCGCGCGCATAGTCGTCGCGGTACATCCAGGCGATCGAATAGAAGTGCGGAAACTGCCACAGGAACAGAATCGCGAACAGCACCCAGGCTTCGCTCGTGAGGGAGCCGTGCGCGGCGGCAAAACCGATCATAGGCGGCATCGCTCCGGGGAATGCGCCGACGGTGGTGGATAGCCAGGAGCGGCTCTTTAGCGGGGTGTACAGGAAGAGGTAGCTGAGCAGCGTGAATAGTCCCAGCAGCGCGGCCAGCGGGTTCACACCCAGCCAGAGATCCATGAATCCGGCGATCGACAAGGCCGCACCGAAAGCGAGCGCGCGCGAGGGCGTGATGCGGCCAGCGGGGATGGGACGGGCCGAGGTGCGCCGCATGCGGCAGTCGGCCTCGCGTTCGTACCATTGGTTAAGGGCGGCCGTGCCGGAGGCGATCAGCCCCGTACCAACGATGGTGTGCAGCAGTCCCCACCACGGAATGGCCGATGCAAATGCCCACCAGCCTCCCGCATTCGGCAACCCGAAGAAGTAGCCGATGGCGGTGCTCATCAGGATGAGCCAAGTGATGCGCGGCTTGGTGAGATCGATGTAGTCTTTCATTCTTCGTGGGGTGGGCAATCATGCCCGCCGCGGCCAGGATTGGCCACCCTCCTACGATCACTTCTTATATGTAAGATCGATGGTCTTGCTGTCGTTCGCGCCCACCGTGATCTGCTGGTCCACCGTGCCGTAAGTTTCATGCCAGGCTTCCAGCGTGTAGGTCCCCGCGGGCAAATCCTTAATTGTAAACGTCCCGTCGTCGCCGGTCACGGCGAAAAACGGATGATGCACCACGGCGATGTATGCGCGCATCCAGGGATGCACGTTGCATTTGACGGGAATCATCACTTCCTCGCGCGGGAAGCTCTTGGTTTTGGGATCGCCGTTGGGCGGCTGCGACTCGTTCCATTCCTGGTTAATCTTGGGCAGCGGATGGATGTTGTGGTTCGTCGGATCGTCGTTCTTAATGTCGATAGGCTGGTTCGTCATCACAGCCAGGACGTGCGGCGTATACATACAGCCCTTCTGATCGATCGCGGCGTGCGCCGTAGGCGTTGGCCATTGCTTATTGGGAAGCCCGGCCTTGATCCACACGAAGGTGTAGCGCAATGTGCCGTTACTATTGAGGATGGCCGTCTCGCTCTTTTGCGGAGTGGAGTGGGCGCGCTGGCAGGCCGGATTGGCCGACATGTCGATGTTTCTCACTGTGGGCTTCGCGCCGGAGAAGACGACCTTTCCGGTGACCGTGGCGGCATCGGATGCGGTGGCCATGAGCAGAGCGAAAACCGCTCCGCACGGGATTAACAGACTCTTCATGAACAGCTCCTTTTTCGAAATGGGTGCTGATTCTGGGTGCACCTTACCTATTGTGCTGCACCGGCACTCGCCCGCAGGCGGGTCAATTCCTCCGGCGTGAACTGGAACATGTATCGTACCAACAATTGCGCGTGGTCCCTATTGTAGCCGTTGAAACTGGCCGGTGTGGGACCGGCGAACACCATTTTGTCGCCCTCTGGCCGGAACAACCCGGAAGGCATCGCCGTGCCCGGACTCATCATGGCTGGGTCCAGCATCCAACGCCGCGCCCAGCCGGGCTTCAGACGCTCCTTTGCCAGCAGGAAATTAGGCGCGGTAGCGTGCGCGTCGTGTTTCGGATCTCCGGTCGCATGGCACTTCAGGCAGGGCGCGCCTTCGCTCGAGAACAACTGCCGTGCCATGGTGCGCTCCTGATCGGATAGCGGCTCCAATCGGTCGGCGATGTAGGGCGCCGCCTGCGACGACATGGCAGCGAAGAATCGGACCAGTTTTTGAATCTCTCCATCGGAAAAATAGAACGTAGGCATGCGCGCGTGCAAATACCGGCGCACGCCATCGCGATCCATCTCATCCGGCTTCTCGGTCAGCGACGGATTGTTCAGAAAACCCATCAGCCACTGCGGATTGACGCGCGCGCCTTCACCAATCAGAGTAGGCGGCCGCTGATCCTTCCAGTCGGGATCCTGGTAGCGCGGCAAGGTCATGAACACGGTGGTCTGCCCCACATGCACCTGATGGCATCCCATGCAATTGTATTTGCGGACCACCCACCAGCCCTCGATGATGTCGCGGCGCTGGTCGGCCGGCGCGTAGAAATAACGCGACGGAATGCTGGGATCCACGGAGCCGGTCAGAAACGTGGTGAGCTGATCGATTTCCGGCTTGGTCAGATTGAAATTGGGCATCTTCAAGCGGTCGAGTTTAGCTTTTTCCTTGCCCTGATCGTATACCGCGGGATTGGCCAGCTTGTGTTCGAAGAAGCCTTTGTGTGTGTACCAGCCTTCGGCCTCCGCCCGATGGCCTAGCAGCGCAAAATCCAATCGCTCGATCGGCTTGGTGCCTTCCTTGGTCAGCTCCGTGCCGATGCGCTGCTCTTCCTCCAGGCCGGCGATTTCGTGGCAACCAGCGCAGCCGTAGAAGCGCACCAGGAATTGGCCGTCGGTCTTCAGGCTGGGGTCATCGAGATAGTCGGCGTTGGCGTAAGTCGCGCCGTCGTGCTTGCGGGTTTCCAGATAGCTGGCGATATCGCGCGCCTCGGCTTCGCTGAGCCGCAGGCTGGGCATGGGAGTCATCTGCATGACCAGCAATTCATGGCCGTCGTTGGGACACTTGCTGTGCTCGGTGTCGAAGACGAACGGCAGGCCGGCGCGCTGGTAATCGGCTTCGGTGATATCTTTCTTTTCGAACGGGCAGTAGGGGAGCGTGCGCTGGCGGGGGTTGTGGACCCAGCGCACCAGGTAATCGTAGTTGTCCTTTTCGCCAACGCGGCTCAGATTGGCGGCGAATGTGCCGCCCTGCTTGTCATCGCCTTCGCCCATCGAATGGCAGGCCATGCAGCCGCGGGTTTCAAAAGCGTCTTTGCCCTTTTCGGGATCGCCGGCCGGCTGATGCGGCAGGTCGCCCGTTACGCCGGATTGCCAGATGAATGCGGCAATCTTCTTGATTTCGCCTTCATCCAGGCGGAATGTCGGCATCTTGGTGCCGGGCCGCCACACGTGCGGGTCCTTGAGCCAAACGGGCAGCCATTCCTTGTGCATCTTCATGCGCACTTCTTTCAGGCTGGGCCCGACCTTCTTGATCTCGCGCACCAGGCTGCGTGCGCGGTCGTCGTCCTGCTCGATCTTGGCGTCGAGGCCGCTGATGCGCACTTTTAAATCGTCGACTTGTCGATTGAACTCCTGCACTGCGGCGCTGTCGAGCGATGGATCGTCGCCCTTCTTACTGGTAAAGCCGATTTCGCGGGTCCATTCGGCTTTCTGCTGGGTCAGTTGGCGAATATCCTGGTTGACGGAGGACAACTCATCCGGATCGCGATCGAAACCTTCATACCGGTGGCAGGCCATGCAGCCACGCAGGCGGAAAATCTCGCGGCCGGCATCCAGCGTGGGAGCCATTTCGGTGACGATTTCCTGGGAGTGGCACTGCTGGCAGCCGGCTTCCAGATTCTCCTTCGCGTGCAACGGCCAAAGCCAGTGTTCGTTGTAGCCATGCGCCTTCTCGATGCTGGTCAAGGCCACGCCGTTGCCGCCATGGCACGGCGTGCAGCCGAACTTCTCCGGATCGTGGATTTTCAGCAACTCGCGGTCGGGATGGCTGATGAAGGCCTCCTCGCCGCCCATGGCGGCCGCGGTGAGCGTCACCGGCTCTTCTGTCCCCACGTGGCAGGACTCGCAGCGGTCCACCAAGTCCACGTCCTTCACGTGGATCTGGCGGATGCCCACTTCGAAGATCGACATTTTGTTCCGCAAGCCGTTCAAGGTATCGGCGCTGACATCGGAGATGCGATCCGTAAGATACTTGTCGCGCTTGGCGCGCAATTCGGTGGCAGGCTTCAACAGATCGACCCGCTTTTGCAGCAGTGTGGCCTTTTCCGTCTTCCAATCCTGTAAGGTCTTATCCATAGTGGCGAAGTCCATCGGCAACTTCTCGGTGGAACCGTCGGCCTTGGGGAGCTTCACCGTGTGGACTTTCCTCTTCAACTCTGCGATCTCCTTGCGCATCGACTCCTGGCTGCTGGGGCTCTTGGAGATCTCGATCTGATAGGTGAGCGCGCCCACGTGCCCGCGGACTTCCTGGAATGGCTCGTTCAACGCGAGCGACCGCGGCACCAGTTCCAGGTTCACTCTGCGATCGATTTCGGCCACCTGCGGCATGACGGCCTTTTCGGCGGCCTGCATCTGGCGATCCACATCCTTATATTCCGGGGACTCCTTGATCTGCGTCTCGGATTTCAGCTCATTCGGCAGCGTGTCCTTCAGGAACTTCGAATAGACCTTCGCGAACCGCGCTTCGTAACCCTTCCATGGCCGCGTGCCATAGACCTCGTCATACAACGCCCAGCCGAACGAAAGCAATAGCAACGCCGAGGAAATGAACAGCGGCTTGCTTAAAGATGAGTGAACGACTGGGTCCTTTTCTTGATCGGTCATATGTTGAACCAGGGAGTAATCCAGATGTATTTAATGCGAAAGACCAGACGCAGCAACATCTTCACCGGCAGCAACAGCATCAGGATCAGGAATACCTGCATGATGGAGTACTGCAACAGGCTCATGCGTGCGTAGATCTTCTTGTTGAACGCCGTGCGCGTGATCAGCTTGTGCATGCCGATCCACGCGCCCACGAAGTAGATTCCCATCACGATGGCGCCGAGGATTAGCTTGCCGATGCGGCCCTTGATGCCGAAAAGGTCGGGCAAGTCGCGGTTCACCTCGAAGATCAAGCGGTTGTGATCCCAAGTGACGCCGGGCCAGAACCACATCCAGCCGGGACCCCGGATGATGGTGCCGATGACGATCATGCTGACCCACAGCGCGATGAAGCCGAACAGGAACGTCAGAATCGAGAATTTGCGCTGCTTGTACGTGTAATAGCCGTTGCCCAGCGGATTGGCGTCGATATACGGAATCACCATTAACCCTATAATGATCAGGCTCGGAAAGATCACGCCCGCCATCCAGGGATCGAAGTAGACCAGCATTTCCTGCAGGCCCAGGAAGTACCAGGGCGCCTTCGCCGGGTTCATCGTCAGCGTGGGATTGGCAGGTTCTTCGAGGGGCGCGTTTAGCGTAATCGACCACACCATCAGGACAATGGTCACAATGATGGCGGCCAGAAATTCGATGCGCAGCAGGTAGGGCCAGACGTGTACTTCCTTGGCCCAACCGGGCTTCCAAGGCTCGACCTTGCGGTGACTGGTCTTGGCCAACGCGGGGTCGGCCTCGAGCTGGCCGATCAGCCGGTCGTTGGCGAATGCCTGCCGCATCCCGTACCAGGTGTAGAACGGTACCACGAAAAGCAGCAGTACGATGGGGACGTTGTCCGGCGTACTGAATATCGTCCAAAGCTGATGAAAATCCATATCAACCCGTGCCCCCGCTAAATTTTCTTCGGTTCCTTGATTTCGGACTCCAGCATCACTGGCGCGGGGCCGGAAATGCCGCCATCTTTACGCACGCGCCAGAAATGCACCACCATGAACGTGGAAGCGATGATGGGGATCGCCACGCAATGCCAGATGTAAGCGCGCAACAGGGCATTCGCATCCACGATCGAGCCGCCCAGTAGCCCGAATCGTATATCGTTAAATGGCGTCATCCCCAACATGTGGCCGAACGGACCGTCGTTGCCCAGCAGCGGTGTGGCGCGCGCCATATTCGTTCCCACCGTGACCGCCCAGAAGCCGAGTTGATCGTCGGGCAGCAGGTAGCCCGTGAAGCTGAGCAGCAGCGTCAAGACCAGCAGCAGGACTCCCACCACCCAGTTGAACTGCCGCGGCGGTTTATACGATCCCGTGAGATAAACGCGGAACATGTGCAGTTCCACCATGATCACCATGAGATGCGCGCCCCAGCGGTGCATATTCCGCAGCAGTTTGCCGAAGGGGACGTCATGCTCCAGATACAGGATGTCGCGAAAAGCTACGATTTTCGACGGGTGGTAGTAGAACATCAGCAGCGTGCCGGTGAACACCAGGGTGATGTAGACGTAGAACGTCATGCCGCCCATGCCCCAAGTGTACTTGTACGCCACCGCGTCGCGATTGATCTTGGCCGGATGCAGGTGCAGGAAGACGTTGGAGAGTACGCCCAGCGCGCGGCTGCGCTGCGTTTCGTCGTGCTTGACGCGCAGCACCGATTTCCAGAGGTCGGTCTTTTCAGGCTGCTTGAGCGCTTTGATCTCTTCGGCCGCGCGCTCGCGCACCACCTTGCTGCCCTCCAGTAGCGCGGTTACTTTGCCTTTGCCGTTCTTGCCGTTGCCGTTGGATCCGGCGGGCGTCGCTGTAGATGGAGGCGCGCCGTTTTTTCCGTCTGTTTCAGCCATGATTACACCTCACACATTGCGGAGAATGGCTCCGTCCATGCCGAACTGCGAGGGTTCGCCCTTCGGCCACCGATAGACGTGGCTCAGATCCACGACGATCTGGCCTTCGGGATCGAGTTCCACGTGCGCGCGGTCCATGGGCCGCGGCGCGGGGCCCTCGAAGTTGATACCCTCGGGATCGTACCCGCTGCCATGGCACGGGCACTTGAATTTGTTCTCGCTGGGCTTCCAGTCCGGCGTGCAGCCCAGGTGCGTGCAGATGGCGGAGATCACGAAGATGCCCTCCGTATTGCGCACCACCCAGATGCGGTATTGGTTTTGGAACTTGGTGTCCACGCCGAAGCCGAAGTCCGACGGATAGCCGATGCGGAAACGAGTCTTCGGTTCATAGAGGGCGCGCGGGAAGAAAAAGCGCAGGAACATCAGGAAATTCACGCCGAGAACGCCCACCACCGAGGCGATCACGAAGCGGCGCCGGCGTAGGATCGGCCTTTGCGGATCGGAATCCGCGGCATCGGGATCTTTGAGAATCTTGAAAAGCGCTTGAGAAAGCGAGGGTTTCGGCGGTTTCGGCGGGGTTGTCTTCCCCGCGGGAGGTTCGGGGGTCGGATTTGCCATTACTTTCCTCTGGACCGGCACTGGCCGGCCGTTCTTCGATTCATAGCGAATTGTAGGAACTCGGTGGCGGCGCTGGTTCTCCCAGCCGTAGGAATGGCGACTCCCTTATGGAGAGTATGGAAAGCTGGTTGTTTAGTAATTGGGGGCCCTTAAAATTCGCTAACGAGAGCCGCCCTCTTCCCAATCCGCTGAAATTTTCTCAACGTCGCATCCCGAGTGCTCCTCAAATGTTATCCAGAGAATATCTTACACCCGTTACAGTACTTTGCAAATGGCCCCGCCCCGGAAAAACTTGAAAGAGTTGAGGCGCACGCACTCTTGCGCACCAGGCGGATGCTCGGCTCCCTGGTCACTTCAGGACGAGCACGGCCATTTTGCCGTCCGTATTCAAATTGTCCCCGGTCGCATTCTGGCCGTGCTGCGGCACGTTGGGACGGTCGACCATTGACAGCGATCGCACCTTGCCGGTCAGCAACAAATCGTTGACCACTTTCGAGCGTTCCATATCGATCTGCGAATCGATCTTGTGGATGAAGGTGCGGTCCTTGGCCGAAAAGTCGATGCCGGTATCGTGCGTGGCGGCGCAGACCCACACCGGCTGACCCTGGTATTGATCGGGCCGCAGCCAGATGCGCAGGTGATGGCGCTTGGAAAAGGTGTTGTTCAGCTTCTCGAAGACTATATCCGGCGGACGTCCATCCAGGTACAGAATCGAGACGGGTGCCTCGCTGTATCCTCTGTCCTCGGCGATGGCGCGCAAAGTTTCGAGTTTGGATTTCTCGCCCAGCTTGGATGCCTGGCTCCAGCCGGCATCGGCGAACGCACCCGTTAATTGCTCCTGGCTGCCGATGAACATCAGAGTGGTGATGTCGGATGGCTTGGGCGGGTTCCACGCGCGGCTCTGGAAGGGTTGCCGATTGACCAGAGCGATCAACGCTCCCGGATCGGCGACCGGTTGTAGCGCGGCATCGGGGCCGGGCGGCGGCGGTCCGGTGAGCGTCAGTGCGGCAGTGAGCTGCAGGTCCAACTCGACGCCGGAATCGTAACTGATATCGCCCGCCGTCTCTTTAAACACGGCGTTCTTGGCGGCGCTCAGAAAGCCGCCGAAGCCGGAATACCTATCCGCGACCTTTTCGATACCCGAGTCCATCCGCGACGAAAGCGTTTCATTCGCGAGTATGCCTTGGATTTCGCCCTTATCGTTGACGCTCTCGCGCGCGTTCTCGACGGCGGTCAACAGCGTATGCACCGGTATGCGCTGGCCGCCCATCTCAAGTTCCCGGAAATCAAGCGCCAGCGTTGCGCGCACGGTCGGGTCGGTGGCGGCGCTGGCCCCCGTAACCACGCCTCTCAGTGCGACGCCGGCGGGGATGGCGAGCGCGCCATTCACCATCACCGGCGCGATTACGATGGTCTCCAACGGGTCGTCCGGTTTGGAAGTGTTGGAAGCTATTTTGGTCTGCAGGCGAACCTGGAGTTGAGTGCCCGCGGGGACCACCGCGGCCAGCGCCGGCGCCGCCAGCGCCCAGCCCACCAGCAGGCTATTTCTCGGCCAATTCGGAAACCGGGCCATCGACGTCCTCAATACGGATTTTCAGGTTGGTGCGGGCGTCCAGCTTGGCGACGGGTATTTCGAAGCGCGCCACGATCATGCGGTCTTGCTTTTGCCGCCCCGGAATCTTGTCGCGTGTGATCAACGAGGCGTTGAACTTCTGCCCGAGAATGGGGTAATACTCGAAGATCCTCTTGGCATCCACCTCGGGCACCGGCGTGCTGGTATAGTTCTGCCCATCGGCTCCCGTAGCGGCGACATCCACGCTACGCACCACAAACGGATAATCGGACGGGTTCACGAAACGGAAATCGACCACCGCCAGGGAGCTGTTATCGTCCATCCCCATGGTGCGCACCTTCAGGATGGCGCCCTTCAGCTCAACGTGCGCGCCGCGCTGCAGATAGAGAATGAAGCCTACGGCGATCAGGATCGCGACCAACCCGATGCCGAACGTCAATAGGAATTGCTTGCTCAGGATTGTGGGACGATCGCCTGGCTCATAGCCCGCCATATAGGAAGATAATAGCAGCAGCGGGGAGGCGACATGCGATGCAGTGGACCGCACGCACCGGAAAAACGCTGACGCTGACCACCGGCGACATAACGCGCATGGCGGCGGATGCCATCGTGAACGCCGCGAATTCCGCGCTGGCCGGCGGATTGACCGACCACTCGCATTAGTCGGGCTTCTGTTGGCGGTTGTCGAAGCCGCCCGCTACGGGCAGGGAGGGCAGCGCCTCAGGAGAGTCGGCATCGTCGTATTTAAGGTCGTATTCAAGAAGGATGCGAACAGTCCTGCCGGGGTCGATCAAGTTGTCGTCCGTCGAGCCTTAGCGCTTATTGGATCACGAGACTGATCAATGCGCGTCTCGCAATCGTCTTGTCGCATTTACAATGGTATCAATGTACGGGAAAACCAAGGTGAATGATCCCTATAATCTACGACGCTTCGTGGAGGCTCAGAATCCAGGCTTCGAGCAGGTGTGCTCGGAGCTGCGGAGTGGCCAAAAGATGGGGCATTGGATGTGGTTTGTTTTTCCACAGATTAAAGGTCTTGGCCGCACCCAAACGGCACACGAGTTCGCAATTTCTTCGCTGGAGGAAGCTGAAGCATATCTGGACCACCCGACTCTCGGGCCCAGGCTACGAGAATGCACTCGGTTAATAACTCTCGTGGAGGGACGTTCGGTCAACCAGATTTTCGGTTATCCCGATGATCTGAAGTTTCGATCTTGTATGACGTTGTTCGCCCATGCCACGTCCGACAACCAGATTTTTAAGGATGCGTTGCAGAAATTTTGCGGAGGCGAATCCGACAGTTTGACTCTTGAGCGACTGTAATTGTTCAGGCTTCTTACGGAGTGCAGTGCTTCGAACTGGCGGAGGAACATGGCGCGCGCACCGTCAGCTTTCCGGCGATCGGCACGGGCGTCTACGGATATCCGTTGCACGGGGCCGCGTCCATTGCGGTGGCCGAGGTGGCGCGCCAACTGGAACGCGCGGAAGGCCCCGTACAGGACGCCATCGCGCCGCGAATATAGACTGAGCTAAGCCCTTAGTCTAAACTAAGAATATGAACGTCAACATCCATGAAGCCAAGACCCATCTTTCGCGGTTGCCGGCCCGTGTGGAGTTGGGCGCAGAGATTATCATCGCGCGCACCGGAAAACCGGTTGCCCGGTTGGCCCCCATGGAACGCAAATCCGGAGAGCGGCGGCTGGGATCCGCTGCCGGGGAGTTCCAGACGCCCGACGACTTCCATGCCCCACTGCCGCCGGAAATCGAGGAGACGTTCTGGCAATAAGGATTCTGCTGGACACGCACGCCTTCTTATGGGCCATTACGGACGATCGGTATTTGCCCCGGCACGTGGCCGCGCTCGGCGCCCAACCGCTTGCCATTGTACACTCTATGCGAAGGCCGTACACAAGGACGGCCGCGAAACGCGCCTGCAACGCGACTGGGTGCTGCTGTATCCGAGTGGCGCACTCGCGACGGCGCAGGGCTGGACCAGCCTGATGGCCCTGGGCGATCTCACCAAGCAACTTGCCTCGCAGGCAATCCGCAACGCGGTCAACCCGCCCGCTGCGCCGCCGCGGCCCGACAATCCGGGCACGGCCATGCTCGCGCAGGTGCAGGCCATGCAGAAGGCCCTCAAGGAAGATGAGGAACTGATCGTCTTGTTTCATGCGGGCGGCGCGACCGTTCGCGTGAACGAGTTCTTCTTCCCATCCTGGCAAGTGGCCGTGCTGACCGGCATTGACACTGGCATTGACAATGACAAGGCAGTGACCCGCGTAATTTCGCCGGTCGAGTCGCTGCAACTGGTCTGCAAGGTTGCCAAAGCCCCGCCGGGCGCTACACCCGCGCGCATCAAGTTCGTGACGCCACGCGAGCCGGCACGCGACCATTGATACACTGTCTTTGTGACCCCCGAACCGCTTTCCCCGTTGCGCCCGCCGGCGCGCCTGCTGCTGGGGCCGGGACCCAGCATGGTGGCGCCGCGCGTGTACGAAGCGCTGCGGCAGCCCATCGTCGGGCACCTGGATCCGTATTTCTTCGAGGTCGTCGAAGACATCCGCAAGCTGCTCGGCTACGCCTTCTCCACCGCCAACGAATTTAATATCGCGATCTCCGGGACCGGCACCAGCGGTATGGAAACCGCGGTGGCCAATTTCATCGAGCCGGGCGAAAAATTCGCCGTTCTGGCCAACGGATACTTCTGCGACCGCCTCTCTGACGTGGCCCGTCGCCATGGAGCGGTCGTCGCGCGGCTGGAGAAACCGTGGGGCGAAGTCTTCGACGATCGGGAAGCCCGCGATTTCATCCGCCGCGAAAGGCCGCGCACGGTCGCTTACGTGCAAGCGGAGACCTCCACCGGCGCATTCCAGCCAGGCAACGCAATCTGCGCAGCGGCCCACGAAGTGGACGCGCTGGCGATCGCCGACTGCGTCACCTCGCTGGGCGGCATGCCCGTGCGGGTGGATGAAACCGGCATTGACATCGCCTACAGTTGCACGCAGAAGGGGCTGGGTTGTCCGCCGGGCCTGTCGCCGCTCACGGTTTCGCCGCGCGCCTGGGAGCGTCTCCGAAAACGCACCGCGCCAGTGGATTCCTTCTACATGGATCTGCGGCTGCTTGAAAGCTACTTCCGCGATCGCAAGTATCACCACACGGCGTCGGCGACCATGTTCTACGCGCTGCGCGAGGCCCTGGCCATTGTCCGCGAAGAGGGCATCGAAAACCGTTGGGAGCGCCATCGCCGCAATCATGAGGCATTCGTCGCGGGCATCGAAGCCATGGGGCTGCGTATGCACGTGCCCACGGGACACCGCCTGTGGACCCTCAACACGCCGCGCGTGCCGCAGGGCGTGGACGACGCCCAGGTGCGCCAGCGGCTGCTGAGTGAATACGGCATCGAGATCGCCGGCGGTTTCGGACCGCTGGCCGGCAAAGTCTTCCGTATCGGTTTGATGGGCTACTCGTCCACCGAGGAGAATGTTGGCAAGATCCTGGACGCGTTGCGAAGGACGATCAAATGAAAACCAAGCTGTTTCCCATTCTGCTGGTGGCCGCCGCCTGGGCCCAAGCGCCGCCCGCATTACCCACTGCCGTGCCCACGGCATGGACCCCCGAAGTCTCCATGCAGGTGCGGCCCGTCGGAGATGTAGTGCCTTCTCCCGACGGCAAACTTGTAGCCTACACCCAAAGCCGTGCCGTCATCGAAACGGAAAAGAGCGAAGTGGATACGCAGATCTTTCTCGCCGCGGCCGACGGCTCGCATCGCGCGCAATTGACGCGCGGCGAGAAGAGCGTTTCCGCGCCGGAGTTTTCGCCCGATGGCCGATACGTCTACTTCTCCTCGGAGCGCAGCGGCAAGCCGAACCTGTGGCGTATCCCGGTGGATGGCGGTGAGGCCGAGATGCTCACCGATTGGAAGGGCGAAATCGGCGCGTTTCACGTCTCGCCGGACGGCAAGTGGATCGCATTCGCAGGCAAGGAGCCGCGCGCCGACGAGGAGAAGGAGAAGAAAGAGAAGCGCGATTTCCGCGTGATCGATGAAAACCCCAAGAGCCATAGCCTGTGGCTCATCGCGGCCGAGACGGACACCCAGGGAAAGCGCACGCCGCGCCGCCTGACGAACACGCCGGACCACGTGACGGAATTGGATTGGTCGCCCGATTCCGGCGCCATCGCCTTTACGCACACGCCCACGCCCAGCGCCGACGATTGGACTAAGTCGGACATTTCGGAAGTGACCGTGCAGAGTGGCGCAGTGCGCCCCATCGCCGCGGCCGCCGCCGCCGAGCACAGCCCGCAATATTCGCCCGATGGACGGTATCTGGCCTACGTGCGCTCCACCGATCCGGCGCGCTGGGCGGGCATCGATCGCATTGTGTTGCTGAATCGCCAGAGCGGAGAAGCGCGCGAATTACCGCCCACCTTCGATGAGCAGCCCCGGCTGTTGGGCTGGGCCGGCGATTCCGCGCGCCTGCTATTTACGGAAGCCAGAGGAACGGCCAACGTGGTCTACGCCATGCCCATCGATGGCCAGCCCAAGCCTGTGTACGAACCCCAGCACGGTACGCTGCAAGCCGGACACGTGAACGCCACCGGGACGGCTTTCGGTTTCGCGGGCGAAAGCTGGGATGAGGCGCCCGAAGCTTACGTTCTGAAACTCGGCGATACCATTCCGCAGCGCGTCAGCAGCGCCAACCTGGACCTACCAAAGCTGCCGCTGGGCGAAACCAAGCGCGTCGCATGGAAGGCCGCGGATGGATTGGATATAGAGGGCCTGCTGACTTACCCGGTCGGTTATGAGTCCGCCAAGCATTACCCGCTAGTGTTAGTCATCCACGGCGGACCCACGGGCGTCTTTCAGGACAGCTTCCTGGGACGCTACGGCCTGTATCCCTACGCCACTTTCGCCGCGCGGGGCTATGCCGTGTTGCGCGTGAATCCGCGCGGATCTGGCGGCTACGGACGCACGTTTCGCTTCGCCAACATGAACGACTGGGGCGGCAAGGATTATTCGGATCTGATGGCGGGCGTGGATTGTGTGATTTCGATGGGCGTGGCCGATCCCGAACGCCTGGCGGTGATGGGCTGGAGCTACGGCGGGTTCATGACGAGTTGGGTAGTCACTCACACGCACCGGTTTAAGGCGGCCGTAGTCGGCGCCGGAGTGACTGACTTGTGGAGCTTCACAGGCACATCCGACATACCCGGCTTTCTGCCCGATTACTTTTCGGGCGAGCCTTGGAACAGCTTCGACGGTTACTACAACCACTCGCCCATGGCGTTCGTGAAGGGCGTTACTACACCCACGTTGATCCTCCACGGCGAGGCCGATGTGCGCGTGCCGACGAGCCAGGGCTATGAATTCTACAACGCGCTCAAGCGCCAGGGTATCGTAGCGAAAATGGTAGTCTACCCGCGCACGCCGCACGGCCCCCGCGAGCCGAAGTTTCTGCTGGATATCATGCAGCGCCACGTGGACTGGGTGGATAAGTACGTGGGGAAGTGACGGGCCGCCCTGATCCCTCAGTCTCAGAGGACAGTCAATATAGTTGCCGCTTGTCTTTCAGCCACTGGCGTTGAGGGCATAGCATCGTACGTGCGCCCATCCAGTTTGCGGCCCGCACGCTTCTTTTGAATTCCACCCCACTGCTTAAAGAAGAAGGGCACGCCGGCTTGCTCGCATTGCCGGCGCACGTCGGTGACCCACTCGGGATGCATGGGTCTGGCTCCCGAACCCGACTCTCCGCCGACGATCACCCAATCGATGCCCGCGAGCTTCAATGTGCCCAACGGCCCAAGCAAGGGCTCAAGCGAGAGGAACTTGACGGACGCGCCGGTCTTCCGAAGATGGTCGATCCTGCTCTTGTAGCGTTCGCTTTCCACGCTAACGCCCATCCAGACATTCGCCGGCCAATCGATCTTGTCCGTCAAAGCCAGCAGCCGCCCGGACCGCTTCGTCAGTACTTGGAACTGGTGCCAATAGGCCCGCGTCATGGTATCGAAAACGCGTCGAATGTAGTCAAGAGGAACCTCATGGTGAAAAAGATCGCTCATCGAGTTGACAAAGATGCGCTGCGGCTTCTTCCATTTTAGCGGCAGTTCCAACGTGTCTGGGTGAAGGCGGAGATCGAAACCCCGGGAGTACTTTTTCTGCCCCATGGCTTTTAAGCGTAGCGACATCTTCTCGGCGTAGCAGTTGTCGCAACCGGGGCTGACGGCATCGCAGCCAGTTGACGGATTCCAGGTCGATTCGGTCCACTCGATTGACGATTTGATAGCCATTAATCCCCCTTTATTCGAGAAACGTGATTCGAGTCCTTCCAGGCAGCGTTCGCTTTCCGCCTCTCGCTTGCATCGGCCTCTCGGCAGCAGGGGGGTCCATGACTACCCGCGCTTCAGATTCCAGTTCCAGCAATGCGTCACGATAATTAGGCGCGGTATATCGCGTGAGGGCCATTTCTTCCTCGATGACCTGGTCAAATGTGAGTGTTCGGCCGGCGAATGCGGAGAGCGCTCGCTCACGCACTTCGTGGAGGCCGCCGAAGAGATCCAGTTGACGCTTTCCTTCGTCGCGTGGGTCGAAATCCCCAGAACCGACGCCCTCAATGATTTGGAACTGGCTCGGTTCATGAGGCTCTTCATGATCGTCGTGCCTTTTCGGCTCTTGGAAGCAAACACAAGGTGATGGCTCGTTCCTCCGCCTTCCCGAGTACGGAATGCGAAAGTGAGAGGTATGGCGCCGGCTTGCCGCAGCGCTTCATCGATGGCCGCCAGCACCCGCTTCTCACGTGCGGGCGGTGTAAGGGCTCCGACCTCTTTCCGCAACGTGGCAGCCCGCTCCGGCTCGAAGAATTCATTGATGGATTCATCCATTATGGGATATCCAAGCTTCATGTTGACACGATTGTAATTGAAGAAAAACAGGCAGTCGTTCCCGAACCCTTTTAGGGCCGCGGTGATCAGGCGAAGTGAGAGTCCTTTGTAGCCGCAAGGATCGGCGAACGTGAAGGTTGGGATGCTAAGTCGTTCCAATCGCGGTGCAAGTGCTTTTGATATGAGTATCCTTGTAACTCTCGGTTCGTAGCGGAGCGTCGAAATCCCGTCGACTGCCTTGATATTGCGATCCAACTGTGCCGCCCAATCTGGGTCGCCTTGGTTGAACCAGAGCCGAACCAAGTTCCGGAGACGCTCGTCCGCAACAACCCTCTCACATATAACGATCGGCACCGATTTCTCACCGCTTTCGTAGCGACCCGGCCCAGCGAATAGGTCCGCGTAGCCGGCTTCACGGCCTCTGGCAAGCACGTTCATGTAGGAGTCGAAGTACCCGACCGCGATCTGAAGTTTGCGCCGCGATGCGTCGGAGGGCTTCTTGAAGAAGCCCTCTTGAACCCCAAGGGGCGTATGTTTCTTTGTCACGCTTCCGATCTCCAAACCATGGCCGAAAGATCGCCGGGCAACGGCTGGCTAGGAACGATAATATGATAGCCGGTTTTTGTGTCACGCAACTAAAGTCGAATCGGATTTTGCGGCCCAGTCTTTTTAAGTCTAGAAGTATTTCGGTAAATGATTTGCTGTAAGCTGAAAGCTGAAAGCCGAGCGCCTTTAATGCCCGATTGGCTAAGCATCCACGAGCCGGTTCTCGTAAACACCATCGGCCACTGCGCCGGCGCTGTGATCTTCGGGATGTTGCTGTATTTCTTCCTGGTGAACCGGCGGCGCGCGGGCGACGAACGCAGCAGCCTGCCGGTGGTGGCCGCCGCGCTGGCGATGCTCTGGAATCTCGGCTCGCTCGTCGCGCTGGCAACCGGCCACCGCGGCGGCCAGATCGCCGGCGCCATCGTGGCCCTCAGCTTTTCCGTCTTGAGCCTGCTGCCCGCGGTCCTGCTGCACATCTCATTGCAATCCCGCCGCCGCGCGGTATGGATCGCCGGTTACGCCCTCAGCGGCGTGGCCGTGGCGCTTCACCTGGCTGACTGGCTCAGCCATATACCCGGCTTGCATTACGCCGCGCTGTTGGTGGTGACCCTCGGATTTGCCGCCCTCACCATCCTCTCCGTGATCCTCGAATGGCGCCAGGAAAACCGCGCGGCAGGATCCCGGCTGGCCGGCTCCATGGGCCTGTTTCTGTTTGCGATTTCGTTCGCGCACTTCGGCGCCGCCCATACCCAGCTAGCCTGGTCCAAGGAGGCCGCCCTGCATCACGCCGGCCTTCCGCTGGCCTTACTGGTATTGCTACAGGATTATCGCTTCCTGCTCATGGATGCGTTTCTGCGCTTCATCGTGAACGCCACCCTGGCGGCCGCCGCCCTGCTGGCGTCTATCCGCATCTTGCAGTCGCGCATTCTCACCGAGCATCTGCGGCACCCGTTCGACGCCGGAGTGATCTTCGTCTCCGCCGGCCTGCTGTTGACGCTGTTTGTCTGGGCGCATAATCGCATCCAGCGCTTGCTCACTAGCGCCATTTTCCTGCGTTCCAACGTGGATGAGCCGCTCCGCGAATTGCAGGATCTGTCGCTCGCCGCCGGCGCGGAGACGGAATACCCGCGCCTGGCCGCCGAGGCCATCGCCCGTTTCCTGCATGCCGCGCGCTACGATCTGACGGAGCAGAACCCCACCATCGGCCGCCCGCCCGCGGCGCCGGTAGCGGTGCTCGATGCGGCGCACTTCGCCGTCCCTGCATGGGTACAGGCAGTGCTCCCCATGCGCTTTGCGCGCGGCGACGCGGCCTATCTCCTGCTCGGCCCGCGCGGCGGCGGACGGCGCTATCTCAGCGAAGACCTCACCGTGCTGGCGCGCCTGGGAGCCGCCGTCGCCGAGCATGTCGAACAACTCCGTAACGTCCAAATGCAGAACCTTGTCTCGCAGGCGGAGTTGAAGGCCCTGCAGGCGCAGATCAACCCGCACTTTCTGTTCAACTCCCTGAACACGCTCTACGGCACCATCGATCGCGGCAACGTGGAGGCCCGCCGGCTGGTCTTGAATCTGGCGGATGTCTATCGCTACCTGCTGCGCTCCGAGCGCGCCCTGGTGGAAGTCGAAGAGGAGCTGCGCATCGTGCGCGCCTATCTGGAGATCGAGGAGTTGCGCCTCGGCGCCAAGCTGCACACCGAAGTGGACGCCGACCCATCCGCTCTGCGCGTAACCATCCCCCTGCTTTCCATTCAGCCGCTGGTCGAGAATGCGGTGAAGCACGGCGTGGCCGCCCGCGTGGGAGCGGGGTTCGTGCATCTTAAAATCAGGGCGGGCGATCGGGCCATCTCCGTGGAAATCTCCAACTCCGGCATGTGGGAGAGGCCTCCTGGCCTATCGTCGCAATCGGGCATCGGTCTGACCAACGTCCGCCGCCGGCTGGAACTGTGTTACGGCGCCGAAGCCCGCTTCGATATTCAAGCGGCCAACGGCGTCACCACGGTCGCCTTCGTCCTCCCGATCGGCCCTGTGGCGCACACACGCATGCGTGCCGCGTCCCCACTCGTGGGGACGCCTGCCTTGTCATAAGGATCGGCCATGCGCTCAGCCGTGGGATTGAAGACCCTGATCGTGGACGACGAACCGGTCGCGCGCAAGGTGCTGCGCGAGGATCTGGAATCCATAGGCGGTGTCGAGGTGGTGGGCGAAGCGGACAACGGCGCGGCGGCGCTCGACCAGATCGCCGGCCAGCACCCGGACCTGGTCCTGCTGGATCTCCAAATGCCAGAGATGGGCGGCTTCGAAGTGATTCGCAAGATCCGCCACTCGACCCACATGCCGGTGATCGTCATCGTCACCGCCTACGACAAGTACGCGCTGGAGGCCTTCGAGGCCGGCGCCATCGATTACCTGTTGAAGCCCGTCGGGCAGGACCGCCTGGCCGAAGCCATCGAGAAGGCCCGGCGCATCACGGGCCAGGAGGCCGTCGAGAGGCTGGCGCGCCTGCAGGAGATTGCGGACCCGCTGCTTCCCGGACAGCGCTTGAAGAAGATCGTGGGCAAAGCCGGCGCCGAATATTTCCTGCTCGACGCCAACGAGATTTTCGCATTCCACGCCGAGGGCGACATCGTCTGGATCACCACCGCCCGCAAGCGATACCAGGCCACCCAGACGCTCAAGGTGCTCGAGGAGCGGTTACGAAGTAGCAGCTTTCAGCGCATCCACCGCAATGCCCTGGTGAACGTCGATCACGTCCGTAAGATGAGCGCACTAAGCAGCCAGCGCTGGCTCATCACGCTGAGTAACGAACAGGAGTTCATCGCCAGCAAGAGGCAGGCCAGGGGCATTCGCCGGCTGGTGAATTGGTAGCACAGACCTCAGCCTGTGGGAACTGGGCGGTTATTCGCAGACTACCCTGACCGCTGCGCTTAACGGCCTGCCCGGCGTCACACACAGACGGTTGATCTCGCGACATTCGCGCCCGCGATCTTCACCATGAACGCCGCAGGCTCGGGTCAGGGGGCGATCCTCGATCCGTCCTATCGCTTGGTCGATTCCTCGAACCCAGCGACCGCTGGAGCACCGTCGTCCTGACCTTTTGTACTGGCCTAGTAGTGGAGTCGGGTATCGGAATTGGAGGGAAATCATGACTTACAAGGGCTATCAGGCAACAGTGGATCTGGACGAAGAAGCGGGCGTGTTCCACGGAGAAGTGATCAACACAGGGGACGTGATCACCTTTCAGGGAGCTTCGGTCAAGGAGTTGAAGCGGGCTTTTGAGGATTCCGTAGAGGATTATCTGGATTTCTGCGCTTCGCGAGGGGAAGATCCGGAGAAACCATTCTACGGAGCGAAGCCGGCATCCGCGGCCGGATCCTCATAGTGCAACGGAATGGCATGGGCTGGTGAGAGATCGTACGTGCGTTGTACCCCATTGGCCCCGGCATTGCTCCATCCGCTGCGAAGGAGAGATCATGGCCAACAAGAACAACTCGGTATTAGGCATTTATGCGGATCGGCCCGGTGTCGAAGAGGCCGTGGAGGCCCTGCGCGCAGCCGGTTTTCGAGGTACGGACATTTCCGTACTGTTTCAGGAAAACCAGGGTACGAAAGATTTTGCCCATGAAAAAAATACGAAGGCGCCGGAAGGCGCGACGACTGGCGGCATCGTCGGCGGCATTTCCGGCGGTGTGCTGGGCTGGCTGACAGGCATTGGAGCCCTGGCGATCCCCGGCCTAGGCCCGCTGATCGCGGCGGGACCGATTGTGGCCGCGCTGGCCGGTGTGGGCGCGGTGGGCGCGGTGGGCGGCGTCATCGGTGCGCTGGCCGGAATGGGCGTGCCTGAATACGAGGCGAAACGCTTCGAGGGCCGCATCAAGCAAGGCGGCGTCCTGATGTCGGTGCATTGCGACAGCGACGACTGGATCAAGCGCGCTAGAGATGTGCTGCGGCAGACCGGCGCCGAAGGTATCGATTGGACGGCAGAGTCCGGCGCGGATTACTTCGTGAGCGACAAGCCCATGCCGCGCGTTCGCCGGGCCGGTTTCTCGGATCCGCTGCCGGGACCGGATGAACCGCTGCCAATCGCCGAGGGCGAAGTTATCCAGCGGCCTTAGGGCTGTTTCCGGTGGTATGCTAGTCAGATGCGCGGCGTGGCACTCCTAGTTCTCGCCAGCCTTGCCGCGGCGTCCATCCCGGTATGGGCGGCCGACGCGGCAGCGCCGGGCATCGCCAATTTTCATCAGGTGAACGCGCGCATCTACCGCGGCGGGCAACCCAAGGGCGAAGGCTGGGACAGCTTGGCTAAGTTGGGGGTCAAGACCGTCATCAACCTGCGCCCGGAAGGCAAGCGTTCCTACAAGAGAGAAGCGCGGGCGGTCGAAGCGGCCGGAATGCATTACGTCGATGTGCCGCTGAGCGGCGTGTGGACGCCGCCCGATGCAAAGATTGCGCAGGTGCTCGCCTTGTTGGACGACGCGGCAGGCCCCGTCTTCGTGTACTGCCGCCGGGGATCCGATCGTACTGGCGAAGTGATCGCCTGCTACCGCATCCAGCACGACGGCTGGAGCAATCGGAAGGCGTTGCAGGAAGCCAATTCGTACGGGCTGCGTCGGATCAATATTGCCATGCGGCGCTATGTGCTCGGCTTCCATGCTGCCGGCCATGCTGCCGGCGCGCAGCCCGCTCCGGCGCCTGCTCAGCCGCAATTGTCACGCTAAACTGAAGAACAGTGGAAGAAGAGGTCCTCGGCAAGGCATACGATTCCCGGCTGATGCGCAGGCTGCTGGGATACATGCGCCCGTACCGCGGCTACGTGGCGCTTTCACTGGTCTTCCTATTGTTGCAATCGGTGCTGCAGGTGCTTGGTCCCCTGCTGACCAAAATTGCGGTGGATCGCTATCTCGCGCCTAGTCCCACGCGCATCGCCACGGTCTTCGACCGGTATCTGCCGGCGGGCCCCTGGAACGGCCTGGCGGCGGTGGGTATGCTGTATCTGGGCATTCTGCTGGGTACCTTCGTTTTCGAATTCGCGCAAATCTACCTGATGCAATACACCGGCCAGCTCGCCATGTTCGACTTGCGCAAGCAACTGATGGCGCACCTGCAGGAGTTGGATCTGGCTTTCTTCGACCGCAACCCGGTGGGCCGGCTGGTCACACGTGTCACCACCGACGTCGACGTGCTGAACGATCTGTTCGCTTCCGGCCTGGTGACCATCCTGGGCGATGTGCTGGTGCTGGGTTTCATCGTAGCCATCATGTTCAAACTCAGCCCCGGGCTGACCGTTCTGATGCTCGGGGTGATGCCGCTGGTGATCCTGGTGACCGCCATATTCCGGCGGAGCGTGACGCAGAGCTACCGGCGCATCCGGATCGCCATCGCCAAGATCAACTCCTATTTGCAGGAGCATATCACCGGCATCGTGGTGCTGCAGCTCTTCAACCGGGAAGCCAGGAGCGGGCAGGAGTTCGATGGCGTCAATCGCGAGCACATGGACGCCTACAAGGACGCCATCACGGCTTACGGCTGGTTCTACCCGGTGGTGGAGTTTCTGTCGATGCTGGCACTGGCCGGCATCCTGGCCTATGGCGGCTTCCGCGTGCAGCGGGGCGCACTCACGCTGGGCGTGGTGGTGGCGTTCCTGCAGTATGGGCTGCGGTTCTTCCGCCCGATCCAGGATCTGAGCGAGAAATACAACATCCTGCAAGGCGCTATGGCGTCGGCCGAACGCATCTTCAAGCTGCTGGACACGCGGGCCGCCATTCTGCCGCCATTGAAGCCGCGGCCGGCGCCGGTTTCGGCGCGCATCGAGTTCGATGGCGTGTGGTTCGCCTACAAGGACGAGGACTGGGTACTGCACGATGTCAGCTTCGTAATCGAGCCTGGCGAGACCATCGCCGTGGTGGGCCATACCGGGGCGGGGAAGACCACCCTGATCAGCCTGCTGCTGCGCTTCTACGACGTGCAGAAGGGCGCCATTCGGGTGGGCGGCAGCGACGTGCGCCAACTCGATCCGCGGGAGCTGCGCCGCCAATTCGGCGTGGTCTTGCAGGATCCCTACCTGTTTACAGGGACGCTCGAGGACAACATCCGGCTGGGCACGCCGGGGATCGGGCGCGAGGCCGTGGAAGAGGCGGCTGAACAGGTTAATCTGCTGGAGTTCATCCATTCGCTGCCGGACGGATTCGAGCATTCCATCCGGGAGCGGGGCAGCGGCCTGTCGACGGGCCAGAAGCAACTCATCAGCTTCGCGCGTGCGCTGGCCCACAATCCGCGCTTCCTGATTCTGGATGAAGCGACTTCGAGCGTGGACACGGAGACCGAACTGCGCGTTCGCGAAGCGTTGAGCCGCATGGTGGCAGGGCGCACCTCGATTGTGGTCGCGCACCGGCTGTCGACGATTCAGCGCGCCGACCGCATTTTGGTGATGCACAAAGGGCGTCTGCGGGAGGCGGGGACGCACCAGCAGTTACTGGTGCTGCGCGGGATTTATTGGAAGCTGTATCAATTGCAGTATAAG
>Ga0182018_10001164_pt1 | contig 30926 bp, 32 predicted proteins | sample 812P2MmetaG_FD_120490 | JGI IMG/M metagenome (GOLD analysis project Ga0182018, IMG submission 120490) | Permafrost microbial communities from Stordalen Mire, Sweden - 812P2M metaG | ecosystem: Environmental > Terrestrial > Soil > Wetlands > Permafrost | place: Sweden: Stordalen | collected...
GAAACAGCAGCGTCTGGTTGACCGTGTCAGGAATGAAGTTCTGGCCCATGGCTAGAACTTAAAACAGAACCTGCTGCTCACGCTATAGGCTCCGTCACAAATCTATGCCCGACACACACCTAGGGAGAATCTTGATGTCGGAAAGGTAATTCGGAGTGGCGATGCCGCCGGCGGCATAGTCGGCATTGAATCCAAGGTCACCGGAAAGATAGAACAGGAGTCCCGGCTCGGCGGAAGGCGGCGATGAGTGGGAATTCATGGGCAGTGAAGGGTCCTGGGCAACAATGGGCGCGCCGATCAATGCGACCGCGAGCAATGTTGGAAAGAAGACCGAACAGCGACGGTTCATGGCCCTGGCACCTCAACTTGTGAATTCTTCGTAGAGCACTGGCTGCCCCAAGGTTCGGTGTCCTCAGCATCCATCCGATACCTCGAAAGTGATTGAACATCCCAGGCGAAATTCTCTGCCTTGCCCAAAGGATTTGCAACCACCGTCCCGATACCGAAATACCCTGGCGGTTCAGCTCTGATTTGGGGAACGGGCCGGGAGTCTGCGCAAGTGGCCTCACTCGTGCGAATCGCGTGTCGGACGAAGGTGGCTGCTGGGCTCTGTTTAATTATTTTCCCCTTGACTGGTCCACCCTGCGCGCATGTTTATCCTGCTTGCAAACCGACACCAGCTTCTTCGGCACACAAAGGGCTTTTCAATAGTTGGGATCCCGAGGTGATGGCGGCGAAGAACCAGTCAAAGCCGTTTGATCATTTCGCGTTCCAAGTCTTCCCATCTGTGCTGACCCAGACCTGACCGCCATCGTTGATGATTTCAAAGATCGCTGGGGGCGTGAACGGCTCTGCCAAAGCGTCGGCGGTCGATTCTTTCGGCTCATTTTGGGTGCTTCCCGCTTTGGGCTCCTGGGTTCGTACTCCGGCCGGCTGCACATTGTGTTGAATGCGAACTACGATAGCCCGCCCATCCCACTGCCTGTTAACAGGATCCCAATGGCTGCCTGAATCCTGGCTTAGATACACATTGCCGAGGCGGTCGATCGCCAACGAGAGTTGCCGGGCTGAAACAGTTGATATGGCAATCAGCCCGCTCGGCAGCATAACAGTTTTCGCTTTGTGGACAGCCATCATCCCAGCTGAACGCGCTGTCAGTTGCTCAGACGAAACTTCAAAACTGCCAAGCGACTCAGACTTCATCGCGGCCGGTGGCGGAGCTTCCGTGGTCGATGCTTGTGCGCCTCCCGGGATGCCTGAAGACGCGCCATGCACCATCGCCGGCGCAGCATAAGCGTCTGCTGCGTTGTATGAACTCCCGCTGCCGGCATTACTGGACCTCAGCGCTGAATCTGCCGCCACTCGCTGATCCAACATGGCCGAATTCGCCTGCGCCGCAACAGCCTGCCTTTGCGCATTTTGCGGCGCCCCGGCTCGATTCACCTCGGAACGCGGCATCCGCAATACTCCTGAAGCGACCGGGGGCGCCGGTGAAGGGACAAGGTCTTTAGACTGCTCTTCGCTCGGCGCGCTCAGCGGCGTTGACGGAGCTTTTTTCGCTGCGACCATTGCATTGCCAGGCGATGCCGTCTGTCGGCCAGCTTCTGCGAGTGCCTTCCCTTTGAGAGGAGGTTCAGCGAACCTCTGTTCAATGAGGGGCGCGGATTGCGGACCGACCTTAGCCATTTCCGTCCCGGCATCCTGACCCTGTCGGGGTTGTCGAAGATGAACAAAGATCACGATGCCGAAGATTGCCGCTAGCGCTCCCGCTGGAATCCACGCTATGCGCCAGCGTCCGGACCACCAGGGTAGCTGCTCCTGAATTCGATCACCGGAGGGACCAACTGAAGCTGCCATGGCTGGAGCAGCAGGCATGGCGGCCGCAAACCTGAACGCGGCAGCCGGATCCAACTCTGGCCTGTAGGCTGCTGCCTCAGTCATCTCCAGCGCTGGTGCTGCGTCCTGCGCCAGATAAACCACCTGCCGGCACCGACTGCACGCTGCCAGATGAGCAAGGACCTGCTCCTGCTCTTGCTTTGGAAGGGCCTGCTCCGCGAATGCGTTCAGGCTCTCCGCATCAGGATGGAAATCGAGTTGAGGTTTTGAGCTCATTGTGCAGCCTTCTCTTGGAACGCGTCCGATTGCGAAGTTTGCAGCAGTTTCTTCAGATTGATGTCGAGGTCTCGCGGGTCAGCTCCAAGCGCCTCCTCCGCGGCGCGCCTGCTCATTCCCAAAGTCTGGAGACCCTTAAGCACCTGTTTCCTAAGGTCGTCTACGACCCGACGCAGCTTCCGACTGATGGTTGCTTCATGCACGTGGAACACCTGGGCAATTTGATAAAGCGTTCGCCCATCAAGATAGTAGGCCGCCAGCAAAAATCGTTCCTCAGACTGTTTTTCAGCGAGGGCCGCTGCAATGGCCTTGACCAGCAACCTCAGTTCGCTGTCGGACTTAGCCAGCTCTGAGTCGAGAGCAGGTGCTTCAAGTTCATTCATCTCTTCAATCGGCTGCTCGCGATGCGTACGCCGGTGGTGGTCCACATGGCGCTGAGCGAGAGTAGTTCTGAGCCAGCCAATCAGCGATCCGCGTCCGCGATACGATTCAAGGGGGCAGCGCCTCTCATGATCTCTTGTTGTCATCCCGTAGAGTTCCCCATAGAGCTGATCTGCAAGGTCACGGCCGAGCGATACGCTGCCAGTGATGGCGATGGCTGCACGCTCAAGAGGTTGGCGGTAAAGCGCAAGAAAATGCTCCCATGCTCGCTCGTTGCTCTGCACGCAGGCCTGCGCCAGCACCAGGTCTGCCAGCTTCAAACCGTGGAAGAAGGTTGCCTGCTGCTGCCGTGAAGGGATCGATCCGGCAAGCAGATCAGGGCTCATCCCGTAGTGCTGAGCGGCTCCTACGCGAAGCAGGATCACACTGAATTCTTCCCGCGTCAGGCCAAAAGCACTTGTCCCGCAGTCCCCCCAAAGTTCTTCGTACAAAACGGGATCGATGCCGCCGGGAGGGACGAAAACTCTGCCTGCGGGCGTGCTGGCAACGGATTGGGACGGCGTAATCCCCACGCCTTCAAGATACGCCAAACAGGTGACACAAAAAAAGGCTGCAAGAAAGTCTTGAGCCGGCGTTCCTGACTTAGAGGCCGGCAGCGCTAGCAACCGGCAAAGGAGAGTCAAGATGAATCTCGGCAGAATTGGTCTTGCGGGCGCCGCGTTGTTTGCGCTCGCGGCATGGGAGCAGCAAAGCGGCGTGATGGCAGGTGGAGGGCCGCTCGAGCCAGCGAATGATTTCCGGGTACTCGCACCCATCGAGAGCGGCAATCTGTTGCTTTTCCCCGTTGTCAGAGCAAACAGCAAGTCCCCTGGGGCTACTCCATTTCTCACTCTCGACGAGGGAATCAAGAGCGGGCAAGTGGAAGTGACTGAGGCGGGAAAAGTCCGCGGGCTCGTCCGGCCAAGAGGTGGCAATGGGCAGGTTTGGGAAGATCGTTATCGTGGCGACATGGTGAACACGCTGGTGCTGGTAAACAACTCCAATCAGCCTTTGCTGCTGTTGGCGGGCGAGATTGTCACCGGCGGCAAGCAGGACAGAATCATTGCCAAGGATCGTATTGTGCCCGCAGGCAGTGACCCGATCGACCTTTCTGTCTTTTGCATCGAGCACGGCCGCTGGACGGAGACGTCGGCAAAATTCGGCGCCGCCGATAAAGGCAAGGTCGGGAGCTTTATGGTTCAGCCCACAGTTCGCCAGGAGGCGATGGTCTCAAAGAACCAGCAGCAGGTGTGGGATTCAGTGAACGGGGCCATCGCTCAAATGGCTGCCGCAGCACCTCCCGCTTCAACATCCTCAGGTCAGATGAGCGGAGGGTCGCCGAGCTCTTACAGGAGTTTCAACACAACGAGCTATGCAAAGGCCATGCAAGACAGCGGAGTCAGCGCAAAGGTGGATGAAGAGATTGCCCCAGTGATGAAGTCGCGTGACCAGGTGCTTGCCAAGCTGCGCGAGGAACATGCCGTCGGTGTGGTGGTGGCTGTGCGGGGTGAGATTGTATGGGCCGACCTCTTTGCAGACACCGAGCTCCTTTCTCGTTACTGGACCAAGCTGGTGCGGTCCTATGCGGCAGAGAGCCTGAGCGAAGGCGACAAGCAGCCTACGGCCACCATTGCTGATGCGCAGCGCTTCCTGAATGCGCCCACTGGCGGAACGGAGAGCAGCGAAGGTGAAGTTGGCGTGTATCGCTATCGCGAACTCAAGTCAGGCGGCACGGAGACGTTTGTGCTCGAATCCCTGCTGCCTACCACCGGATACGACGTTCACATCAGCAAGCTGAAGCTGAAGGGTGAACAACGCCGCGCGGAGCCGCAGATGTTTCGTTGATTGCCGCGGGCCCACCCCGGGTGCGCCGGTCTTGTCATGCAGGTCTGCGGTACCCGGGGTTTGTGTGATCCATCTGTGATAGGTGGGCTTTGCCTTACACACGTTTTCCCATGCGGGCAAATCGGGGAACAGCAATTAGAGTGACGGCGAAGAGAAAGATTGAAGCCGCAATGAACTCCAGGTGGCCATGACGCAGGTCTTCAAAAACAAGCTTTGCCGCCACCAATACCAGGGTGGCGTATCCGATCCGAGTGAGTTCCATGCGGCGCCAATGCGCACCGCAGTAGGCAAGGGAAAGAGCAGCCGCGCAGATGATCAGTGTGCGGACAAAGGCAAGGTGATGCGCGCCTGGATTGGTGCTCAACGCAACAAGAATCATGAGGCCTTTCACCAGCATTGCCGAAGCAGCAGCAATCGCCACGACAGCGAGGACTGTGTGCAGAACCTGCTGCCGCCAGGCTTCTGCCTGACAGAATTTCCCAGCCGCGTAGCAGAGAAGCGCACCGATTGCCGCAAGGTACATGCTGATCGAAGGTGCAGCGGGAACCGTTCCAGCCAACGCCAGGAACGCATAATTCGGAAGACCGGATACAGCCGCAGCCGCAAGCAGAAACAAGAGGCCGTGAAATTGAAGTGTCAATCGGCCGAACTTTACGCCGACCAGTGTTGCGGCAACTGCCGCCACACTCAGGCATGCCGAACTCCACGTTGGAGGAAGGCAAAGCGCGCACCCAGCCAGCAACAGAGCTGCGCTCCACATCGAAATCACGCGATCATTCCGCTGATCGCGGATAGGGTCGAGGACTGCGAAGACCGCGGTATAGTTTGCGGCACACAAGATCAGGCAGGAAAGACCAAGGGCTATTGCACCGCCTCGCGGGCAGAAGTAAAGCACACTTGAGGCCGCAAGCAGAAAGGCAATCATTGTTTGAATGGTTTCGAACACCGTGATCTGTCGCTTCAAGACGGTCGCCTTGATCGCCACAACTATCCCGTAGATGAGAAACAATGCGAGTGCGGGCGCCAGCAAGGCGGGTATGGCGAGGAGCGGATACTCTGTGCGCGCGGCTTGCGGGCCGGCGTAGATGAAGACCAGCGCCCATATCTCAATGTCGGCAGCAGCAGCCACCAGCGGGCGGGCACTGAAGCTGGGATGGCGGAGGGCGGCAAACTCGCACAGGAGAACCATCAGCAAGAGGGTTACCGCGAACGGCGCGAGTTGGTGCGTTGCAATGGAAAGTGCTACATCCAGCAAGGCGGCGCTTCCGTAGGCTACCCAGAAGATGATGGCGAGATCGCGCTTCCACGCCAATGCAGAAGCAACGCAGACAAAGGCTGCCAGGACACTCGCCGTGAACTCCGCCGGAAGCACCTTGAAGCTCAGCGTGAGTTCCCACAACATGGGCGCCAGGATTAACGCCGAGGTGCAAGCATAGGTGACGCTTGTGAACCACGCGCCTGCGGGAGCGCGCGACGCCCATACCAACCAGAACATCGCGTAAGCAATGGCGATGGCCGCGACACCTAGTTTCGGAAGAGACGTCGATTCCGCGACCGCGCGCAGCAGGTAAGCACCGGCAATGCCAAACATGGCCTTGCCGAGAACAGAAAAGGCGCCACCCGCCAGCGCGAAGGGACGATCCTCGACTGTCTCAGATGAACCTGGCTCCAGTGTGGGGAGTGCGCTGAACGTCTGAGAGGGATGTTCCAGCGCGAAAACGCGCTGCTCCAGCGATTGAAGACGTGTAGCAAGCCGATTTAAGGATTCGGGGAGATCTTCCATGCATTCCACCCGAGGAAAACATCGTATTCAGAACGGCTTCGTACTCAATCTGCCGTTGCGGGTTGATGCCCACTCTTCTCCGGCCAGGGAGGGAGTAGCTTAACCAGGATCCAGAGAAACGCAAATGGCAGTAAGGTGAGCGCAATCGCCGGCAACAAGCCTTCGCGTGTGACCAACGCCATCTTGTAAGTGGTGTAGCCAAGAAAGCTCTTTGAGAACAATTGGCCGCCAATGACCACATTCCAGCGCATGGCGAAGATTCCGATCAGCGTCAAGCTTCCTGCCACGACATACATGCGCTTGCGCGCGATCTCCGGGAGTTTTGTAACCTGCGTGATGCCGAGCAGGATGATGGGGACCAGCGTGCCGAGCAGAATCTGAATGACGATGTGCGGAATGAATAGTTGGGTGTGGACCAGGAAGTCGAGGCTTCGGAACGATTCGTCAGCTTCGTAGATGCGGTGGATCAGATCAAGCATCTCAAGGCTGAAGTCGATGATGAAGATATAGAAGAGATACATCGCAATCGAGTCCACGCAGCGCATGTCGATGATTTGCTTGCGCAGCTTGGTAATCCCCATGTACAGCATCATGACCCCGGCAATGCCCGAGACCATAGCGGAGAAGATGAACACGACCGGCATCAGCGGCGACGACCACCAGGGATTGGCCTTGATGGAGCCGAAGATGAATCCGACATATCCATGCAACAGGAACGCGGATGGAATGCCAATGAGGGTCACAATATAACCCACGCGCTCATCGATGGCCAAGGACCGCGGGCTGATGTTGGCGGAGCCGAGCGTCATGACCTTATAGATGAGGCGCAGCAAGCCTTTGCTCGATTGGGAGAGGAGCACGATCTCACGCCGGTAGTCCAGCCAGATCTCAAGCACCAGCACTGCCATCAAGTACCACAGATACACATACCCAAACATGGCCATTGCCGAGGTGCTATGCGGTGTGAAGTACATCTCCGGAGAGCGCTCCGGGTGGCCCAGATGCAATTGCAGAGGCAGCGGAGCGACGCACAGAAACGCGAGCGCCGTGAGCAGAGCCAGGCGATAAGTCGGTTTGACCGCTTCAACCCGGAAGACACGCTCAAGCGATGCCAGAATGAATGCGCCCGCGACCAGCCCCGTAATGTACGGGTACAGAACGATCAGCACGCTCCACTGGAGGCCAACCTCGTTCGGATACATGAAGCCTTCTACACCGTTCATAAACCCTCACCCATTCAGCGCTAGCTTCTAGCTGCTAGCTTTTAACTTCGTCCTCTTCAAGTTCCACGCCCTTCGGCGAAGCGCTGAGGAACTCGCTGTCTCCAGGAACCAGCTAGAAGCCAGGGGCTAGTAGCTCGCAGCTGTTGTTACCGCACTGATCCGTCCAGGTCGTTGTAGTAAACCTTTGCGCCGGTCGCCATCTGCGGCTTAAGCACCTGCACGCTGTGCGTCTTCAGGAACTCATGAATCGGATCCTTTGGATCTTTCAAATCTGCCAGTTGGCGCGCGCCGGTGGGACATGCTTCGCAGCAAGCAGTTGTCAGTCCCTTGGTTATCCGGTGATAGCAAAGCGTGCATTTATCCGCGACTTTCTTTTCCGGATGGATATACCTGCATCCATATGGGCAGGCCTGCACGCAGTATCCGCAACCCAGGCAGTACTTCTGGTCGACGAGGACAACCCCATCAGGACTGATAAACGTTGCCCCCACCGGGCACACCTGAGTGCAGGGCGAATCCGCACATTGGTTGCACATCTTGGGAACAAAGAAATATTTACCAGCGTCTTCCGCGGCTACCGGGAAGCCTTCTTTGCCACCGTCGGGCGAGATGACTTCAGGGCTGACCATGTTTTCGTCGGTTACGTGATAGCGTTCAACCCAGGTGCGGAAGTTGCCATCCGGCACATCGTTCTCAATTTGGCAAGCCCTGACGCAGTTGCCGCAACCGATGCACTTGGGGATGTCGATCAACATGCTCCACCAGTGGTCGGTCATTTTGTAATTCGGCGAGGCTTCAGGCGTTCCGGCAAGCACGGACTTCCATGCAACTGCTGCTGCGGGCAAGAGAATCAAAATCTGACGCCGTGAGATATTCAATTCGCACCTCCTGCATCCATCGCCGGGCTGTGCGGCTTGTGGCAGGTGTCGCACGGCAAGCCGTTGGAGTGATCCGCGGGCACGACCTGAGGAAAGCCCTTGGGTTTGGCTGCGCTGGCTGTATGACAGCGTGCGCAAAGCACCGCCGTGTCGGGAAGGACTGGTGTCATTGCTGACGGATCATCGGCATGTATTGCCAGGGCCCCATGGCAGGCTTCGCAGTTGACGTGGGCGTGTTTGCCCTTCGATTTCACATCCAAAACGTCGGAGTGACAGGATTCGCAGGTCTGATGTCCGGCAAATTTGACGGGATGCGCGGCGATCTCGCCGATAGCGGCGCCGCGATAGTGCCCGTACTCGCCAAAGCTCTTTGGAACGACGTAGTGGCGCGCCACCAGGAACACCAAGAAGGCGAGGACAAATAGCCCTGCAAAATGGAAAAGATGCCGTGCTTCCTTGAAGACGCTCATGCAGCCTTAACCCCTCAACACCACAACCAGAAGCCTTCGCGAAGCCGTGCAATGTGATCTGGAACACTTCTGGTATGCCTCACCGTACAGGAGGGTCTTATTGGTCTGTATGTGAGTTGAATCACGTGCGAATGTGACGGCGCGCACGCGGAGGGCTCAAGGCGTGCCGAATCAGCATTTCACGATGCTGTGTGAGGATGACGCCGGTCTTCGGGACTTCAGGCTGTTGCGGGCGTCGGGGCGATAGAACCGAGCGCTTCCTTAGAGTGAACCAATCCAGCGCCAGCGGCAATCAGGATCAAGAGATGCCGCAGCAAACGCGAGCAGCGGGAAGGCATGACGCAAACATAACGCCCGGAGGATGTTGGAAGTAAAGACGTTTCTACAGGACGCTGTTGCGCCCGGACAGTGCTGCACAGGGGCGGAAGGCGATACGATAAATCTGGAGCGCAAGATGCCAAGGATTCTGGACGGTGTGGCCATTGCCGCGGCCATCAAGCAGGAAGTAGCCGAGGAAGTGAAGGTTCTGGCAGCGCAAGGCATTCGGCCCGGGCTGGCAGCGGTGCTGGTGGGCCATGTTCCAGCTTCGGAGATCTACGTCCGCAGCAAGGTGCAAACCTGTGCCGATCTGGGACTCTTTAGCGAGCTGATCACGCCCCCTGAGACCGTCACCACCGAAGACATGCTTGACCTGGTGACGAGCCTGAACGACCGCGACGATATTGACGGCATCCTTATCCAGTTGCCGCTGCCTGGGCAGGTAGATACAAAGGCCCTGTTGGATGCTGTATCGCCCTTGAAAGACGTGGATGGCTTTCACCCGGTAAACGCAGGCCGTTTGCAGGCGGGCAGACCCGCATTAGCGCCGTGTACACCAGCCGGAGTGATTGAAATTTTGAAGCGCAGCGGGATTTCTATGGCCGGCCAACACGCCGTGGTGGTGGGTCGCAGCGACATTGTGGGCAAACCAGCGGCCATGCTTCTGCTCCATCAGAACGCCACTGTGACGATCTGCCACTCGAAGACGCGCGACTTGCCGGGAGTTACGCGACAGGCTGACATATTGGTGGCAGCGATCGGTCGTGCCGGCTTTATCACTCCATTGATGGTGAAGCCTGGCGCAACGATTGTTGACGTGGGCATTAATCGCATCACCAGCCGGGGCGAATTCGAAAGATACTTTGCCGGGAATGCCAAGCGCGAAGCGGCTTTCGCCAGGCGAGGTACGACGATTGTGGGCGACGTGCATCCCAAGGCCTTCGAGTTGGCCGGGGCTTATACACCTGTTCCCGGCGGCGTTGGCCCTTTGACGATTGCCATGCTCATGGCAAACACCGTGCGCGCCGCGAAGATGCGGCGGGGACTCTAGACCGTGTTGCGCGTCGGCCTGACTGGCGGCCTGGGGAGCGGCAAGAGTACCGTCGCTGGCTTTTTGCGCGACCTCGGCGCCGAGGTGATTGAATCGGATGAGTTGGGCCGCACTCTGATGGAGCCCGGCCAGCAGGTGCATGCGGAGATTGTGAGCGCTTTTGGTCCGGATGTGGTTAATGCAGACGGTCGGCTGAACCGTTCCCGCCTTGCTGAGCTTGCATTTCAGGGGAACAGGATTCACGAGCTCAACGCCATTGTCCATCCGTCGGTGATCGCCGCGCAGCAACTTTGGATGAACGAAATTTTTGAACGTGATCCGGCAGCTGTTGCCGTTGTCGAGTCGGCGTTGATCTTTGAAGTTGAGCGCGATGCGCGTGCCCGCGGCGACAAGGACAGCATTTTGGCGGATTGGCGTCGGCGCATTACACGCCTGGTGGTTGTCACCGCGCCCGACGAAGTGAAGATCGCTCGCTATGTAGACAGAATCTTTCAATCGGGCGACGGCGGGGGGGCCTACGCAAGCCGAGAAGCTGCCGAAGCCGATGCCCGGCGCCGGCTGGGGCAACAGATCCCCGATGCAGAAAAGGTGGCGCTTACTGACTATGTCATTGAAAACACAGGAGATAAATCCGCGCTCAAGGACAAGACTGTCGCACTGTGGCAGCAACTGAAGGCTGAGAGCAACAATTTTGCATCAAAACTGTCTTTAGAATAAGGATTGACGGCGGTCCATTCTTACGGAACCGCGACGCGCCGCCACCGTATCTGTGTCAGGAAGGTCATAAAGGTTGAAAAAGCCATGAAGCCATTGCGTCTCGTTCTTTTTGTTGTCCTGATCGTGGGCGGATTCTGGTTCGTCACTTCACATTTCTCTTCGACTCCGGGCAACCCGGCTTTTCCGCATTTCTCCGTCCTGGGGGCGAAGAGCACCGGTTCACCGCTGGATTTGACTGAGGCTGAGGCCGCGCCCTCGTATGATACCGAAGAGCAAAACAACATCGCGGTGTACAAGAGGGTGCTGCCCTCCGTGGTGAACATCACCTCCACCAGCCTGGTGTTCGACTTCTTTGAGGGAGTTGTGCCGCAGCGCGGGCAGGGCTCGGGGTTCATTCTCGACAAAGCCGGCCATGTGCTGACCAACTACCACGTGGTTGAGGGAGCTGATCGCGGCGTCGAGGTGATGCTGAGCAACAAGCACCGGTACGCAGCCAGAGTGATTGGCACTGACAAGGTGCACGATCTTGCCCTGCTGCAGGTGGATGCGCCCAATCTGGCGCCAGTGACGCTGGCCGATTCCAGCGGACTTTCCGTGGGCCAGAAGGTCTACGCCATCGGCAATCCATTCGGGCTGAGCGGCACAATGACCCGGGGCATCATCAGTTCAATCCGCTCCATTCGCGGAGCTGAAGGCGCACCGATCGAGGACGCGATTCAGACCGATGCTGCGATTAATCCGGGTAACTCCGGCGGACCATTGCTGAACTCCCGCGGCGAGGTCATCGGCATCAATACGATGATTGCCTCGAACGGTGCGAACCAGAGCTCGGGGATTGGCTTCGCCATCCCCATCAACACGGCGAAGGCTGTGTTGACCGACCTGACACGCTACGGCCGCGTCAAGAGGCCTTCACTGGGCATCGTTTCCTATCCGATTGGCCCTGACCTGGCATCGCAGATGGGCCTGGCGGTGGATTCGGGCGTGCTGGTGCAAAAGGTTGTTCCCGGGGGTGCGGCAGAGCGTGCAGGGATTCACGGCGGGAACCAACAGGCATATGTGGGCAACTCCCCGATCATGCTGGGCGGCGATCTGATTGTGGCTGTCGATGGCCAGGAGGTCAACGATCCCCAGGACATCAGCGCCATGATGGACAAGCACCAGGCTGGGGATACTGTCAGTCTCACACTCTATCGGGGACGCAAGCAAATTACGCTCAAGCTGATTCTGGGAGAGGCGCGAGACGCGAATACTTAAGCGAGGATTTCGAATCGATTTGATGTATCTGCACGATCAACGGGCCGCTCCTTGATGGAGGCGGCCCGCTTCGTCTGCGCTTCAGCTAGAAGCCTGCCTGCACTTCGGCGTATGCAGTTTGGGTCACTTGCAGGCCCGCCATCGCGACCGACTCACCGTAATGAACCGCTACGATTGCCGCTGCGTTGCCTTCATCGAGAAGGCGAACTCATTCGCCGGCGCGGCAACTCTGTCGCTTGTCTGGCTATCTACAAGGGGAGGTAAATGGAGGCATATGGATTCTGCAAAGGCGGGGGCAGGTGGAAGGTATATGGAATCAGATATTTATGGATTTTCGCTGAGGCTGCTCGCTTGACAGCACTGGTTACGGGAGTAAACCCGGACGGCGCTAACCTCGCGGAGTTGCGTCTTCTGCGGGGGGGGGGGGACCGAGCGGCTAATACTCGCGGGGTTTATCGGCTTGCCCGGTGGACGCTGGACGCCTTCGCTAGTGGAAAAGTGTAACCAAATCGTGCTAAATGCCAAAAATGCAGGTATTCAATGCTAAGTCATTTTAAGTGTATTGATTAGCAGATACAAAACATGCGTTTTGTGGGACTTCGTACAGCTCCCAAGACACCTTGATACACTGACAGATAACGGGTTAGGCGCAATTTAGGGTCAAAAATCATCAAAAACGCTTCGCCTTGTACAAAATATTCATTGACGCCTTGCTTCCAAGTAGTTGATTCTATTATACTATATATACTACACTATATTTTTACAATTCATTGAACAAGGGGACACCGGATAAAAAAGGAGGCGTCAAAACAGTACAAAACGGGTTGCGACGGCACCGGCACCGGCACACAGACCAACTACCGCACCGGCACACACAGACACACACTCGCACACCGGCGTTTGGTGTGACACAGCGTCACATACACGACAAACGAGTAAAAAGTCTTTCTCCTTTTGACCTCTTCGTAACCCATTTGGATGCAACAAGATAGGGGTACAGTTTATCTTGGCAACATGCCGTAAGGAGAGCACGCAATAGCAAAACTTTCTACACTCAAATTTAGATTACGTTTAGTAAATTGCTTTACTTTGACTTGAGACGCATAATTTGCCGGGATGGTTGGGGGTGGTGCCACCTTTTGAAATAGGCCCGTGCAGCCCCTACAAGGCCGATAGGTGCCATCCGGCCCCTAGCTGTGTCCGTTCCTGCCTAGCCCGGCCTCTCAGTGCCGTGCCTGCTATGCCGCGCTCCGCCGTGCCCTGCCCGGCCTGTCCTTGCCTTGCCCGGCCTTGCCTGTCCTTGCCTGCTACGCCATTCCACGCCAATACTGCTTTGTGAGCGGTATCAACCCCATAGACCGGGGTTAGGGCTATCATACACTCCACGTTGCAATTACTAGGGCGTCCAGTCTGTCTTGACGCGCCTTGACCCACGGCGCGTAGAATTTCTCCGTGGTCACAACGCTCGTGTGTCCCAAGAGTTTGGAGACTTCCTCCAAGGGGACTCCGCGCTGTAGCAACCCAACCGCGAAAGAATCCCGGAGCCTGTGGCTTTTCATTCTGCACACATCCACGATACCGGCCCGCGCGAAGGCGTCCTTTATGTCCGCGCCCCGATTTGATGCGTAGTAGGCAGGCTCGCCCCGGCCATGCCAAAAAACGTGGTCAGCATCCCCACCTTGGACGGCTAAGATTTCCTCCGCTATGGCGCGGGGAACAGGCACGCTAACACGCGCCCCGGTCTTCTGGCGGCTCGTGGTGACGCGCCAGAAGACCCCGGTTTGGGCTATCGCGGACCGCTTCAAGGTGCAGGCGTCCCGAACGGATAAACCCGAATGCCTCATTAACTGAATCATGGCACGCACACGGCGCGGGGAAGCGGCTAGCAACCGCGTGTATTCCTCATCCGTTAAAGGCAGCGTTGGCCGCGTGTCCACTTTGATTTTCGGGAGCGCCGGGATTCGGGTTGCCCACTCCGATTGGACACAATACCGAAGGAAACACCTGAGCAACTTTGCGACCTTGATTCGTGACCCACTCGCCGGGTACAGCGCGGGCCACGTCGAACAGTACCCGGCTAGTAGCTCTTGGGTAAGCCCCGGCACGGTCAAGACGCCTTGGCGGACGGCGTACGCTTGGAGGCGGTTCAGGAGGCGGACATAAGCGGTCTGACACGGCTTCGTGATTTCCGCCTTGCTCTGTAGAAAGGCGCGGACGGCTTCGGATACCAGCTTGGGGCCTTCCGCCGCCTTCGGCTTGCCGGATAGCGCGTCCAAGAGGTCCCGTTTGGCTGTTTCAGCTTCGGACCAAGTCCGCGCGGCGGTTGCTGACCTGTACTGTTTCTTGTCCAGGGTATAGCGCAAATGCTTTTTGCAGGTACAGCGATTGGACGCTTCGTCCGCGCGGTACTTGCAACCGGCCTTGTGTCGCACAAAGATGGTAATTAACGGCGCGGCCACGGTGTCCCCTTATGCCGGAAACCATAGCACACATTTAGCACGGGCGGCGGGGGCATATGGATTCTGCAAAGGCGGTTGCAGGTGGAAGATATATGGAATCAGATATTTATGGATTTTCGCTGAGGCTGCTCGCTTGACAGCACTGGTTACCGGGAGGAATTCCGCTTCACAAAGCGCCGTCCGCGAATTTCATATTCTCCGCCTGCAACGTGGGCAATGGCCTCGGTATACGCGAGGTGTTCCTCTACCAGAATCCGGGCTGCCAACGAGTGCGCATCGTCGCTTTCAAGCACAGGAATTGTCCGCTGCAGCACAATGACTCCGTGGTCGAGGTGGTCGTCCACGAAATGAACAGTGCAGCCAGCGACCTTGACGCCATGCTCGAAGGCTTGCTGTTGCGCCTCAAGCCCTGGAAAGGCCGGCAGCAGCGATGGATGAATGTTCAGGATGCGATTGGGAAAAGCGGCAATGAACTCGGGCGACAAAAGACGCATATAGCCCGCCAGACAAACCAGATCCACGTGATGCGCTTGCAGGCAGGCGGTCAAGTCGGCATCGTGTTCGGCGCGCTTGCGGCCCTGGGAGACAAAAACCGCGCTCGGCAGTCCCATTTCCCGGGCCTTTGCCAGGCCGGGTGCCTCAGCGACGTTGGAAATGACGACGGCGATCTGAACTCCGGGGAGAACGCCTTCTCGGATCGATTCAGCCATGGCGAGGAAGTTCGACCCGCGGCCTGAGAGTAAAATCCCCAACCGAATTGGATCTCTTGCTGCCTTCGCCAAATCCACGCTCACGTGTATTGCACCCGGCGGTCGCCTTTGACTACGCGCCCGATCAGATAGAACTTCTCCTCAGCCCGATTGAGCAGGTTCTTGGCGCGGGTAAACTTCTCCGCGGGAATCACCGCAATCAGACCGATACCCATGTTGAAGGTGCGCATCATCTCTTCCTGCGATACCTGGCCAAGCGCTTGAAGGTGCTCAAAGATCGGCAGCACTGGCCACGAACCCAGTTCAACCTGAGCGGCGGTGTGCTTGGGCAGGATTCGGGGAAGATTCTCTGTGATGCCGCCGCCAGTGATATGCGCCATGCCGGAAGTCATTCCGGCTGCAACCAGCTTTTGAATGACGTGAAGGTAACTGCGATGAGTCTTCATGAGCACTGCGCCGGCCTTCTCTTTGAGAGCGGGCACATATTGAGTGGGCTTGTAGCCAGCTACTTCAAAGAGCAACTTGCGCGCCAGCGAATAGCCGTTGGTATGCAGTCCGGTTGAGGGCAGCCCAATCAGCACGTCGCCCACCTTGATGCCCTCTCCGGTGACCATCTTGTCGCGGTCTACCGCGCCGACAATGAACCCCGCCAGGTCGTATTCCCCATCGGTGTAAAAGCCCGGCATCTGCGCGGTCTCGCCTCCGATAAGCGCGCAACCGTTGGCCTTGCATCCCTCGGCCAGTCCTGTAATGACGCTCTCGGTCACTTCAGGATCGAGTTTGCCGCTGGCCAGGTAGTCCAAAAAGAACAAGGGTGTCGCCCCTTGAACCGCGATGTCATTGACACAATGGTTCACCAGATCAGTACCAACAGTATGGTGCATGCCAAGTTCGAAGGCTACCTTCAACTTGGTTCCCACGCCGTCCGCAGAGCTGACCAGGATGGGGTTCTTCCAGCGCTGCAAATCCAGCCGGAAGAGCGCTCCAAAGCCCCCAATGCCGCCCAAGACATTGCGATTGAAGGTCTTTTGGGCGAGAAACTTGATCCGCTCCTTAGCGCGGTCGCCACTGCTGATGTCCACACCGGCGTCAGCGTAGGTGACGGATTTGGGTTTGGGCTCGCTGCTGGTTCTCGGTTCGTCAGGCACTTTGCGGACTTTCTGCGGATAGGATCATGGTCGGCTTGGTTTGCCGGAAAGCTCGATTCTAGCAGCATGCAGGGTGGTGGATTTGCACCGTTGAACTCACGCGGTGATCTGGTATCACCCGAAGTGTCGCCGAAGGACATTGCGAATTCAGAGGCTCAGCGACGGGCCAGTTAACGGCCAAGGGCGCTACCAGGGGAGTACATGGTCGCTCGACCACCAATGGTGATATTCCACGTGCAACAACCCAGACTCGACGGCAGGATCGTGGTTGAGGAGTTGCTGAGCTTCCTCAAAGGGAATTGGCTTGAAGATCACCAGGCCAAACAGATCGTCAGGCGCTTCGATTCCCCCCGCCGCGCCCAATTTGCCCTGCTCTTTGAGTTGATCGATATAGCGCTCGTGGGCTTGCAACAGTGAGTGGTGCTCGGCATTCATCTTCTCCCAGGCAGGACCGCGGGATAGCATGCAAAGCGGATGGATCTGCATATTCTCCGGAGTGTTCGGCTCTAACCGATGCAATCGAAAATACTCATCGCCGACCCCAGCGGGCCCATACCACGCATGCACATCGACCGTGTTGCGATGCGCCACAACTGTCGGATCTGCGGCTGCGATGGTTTTTTGCCGATTCGAGTGAGTCGACCTTGAAGACAAATATCCCGCTGATGGTGGTGGGGGGTATCGTCAAACAGGCCAGCGGAGATGAGGATACCGTCTGCCGCCATCTTGTGAATGTTGGCCATATGAGCTTCCTGGAGTCGTTCCGCGTCCTCCTTGGCCAAGGGCTTTTGCGCTGGATCGGGGCGCAGAAACGCAACATAATACCGGGTAAGCGCATTTGGCGCGGGTTGCGATTGTGCCAACAACGGGACGCACGCACACAAGGTCAACTACGCTGCACGAGGAATTCGCATTTACATCCCACTCCTTTTCGCGACGAAGATAGCACAATCAGGCCTGCGGGTGGAATTTCCTGAGCGTGATCTCGTGGGCCTAGAGACCTAGAGAAATCGTGCTCGTTCTGCCGGGGTCGGGAGGGGGCAACTGTCCAATCGTCCCCAGATGCGATATCGCCAGCGCGCGACTATCCCATAGCCGAAGTCGCGCAGGGGTCTTGGGACGCAGCGTAACACGAGCGCCACGGCCGGCCAGGGGCCCGGCAATGCAGCCAAGATTGCGATCAGGGCCGCGGAACGCTCGAGAACCTCTTCCGATGGGCCATCCGGATTGTGCACCGCCAGTATCGAGCCGGGACCAGCGGGCGAGTCCACTGCACTGATTCCCTGGCGGAGAAGCAGACCCGTGACTTTCGGCGATTCAGAGGCGACAAATCGCAGGCGGTCGAGGCGGTCGCGTCTCAAGACCCAACGCACCGAGCCGTTGCAGAAGCCGCAATGGCCATCGAAGACGACCATGAGCCGATCGCCGAGCTCATCAAACTCACTCACACTTATCAGGATGCCATTGCGAATGGGCGCGATTCAATTCGGCTGGCGCCAACCTTGAGCCTTCTATACTGAAGCCACTATGAGTTCCAGATTGCCAGCCCCAGTCCGCACCCGATCCGAGGCACTGCAACAGCGCGCAGAACGGTTCTTCCCCGGCGGCGTGAACTCGCCAGTGCGGGCATTTGGCGCAGTGGGTGGCGGGCCGCCGTTTATTGAGAGCGCGCAGGGGGCCTGGATTACGGACGCCGACGGCAACCGCTATATCGACTACTTCGGCTCCTGGGGACCTATGATTCTGGGCCACGCTTTTCCACCGGTGGTGGAGGCCATTGAGCGTGCTGCGCGCAACTCGGCCAGCTTTGGAGCTTCAACGTCCGCAGAGGCCGACCTGGCGGAGCGCATTACCGCCTGCTACCCGGCCATCGAGAAGCTTCGTTTCGTCAGCTCCGGCACTGAAGCCACCATGTCGGCCATACGGCTGGCCCGTGCCGCCACTCGCCGCAAAATCATCGTGAAGTTTGAAGGTTGCTACCACGGGCACTCGGACGGTTTGCTGGTAAAGGCTGGATCTGGCGTGGCTACCTTTGGAATTCCTGGGTCGGCTGGTGTGCCGGAGGAAATTGCAGCATTGACGCTGGCCCTGCCCTTTAACGACATCCCAGCCGTCGAAGCGGCCTTCGACGCTCACCCCGACCAGATCGCCGCCATTATTGTTGAGCCGATCGTTGGGAACGCGGGCTGCATCCCACCGGCCGCGGGCTATAACCCCAGCCTGCACAAGCTCTATGAGGCCAGTGCTCGATTTGGGGGCTCCATTCCGCCCGCCGAGGGCTTCCTTGCGGGCCTTCGCAGGATCGCTGCCCGCCATGGTGCTCTACTCATTGTGGATGAGGTGATGACGGGCTTTCGTGTGGGACTTGGCGGTGCCTGCGAGATGTATTCACTTGAACCGGACCTCGTGACATTGGGTAAGATTGTCGGTGGAGGACTGCCAGTGGGCGTCTTCGGAGGCAAGCGGGCCTTCATGGAGATGCTGGCCCCGCTCGGACCCGTCTACCAGGCCGGGACTTTGAGCGGCAATCCGCTGGCCATGGCTGCCGGCCTTGCCACCATTAGCCATCTTCAAGCAAACGCGGAACAAATCTACGCACAACTGAGTGCTTCAGCGGCAGCGGTGGCCGACGGAGTAGCTCAAGAAGCATTCAACGCGAACGTCCCCGTGGGCCTGAACCGGGTAGGTTCCATGTGGACCTGGTTCTTCAAACTGGGGCCGGTCACGAACTACGAGCAGGCGGCCAAGTCCGATACCGCGGCCTTCGGCCACTTCCACCGTGCCATGCTGGACCAGGGCATTTGGCTGCCCCCCTCGCAATTTGAGGCTGCGTTCCTAAGCACCGCGCATGGCGAGGAAGAGATCGCTGCCACCATTGCTGCCGCTCGCAACGCATTCCAGTCCATGACAACAGCCTAGGCTGGGATGCGCTAGACTTTTTGCCGAGGAGCCGATCCCGATGCGCAGCTTTACCCTCAGCGTCGCCACAACTTTGATTTGCTTGATGACTTCCGTGGCGCAGCAACCCAAGCCGCCTGCAGCCGAATCCACGGCTGCGCGCACGATTTCTGCTCCTGACAGACCGTCGAAAGAGCAATTGGTGAAGCTCTTCGAGGTGATGCGCATCCGGCCGCAGATGGAAGAGATGTTGAAGATGGTGCCGGCGGCTCTGCAACAACAACTGCAGAATGAGGAAGAGAACGTCGAGCTCAATCATCCGATTGGCTCTGGCCAGCTGACTCCGGAACAAAAGGCCGCCGAGGAGAAGGTGACCAGGAAATACATCGAACTGTCGACAAGCCTGTATCCGACCGACGAGATGGTCAACGACATGGTCGAGGTGTATCAGCGCCATTTGAGCCGGGCGGATGTAGACGGAATCATCGCTTTCTACCGGTCGACGCCGGGCCAACATATTCTGGACGCGCTGCCGCTGATGGCGAAAGAAGTGATGCCCGAGGTGACCAAGAAGCTTGAAGCGCGGAACAAGGAGCTGCTTGACCGCTACCGCAAAGAACTGGACGACGTGCTGGGTCCACCGAAGATTCCGCCACCAGCAACGCCCCCAAATTCTTAGCTTGCTGCGAGCCTGGATTCAGGCCCACGTGTCCAACTTCACAAAACGATGGGTTTTCTTATACTCAGCAACCAATTGCCCGGCGGCGGCTACTGAAGGGCCACGATCTGCGCGCTGGTCCCGGTGACTGCCATCGTGGAGCACGATGTTGGCGGCAACGCCATGCTGCTGCAGGCGGTCGATTGAACGTTTCAGTCTCTGCGCAATCCTGTCTGCCGAGGGCTCGCGCCAATCTGAGGTCATGGCGTTCCACAGAACGGGAACCATTCCCTGCGATCTGGCCAGGCGAAACACTACGGGGCGACGCGCGCCGTAGGGCGGTCGAAAATACTTCACGGGCACACCGGCAAGCTGCTGCAACACCTCACTGGTCCGAGCCAGCTCTTGTTCCACGCGGCTTGCTGCTGTGAGCGAGAGGTTGGGATGGCTCCAGGAGTGGTTCCCGATAAGGTGCCCGTCGCCAACAATGCGACGGACCAACTCCGGCTCAGCCTGGGCATGGCGGCCCACCAGAAAAAACGTGGCGCGAATATCATTGCTGGAAAGCATATCGAGGAGACGCGGCGTCCACGCCGGGTTAGGGCCGTCGTCGAATGTGAGAGCCAGCTCACCAGGGTGCAGTGGCGCAGTCATGGCCTTACCGAATAGTTGCGACCCCGGCCACCGTGCGGCATAGGCCCAACCACCCGCCGCCAGCCCAAGCGCGGCCAGTCCAGCGGAGGTTTCGATCGCAATTGGTGAAAGCATTTGTCCGTCCAATGTTGTGGCTTTCAGTGTGCAGTGTCGGGCGAAGGGTCCGCAAGCGAGTCCGACGTCAATCCCGGGTGCGCGACAGATGGCGGTGACGACAGGCTCCATTCCACTGGCGCCCGAACCGGCGTATACTTGGCTTGTTCGGGTCGCATCCTGAGTCTGCGGAGCGGCACTGGAGACACCATGAGCCTTACGCATTTCCCCGGCGGCGGCAGTTCCACGCCCATCAGCACTGCCAATCCCATCACAAAAGTCACGATGCCAGCGCTTATTGAGATGAAGCGCCAGGGCAAGCCCATTTCAGCGCTCACCGCGTACGAATATGCAGCTTCGCGGTTGGCGGACGAAGCCGGAATCGACCTGCTGCTTGTCGGTGATTCGCTGGCCATGGTGGTTCTGGGCCACGAAAATACCCTGTCTGTCACGGTCGACGAGATGCTCCACCACACTCGCGCTGTCCATCGCGCCGTGCGTCGCGCACTCGTTGTCGCAGATATGCCTTTTGGAAGTTATCACGGCACAATCGCTGAAGGGCTTGGCAACGCCGTCCGTTTCGTCAAGGAAGCAGGGGCCGAGGCGGTGAAAATTGAGGGGGCGCGCATCGACCTGGTTCGCGCACTCACAGAAGCAGAGATTCCTGTGGTGGGCCATCTGGGCCTGACACCACAAAGCGTACATCGTATGGGCGGCTATCGCGTGCAGGCCCGCACTGCAGAAACTGTCCTTCAACTCAAGGCGGACGCGCTTGCCCTCGCCGATGCAGGTGCCGGTGCAATCGTGCTTGAAGGCATTCCGCGCGAGGTGGCCGCTGCTATCAGCGGCGAGCTGACTATTCCTACGATCGGCATCGGCGCCGGACCGGACTGCGACGGGCAGATTCTTGTCTTCCACGACCTGCTCAATCTGACATTTGCGCCACCGGCCAAGTTTGTCCGCCGCTATGGCGATGCCGGCGCACTCATCCGGAGTGCAATCGAACACTATCGCGAAGACGTGGAGCATCGCGCGTTCCCATCAGACGAAGAGAGCTATCATTTGCCTGAAGCCGCACGCCAAGCTCTTGATGCCGACCAGAACCTGGGCGAGTTGCGCAAAGCCTGATGGAGATTCTTCGAACTGTTGCCGAGCTCCGTACATGGTCTCGCGAGCAGCGCAGTGGCATAGGACGGACCATTGGGCTTGTGCCTACCATGGGTGCGTTGCACCGAGGCCATGCTTCATTGATCAGAGCTGCCCGGGATTCGAGCGGTAGCGTGGCCGTGAGCATCTTTGTGAACCCGACCCAGTTCGGCCCCAATGAAGACCTCGCCCGCTATCCGCGCAGCTTTGGCGCCGATTGCGCGCTGGCGGAGGAAGAAGGGACAAAGGTCGTTTTCGCCCCATCGGTGGAAGAAATGTACCCCGCAGGCGCCGCCTCGTTTGTCGAAGTCGATGGGATCGGTGACAGGCTCGACGGCCAATCGCGACCTGGGCATTTTCGCGGAGTCGCTTCCGTGGTCGCAAAGCTTCTGATTGCGTGCGAAGCGGACCGCGCCTTCTTTGGCCAAAAGGATGCGGCCCAGTGCGCCGTAATTCGGCGCATGGTTGCCGACTTGCGCATTGGCACGGAAATCCTCGTGTGCCCCATCGTTCGCGACTCCGACGGTTTGGCACTGAGCTCCCGGAACGTTTATCTCAGCGCCGCAGAACGGGGCCAGGCACTGATCCTCAACCGATGCATTCGCCAGATTGAAGCTCTCGTTGCCTCGGGCGAACTGCGAGCCAGTTTTCTTCAAGATGCCGCTCGCCACGTCCTGGCAAACGCGCCGGGCGTTCGCGTTGATTACGTCGCTCTTGTCGATTGGGCCACGCTCTTGCCGGTTGAAGTTGCCGTGCCGGGCACTCTGTTTGCTGTCGCCGCCTGGGTAGGCTCAACTCGGCTCATCGACAACACCATTCTCAGTGAATCCGGAACAGAGAACCCGGTACTTTCCTATAAGCCACGAGACTACGGAACCTCTGCGACTCTCACTTAGTATGGTTAAAGGGGGGTCTTCGTGGGCAATCATTCAGGAGTTGTAGCTAAGAATGCAGCGGGTTGGTTGAAGGAAGAATAGAGCCCAACATGGGTCAGGGCGATCGCGCTCATCATATGGCTGGCGGCAGCGGCAGTCGCACTCCTTCCTTTTGCATTTGACACCTCCGCCAGGGATGCTGTGACGCTGCGGGTTCCGGGCAATCAGGGCAATTGGTGGCACTTTCTTGCCGGTGCTCCTTTCTTTCTCGCCTTTCCCATTACTTGGCTCCGCCTGCGCTCACTCTTTTCAACGCGACCTTCGACGGCGTTTGCTCGACGCTTGGTCTGGAGCTTCGTCGGCCTCTCGATTGCCGGCACGACTGCGGTGGAGGTCCCATTTCTGTTGCATCTGGCTGGAACGAGCGAATGGCAGCGCTTTTCGGTCCTGGGCTTGGGCTTCGGCATCGTCGTCGCCAGCTTCGCAATTCTCTTCGTGCGGCGCCGCCATAGCTCTCCTACTCGGGCGTGCCTCGCTGGTCTCGACACCGCTTACCTCGCAAACATGGCATTATGTCTAGTCGTTTACGCCGGAGCCCCCGGAAACATATCGTCAAGATCAGGCTGGTTTGTATCGATGGTAATCGTGTGGCCTATCGTTCTCGAACTTGCATTGCTACTCATCCAGACCTTCAGAACAAGCGTGTCGCAAACAAACCCTCGCACCGCATGACGTTCCGTTGTCCCACCTTTGGCCAGCTTCTTCATGCCAGGATCGGGATACCCATACAATTCCTATTGCGCAACCATCTGCCCCGGCTGCAAGCTTAAGTGAATGCCGGAGCTTCCTGACATTTCGGCCTATATCACGGCGTTGGAGGCGCGGATCCTTGGGCAGCCATTGGAGCGCGTCAGGCTGGCCAGTGTCTTTCTCTTGCGCACGGTTGATCCGCCGCTTGCTTCCGTTGAGGGCCGCAGGGTGCAGGAAATCCGCCGCATCGGCAAGCGCATTGCCATCGGTGTTGAGGGCGATCTCCCACCGCAACGACAAAGTCCTGTCGTTGGGGACCGCGGGTTGGTGTGGCTGGTGCTTCACCTGATGATTGCCGGACGCTTGCACTGGCGTCCGCCGCAAGCCAAACTTGCCGGACGGCAAGCGCTGGCGGCTTTCGACTTTCCCTCCGGTTCACTGGTCCTCACTGAAGCTGGAAGCAAGCGCCGGGCTTCACTCTTCGTCTTGCGGGGAGAAGAGGCTCTGCGGGCCATCGATCCCGGCGGAGTGGAAGTGTTCTCCACTGACCTCGACGGCTTCCGCGCCGCACTTACCCAGGAAAATCGCACGCTCAAGCGGGCGCTCACTGATCCGCGGCTTATCAGCGGCGTCGGCAACGCTTATTCAGATGAGATCCTTCACGCGGCTCAACTTTCACCCATTACGCAGACGCACAAGCTGAAGCCTGAGGAATGGGAGCGATTGTTTGCCGCGACGCGGTCCACACTAACACTATGGATTGACCGCATGAGGGCTGAAGCGGAGCAGAGCTTTCCAGAAAAGGTGACGGCCTTCCGGCCGGAGATGGCTGTGCATGGCCGCTTTGGCAAGCCCTGCCCGCGGTGCGGTGAGAAGGTGCAGCGCATTCGCTATGCCGACAATGAGACCAACTACTGTGTCCGATGTCAGACTGGCGGAAAGGTCCTGGCGGATCGCAGCCTGTCCAGATTGCTTGGCTCCGACTGGCCGCGCACGCTGGATGAGTTGGAAGCCCTCAAACGCCGCGATGAACCCTCGCCGCGCGTTTCTGCTTGACACACTCATACACATTCCAGCACAGTCATTTGCGCGACTCCTTGCAGGCCGGACAGCGACCCCAATTCGCTTCACTTTGTCTCCGGCCCCTCTGAGGCGGAATTCTGTCCAACCGGGAGACTTCTTTATGAATCATCTGACGTTTAACCCATGGGCCATCGTGGTCTGTGCCGTGATTCAGTGGGTTCTTGGCGCCATCTGGTACTCGCCAGTGCTCTTTGCCAAGCCCTGGAAGGCCATGGTCTATGCTCACTCTGATCTCAAGAAGAACAACATGGTAGCGGGAATGATCGTGTCGTTCCTAGGCAGCCTGATTCTCTCCTTTGTGCTGGCGCACGTGGTGCTCTGGGCTAGTGTAACGACCCCAGCGCATGGAGCTCTTGTTGGCTTCATCATGTGGGCTGGCTTTATCGTCGCGCCACTCTCGGCGCAGCATATCTACGAAGGCCGCCCCTTCAACCTGTTCGCCATCAACGTTGGCTATTGGCTGGTGGGGCTGGCCATTTCAGGCGCCGTGATAGCCGTTTGGCGTTGATCCATTTTCGATCATCGGGAAATGGTCGCGGTACAATCGACCCATGAACATGGACATTTCCCGATGAGCATGCTGCACTCCAGCCATTTGGCCGTACTCCTGTCGGCCATCATTCAGTGGTTTATTGGCGTGATCTGGTATTCGCCGGCGCTCTTCGGCAAGGCCTGGCATGCCGCGGTTGACGATCGCACCGGGGCGAAGAAGACCAACGAAATAGCCGGGACTCTCGCGACCGGGGTGGGCAACATGATCGTGTCGTTCATGGTCCTGTACTTTCTGTCGATGACTGGAGTGGCCGGTCTGAAATATGGAGCGTTCATAGGCTTCCGGCTTTGGCTTGGCTTCGTCGCAACACCGCTTTTTGCGCAATACGTCTACGAGAGGCGCCCTTTCAAGCTCTACGTGATCAACGCCGGCTACTGGCTGGTCGCGCTTATGGTCAGCGGCGCAGTGTTGGGACGGTTGCGCTGAACTTGCTCGCCATACTTAGAGCAGTTTCGGATTTCATGTCGACATTTCCAGAGTGTCGAAGGGTGGCGTTTTCTCGATGAAAACGACCCTTGGCTGTGCGCCTTCGGTCTACACCAAATTCGAAACTGATATTGGCCGTTACAATCGATCCATGAGCAAAGCAGTCATAACCACCACGAATGCTCCCGCCGCCATCGGGCCCTATTCCCAGGGAGTGCGCGCGGGCAACCTGATTTTCACGGCCGGACAGATTGCGATTGATCCCACAACTCAGCAAGTTGTTGCTGGCGGCATCACCGAACAGACGACACGTGTGTTTGAGAATCTGAAAGCCATTCTTGAAGCCGGGGGAAGCAACCTTGACCGCGCCGTGAAGGCCACGGTTTTCCTGAAGGACTTTAACGACTTTGCGGCCATGAACGCCGTCTACGGCGCATATCTGGCGACCAGCGGTGAGGCGCCACCTGCCAGGACCACCGTTGAAGTGTCGCGATTGCCCAAAGACGTGCTGGTGGAGATCGAACTGGTAGCCGAAGTCTGAGACGGTAAGTCGAACGAGTGCAGGCTCGATTCCTGACCACGCTTTTTTGAGGAGCGCGTGAGAGACTTGAGACCTCAACCCGATCGCCAGTGATCCAGGAGTCCCGATGAGCGAATTGCCTGAAAAGATCGTGCGAAGTGACGCCGAGTGGCGCACTGTGCTGACGCAGGAGCAGTACCAGGTGCTGCGGCAGAAGGGAACGGAGCGACCCTTCACTGGAGCGCTGACGCAAAACCATGAGACCGGCAACTATCACTGCGCGGGGTGCGGGTCGCTGCTGTTTTTGAGCGGAGCCAAGTTCGAATCGGGCTGCGGATGGCCCAGCTTCATGCTGCCCGCCGACTCGAAAGCCGTTCAAGAGCACGAAGACCGTTCCTATGGAATGCGACGTGTCGAAGTGACATGCGCCCGGTGCGGCGGCCATCTGGGCCACGTCTTCCCCGACGGGCCGGAGCCCACCGGCCTGCGTTACTGCATCAACTCCGCCAGCCTGACCTTCACCCGGCAGAAGCCATAACTTGTTTCAGAAGTTCAAACCATGGATTGCGTTGGATGCAGCGTTCCAAGGACAACAAAACCCCGTCCAGATGGGGACGGGGTTCGCATGAATCTCGATTCTTGTGAGGGCTTTGGCGTCCCATCCTTGCAGCGTTTCAGCTCTTACCGTACGGGTGGGATGACAGTGGCGCTTTACGCCTTGGCGATCTTGCCGGCCTTGATGCAGCTTGTGCAGACCCTGATCCGCTTCGGTGCGCCGTTGACCAGCGCCTTTACCGCCTGCAAATTCACGTTCCAGCGGCGCCGCGTCACATTGTGCGCGTGAGAGATGTTGTTGCCGAACTGCGGGCCTTTCCCGCAAATGTCGCATACCTGTGCCATGACTTCACTCCAAATTCTTCTGTTTCAGATTCTTTCGTCGCCACCGGAACGAGTCGCATTCGAGCGTCATTCAAGGTCCGCTCAGAACTGGATCACCCAGGGGCTGCAGAAGACACACCACCCCACCTGCTTGCCGAATCTTTAGTATACCCCGGGACCAGCCTCGGAGCCAAGGTGAGGCACCACCAAATGGGGCAGTTTTGGAGTTCCTGTAGGGGTGTCTCGGGTTCCTCCCCCCTAGTGCACGCTCCCGGCGGAGTTCTCGAGAACGACGTCTGAGAGCACCGCTGTGTCTGACTTATCGGGCAGGTGCGAGCAGAATCCAATGCCGACGTAAAAAGGACCGTCCATGTGCAGATGGATGGGTGCCCCAAACTGGTACATCGGCTCGCCTTCCATGCTGACGAAGAGCGCGAAAGAGTCGCCATGCTTTTCGATTCCTATGCGCTTGGCCATGGCGGTGACGAAGCTGTCAGGGCTGGCACCGGCGGGAAGGCCGCGGCCGCCGATGCGGTACTCCATGTCTTTGACGCGCGCGCCTTTCTCGGGCCGTTGGGCCAGATGGATCATGCCTGCGCCATGCAAGGCAACGATGGCTTCCTTGGAATCGTCCTCGAGATCCTGGCGTATGACAAGCACGGCCTTACGCTCCCCAAAGCCATTCGTGTCAGGGTATGTGATGTCAGCCGCCAGGGAGACGTCCCCGGACATTCTTCTCCAGAGATAGCGGAACTCATCGCGGACATACCAGACGTTGTAGCCAGCGGAGTTGATGGTGTACTGCTTGGTGGTCGGGTCGTAACTGGCGCTGCCCGGCACGACGGCGCTGCCAATGTCGGACTGGCCCTCGAAGATGCCGATTGGTGTATTGAAAGTGGTACTCGGCCTGTGAAAGGTCGCCGGTGGGGATACTTGGGTGTGCGTTGCCGACGCCGGCTGCGCCCAATCTGGCACCGCCTGACTGGGTGTGGCTGGAGCGACCGGTGTTTGCGCGCGGACTTGAAGCATTACAGCGCAGGAAAGACATAACACAGAGGACAAAATGTGACGATTCATGGCAGGGCGAATTGTAGACGGCAGGAATCGCGCTTGTACAGAACAGTGGCGCGGGCGTGTTCGAGGGAAAGTGGCTTCCGCCAGTACTGTCTCCCGCAAAGGACATTCTTCCCATTACCATTTCAGCAGTTTCACTGAAGTGCTTGTGTGATCAAGGTCGCCGTTCCTCTGCTTCATGTGTCCAACTCGGCTTTGGCCAAGGACTTCTACTGCAATCAACTTGGATTTCATCATGAATTCTCCCATTGCAGGGGCGAGGCGGGGTCCGATCCCTGTTACATGGGCGTCACCCGGGATGGTGTCTGGCTGAATCTTTCGTCGTTTTCGGGGGATGGGGTGGCCGGCGGCGTTGCCAACCTGTTTGTTGACGACGTGGACGCGCTCCACGCGGAGCTCATTTCGAAAGGCGTGTCTATTGACAGCGGACCTGTTGACCAGGCGTGGGGGAGCCGGGAGATGTATGTGAAAGACGCCGACCGCAACTGCCTGCGCTTTATCCAGGGCTGACGCCGGGGAGCACTATTCGTAACGCAGCGCTTCCACCGGCTCAACTTTCATTGCTGCGCGGGCTGGAATGAGGGTGGCCGCAAGGGAAACAAGCGCGAGCAGCAGCGCGACTACCACATAAATGGCCGGATCGTGTGGCCCAACGTTGTAGAGCAGGCTCTTGAGCAGTTGCGCGGTGGCCAACGCTGCTCCCAGCCCGGCTACTCCTCCAAGGACAATCAGCCGAACGCCTTCACCGGCAATGAGCTGCAGGATGTCTAGACGCGATGCGCCGAGTGCCATGCGCACACCGATCTCCTGGGTGCGCTGCGCGGCCACAAACGAGATGACCCCGTAAAGTCCGATTACAGCCATGACCAGCCCGCAAAATGCAAAGAAGCCGAGCAGTGCTGTTTCAAATCGCGGACGGGCGGCAAGCTCGCTCACATCCTGTTTGAGGGTTTCAATGTCGATCGGGATAGTGGGATCGATAGCGGCAACCTGCGACCGGACCCATGGGGCAGTTGCTTCTGGTGAACCGGAGGTCTTGAGGACAATCACGCAACTTACGTTCCAATCCTCGGCGAGGCTGCGCCGCAGGCGGTAGAATTCCGGCTCATCTTCACCGGCGAGTCCTGCATTCTTCACATTCGCGGCCACACCGAGGACTGTGTACCACGGGCCGTTGGGAACGGGCTGAACGTGCTGGCCAATGGGATTTTCGTTCCCAAACATGCGAGAAGCGAGCAGGCTGCTCAGGACCAGAAAGCGCTCGTTCTGGGTTCGTTGGTCCTGAGTAAAACCTTGGCCTCGAGCGATCGGAATATCCAGCGCGGTGAAATACTCGGGCGTCACCCAACGCCATGTCACCATTCCGCCCGTGCCGCCTGGCTTGTACGGCTTTCCGGCAATCGCCATGATGCTAAAGATTTGTTGGCCATGAATTCCGCCGGGGGGCAGGGAATCACTCATACCCACCGCCTGCACGCCTGGCAACTGACGCAATGCGGCCTCTGCCCGGAGGAAGAACTCCATTTGCTGTTGCGCGGTTGTGAAGCGATAGCCCGGGAGTGAGATGTGCGCAGCAAGCACGCCCTCTGTTTGCATGCCCGTCGGTTGGTTCTCGAGATTGCTAAAGCTGCGAAGCAGCAATGCCGCGCCAATCAGCAGGGACATGCTGATGGCGATCTGTCCCACAACCAAGCCGCGCCGCAGCCACGCGTGAGTGGGATAGCTTGTTGCACGCGCGGCCAATACGGCCGCTCGCGGCTTCTGGATTGCCGGCAAAACCCCAAATGCGGCCCCGCAAACAAGCGAAAGAAGGACTGTAAACAGAATGATGCGCAAGTCGAGGTGGGCCTGACCAAGAAATGGAATCCCCGCCGGCGCGATGGCAATAAACAACCGCAAAAGGATTTCTGCCAAAACACAGCCGGCTGTCGCTCCCGCAATGGACAAAAGAAAAGTCTCGGTGAGAGATTGGCGAACCAGCCGACCTCGGCTCGCTCCAAGGACAGAACGCACAGCCAACTCGCGCTCCCGCGACGCGGCCCGCGCCATCAGCAAACTGACGACGTTGGCGCAGGCAATCAGGAGCACCGCGAAGACGGCACCGAGAAGCACCCAAGCAACCAGCCGGACGTCTTGCACCTCACGGTCTCGAACCGATCGAACCCGCAAATGCACTTCCTTGCGGAATTGGGCCGGAGCAAGGCTCAGAGAATAATTGAAGACCGGCTGAAGCTCCCTCTCTCCCTCCTGAATGTTCACCCCGGATTTGAGCCGGGCAAATGCATACATCACCCGGCCGGGGTCGGCTTTGCGCTGCGCTGCCTCATCCAACGCCTGCTGCACCAGCACGTCGGCCGCCTGCAACGTGGGCATCTCAAAGTCCTGCGGCAAGACGCCAATCACTCTGACCTGGTTGCCATCAATTTCAACCAGCCTGTTCACGATGCCCGGATCGCGGGCATATTGGGTGGTCCACAAGCCGTAGGAGATAAGCGCTACTTTCGGCCCTTTGGGCCGATCCTCTTCGGGAAGAAAGTTGCGCCCGAGAATTGGCGAAATGCCGAACGTGGGCAGAAAATTCGCTTCCACGCTGGCGCATCTCAGTCGCGCCGGATTGTGTTCTGTCAGATCGCACTCATCCACGCCCGTTTCCGACGTGAACGCCTCGAAGGGTTTCTGGTTGTCGCGCCAGTCGTAGTAGGAGCCGCCGAGCATGAACTCCTGGGGAATGATCGGGGCCACCAGGCCCACAGACACAAGGCGGTCGTCGTGGGCATAGGGCAAGCTGCGGAAGAGAATCCGATCTACGACGCTGAAGACCGCCGTGGTCGCGCCAATTCCAAGCGCGAGAGTCGCAATCACAGTGATCGCGAAGACAGGATTGCGGCGGAAACCGCGCAGCGCATAGCGGACATCCTGCAGCACC
>Ga0182018_10001165_pt1 | contig 30920 bp, 24 predicted proteins | sample 812P2MmetaG_FD_120490 | JGI IMG/M metagenome (GOLD analysis project Ga0182018, IMG submission 120490) | Permafrost microbial communities from Stordalen Mire, Sweden - 812P2M metaG | ecosystem: Environmental > Terrestrial > Soil > Wetlands > Permafrost | place: Sweden: Stordalen | collected...
ACTCTTGGCTCAGCCCGCCAGCGGAAGTGTTCCAGTTTAACCGAAAGACGGCAGTTGACCCTCAGCACGGTTGGCAAGTCCGCCAGATGTCTGGAGTTTCAACTGCTGCGCAGTTCACCCAATAAGTGGCACGTGGATTTTGCTGCGAACGCTTGCGGCTGAATGAGAAGACGATTCCGCAGCGTCTCAACCGCCGTTTTTAGGTTTAACGATTGGGCGGGCACGGGCAAGACCAAGGAACGACGCGTTTCCGGAAACTACCATATAGACCGCTCCGTTGCAAATCCCCGCTGGGTTTTCATGAACGGCGGGAAGGGCCAAGAGAAGCGGCTCAGTATTGCACAATCTCGACCCGTGCGCCTCACCGCGCCTTTTCGGACGGATCGCCCGTCACGTGATCGCGCAGCCAGGGGACAAGCTTGTCGAAGCTGAACTGGTTCGTTTCGTAGAGAGAGCCGAGGAAAATGCAGGTTTGTTGAGCGCCCGCCGTGAGACGCGCGCCATTGATGGCGAGAAAGGTATATGTGGCGGCAAAGGCCGTGCGCTTGTTGCCATCGATAAAGGGATGGTTCTGCGAAAGGCTCTCCCAGAGAGCGGCGGCTTCCTCGATCAGATCCGCGTAATAACCGGTCTGCGGCCGGTAGAGCGCCGCCTCCAGCAGACCGTAATCCCGGACGCCTTCGCAGCCGCCATAGCGTTCGATCTGGTCGGTATGCATGGCCAGCACTTCGACCGTGGTGAGGTAGTCCGTCACTCAGCGAGCTTCTTGTAAACAGGGCCGTATTCTTTGTGGCTGGCGAGGTACGCGGCCATGACGTGCGCGCGTGGATTGGCGCGCTTCCGCTTTTCGATCAGATCGGCCAGGGCCTCGTCCACGAGAGTCTGAATCTGGCGGCCTTCTTTTTCAGCCAGAATGCGCACGGCTACCAGGATTTCGGAATTGATCTGGGTGGCGAACTTCTCGCGGGTTTTGAGCATAACTTTCTCCCGATAAGCATTCTCAGCGTATCATGACATATCATGATCTGTCAAGACAACGCACCCTAAGCACCCTAAGCCGTGCCGCCCACGGTCATACGGTCGATTTTGATGGTGGGGATGCCCACGCCCACCGGGACGGATTGCCCCTCTTTACCGCAGACGCCGATGCCTTCGTCCAGCTTCAGGTCGTTGCCCACCATGCTGACGTATTTCAAGGCCTCGGGACCGTTGCCGATCAAGGTGGCGTTGCGCACCGGGCGCGTCAGCTTGCCGTCCTCGATGAGATAGCTCTCGGACGCCGAGAAGACGAAATTGCCGCTGGTGATGTCCACCTGGCCGCCGCCGAAGTTGGCGCAGTAGAGGCCCTTGGGCACGGAGCGGATAATGTCTTCGGGGGCGCTCTCGCCGGCCAGCATGAAGGTGTTGGTCATGCGCGGCATGGGGATGTGCGCGTAGCTCTCGCGCCGGCCGCTGCCGGTGGATGGGGAATGGAGCAGCGTGCTGGACAGCTTGTCCTGCAGGTAGCCTTGCAACACGCCGTTTTCGATCAGCACGTTGCGCTGGGTGGCGTGGCCTTCGTCATCCACGTTGAGGGAACCGCGGCGGCTATTGATGGTGCCATCGTCGATCACGGTGCACAATTCGCTGGCGACTTTTTGCCCTATTCGGCCGCTAAAGGCCGAGACGCCCTTGCGGTTGAAATCGGCCTCCAGGCCGTGGCCCACGGCTTCATGCAGCAGAATGCCGGGCCATCCGGGACCCAGCACTACGGTCATTTCGCCGGCCGGCGCTTCCACGGAATCCAGCATGGCGATGGCCTCGCGCGCGGCTTCTCCGGCGAAATGCTCGGGCGGCTTGTCCTTGGTGAAGAAATCGAGCTCGACTCTTCCGCCGCCGCCGGCATGGCCGCGCTGCGGGGCTCCGCCGTTCTGGCGGGCCAGCGCGGAAACGCTGAGGCGCGCGAGCGGCTGGCGATCGAGCGTGAGGACGCCTTCGCTGGTGGCCACCATCACGTGGCGGAGGTTGTCGGCATAGACGGCCTGCACCTGGAAGATGCGCGGATCGTAGGCGCGCGCTGCGCGGTCGGCGCGTTTCACCAGCTCGACACGCTCGGAGAAGGCGGTCTCGGTGGGAGCGGTCAGCACCGGATAGAGGTTATGGCGGTCACCCTCGCTGAGATTGAATTTGTCCACTTTGCTGGGTCCGGCCGCGATGCAGGCGGCAACCTTGGCGGCCTTGCGGATGCGTTCGGGCGAGAGATCGTCGCTGTAGGCGTAGCCGGTGCGTTCCCCCGAGATGACTCGGACCCCGACGCCCATGGAAACGCCCTGGGCCGCGCTCTTGACCATGGATTCATCGATGCCAATGGAGCTGGTGAGCAGGTACTCGAAGTATAGATCGGCATAATCGCCGCCCTGCGAGAGGGCCTCGGCGAGGTACGCCTCCAGGTCGCCGCGGGTGATGTGGAAACGCGAGGCAAATATCGACTCTGAGAAGTGCATATCTTTATTGTAGTTGGTGTGGCAAGGGGGTTGCTGGAAATGGGTTCGCGTCCGGGAGGGGAAGTGGTTTGGTTTCTTGCGGTTCGGCCAATAATGGCTTCGTTCGGTATTTTGTTGGTCTGGGGCAAGCCGACTGCCGGCGGGGGCGGAAACGGGTTCGTGCCTGGGAGAGGAAGTGGTTTGGTTTCTTGCGGGTGAGGCCGATATTGGGTTCGTTCGGCATTTTGTTGGTGTGGGGCAAGCGAGCTGTCGGCGGGGCGGAAACGGGTTCGTGCCTGGGAGAGGAAGTGGTTTGGTTTCTTGCGGGTGAGGCCGATATTGGGTTCGTTCGGCATTTTGTTGGTGGGTGGGGCAAGCGGGCTGCCGGCCGGGGCTGAATACGGGTTCGTGCCTGGGAGGGGAAGTGGTTTGGTTTCTTGCGGGTGCGGGCAATAATGGCTTCGTTCGGTATTTTGTTGGTGGGTGGGGCAAGCGGGCTGCCGGCCGGGGGCGGAAACGGGTTCGTGCCTGGGAGAGGAAGTGGTTTGATTTCTTGCGGGTGGGGCCGATAATGGCTTCGTTCGGCATTTTGTTGGTGGGTTTGGCAAGCGAGCGGTCGGCGGGGCTGAATACGGGTTCGTGCCTGGGAGAGGAAGTGGTTTGGTTTCTTGCGGGTGCGGGCAATAATGGCTTCGTTCGGTATTTTGTCGTCGCGACGAGCCACGAGGCTCCAGAATTCGCCATGCATGGCCGTGTTCCTCGCTTCAGGAATAGCACGACAGCGGGGCGGCGCATGGAGCGCGACGAGCACGGCGGTTGACACGAAAGGATCTATTGGTCTCAGATTTCTGCTGTGATTCATTTTGATTCCCGCCAAGAGGGCAACTGAAGCCAAAGTGAGCAGGACCATGTGCGTTGGGCCATGCAGGAGGTCACGCCAATAGCCAAGCGAAAGGATTGCCACGAGTCCTGCGCCGGGGCATCGCGCCCGAGCCCTTGCGGGACAAGCCTCCTCACTATTCTTCGCCCCGAGCGTCCATGACATACTGACATCAGCATGGCCAAGGTCCTCATCGCGGGAGGCGGGCTCGCCGGTTTGTCGGCGGCTGCCGCGCTCGGCAGCGCCGGTTTCGACGTCGAACTGTATGAGTCGCGGCCGTTCCTCGGCGGGCGTGCCACCTCTTACGCGCTGCCCACAGCGGACGGCGGGGAAAGCGAAACGGTCGACAATTGCCAGCACGTCCTGCTGCGCTGTTGCGGCAACCTGCTGGATTTCTACACCCGCCTGGACGTCCGCGACCGCATCCGGTTCCATCGCGAGTTTTACTTCCTGGAGCCCGGCGGCCGCCTCTCCGTGCTGCGCCGCGGCCGCTTCCCCGCCCCGTTTCATTTCGCCGGCTCCTTTCTGCGCATGCATTGCCTGGACCGGCACGACAAGATCGGTATCGCCCGCGCCTTGCTGGCCATCCGCCGCGAGCGCACGCGCCGCCAGGACCTCGACCGCATCAGCATGCTCGACTGGCTGCTGCAAAAGCGCCAGACTCCGCATGCCATCGACCGTTTCTGGCGCCAGATTCTGGTCAGCGCGGTCAATGAAGACCTGGAGCGCATGGCCGCCGTCCACGGCTTCCACGTATTTTGGCGAGGCTTTCTGGCGCGCGCCGACGCTTACGAAATGGGGATTCCCGCCGTCCCCTTGGGGCAGCTCTATTCCACGGACGCGTGGCGCCGCCTGGGCAACGTGCGGATGCACTTCCGCGCGCCCGTGGAACGCATCGACGCGTCGGGCTTCGTGGTGGCGGGGGAACGCCGCGTGGCCGACCACTATATCTGCGCGCTGCCCTTCGAGCGGCTGGAGGCGGTAGGATTGCCCGCACCCGCGCTGGAGCATTCGCCCATCACCGGCGTACACCTGTGGTTCGACCGCGAAGTGACTACCCTGCCCCACGCCGTTCTGCTGGACCGTACCATGCAGTGGATGTTCAACAAGGAGGGCGGACGATACCTGCAGTTGGTGGTCAGCGCTTCCCGCGACCTGACTCCGCTTTCGCGCGCCGAGATCGTCGATATCGCCATCGGCGATCTGCGCCTCTATTTCGCGCGCGTGCACGATGCCCGCTTGTTGAAGGCCCATGTGATTAAGGAACAGCGAGCCACTTTTTCGGCCGCGCCGGAGACCGAACACTTGCGGCCCACCCCGGATTGCGGCATCGCCAACGTGTACCTGGCGGGAGACTGGACGCGCACCGGCTGGCCGGCGACGATGGAAGGCGCGGTGCGCAGCGGCTACCTCGCCGCCGAACGGATCGCGCAAGCGGCCGGCAAGCCGGAGAAGTTCGTGGTGCCGGACCTGGCGTAGCTTTCGGCGGAATCCCCGAGGCAGCCACTCATGCCTCCAATCTCTCTTACGGCATAAGCGGTGGGGCGGACTCCAATAAGCGTTAACTTAATTAAGCCATTCATGACGACCGTTTATGCGATGACAACCGGTTGACCCGCCATCCTCGGATTCTGGCTCGTAAGACGGGCTTCGGCATTGGCCAGTTCCTCGGGCTTGTAATTTTTCCAAAGTCCGCCGGCGCCGCGGAAGGTGGGCACGCCGCTTTCAGCCGAAATGCCGGCGCCCGTTAAGACTGCCAGCGAGGTGGCCTGCGCGATCCACTCGCGAGCTTGTTGCAGATCTCCCATTGTGCTCAGTTTACAATTGCGGGCCCGCGTTTTCAAAAATACGCGAGGCGCCGGGTTTCGGACGCGTCGTTCCCGAAATGACGTGATCATTTGTTGCAGCGAAAAGGGGTTAGCGGTTTTCCACAGGAAGCGTCGTTCCAGTTTGGCTCTTTTGCCCAGGAGCGCGGTGGCGCTCTGTTTCGATTGTGGCACACGAGGTCAAGGTTCGAGGGACTTGCTTGAGGGTAAGTGGCGTGGATTGAATGAGATCAAAATCGAAAAAAACTGTGAATGCAAATCGGGTTCACCGCGGAGGCGCAGAGACGCAGAGGAACGAAGAAGAAAAACAAGAGGGAGAGCGCAGAGGGGGCGGAGGGCGCATAGGGAAGCATGCCGCGAAGGGCTGGCATTGCGGCAATTATACAGCGCTGGCTCAAATCAGGAACAAATCGCTTCCGGATGCCGGTAGTGGGTCAGTTTTGAAACTGACCCACTACCCGGATGCCGGTCAGCCAACGCAATCCTCTTATCCGCGGTCCAGTTGTTCCCGCAGCTCACTGGGGCACATGGATTTCAGCTCGGGAGCAAGACCGCAAGCCGCTAGCGCGCACTCAGCAAGAAAAGCCTCATACTCTATCTACCGCCCCCCTCACCAACTCCCAAGCCTTCGCCACCTGCCGGTCCCCCGTCCGATAATTCCCCACCGCCAGATGCATCGTAAATTTCCCATTCAGCACCGTGCTCGAAAGAAACACTTCCCCCGCCGCGTTCACGCGCTCTAAGATCCGCCGATTCTCATCGTCGCTGCCCTGATAACGGAAATTCACCACCGAGAAGTGCACCGGCGCCACCACTTCAAACCGCGCATCCGCCTCCACCTCGCGCGCGAACCACCGCGCCAGACGCACATGCTCGCGGATCATCGCCGCCAGTCCCTCGTGCCCGTACGACCGCATCACGAACCATAGCTTCAACGCCCGGAACCGCCGTCCCAAGGGCACTCCGTAGTCCATCAGATTCACCGCCCGCGGATCGCTCGCGGTCGCCAGATACTCCGGAATCAGCGAAAACGCGCGCCGCAATACCTCCGGGCGGCTGGTGTAGAACACGCTGCAATCCATCGGCACCTGCAGCCATTTGTGCGGATTCATCACCATCGAATCGGCCCGCTCGCAGCCCGCGAACGCCCACCGGAACTCCGGCGCCAGGGCCGCCGACCCCGCGTACGCCGCATCCACGTGGAGCCATAATTTATACCGCGCGCAAATGTCCGCGATCTCCGGCACCGGATCCACGCTGGTGGTCGACGTGGTGCCCACCGTGGCCGTCACGAAGCACGGCCGCAGCCCCGCCGCCAGATCGCCATCGATCAGCCCCTGCAGCGCTTCCGGCCGCATGCGAAACTCCGCGTCCACCGGAACTTTGCGCACATAATCCTGCCCGATCCCCACCGCGATCGCGCCCTTTTCGATCGACGAATGCGACTGCTCCGACGTGTACACCACCAGCCCGCGCAACGTCCCCCTGGTGCGCGATTCCGGATCGGCCGCCTCCCGCGCCGCCGCAATCGCATGCATGCTGCTAACCGACGCCGTGTCGTAAATCAGCCCGAACCACTCCTCCGGCAATCCGCACCATTGCCGCAGCCAGCCGAGCGTCACCTGCTCCAGTTCCGTCACCGCCGGCGACGTCTTCCACAGCATCCCGTTGCCGTTCAACGCCGCCGTCAACAGCTCTCCCAGAATACCCTCGGGCGTCCCGGAATTCGCGAAATACGCCAGAAATCCCGGGTGATTCCACTGCGTGCACGCCGGCACGATCAGCCGCTCGAAATCCGCCAGGATCTCTTCCATCGGCTCTCCCTCCTCCGGACCGTGCGCCGGCAGAGCGTCCGTGAGCTCACCCGGCTTCACCGGCGGAAGCACCGGATACCGTTCCACATGTGTCAAGAAATCGGCGACCCAATCGATCGTCTTATGCCCATACCGTCGAAACTCTTCAGGAGTCATTGATAAGTCCGCGAAAACCAGCCATTCCTTCTTACCGAATCTTAACCGTACCCGCCAGCCGCCCCACCGCATCCGCCGGCAGCTTCCAGTTTGCATCAAACCGCCCCTGCGCCACTACCTGCGTCACCGACCCGCGGAATAAGATGTAGTCCCCCAAGGCGCTCAATTCCCGATACTGCATCGGCGCCCCGGAGTACCCGCCCGTATTGCTCTCGTCCGCGCCCGTCCACCACGGGAGCCCCGAGTTCACCAGCGCGTAGTGCTTCCCCACCGGAGCCACAAACAGCAGCCCGTAATCCGCCGCGTCCGGCCGCAGTTCCAGCGGCAGCCGGCCCGCTAGCCGCGCCACCAGCCGGTTGCTCTCCGCCGTCCCGAACAACACCAAATCCGCGCTGTCGATGTCCTCCGCCGTCACTTCGAGGTCCGCCTTCACCGCCAACGTCAGCGACAACCGCGACCGCGCCGTCGACCAGCTCGCGGCCGTCCGCGCCACCTTGCGCCGTTCCTCCAACTCCTCCGCCGACGGCGCCCCCAGCGTCCCGTACACATAAATATGCCGCGCCGACACCGCTCTTACGATCGGCCCTTCCGCGCCCGCGCGCTTACCCGCCGCCGCCACCAGCCCCTGCCGCCATCCCGCCGCCGATTTGTTGAACGACGGCCCCGCGCCGCGCTTCACCGGCACCACCGCTCCATCGATCGTCAACTGCGCCGGATCGCTCCCCCCGCCCGCGATCGTGAATCCTTCCACGTTCTTCGTCGCCACTTGCACATCGCCGTTCGCCGCGCGCCGCGCGTCAATCGAAGCCGGCACTCCCGGTGTCAAGCCGTCGATGCGCACCCAGTAAGCCGAGCTGTACTCATACGAACGCGTGACGAACCGCACCCGCTCCGGCCGCCGGTTACGCCGCAGTCCCGCCAGCCACTCCATCACGCCGCCGCGGGAATACGCCAGGTCCCAAACGTTGTGCCTGGTCGACGGGTATTCGGTGTATCCCGCCGGCACCCCCGCATCCAGCAGCCGCCTCTGCCAGGCCCGCGACGAGGCCACCGGCACGATCGTGTCCAGGTCGCCGTGAAACAACTTCACCGGCACGTTCAACAAATTGCCCGCCAGCTCCTCCGACCCCGGCATGGTATCGGCGCAGATCGCCGCCACGCCCGCCCACACATCCGGACGCGTCGCCGCCAGCCACAACGCTCCCCCGCCGCCCATCGAAATCCCGGTCAGGTAGACCCGATCCGGATCCACCGCGAAGCGCCGCTCCACGTCCGCCAGCACGTCGTACACGTCCTGCTCCGGAATGCCCTGGTAGCCCATGCTTCCCCGCGCCAGCGGACAGGCCACTATGAAATCCGTATCGCGCAGCGGCGGGAAGCTCACTCCGTTCCCGCCCATTGCGCCGCGGCCGGCGATGCCCAGAACCTGCGCCAGATTCAACCGGTGGTTGGATTCCTCCGAGTGCAGGCTCAGCAGCAGCCCGTACTCTTTCTGTGGGTCAAAGCTCTTTGGAAGATAGAGCGCATACGGCTGCTCGGTCCCATCCACCGTGGAGACCGCCGTCAACACCTGCGATCCGGTTTGTGCCCGCAGTCCCACCACGGCCAGCAGCAAGGCAACGCCCGCGACGCGCTCAGCCATTCTCCTCAACCATGCGCCTCAACCATGCGCCTCAACCACGCGCCGCCAGCTTCTGCGTGGCCGGCAGCCAGCCTTGAAACCACTCCCGGAATTGCTCCAGGCATTTCTGTTTTTCGGGGGACAACGGCGCCGGCGGCGGTCCCGTCTGAATCCCTCGCGCCGCCACTGCCGTCTTCAAGCCGACCGGTTGCGGAAACCGCTCCAGCCAGCCCATCAACTCCTGCCGCACCTTCTCCAGCCGGCCGATTTTCTCGCCATCTCCGGTGACGATGGCGCGGTCCAACGCCATGCTCAACTCCGGCGCGGCGCAAGCCGCCGCCGACACCACACCCAGCCCCGCGGAGCGCGCCCGCACGAATAGTCCGTCGTGTCCCGCCAGCACCGCGCATCCGCCGGCGTGCGTGCGCAGCATATCGAGCGAATCCACCGTGCCGCTGCCATCTTCGATCCCCGCGAAGCGCCCGGACTCCAGCAGCCCGCACGCAGTTTCCATGGCGATCTCGCCGGTCAGAAAGATTTCGATGCCCGCACCCACCTGTGCGGCGAACTGCGTATAGAATTCGCGGATGTCGTCCTGATCGTAGCGATAGAACAGCGGCGGCGGAACCAGGATGGCAGCCGCACCCGCACTGCGCGCCTCCCGCGCCAACTCCAGCGACTGATCCAGCGTGGCGCTTCCCACCCCGGCCAGTACCGGAACCCGGCTGCGCTTCACCGCCAGGTACAGCAGCCGCGCCCGGTCGTCCACCGCCAGGGCCGGATATTCTCCCCACGCCGTGAACAGCGCGATGCCGCCCACCCGCGCGGCGCAAAGATAGTCGATCAGTTCGAAGGTGGCGCCGAAATTGATATCGCCCGCCTTGCCACGCGGAGTAATGGCCGCGATGTTGACGCCCTGCAGCCCGGAGATCGTCGGAAGCGCCATCCTGCCGTTCACCCAACTAACGCATTTGTCTTACGCCTTCTCACCGAGCCGCGACCGTAAGGGAGCGGAGTGCCGGAAGCATGCGACTGCCGATCCCGCTGTCCGGATAGCTATCCAGTACACCGAGGATCTCTGTCACGAATTCCCACTAACTTCAATTAGACACCTGGAGCGAATGAGCGGATAAACCCGATGTTACCCGAATACCCGCCACTTCTCCGTGTCGCTAGGTCCACTGATCCAGCCGCCATCGCGCCGCGGTAGTGCGGATCGGCAAACCCGTCGAGACGGACTAAGCCCTTACTGGTCGCTCAAGACCTGCTCAGCCCGCAGCCAGTCCGCCTGGGCCGTTCCCTCGCGCCGTCCCCCGGCTTCCCAGTAGGAATACGCCAGCCTGGCAATCTCCGCGTGCGTCACAACGCGCCGCGCCCGTACGGTCTCCTCGGTTCGCGCCATCGGCCGGTGGACATGAGTGGTGGGAGTTTTTCCAGCGGAATAAAACATAAAAGGTAGAGAAACACACTATACATCAAACCGAGCCCCCGTTGCTGCCGCTCACTTTCCGGCTTCGAACGCCAGCAGGACATTGCCCGGCAAGCCACCTGTGTTGGCGTACCCCGAGTTGACGTAAAGCATGCCATCGGCAACTGTCGGTCCAGTGCCGCTGAACGACCCGCCGCGCGCCGCAATCCCGTTCACCGTTGGGAATTCATGCGCCGTGTCGAAATCCCAAATGATCTCTCCGCCGGTCATCCGGTACGCTCGCAAATGGCCATCCATCGACCCCGAAAATACCACGCCCGGGACCGCCGTGGGCGGAGCCAGTTGCGCGGTCGAGCAACCCCGCTGCCCCGCCGCGCAAGTGCCCTTCGGCGGCGGCGCTTCCCACACAATCTTCCCCGTGGCCGCATCCAGCGCGAACAGCCCTCCCGGCGCCGGCGAGCCCAAATCGGAAAGCGGCGCGAAAACCAACCCGCCGCTGGCTGCCATCCCCCACAACACGCCGCCCAGCTTTCCACCCTTGCCGACTCGCGTCTGCCACACGATCTTGCCGTTCTGGTCCGGATCGAATCCGTGCACCATGCCCGATTTCTGTCCCGCCACCAGCATCTGCTTCCCGCCGCCCAAGTCCATCAGGATCGGCGACGAGCCGAAATCCACGTCGTCTCCCGCATCCGCCGGACAGTTGCCCGTCGGACCCCCTCGTCCACATCCCCAATTGAACATGTCCAAGGTCGCCTGCGACGACCAGCGGATCGCGCCGGTCTCCAGGTCCATCGCCACCACCGCGTCGGCCGTTTTTACCGGCGGATCGGAATACCCGTTGCCCGTGGCGACATAAAGTAATTTGCGCTTTGAATCGATTGTCGGCGAGGACCAGACGGTCGCGCCCGAAGGTCCGTAGTATTGCACTCCCGTCGGACCCACCTTAGTGGGCTTCGCTTCCGGCGTGGTGAAACTTCTCCAGATCTCTTTCCCGCTGGCGGCATCCAGCGCCACCACGTTTCCGCGGAACCTGCAGCAAGGATATTGCACGCTGGCGCCGGCGTTCTCTTCCTGTGACGCGATGGGCACGTACAGCCGGCCCTCGTGCAGCTTCGGTGTTCCCGTGATGCGCGTGAACGGCTGATCGTCCAGTTGCTTTTGCCAGATCACTTGGCCCGTATCGGCATTGAGCGAGTAGAAATTCGAATCCAGATCCCCCACATACGCGCGCGGTCCCGGCCCCACCACCACCGCCGAACGAACCAGAGTCTTGGCCTGGAACATCCAGTAGATGCATCCGCTCCGCGCATCCAGCGCGTACACCGTACCGTCGTTGCTGCCCGTGAAGACCCGTCCGCCGACGATGGTGGGCTGGCCGAAGGCTGTGGTGCCGTTGGGGAATCCGAAGGCCCATTTCAACGCCAGCTTGCCCGCGTTGTCCGCGCCGATCCCGCCGGCCGCGGCCGGTTGGAAGCGGCTGTTCCAATCGTCCACTCCCCATCCGTTCCATTGCGACCCCGCCACCGGCTTCGCGCCGGCCGCGCAGTGTCCGCTCATCTCCGGCAGAACCACCGGCCCGCTTTTCCCCAGATAGCGCGCCACGGCCCGGCGCTCGTCGGCCGTCAGCGACGCGCCCTGCGCCTTCATGTTGCCGCTCTCGAGCGATTTGAGAATGTTCTCCCACGGAATGCCGGCCATGGCTTCCGGCAGCGGCGCATGCGCCCCGCTGTTCGGCGAATGGCATTGCTGGCAGCTCCGCATGAAAACTCGTGTGGGCTCCTGGCCATTCAACAACAGAGCCGGCAACAAGGCGAGAATCAAAAGACGCGACACGCGGCGCCCCCTTTCCGATGCAATGCCTTTAGAAGATAATGGATTTGCCTGTCGATTGCAACACCGTCCGGCATTCTCCAGTCCCCGCTGCCTTGCTCCTCCCGGACGCGCCCATTTGTCCGGCCGGCTCGTAACCGTCCTTCCACATCGACGCGGTCCTCGCCGGCGACAACATCGTCAAGGGCAACTGGCTCCGGTCGAATATAGTGGGCGGGGTCGGAGTCCGCGTCCTCGATTCCGGCGTCGACCAAGCCCTCCGCATCCTCCACACCGAAGGCAGCGCGGACGCCGGCCCGTCCTAACCCTACGCGCTCTCAGCCCCCTCTGCGCTCGAACCCCGGGAAGACACGTCGTCGCTTAGCCGCACGCGCTTCGAATATTTTCTTTGTCCTCCTCTACGTCTCGGCGTCTCTCTGGAAACTTCACCTAACCCATTGATTCCGGTGGGGCCGATTAGAGGGTTAGAAAAGCCGGCGGGCGAAGATTTTGGCCTCTCGCGAGCGCACGCCGGCGGGTGCCGGTGTGGGAGCGAGCGTACGCAGGCCGTGCTGGGCGAGCGGGCACCCCCAAGTTTCCACGTTCAATGAACGACGAGGCTACTCGTCGCCCGAGCTCGGCGGTGAACAAACGCCTTTTTCCGACCCTGAAGGAGCCAACGGCGCTACAATACTCCGCATGAGAATCGCAGCCGCGTTGCTCTGCTCTCTCCTGCTCCTCCCCGCGGTTCGCGCCGCCCAGCCGCTCGACGTTTATGTCATCGACGTCGAAGGCGGTAAGTCCGTCCTGCTGGTGTCGCCTTCCGGCGAATCGATGCTGTTCGACGCCGGATGGCCCGGCTACAACGGCAGGGACGTGGACCGCATCCTCGCAGCCACCCAGGCCGCCGGCCTCAAGCAGATCGACTATCTCGTGATCTCGCACTACGACATCGACCACCTCGGCGACATTCCGCTGCTCGCGTCCAAAATCGCCATCAAGCATTTCGTCGATCACGGCCCCCTGCAGACCACCCGCGCCGATTTCGCGCCCCGCTACAATCCCTACGCCGCCGTGCGCGACAAGGGCGACTACACCCCGGTCAAACCCGGCGACCGCATTCCCATCAAAGGCCTCGACGTCCTCGTGATAACCGCCGCCACCAAGCATCTCGATGAGCCGCTGCCCGGCGCCGGCGCGCCGAATCCGCTATGCGCATCCACCCCCGAGAAACCCGAGCGCACCATCGACCTCGAAGACAACATGTCGGTCGGACTCCTCTTCACGCTGGGTAAGTTCCGCATGCTGGACCTGGCCGACCTCGAATGGTTTTACGACCGCAAGTTGATGTGCCCCAATAACCCCATCGGAACGGTGGACGTCTACCAGGTGAGCATCCACGGCCAGGACAAGGGCGTATCGCCGGCGCTGGCACAAGCGCTGCACGCCCGCGTGGCCATCATGGCCAACGGTGCGCGCAAAGGGGGCGACCCGGCAACCTGGCCCACGCTGCGCAACGCCCCTGGCATGGAAGATATCTGGCAGCTCCACTATGCCATGAACGGTAGTGCCGACACTAACCCGCCCGCGGATTTCATTGCCAACCCAGACGCGGCCAGCGAAGCCAAATGGATTAAGCTTTCGGCGCAGCCCGACGGTACGTTTACAGTCACCAACAGCCGCAACGGCTTTAGCAAGACCTACAAAGCCCGCAACTGATTTCGCCCGCACAATCCCTAATGGCGCGACTCCGAATCGCGACCGGAGGGAGCGGTCTTGCCCTGTCACTACCGGGTGCCTACTCGTTTCGGGAATCCGGGCAAAAACCGTTACCGTCGCGGCTCAGAAACAGTCGCGTTGATTGCGCAGGAATTACTGAGCCGCGCGCGTAAGCAAGAGGAGCCTTTGCCGGAAACGTGTAAGCACCCGCTCGTAACGCTCGTACCCGTGGCCTTGACTCCGGTCTCCGCTTCTGATACAAACACCTCCAGTGTTTCCCTGTAGGAAACTCGGGAGGGTATCAGTGTCCGATTCTCGCTTCAGTCGCAGAGGATTTCTCGAACAGGCCGGCGTGCTCGGCGGTATTCCCTTGGCTGGCACTCTCATGGCTGTCGGCCCGTTTCAGGCCAAGGCCGTACCGCAACTCAAGGGCAAGGCCAAATCGGTGGTCATTCCCACCCACGAATTCGCCGGTCCCAATGGCGCGCCGTGGATCGAGGAGCGCCTCGATTTCCCCGAAAGCTGGGACCTCCACGTCATGGACATGGCCGGACACGACAAGCCGGTCCTCACTCCGCAGCAGATCGCCGAGCAGTGCAACACGCCGATTGGCTCGAAGTCTCTGCGCGAGCTTGCCGAAGGCAAGAAGACCGTCGCCATCAGCTTCGACGACCTCACCCGCACCACACCCGCGTTCGCCGTCACGCCTTGGCTCATGTCCGAGTTGACCAAAGCCGGAATCAAGGACGAGAACGTGCTTTTCATCGGCTCCTTCGGCACCCACCGCGCCATGACCCAGGAAGAAGTGGGCCGCAAGCTGGGACCGGAGATCGCCAAGAAGTACGCCTGGCTGAACCACGACGCGTTCGACAACGTCAAAGAGGTCGGCACCACCACCCGCGGCAATAAGATCCTCCTGAATCAGACTTTCCTCGGCGCCGACCTGAAAATTTGCATCAGCGGCGTCAAGGTCCACCAGGACGCCGGCTACGGCGGCGGAGCGAAGGCGATCCTCCCCGGCCTCGCCGCGCTCCCCACGGTGGAGTACAACCACACCCAGATCCTGACTAAGGTGCGCACCACCGGCCCGGTGAAAATTTTCAAGAACGATATGCGGCTGGATATGATCGAGGCCGCCAGAATGGCCAAGGTCGATTACACCGTCCAGATCCTATACAACGATCGGCTCCGTCCCACCCAGATATGGGGCGGCGACATCGTGGAAGCGCACCATGCCGGCGTCCGCGTGGCGGCCAAGACGTATTGTACGCCAACCTTTCCGAATGCCGACATCGTGGTGGCCAACGCCTATCCGCAGACCGCCCAGGCCTTCCACGGCGGCCTCTGGATCAATTATTCCAGGCGCCCCGGCGGCACCGGAGTGATCATCGCCCAGCATCCGCTGGGCCTCGACCCGGTTCATTATCTGAACAATCGCCTCGCGGGCAAAAGCGGGTCGACGCAATTCGATCTGACTTCCCGGCGAGTCAGCGGCCTGGGCCGCGGCGGCGCCGCCCCGCAAGCAGTACAGAGTAACATGATCGTTTACTCGCAGTATCTGACCCAAAATATGAAGAATAACTATCGTACGGGAACCTTCTTCTGCGATAAGTGGCCGGACGTCATCGCTAAGTTGAAGGAATTGCATCCCGGCGATCCGACAGTGGCCGTTTACCCATACGCCGGCATGCAGCACCAGGAAATCGAGCTCGACGGCTAGCTGGCTAATATCGAACGTTGATCCGCTCGCCGAACCGCCAACTCGGCAGCAGCCAGCAGACGATTCCCACGCCCAACGGATGCATCAATCCCGCCATCGCGAATATGGGCGCGTACGAAAAGTGCTGCACCACCCAGGCGGTGCCATAATTCGCCAGGATGCCGCCTAACGTGCCGCCCATTCCGGAGATGCCCATCACCGTGCCGATTTCTCCCGCGCGGCACAGGTCCGTGGGCAGTGCCTGCATGTTGGAAATCCAAAAGGCATGGCCCATGGTGAGGAAGCAGATCGCCGCGATCGCCAGACCGGCCGAGGGCACCGAGGGCGCGAGGATGGCCACCGGCATCATCGCCGCGCCCGCCAGCATGACGAACTTCCGCGCTCTCGGCAGCCTCCACCCGGCGCGCATCAGCCTTCCCGAAAGCCAGCCGCCCACCAGGTAAGCCACCCCCCCGGCGATAAACGGCACGGAAGCGTATCGGCCCACCATCGCCAGGTCGAAATGCCGTTCTTTGCGCAGATACTCGGGCAGCCAGAAGATCACGAAGTAAATCACCGGGTCGCTGAAGAATCGCGCCAGCGTCAGCGTGTAACACTCCCGCGTTTTCATTACCGCCCACCAACTGGGCCGGCCCGCGGTAGCCGGCGTCGCCTGCGCGGGCGTCTGCACTTCGTCCTTCATCGCCGCGTATTCGGACGCGCGCAGCCAGCCGTTCAGATGCGGAGGCTGGTAGAGAATCAGCCACGCCGCCAGCCATAAGAACCCGAGAGCTCCGGTGAAATAGAACGAGGAACGCCAGCCGTAATTCAGGGTCAGGAAGCTGACCACCGGCGGCGCTACCGCCGACCCCAGCATGGTCCCGGCGTTGAAAATGCCGATCCCCAAGGCCCGCAGGCGAGCCGGAAACCACTCCGCCACGGCCCGGGCCGCAGCCGGCCAGTTGCCCGGTTCCCCTAACCCCAGCAGCGCCCGGCACCCTGCCAGAGACCACTTGCCGGTAGCGAAGCCATGCAACATGGCCGCGCACGACCATATAAAAATGAAGACCGAGAATCCGCGACGCGTTCCCAGGCGGTCCACAATGTAGCCCGAGAAGGCATACATCACCGCGTAGGCAATCAGGAAGCAGGATACTACTTGCGAGTAGTCCGTCTCCGTCATGGAGAACTCGCGGCGCAGGTCGGTGGAGATCACCGACAGCGTCAGGCGATCCGCGTAGTTGATGGCGGTCGCGAGAAACAACAGCCCCGCGACCACCCACCGCATATGAGGAATCTTCACTGCTTCTCGAAGATCAACTTCTGTTCGCCTTCGCCCATGGCGCTTTTGAATGTTTGCACCACCGTCAGAGTCTTGCCATCGGCCGCCAGGGTCCATTTCTGAGTCATGGTGAATTCGTTGTCGCCGAATTGGCCCTTCGTCTCGATCAGCAGGGCGTCGCCATCCCATTTCACGACGCTCTTCATGGTCGATCCGCCGAAGCCTTCGTTGGTGGACTCCTTGCCGTCGGTGGTGTAGTTGGCCTGCATTTCGAACTCGCCCATCTGGCCGGACTGCTTGGTAGTCGTGCTGAGCTTGGGATCGGCGTGCGCGATCTTGTACGTCATGGAGTCGGGGGCCGGCATCTGTCCGAAGGTGCTCTTCGAGGTATTGAGTTTCCACTCGCCGGTGAAATCGGGCTTGGCGACAGCGGGCAACGCCGCCAGCGCCAAGGCCGTGAAAATTCCGAGAAATCGTTGGGAAGTCATGGGGAACGGCTCCTTCTACTTGGGGCAGTATACCGCCTCTCTGCGCCAATGCGCTCGCTTTTGTTATGCTCGGTAAGAAATGCCTGTATCCCTGAAAGACCAAGTCGTTCTGGTAGTAGGCGCGTCGAGCGGAATTGGACGCGCGACCGCGGTGATGATGGCGCGCGAAGGCGCCAAGGTGATGGCTTCCGCCCGCCGCAAGGACCGGCTAGAGCAGTGGAAGCGGGAAATGGCCGCCGAAGGCCACGCCGTGGAGACCTTCGCGGCGGATGCGTCCGACGCCGCGCAGATGGACCGTTTGGCGCAGGCCACCCGCGAGAAGTTCGGGCCGATTCGAATTCTGGTGTACGCCACCGGCACCAATACTCCCGACCGGAACCTGCGGCGCTTGCGGCCCGACGTCTGGAACGAGCTCATTTCGACTAACTTGAACGGCGCGTACTACGCCACCCAGGCGGTGCTGCCGGCGATGCGCGAAGCGCGCTTCGGCCACATTATTTATATCGCTTCGATCTCCGGCCACACGCCCGACGTATCCGGCGCGGCCTACCAGGCGAGCAAGCGCGGCCTGATCGGGCTCTCGCACGCCGTCCGCCTGGAGGAAAAGGAAAACGGCATCCGCACCACGGTGATTAACCCCGGGCTGGTGGATACCGAAATCCTGGAGAAGCGTCCCGTGAAGCCCTCCGCCGAGATGCTGGCGCAGGCGCTGTTGCCGGAGCACGTCGCCGAGGCCGTCATGATCTGCGCCAAGCTGCCGCCGCACGCCGTGATTCCGGAGTTGACCATCGTCGGCGCCGCGCTATAAGCGGCGAGGGGCAGTTAGCATGAGATCGGCAGGTCGGAGTCTCGCCCCGGCAGGCAAGAGCTTCCGCGTGAATCGAGCGCCGCTATTGGATCGAGCGGTCTGATCGGATTGCCGCACCGGGCCGCGACCGTAAGGGAGTGGAGGGGCGTTAGCACGAGATCGGCAGTTCGAGGTCTCGCCCCGGCAGGCAAAAGCTTCCGCGTGAATCGAGCGCCGCTACCGGCTCGAACGGGCTGATCGGATTGCCGCACCGGGCCGCGACCGTAAGGGAGTGGAGGGAGCAGTAAGCACGAGATCGGCAGTTCGAGGTCTCGCCCCCTGTAGGCAAAAGCTTCCGCGTGAATCGAGCGCCGCGACCGGCTCGAACGGGCTATCGGATTGCCGCACCGGGCCGCGACCGTGAGGGAGCGGAGGGGCCGTTAGCACGAGATCGGCAGTTCGAGGTCTCGCCCCTGTAGGCAAAAGCTTCCGCGTTAATCGAGCGCCGCGACCGGCTCGAACGGGCTGATCAGATTGCGGTTGTCGCCGAATTCGAAATCGATCGTGGCTTCGATCTCCAGTTCCGGATTCCGCTCCACCACCGGGCGCAGATTCTCGCTCAGCGCCAGCCGACCCAGTTCCATGGTATTGCGAATCCAGCCATACGTGACCTGGTCGAGGTCGATCTTTCCAACCGTGGGTGCAATGCGCTCCAGGCACTCGCGGTCCGTCGGAAAGTGGATCGGCGTGCGGATGGCCGCGGGCGTATTGGCGGTGAGCGAGTTGACCAAAGTGGGCGCCCAGTCGATGCGGTCCACCAGCCGGTCGGTCACCACGTCGGCCATCCCCAGGCCGACCGCGCTGTTATAGGTCAGTTCGCTCAGGTCGCGCAGAAACAGGCGTTCGAAACGCGGTAGGCCGGGCCACGGGTTGTACTCGCCCTGCACGCTGCGGTTGACAACCTTGGTGTCCATCCCCGCGCCGCTGATGTTCTTGCCGATTTCGTCCAGAATCAGGATGTCCAGGTCCGCCGGAACCCGCGCCATCCACCCCTTCACCAGCGCCAGGTTGGCTTCCTCGCGTTGCTCCATCACTTCCACCGGCACCGCATCCAGTTTGGCGGTGTTGTGGTTGGCGTCTTCTAGTATGGCGAGCCCTCCCAGGATTTTGCCCGACGCCAGCACCTGCCGGCCCACCGAGCGGACTACGTGCTCCAGGCCGAGCCTGTAGGCATAGGCATGGTAGCGCTGCGCGCCCGCGAACTTGCCCAGCCCGATGGCCATCATCTTAAAAAGGCCGCTTTCGATCTTGCCCGCGAAATCGGTATGCCACTTCACGCGCCCCACCAACATAATGCCGTCGGATTCGTAAGCGGCTTTGTCCATGAAGGCCTCGATGCCCTCGGAAGTTTTGCCGAGAGAGACCACGTCGAGGTGGCTCACGATGGGGCAGCCCATGGCGGCCTCGGTGATGCCGTAATGTGCCAGGACGGTGGTTTGTCCTTCCGCGCTGGCCGCGCCGTGGCTTCCCATGGCAGGGAATATAAACGGGCGCATTCCCTGTTCCAGCCAATACCGGACCACGCTCCCGATAATGGTGGCGTAGTTGTGAATGCCTCGGCTGCCGACGCCGATGGCAATTCGGGCTCCCGGCTTCACGCGCGCGGCAAAGCCGGACGCGGCCAGTTGTTTTTGCACCTCGGCCGCAACATCCGGAAGACGGCGGTCGGGAAATTTCTGTCGGGTCACAAGCAGGCGGGGAAATCGCATCGCTTCTATTCTAGCCCGCCGTGCGACTCATTCGAAAGCTCCCCGCTGAGACTGGGGTGTGCGACATAAAAGTGGAGCGACCCGCAGTTCCTCAGCAAAACAACGAGATCCCGAGCGTACATGGTACGCAATGCAATCGGGGCGCCTCCGCATGCACTGAACCCCGACCGCGCCGAATTTGATCCCTGCGGTAAGCCTTTGTTTCCATGCTCCGCCACCCGGCAAAAGTCGAGTGGCGAGATCGGCTCCACATTGTGTCGCGCACCCGCTGAGACTGAGACGACTGAGACGCAGAGTAAGAAAAAGCCAAAGAGAGACAGCGCCGAGGGGGCAGAGGGAATCTCAATCCCCATGCGGGATTCGTTTGGCGGCTCGCAACGCAGGAGGTTGAGCGAACTCTGCGACTGCGCGGCGATCCCTCGCTTCCATTGCGAGACCAATGGAGCCAGTGGCGAAAGCGCTCTTCAGGCGGCTAGACGTCAATTAACAGTTCGAGCTTGCCCGTGGCGTCGCCGATCGTCTCAGCCTTGACTCCGGCGGTCGTCAGCATCGTCATGTACAAGTTGGTCATCGGCGTGGGTTTCTCGTACGCGATGAACCGCCCCGGCTTCACACTCCCGTCGCCTCGCCCAAAGACCGCGACCGGCAAATTTTCGTGTATATGGCGGTTGCTGTCGCTCAGTCCGCTGCCGTATAGCAGCAGGCAGTGATCCAGCAGCGTGCCGTCACCGTCCTGGGTCGCTTTGAGCTTAGCCAGGAACTGCGCGTAGAGCCCCGCGTGGAATTGGTTGATGAGCGAGAGCTTGGCCAGCGCTTCCGGCCGGTTTCCATGGTGCGATAGGGGATGGTGGCCGTCCGGCACGCCGATTTCGCCGTACGTGCGCAGGCTGCCTTCACGGCCAAATACCATCGTGACCACCCGCGTGGAATCGGTTTGGAACGCCAGCGCGGCAAGGTCGAGCATCAGCTTGGCGTAGTCGGCGTAGGCGAACGGAACTCCCATGGGCGCCTCGAAATCGGGAGAGACCTCGACGACCCCTTGCTGCTCGGCCAGTTGAATTTTGGACTCCACTTCGCGAACGGCCGTTAGATACTCGTCCATCTTCCGCCGGTCCGTGCTACCCAGATCGCCGAGGATCCTCTTGGTCTGCTCTTGCGCCATGTCCAGGATGCTCCGGCGGTCCGCCAGGCGCTTGGCGCGCACTTCCGGCGGCAAGGTGATGTCATCGCCGCCGAACAGCCGTTCGAACACGGCGCGCGGATTGGTCTCCGGAGGATTCGGCGTCGAGGGGCCGCGCCACGAGAAGCTGTTGGAGTATGCGCAACTGTATCCCGAGTCGCAGTTGCCCACGGTTCGCGAGTCCTCGCAACTCAGCTCCAGCGAGCGGACCTTGGTGGTCTCGCCGATGGCATTCGCCGCCACCTGGTCCACCGAGATCCCCACCTGGATGTCTTTGCCCGAAGTCTTCTTGGGATGCACGCCGGTGAGGAAGCTTCCCCCGGCCCGCGCGTGATCGCCTCCGCCGTCGCCCAATGCATTGCCGTTGTGGTCCATCATGTTCCCGAAGACCAACATGTCGTTCTTGAACGGTTCGAAGCGCTTGAGGATCGGAGCCATTTCAAAAGCCGCGCCCGGCGTCTGGGGTGTCCAGTCGGCCATCGTCATGCCGTTGGGGACATACGCAAACCCCAGCCGGACCGGCATCTTGCCGGCTGCCTTAGCCGGCGCGGCCATGGCGGGCATCATCGAGTCCAGCATCGGCAGGGAGATGGATACTCCCAGACCTCGCAGCAGCGTTCTCCGTGACAGGTGTTTTCCCGTGATCCTCATATTTTTGGTCGCTCTCCTCTTCGCATTTGGAACGGCAAACTTTTTACGATCTCCAGAACCAGACTGGAGAACCGGTATTGGCCCGCGCCGACACCGGCGCCGATCTTCTTGAGGGCAGGGCGGTCATAGGCCTCGAGGCCGCGCCCGATCGCATAGATCGTCATTTTCTCGGCCATGCACTCGGCAAAGGCGCCGCTCTGCGATCGCAGCATCTTCGCCAGCTCGACCGGGCCGTTGAACGTCCGGCCGTCGGGCAGCGTGCCCGAAGCGTCGATGGGCGACTTCCCATCCTTCTCGCGCCAGTTTCCGATGGCGTCGAAATTCTCCAGGCCGAACCCGATTGGGTCCATCTTGGCGTGGCAGGAGGCGCAAACGGTATTCGCCCGATGCACTTCCATGCGCTGGCGCAACGTGGCGTCCGCCCCGAGATTGGTCTGTTCGAGATCGGGAACGTTGGGCGGCGGCGGAGGCGGCGGCGCGTTCAGCAGGTTCTCCAGAACCCATTTGCCGCGCAACACCACCGAGGTGCGGTTACCGTACGACGACATGGTGAGCATACTGGCCTGTCCCAGAATGCCCCGCCGCGGGGTGTTCGCCAGGCTCACTTTCCGGAATTCGGGTCCTTTCACGTCACGCAACCCGTAATACTGCCCGAGGTACTCATTCGCGAAAGTGTAGTCGGCGTCCAGGAAATCCAGGACGCTGCGGTCTTCCCGGATGACATTCTCGAAGAACGTCTGAGTCTCCCGCAACATCGAAATACGCAGATAATTGTCGAAAGCGGGATACAGGTAGTAGTCCGGCTGGTGCGATTCCAGGCCCCGAAACTGCAACCATTGGCCTCCGAAGTTCTCCACCAGGCGGCTGATCTTGGGATCCTGCAGCATGCGCCGGACCTGCGCTTCGATCACTTCCGGACGGCGCAACGTTCCGCGCTCCGCGGCGCGCAACAGGTCGTCATCCGGCATACTGCTCCACAGAAAATACGAGAGGCGCGAAGCCAGTTCAAAGTCGCTGAGGTAATGGGAATCGGAAACCGTGGAGGTGGTGCTCGGCTTCGCGGCGACTGCGGCAGCGGCGGCTGTGGCTTTCGGTATGTGGTCCTTCTCGATGCGAAACAGGAAGTTGGGCGAAACCAGGATTGCCTCGATGCCCACCACCAGTTGCTCTTCGGGCGAGTCGCCGCGCTGCTTCACGCGCGCCATCTGGGCCACCAACTCATTGACTTCCTGGGGAGTGACTGGACGCCGGTAAGCGCGACGCGCGAGGTTCGTAACGATCGTGCGGTCGCATCCGGCCGCATGGATATCGCAAACGAGGATATTCTTCAGGCTTTCCGCGCTGGGATGAGCTTCGGGATTGTGCGGCCCACCGATCTCGATCGATTGGAGCCCCATATTGTCCGGCCTCTGTAGCCGCGTTCCGGGAGGCGCACCCGCGGGCGTGAAAAAAACGGTGCTCGCCGCGTCATCGTTGTTATTCGCGTTGCCGGCGTTGGCGCCACCGCGGCCTCCGCGACCCGCCCCGGGAGGAGCCGGCAGCCCGCGATCGCTGGAAGGTGCGCCGGTAACCGCCGCTGTCGTTCCGGAGAAGTTGTTCGCGTTGCCGGCGTTGGCCCCGTCGCGACCTCCGCGATCCGCTCCGGGAGGAGCCACCAGCCCGGGATCTCCGGGAGGTGCGCCGGTAACCGCTGCGGTTGTTCCGGCAGCGGCGGGCGCGTTGCCGGCGTTAGCGCCGCGGCCTCCGCGACCCGCTCCGGTAGGAACCGTTAACCCGGGATCTCCGGGAGGTGCGCCGGTAATCGCCGCCGTCGTTCCGGAGAAGTTGTTCGCGTTGCCGGCGTTGGCCCCGTCGCGACCGCCGCGACCCGCTCCGGGAGGAGCCACCAGCCCGGGATCTCCGGGAAGTGCGCCGGTAATCGCCGCTGTCGTTCCGGCAGCGGCAGGCGTAATAGGAACCGCCGCCGTCGCGCCCGCAGCGCCGGGATTAGACGGGTTCGGAAGCGCACTCTGCGGAGTTCCACCGCCCGGCGCACCGGCCAGCGTTCCGCCGCCTCCGGGCGCTCCACTCAACCCGCGGCCTCCGCCTCCGGGCGCTCCACTCAGCCCGCGACCTCCGCCGCCGCGCCTACCGCCCACGGGCACCGGCCGCTTCGAAGGGTTCTTGCCGCCGTAGGCCACCGGCAATCCTTCGAACTGGCGTGGAAAACCTACCGCGATCCAGTGTTCCCCCTCCGTAATCCTGGTGTGGAACTCCTGGGTCTTGCCTTCGAGCTGGCCATCGATGCTCGACGTGCCGACCACCTTTCCGTCCACGAACGCCGCCATCTCGAGCGCTTCCGATCCCGGAGGCCGACTGCCGTTATCGGGCGTCGCTCGAATCACGTATTCCGCGGTCGCCGGAAAGTAGTGCGTCACGTGAAACGCGTTGGGCATGCTCAGGCCCGTCTCGTCGTAGTTGAGGACCGACATCCAGGGGTGGGTATTGAAGAAGAGGTTGTCGGGATCCCCGGGCCGGCGCCGGCCGGACGCCTGATACCGCGACATTGTGGGTTTGGTATTCTGCGGGCCGTAAACCGCGGTTCGCGCCACCATCTCCGCGGCCGACAAGTACTTTTCCATCTGGACCGTCGAGAGCGACAACACATCGCCGATGGTGTCGAACCCGTAGCCGGTGTCATCCTGCGGAAAATCGTCCGCCGGCCGGAAGTCCACGCCCAGCAGATCCCTGACGGTGTAGTTGTACTCCGCGCGATTCAGGCGGCGGGCGGTGACGCGGCCGGGGTCGGGCTTGGCCTGGCTGACCCGATCCAGTTCCCCTTCAATCCACGTGGTGGCTGTGTGCAATTCCGCCTCGTTGGGCCGAGGCATGGGTTGGGGAGGCATGTCGCCAGCCTTCAACCTTTTCAGGATCAGCTCCCAACGGTCCGGGTCGGCCGCAATCGCAGCCCGCGTCTTGTACGGGGTAAGGTCCAACTGTCCCGAACGGAGCTTTTCGTTGTGGCATCCGTAGCAGGTCTTTGCCAGAAAGGGCTGCACCGTGGAATCGAAATTCGCGGAAGATCCCCCCGCCGCCTGGGTGCGCGACGGCCCGGCGCTTTGACCCGGCGCCTGCGGACGCGACGATTGCCCCACGGCGATCAGAGTGCCCAGAGCGGTCGACAGCAGGACCGGCACGGCGTTACGCATTACAATTCTCCGGAAGCCGGGTCTACCCAGGGACCCGTGCCATTAGTCTATATGGGAAAACCCCCGGAAACAAGGCCATCCTATCCTTACTGAGGCGGTGCTGGTCGAAGAAGTCGAAAACATGGCACGCTGCGCAGGCGCCCCCGAGTCTGACGGCGATGCTGTTGAGCAAAGCCGATTCCACGGCGAATGCGTGAACCAGTGCATCGATGGTCGCTTTGTCCGGTATCGGGATACCCGCGGCATCCATCGCCCCGGACCTTATCTTCTTGTCTATAATGCAGCGGCACTTGCGTCGGAGAATGCATCTCTCGCCGTTTTGAGCAACACCCCGCCGCGGCGCGGTGCTTTCGATTAGGATGGCTACTTGTGACACATCGCCAAGGCGGGCAAGCTCAAGCATGCCCCACTAAAACCATGGAACTCAATCGACGCGACTTTATGGTAGTGCCGGCGGCCACGATGGCCGCTTCCCTATTCGCCGCCGACGCGACGGCGCCCTGGCAGCGGAAAATCCGCCGGGCGGGCCAGACCAATATGACGGAACACGATCCGGCGGTGCTCGACGTGGAGCAATGGGCGGACTATTGGGCGAGCCTCAAGGTGGATGCGGTGATGGTGAGCGTCACCGGGATTCTGGCGTTTTACCAGACGAAGGTGCCGTACCACCGGAAAGGCAAGTTCCTCGGCGACCGGGATTTCTTCGGCGAGTGCTGCGCGGCCGCCAAGAAGCGCGGGATGCACGTGGTGGCACGCATGAGTCCAGATCTCAATTGGGAAGACGCCGTCGAGGCGCATCCGGAGTGGTTCGAGCGCGATGCGCAGGGCAACGCGGTGCACCACACCGAGGACCCCAGACTATTCCGCACGTGCATGTTCTCCACCTACATGACCGACTACATGCCGGCCATCATGAAGGAGATCAACTCGCTCTATGACGTGGATGCCATGTTTACCAATGCATGGCCGCCTCTGGGAGCGCTGCCGGTCTGCCATTGCGAACAGTGCAGGAAACTGCCTCCGGCGGGAACGATCGAGTACTGGGACAAATTCAACGAGCGCATCGTTTATCTGTGGAAGCTGTACGATTCGATTGCCAAAGAGAAGCCGGCGAACTTCTATTTCGCCAATCTGGGCGGCGGCATACGCAGCACTGCCGACCTGGTGAAACTGGGCGAGCTGTGCGAGTGGTTCCAGTGCGACAACCAGGGCCGCGGCGGAGACGATACGCCAATCTGGGGATGCGCGCTGCAAGGGCGCGTGTGCAACGCGGTGCAGAAGGGCAAGATGGCCACGAACGTGACGGGGGCGTGGTCCACCGGGACGCCGCGGTGGCGCAACGTGTACAAGTCGCAGCAGGAAGAGCAGATGTGGTTCGACGAGACGCTGGCGTCGGGCATGGTGCCGTACCACCACATTATCGGCGGCGAGACGGGAATGGGGGAGGACCGGCGCTGGCTGGAACCGGCGCGGAAATATTTCCAGTGGATGGCGCGGCACGACGTCCATTTCGTCAACCAGCGGCCGATCGCGAATTTGGGCGTGGTGATGGGGCAGCGGACGCACTTGTTCTACAAGCCGCCGCGGGGAGCGGCCATGCGGGAGTATATGGACGGGATGTATTACGCGCTGCTGGAAGGGCGCTTCCTGTTCGATTTCGTGCATGAAGACAAGCTGACGCCGGAAGAGCTGGCGAAATACTCTGCGCTGCTGCTGCCGAATACGGCGCTGCTGAGCGACGAGCAGTGCCGGCAGTTGCGCGCCTATGTGGATGGCGGAGGGTCGCTGCTGGCGACGTTCGAGACCAGCCTGTACAACGAGCGCAACGAGCGCCGGCAGGATTTCGGTCTGGCCGATGTATTTGGGATCCGGAAGGCCGGGGATATGGTGGGCACGCTCGGGAACGCGTATCTGGCGCGGATCGAAAAGCAGCATGAGATTCTCAACGGGTTCACGGGGACGAACTGGATTCCGGGGGCGGAGAATCGCGTTCCGGTGGCGGCGGTGGAGGGACCGGTTCTGACGGTGGTGCCGGGCTTCGTGGCTTACCCACCGGAACTGTCGTACCCGCTGCAGGAGCGGACGAGCGAGCCGGCGGTGGTGCTGCGGCAGCGGGGCGCGAGCAGGCTGGTATACTTCCCGGGCGATATCGAGCGGACGATGTGGCGGTCGGGGCATACCGACCTGGCGCGGCTGTTGCAAAATGCGATCCGGTGGGTGGCAGGGGCGAATGCGCCGGTAACGATTGAAGGCGAGGGCGTGATCGAAACGTTCGCGTGGGAAACGCAGGCTGGTTTCGCGGTGCACGTTCTCAATTACACGAACCCGGCGATGCACCGCGGATGGATCCGGAATTTCTATCCGATCGGGCCGCAGAAGGCGAGGATGGCGCTGCCCGCGGGCAGGCGGGTGACGCGCGTAGAGCTGTTGCGATCGGAGAGGCAGATTCCGTTTGTGGGAGGCACGGGGAAGATCGAGTTCACGATTCCTCGCGTGGTGGATTATGAGGTGGCGGCGCTCTATTCGGCTTGAATTCAGGGCGGAGGCGTTCCCGGCAACTTGCGAGATAGTGTACTTAGTGAATCGTCTTCGTCTTGCGATTCATGTAGTCCATCGGGAGATACTGGCCCAAGGCCTAGGGCGTTGTGAGATAGGCATTGCCGCGGCACATTCCCGTTACTTTGGGGAGGAAGTTGACCAGGCCGTTGCCACCGGCCGGCGTGAAGGTGTCGATCGGGATGCCCCGTTTCTGGCAGCGATTTACTTCCTCCAGCGTCTTGCCGATTACCAGCGGGTCGAGACCGAACGCGTTCTTACGCGACGCTGTCCACGCGCAATCTCCCCAAGCCCGGCCGCAGTGACGTCCAGCAGTGCTGGGTTCCTGCTGTTCCTGCCGAGACCGCTTTCCACGGGAGCCTTTTGCATGGTATGGTCTTTGGTATGGCCACCACGAAGATCACCGTCACGCTTGAGAACAATCAGCTTGAAGAAATTCGCGCACTGATCGCGGCCGGAGCGGCAGGCAGCGTTTCCGCCTTCGTGAAGCATGCGGTTGGAGTCGCTCTCTTCGATGCGGCAGGATGGAGGGAGATGCTGGAAGATGCGCTGCAACAAACGGGCGGCCCGCTAACGAAAAAAGAGCGCACGTGGGCCGACGCGCTTCTTTCTCCCCACGGACAGAAGAGAGTTTCCGGAAAAGGGAAGGCGGCGTGAACGGCATCACTTTCGACGCTGGTGGGCTGATCGCCCTGGACCGAAACGACCGCCGCGTGCTCACACTCATCGCGCGCGCGACGGAGCGTGGCATGCGTATTACAATTCCGGCGACGGCGCTGGCACAGGCCATTCGCAACCCCGCCAGGCAGGCCCGCCTCTCCCGGCTAATTCGACAGGCCGGTACGGACCTTATTCCGCTGGACGGACCGGACGCGACGGCTGCAGGCCTATTGTTGGCACGAACCGGGACGTCCGACATCGTCGATGCCCACGTCGTCATTTGTGCGCAGAGGGCCGGGCAGGCCGTGGTAACCAGCGACGCTGACGATCTCAGGGGAATCGCCCCGGAGCTGCAGTTGGTGGTCGTCTGACGCCCCATCGAGGGATTGGCGGGATTGCCGGGGCTGGACTGGCTGGATGAATCCAAAGCAAACGAGGCCGGCGACCTTCTACGACAGAGGGGGATCCTGAGAATGCCCGCGAAAACCACCCACGTCATCCCGAAGAACGGCGGATGGGCCGTTAGGAAGGAGGGCTCCGCGAATCGCCGCACCAGTTTGTATTCAACGCAGAAGGAAGCGATACAGGCAGCGGGCGACATCGTTCGGCGGACGTCCGCGGGGCAGATTGTCATCCACCGCCTCAATGGTTCCATCCAAACACGGGACATTCACGGTCTGCCTGAAGTGCAGCAACCCCCGCGCAAGAGCAAGCTGGAAGCAAGGCGATCGAAAGAGCGGTTTCCACCGTCATCCGCGAGCGCCTCTCAGGCGACTGACGCGTGCCATCACTCCTCCGCAACAAAGACGTATTCATCAATTGCCCGTTCGACGACGGGTACAAGCCTGCTTTTCACGCCATTTTGTTTGCGTTGTATGATCTCGGCTTCGCCGCCCGCTGTGCCCTTGAAGTCGACGACGCCAGCGAACTGCGCCTCGACAAGATTATGCGGATCATCGAACAGTGCACCTACGGTATCCACGAAATCTCGGCTGTGGGCCTCAGCACCGGTATCAACCTGCCAAGGTTCAACATGCCGCTGGAGCTTGGGCTGTATCTTGGATGTAAGCGTTTTGGCGGCGGACCTCAGCGCCGGAAAGCATGCTTGATCCTTGACACCGATCCATATCGCTACCGTGCATTCATTTCGCACATTTCAGGGCAGGATATCCACTCGCACAGAGGGGAACCAAAGCGAGCCATTGCTGAAGGCCGTAACTGGCTCGCAAATGTCTCCAAGACGAAGGGCCTGCCGGGAGGAGCGGACATTGCTGCGCGTTATGCACGGTTCGTCCAGGACCTGCCGAGAGTCTGCACGAAGTTGAAGCGGCGGCCCAAAGATCTCACATTTGCAGATTTCTCCGAAACGGTCGAAATTTGGCTGAAGGCGGCCCGCTGACTTCGTCGCGCGCGGTTCCGCGACTGCGCAGATCTCGAAGTAATCGGAGCCCGACGGCGGGCGCCTCGGTTTTTGTGGGCCGTGCTTCACGCGAGTGATCTGCAAACTTCCCAGAAGGGGAAGGGGGGAGTTTGCTAGTGCGACTTGTCGCCGGTACTGAGGGGCTTACGTCGCCCGCCGCTTGGCGCAGATCGCGGAGGGGAGCGAGGAGCCGAAACCTGTCGTCTGGACGGCCCCATCGTATCCATCGTTGGGGCCGCCCAAATTGATGCGACTGTGATACTGTCGGGATTCGTACACCTCCAGCGATTGCACCCGACGAACCGAAGGGAGAGAACGTGATTATCGCTTTGACTGACACTGCAATTCGAGACGTACTCATTGGAATTGTTGGAAATGGCTTATGGTCGCTGGTCGCCCAGTCCGGTGCCAAAGTGCTTCGGGAGGTGCGAACGCTCGTTTCTCCGCCCCAGCCATCGGTTGTCGCCGCGATCCGCACAGCTTCCGAGGGTTTGGCAGGGTCCATCCGAGACGGCCCTGACCGCACCCAGGAAAGACTACTGGCTTATCTCAGATCACCGGACCTGGAGTGCATCGTGCGCCAGTTATTTGCGACGTCCTTGGTGGGATCGAAGGAAGGCTCAACGCTCGACGCTGTGAAAGGCGAGCTCCTATCCTCAATGTCGAAGCACCTCGATATTGACGAAGTGCGCCTCGAGCCCTTCGCGACGCCATTTCTGGATGCTCTCATATCTGGCGTAGAGGACTCGCTGAAGGCCGCGATAGAGAAGAACGTTCTGTCAGCCCATGAAGCTAGGTCCGCCTCCCGACATCGGATGCTCCTTGACGAGCTCGCCACCCTCCAAAAGAACATTGCATTCCTCGGGAGCAAATCCCCTCTTGATCTCGCTGGGATTCTTCAGTTTGAAATAAAGTACCGCGAACTCGTTGGGTGCGTGCACGCCCATATCAAGCCGCCGCATCTCGAAAGCGGTCGCCGCGTGCCGATTGACGAGATTTTTGTGCCGCCGCGCATTTCGTGGGTCCCTCGCCAAAAGACCGAAGAGGCTGAAACCTTGGCATTGCCAGCCTTTCTTTCCCGGTTGTATCGCGCGGTCTTGCTAGGAAATCCGGGTGGGGGGAAATCACGGCCTCGGCCAAAATCTGCTTCGACTTGGCCACGCGGTACTCGGACCGACTATTTGCCGGACGGGAAGTGACACCAGCTATTGTGATCCTGCGCGAATACGGCAGCCAAAAGAAGACAACGAATTGTTCAATTGCGCAATTCCTTGCGCAGCAGGCTAGCTCACGATACCAACTCGCGCCACCGCCGAATGCGTTCGAGTACCTACTTTTGAACGGAAGACTGCTTGTGGTGTTCGATGGACTAGACGAGCTGTTGGACAGTAGTTACCGCCCTCGGTGGTCACCTCAAAACCGGCCATAGAGGGTCACTTCAAAACCGGCCAACGGGCCGCGGCCAGGACTGAGCTTGTTGTACCGCGTCGGTGACCCGCACGGCAAGAGGTTTTTGATAAT
>Ga0182018_10001166_pt1 | contig 30904 bp, 28 predicted proteins | sample 812P2MmetaG_FD_120490 | JGI IMG/M metagenome (GOLD analysis project Ga0182018, IMG submission 120490) | Permafrost microbial communities from Stordalen Mire, Sweden - 812P2M metaG | ecosystem: Environmental > Terrestrial > Soil > Wetlands > Permafrost | place: Sweden: Stordalen | collected...
GCGCGGTGCCGAACACCCCCGCCTATCAGGACGCCCTGATCCGGCTCTATGCGGCCCACAAGGTCTACGCAGATGCGGATCACAAGGACGGGCACGTCACCGCGAGGTCGCTGGCCCAGCGCCCCAATTTCCACGCTGGAAATCTCGACGCGCTCGTTGCCGGCGCCGTGGAGCCCGATGCGCTGGAGGCCAACAACAGGATCTTCGACCGCTATGTCAGGTCGCTTTCCCCCGCGCAGGGTGCCAAGGCGGAGGGCCTTCGGGTATGGGTGGCGGGACGGCCCGCCCTGCACAGGTCGAAGCACGTTGGGACCGAGAAGCTGCCCGTCGTCCACCATGAGCTCGTGCACACGCTTTTCCTCGTGCCGGGGGCGGGTCCGCATCCCGGGCTTCCGGGAAACTACCTGTATGGATTCGTACTGCAGCTCAACTCCGGCTCGAACCCGGGATCCTGGAGTATGCAGATCCACGACCGCGACGACGGGGCCGCAGAGTTCAAGGCCTCCACGATGCAGGAGGCGCTTGCCAAGCTCCGGGAGGTGCTTGAGAGCGCCCCGTTCACCATGAACGAGCTGGAGGCGCTGGGATTTCGGTGCAATTAGCGGCGTCTTCTAGCGCGATGCCGAAATCCCGCGCCCGCCTCAATCGACCGAATCATCTATTCGCAGCACAACAACCAGATATTGCGCTATAAATGAGTGGACACCGCGTCCGCGCTACATTCCCAGAATCCATGAAATGCTCATTAAATGGTTATCGATCTTGGCATCCAACGGCAGCTCGTTGCAAATTGGTCTTTCGCATTCTCTTCGCCCTTGGGGCACTCGATCTCAAGAGCCGTACGGAGTCCTACGCGTATATATTGTGACCTCCCGGCCATCGCCACTGGAAGTCGCCGACAGGTAATATGTTCTCGCGAAGTCGTAGTGCTCGCTAATCAGCGAGTTAAGCTCTGGAAACACTGATGACAACGCAGGTTTGTGAACGCCGGGTTCAGAAATCTCCCCGACATCAAGTATGACATCGGGTCGCGCCAACCGCACGTCATCCAGATAGCGGCTCCGTAAGAAAACCGCCGCCGGCCCTGGAAGGGTCAAGAAGTGGTTGATTACGTGGCGGGTGACCGGCGGCAGCCCAAGGTCCACATAGATACACGGCTCCCATCCCCACACTGCTACAGATCGAATATTGGGCACCGCCTTTTTCACGAGACCAGCAATCTGGCGCTGTGGAAAACTTTCGGTCGGTTGTCGTACCGACTCGATATCGCGACGCATTGATGTCGCGAGCCACGTCGACATTATCACGAGGGGAAGGCCTACGCAGGCGGCTGACAATGTCCACATTGGCGACAGCCGGCCGCCCAAAATCATCGGCTTCTCCTCATCCGCCAGCAACGACGCCCCTCCCGCAATAGCCAAGATGGTTGGTGCAAGCATCAGTAATTGATAGTGAGCAAATTGGGTGCGCGGTTTTACACAGGCAAAAAAGCTCACTGCCAGCAAAGACACTGCCAGACTCAATTCCCACCGGCGTCGGCGCATGTCGTCCAATACCCCTGAACCCCTTACAAATGCTGCCGCAAGAAACAGCGCACCAATTCCAATTAGGAGCGGAGTGATAGACCTTCTGGTCATCATATAAATAATATCGATTATATATTGTTTGGTCGGCTTGGCCGCATACAAGAGGTTTGATACGATGTATGATTGGGTGAAGTCGCTCAGCGCACCAACGCGTGCGATCCACGTAAAAATCAATCCGCTTGGCAGCAACGCCGCACCGCACATCAACGCAGCGTCTATCCAACGCCTACTGCGTGGCTCGCCAGTACCCGGTTTTGCAAGCATTTCGACCACCAAAAATAGCCCTAGAACCGCAGCTATCGGCGCCGCCTGGAGCTTTGTCCAGGGAACCAAACCCAAGGCAACGCCCGCCACTATCAGTGCGATACGTTTGCTTTTCGGCCCAACCGTTTGGGTAGGAACGGCGCAGAGGAGGGCCAGTCCAATCAATGAAATCGGCACGATCTCGCTCGAGAAATGTGAGAACTCCTTTCGCGGAAACGCGAGCCAGAGCGCGCCCGCACAAGCGCCCACGAGTGCGGGGCCGATCCCAAATAACCGCCGACTCGCAAGCCAACTCGTCACAAATGTGAAGATGATGCAAATCGCTGCGACCAAATGTATCGCTCGATAAGTGATGGGCATGCCCGCTTGATGGAGTGTCCATACAAACCACGAACTGACAGGTCCGCTGGTGGTGCTATCCATCGAAGCCCAGGGGGCTATGCTGCTTGTGCGCAACGCATTGACCATGGGCAGGCTTTCGTCGATATTTAACTCATTGTTGCTGCATATCGCGGCGATCCGCGACAGTAATATGAGACCACAAAGCGATACTAAAACGATTGGCTCCAGAGTAATCTGCCCACGTTTCATAGTGCCGGTATCGCCCTCAAAGCCCTGGTCATATATCGGTTCTTGGAACTCGAGCGCAACGTTTTTGCACCGGATACCTCGATGAATTCACGTGCGGTAGCCCACACTTCTGGAACTCGGAACTCGGCTCACGGCGCCGTCCGCTCTCAGGCAGGATTTGTCGCAAGCGCCTCGGCAATCTTCGGATAGCCAAAGATGTGAAATAACGATTCCAAGCTGCATGGTCGTGACGGATCGTCCGCAGCTTCGGCTCGCAGGCGCTCGATAATTTGCATCGCTCCAGGACCGGACTCTTACGATCCGCTGTCCAATGGACGGGGCCACGTCAATCGTCACTACTCTATGCGGCGCAGGGCGTCGATTAGACGCTCGGTGCGGATTTTCCTGCCTTCAGAGTTGAGATGAAAAACGCCGTTGTAAAAATATTCTCGACGGAAAAATACAGCATCTCGTTGCTCGATGACCTGCGCTCCAATTTCGTCGATGTCCGATCGAAATACTGATTCGCTTGCCTTCCAATTTCGAGTGTCCACGCCGTCAATCAAATAAGGAGAATAGCCAAATGCAACGCGCACGTGCCTAGCTCGCATTAAAGAGACGAATCGGGAAAGTGCGACTTTAGCCGAAGGAGCGATGTGACTAGGTCTGGCGACCGAAATCCCACTTGATGAGCAGAATGCTCCTTTAAGTTCGCCGAAATCGCCATGGTCGTCTAAATTGTAGGCACAATAGACTCGGGATTCGTCTCGGAACTTTCCCGACAGGTACCGTTCAGCGATCACCTGAGCGGGCGCTAGGGTTTGCTCACGCTGTTCATAATGGCCTGGAAATAGTCTCTGCCCAAGCGCGGTGGATAACAACTGCAGCGAAAGATCAACATTCGACGCCTGAAAGAAGACAGCCACTTTTTTGCGAAGCGGCAGCTCGTCAATGGATGAACGGTTCCACGCCAGAGCATTTACAAGCTGCCATTCGGTCCACGTGCTTTGGTCGTCTTCAAAAAATATGGGTTCTAACAACAGAACGATTGTGTCGCCGGGTTTTGCCGCCGAGGCGCCCTCCGCGAGCAGATCCTCTAGACGCATGCCGCCGTGCAAGCCAAAATTAATGGCCGGATTGCCCATGGCCTTTTCGATGGAATTTGCGTCGATTCCGAATAGAACATTAGACCCGCCTAAAACAATGATTTTCGGCCGATTCACTTTAGCAGCCATATATCTCTTTAATTCGATCAATTCCCGAACCCAATATTCCGCTACGATCGGCGCTCTTACGTAGAGAAGAACAAGAGCGTGCACGAGGCAAAGCGCGGCTGCGGCGAGCACCATCTTAATCAAATACGTCTTCATGCGTCGCCTAAAATTGGAAATAGAGAAACGGACTAGCGTGGCCGCTTTTGATAATCTCCAGTACGGCCACGACCACAAGAAACCCGCAAAAGACAGCCCAACCGGCCGTAGGACGCCATTTCAGAGGAATCGGAGACGCCGAACGAGGCGTGGAGAAAGTGGGCTCCCAGGCTGAGAAAAGCTGAAGGACATTGGGCATTGTCCACACAAACGGGAGAGCGACCATCAGAGAAATGAGGGCACGCGTGCGCAAAAATGGGAAATCCATTGCAGGGGCGAACGCGGCTTGAAATCGGGTAATATTCCCGGGCAGAGAGCCTCCGTTTAATAAAAACATAGACCTCAGAATAGAAAACCCATCTGCGACCGATTGGGCTCGAAAGAAGATGTCTGCGATCAATACGGCCAAGCAAGTTAACGAGATCTTCCATGCAGTTTCAAACCAGAGGCTGAGCCCAGTTGCCTCCGGTTGTCCTTTTCTTTGGAATAACTGCCGCCACGTGCGGTTGATGCTCAGGTAAATGCCATGGAGGACGCCGAAAATTATAAACTGGAGTCCCGCCCCGTGCCAGATGCCGGCCAAGAACATGGTGAAAAATGTCGGGAAGATCACCATTGAAGCGAAACCTGAAGCCGTTTTCGTTCCCTTCGAACCGGCAGCTGATTTTCCCGCATTGCGGCGAGTGATCCAAAGCGCAATCGGGTTGTAGAGATATAGATTGAGGAATCGAGTGAGAGTCATGTGGAACCGTTGCCAATATTCGATTATCGAGGTGCTCCGGTAGGGGGAGTCGAAATTAGCCGGGAACCGAACGTTGAACATTCGGGCCAATCCGACGGCCATGTCGGAATAACCCGAAAAATCGAAATAAAGCTGGAACGCAAACGACATCGATCCGAGCCACGCGACGATCAGCGGCGGGTTGATCGAATGGACAGCGGTCGAATGGGTAAAGAGGGCATTCGCATGGACGGCGAAGCTATCAGCCACCAATACTTTCTTGGCGAGTCCGACGATGAAGATCGAGACACCCACTGCCAAATTGGCGGCCTTGATGTGATAAGTTTCTTCCCGTGAAAACTGAGGCAGCATTTCCCGCTGATGAAGGATCGGCCCCGCGATAAGATGAGGGAAAAAGGTAACAAAGAGGACATAATCGATGAAGCGGCGTCCCGAAGCCATCCCCGCTTTGCAGTCAACGAGGTAACCGATCTGCGTGAACGTAAAAAATGAAATGCCGAGAGGGAGAACGACAGATGCATTCTCGCGGACAAGATGGAAACCAAAATGCTCAAAGCCATGCAGCAGAGGGAAAAGGTATTTGTAATAGCCGAGCAGAAGGAGATTGCAGCCGACACCAAGGACGAGGAGCCCTTGTCGAAACGACTCTCGCGGCACGTCCGTGGGCCGCAGGATCAGTAGGCCACACCCGTAGTTAAATACGATCGAACTGCAGAGGAGGATTAGGTAGGCGGGATTCCACCAACCATAGAAGAAAAGCGAGACCCCAACCAGCCATCCGATCGCGAGCTTTCCGAACAAACGTGCGCAGAGATAGAAGCCAGCGAAAGCGCCCGGAAGGAAAAATAAAAGGAAGGGAAGCGAGTTAAATAGCATGGCATTTCACAAGAGTGCGTTGATCCCACTTCTCTTTGGCATCACTCCCGGAGGGCGCTCTAAGATCTCGATCAAGCCGATCCCAAGTATTTTGTAAAATGATACCTTACGGCCGTCGAAGAGGAGGGAGGGACGCGGCGTTGACAGGCAAAGCACTTCAATCCCTGCCTCCTGAAAGTGCATAAGGGCGCGATCAACGGATTCCGTCTCATAGCATAGATGATAGATGATACCAGAAGCATGACGCTGCACGAGATTGTCGACCGGTCCCTTGCCATCGCCCGCAAAAATTATCTCGACCGCAGGGTGGGTCGGATGCTCACAAAGGATCAAATTGACGTTTTGGATCGGGTCGAAAACGAGAGGCCCGATTTCGTATCCTAGCAGGGATAGAGTGCCGATGGCCGGTTTTGGCTGTTTAATGGCGAGCCCGAAATGGTGAAAGGCAAGAAACGGGCTCATTTCGGAGGAGGACAGACCATGCTCTACGTTTCGAGAGGAAGGAGGTCTGCCGCCTGGAGGGATCTTATTTCCCCTTTGCCGCGCTCTTTTTTGCGATCAAGGCGACGAAATCACCAACATTCTTCAGCTCTTCGGTCTCCGCTGACTGGAACTTGATGCCAAAGCGGGCTTCGACCGCAACAATTAGGCTGATGTGATTCATTGAATCCCAGTCGGCGATATCGTGTGCGGTCGTGTGGAGCGACAATTGGAGAGAATCGTCTTCAAAAATCTGACGAAAGATTTCTGTTAACCGCTCCAAAATAGCTTCTTGTGTTAGGGCACTCATATTTTTATTATAATCGCTAGGATTTCCGCATTTCGATCCACGCTTTATGCTCTGTAAAGGTGTCGAGGGCCAATTCCCATGACCGGAAATCGTCTTCCGGGGAAGCCAATTCCTCCCGCTTCCGGAACCCGAGCGACGGGTAGTGCTCCGCGACCATTCCGTTCTTTGATGTCGGCTGGTATTGTCCGATTAGGCGCACGGCTCCGAGGCGCCGAGCCTCTGCGACGATAAGATTCAGGGTCGCCTTCTCGACACCCCTTCCAATAACGCGGCAGCTCATGAGCCACGTATCGAGATTAATGTCACCATCGCCGTTCTTCCGCCCGATAACAATTCCAATGATACCATTGTCGCCGAAACGGTCGACTAGACGGATCTGGAGGGTCAAGATGCCGGGGTCTTCAAGCAGGGCAGCCACCTCGGGTTCGGTATAGCGGCGAGCAGTAAGATTGAATTGATTCGTCTTATTGATGAGCTGGACAATGCGTTGAAGGCCAACGCTGTCGAAGGGGGCCCATCGCAGCTCCATCCCGAGATCACGGAGATACGCATCGATGTCGGTCGAGGTCGTCCGAAGCAATTCTCGTTCGATATTAGCCCTGTATTGTCCCGTTCTTTCCGCATCAGCAACGGTCATTGCAATGGCCTCGAAGTAACCAGCCTCCGCGAGGCGACTAGGATAAAGCGCTGGCTCTTCGGGCAGTTCCGGAACGGCGACCATTGGCAGTTCGGTTCGAACAAGATTCCTCTCAAAGGCGTTGTCATCGAGAAAGACAAGGGCTTCGAGGCCGATGTTGAGCGCCTTGGCGATATGTCGAATATTTGTCGCCTTGTCAGACCAGTTTGCGACGAAGCAAGCGATATCTGAGCTTCGAAGGAGCATTTCAGGATGCTTCTCGAACGGAGACATGGCTGCGGCGATGTCGTTCTTTGAACAGACGGCCAAGATGATGCCTCGCCGTGAGAGATTGCGGGCATATCGTTGAACGGCAAGATGGGCTTCGCCAAGTGAGCTTCCCTGGCCAAGCTTAATTCCACTAAGACCGTCGTCGCCAATGACGCCACCCCATAGCGTGTTGTCGAGGTCCAGGATTAGACATTTTGCAGAACGTCCCTGCCTCGCCGCAAGAATCCGGCCTACTAGATCCCCGTATAGGGGCGAGGCGAGTGGCGTGATCTCCTGCTTCGCCCGATGCCAGAGAACCGGATCATGCCAAGCTCCGATGCCGTCGGTGGAAACTCGCTCGTCGAGCGAAAGAAAATCGACCCATCCGTCAGCGTTTGCGCGGAGACGCTCATTAAGGGCCCGAACTAGGCGGAGCGGGGAGCCAGGTAGGCGATGCTCGTTGTTCCCGATGAGTGGGAGAGGGACAGGCAATACTGTCTGCTGCAGCACAGTCGACCCAAACAACTCCCGCACCTTATTCCAAAGGCCTCGCAATCGAGAAACCGACGTTTCTAACGCAGCCTCGGCGGCAGCAGGATCGGCGACGGGTACCTCTGCATCGAATAGATGGAAGGCATCAAATGCGAACAGGACCACATCCGGTTTAAAGCGACTAAGCGCGGAGGCCGGATCGAGGATTTCCTGAAGATATTGGCCATAGTTGGCGGTATAGACTTCGATCCATAGACCGTGCCGAAGGGCTCCGACGCGGAGGCCAGGAAGGAGATGTTCAACAGTCGAAGAGCCAAGGAGGGCAACGCGTATTGGCCTCGTTTCGAGCCCGGGGGGAGGCGCCTGCCCGAACCTACGGCGCAATACACGATCGAGTCTAATAGTTTCTGCAAAGTCGATGCGCACATTGGCTAGCGACACGAGATCCCTCCACACAGTGAGATCCGCTCCCTCTACTAAAGCACTCACCCTTAACCCCCAATCAGGCAACGAAGGGAGCCATGCCATCTCTAAAGGGTTCGATCCAGACTGCATTGGGAGGGACAAGATTAGATTGGTAGGGATTTAAGCGATCGCAGATTGCATGCCATCTCAATTGCGTTGTTTCCAACCAATTCCCCTTCCAATTTCACCCAAAATGAAACGAATCGGGAGGCGTATCCCACTGCTTCGGCCTTGAAGCGAGAATTTGCTGAGCCTGGTGCCTACAGGAACCAAATGAATGTGGGCGCCAGCGTCCCGCGAGATGATCCAAACACGGGCGAACGTTGCATACCGTGGCACCAGCTCTCAGATCCGTGGACGTGAGCGCAAATCCCGTTGATCGGCTTCGCTGGTTGCAGCGCGGCCGTTTCCCGCGGTCCTATCAGGAATCCGGAGGAGGTGCCGTTCTGGACCCTGATGCGGGTGCCGCGGGGGCGGCCGTGGGCACCACGACCCGAATCGGCGCTATCGCCGACGGGTGGACGACGGAGGAAACCGGGGCAGGGCCCGTGGCCGGGGCATTCGCCGCGGTCGCGGCTGGTGCGGCCGCGGGCGGCGCAACGTTGTTCGCCGCGAACAGCGGTTTCGAATTCATGATGCTTCGGTAAAGGCCCCATGCGAGTGGCAGCGCGACCACCAGAAAGGCCAGAGCGATCCAGAGCGCGGATGTTTTTTTCATGGGATCAAACGTTGGCCGAGTCGGAATCCGCCGCGTGGCGCCGCGGATCAACCGGTCGAATCATGAGATTGCACAGTAGACCCAAGACCAGCACCCCCGCCATGATATAAAGTGTGGTATTGTACGCCTCGGGCCTCGGGACGCCGTGCGCCCTTTGATAGGCGGAGAGATTCGTAACGATCTGTGGCCCAAGAATGGCTGCCATGGACCAGGCGGTGATCACCCGCCCGTGGATGGCGCCGACCTGGACCGTCCCGAAAAGATCCCGCAGGTAAGCGGGGATCGTTGCAAAGCCGCCCCCGTACATGGAAATGATGACGCAGGCGAGGGCGACAAAGACTGCCACGCTGTTGATCTTCTGGCTGAACGGGATGAGGCAATAGAGTGCGCAGCCGAGGAGAAAAAAGACGCAATAGATCGCCTTTCGTCCGGTGAAGTCCGAGGCCGACGACCAGAGGAAGCGCCCGAACATGTTGAAGATGCTGAGGAGCCCGACAAAGCCACCGGCGACCACCGGAGAGACGCCAAACATGTCCTGGCACATCGGGGAGGCCTGTGCCAGGATTCCGATTCCCGCCGTAACATTGCAGCAGAGGACGGCCCAGAGGAGATAGAACTGGGGCGTCTTGATCGCATCGTCGGCGAGAACGTGTGCGGTCGTGACCAGCTTCTGGGACTCGGTCGCCGGCGTGAAACCCTCGGGCTTCCAGCCCGGCGCCGGGACCCTGACAATCCATGCGGCAAAGTTCATCATCACGAAATAACATGCGGCCATGACGAGAAAGGTCTGTTCCACCCCGACCGAGGCGGGAGTCCTGAAGCGGCCCATCAGCTCGACGGCGAAGGGCGCCCCGACCAATGCTCCGCTCCCAAAACCCATGATCGCCAGGCCGGTAGCCATACCGGGTCGGTCCGGAAACCACTTGACCAGCGTGGAGACCGGCGCGATGTAGCCCAGGCCGCAGCCGATGCCGCCGATGAATCCATAGCCGAGCGCCACGATCCACAGGTTGTGAAGGCGGACGCCGAAGCTCGCGACGACGAGACCGAGGGAAAAGCAACACGCGGCCGCGAACATCGTCTTTCTGGGACCCTGTTTTTCAACCCATTTCCCCAGGAACGCTGCCGAAAGCCCCAGCATCACGAGCCCCAGGGAATAGGTGGCGAGGACGACATGGGGGATGGTCCAGTCCTTTCCCGCGATTGACGAGGTGATGCCGATCGCTCGGGTCAGGGGGATGTTGAAGACGCTGAATCCGTAGATTTCTCCGACGCACATCTGGACGGCGATGGCGGCGGGAGGAACGAGCCACCGGCTGAAGCCTGGGGGCGCGACCGTCCGTTCCCGGTCGAAAAAGGAGGGCATGGGTGGGGGGGTTGGGGTGAAGCGCGGAACCTGACCTGACGCTAACTAGGAAGACGAACCCCCTCTTAAAACCCAAGTCAAATGACTGGCTGGAACAAAATGTCACAATCAATGCAGGCAAAGCAAAGGCCGCGAAGGTCGGCGACCCCCGCGGCCTTAAACTTGTTGAATTGCGCAGTTACGGAGTCGGCGCTGCCTGCGGCGCGGTCGACACCGTCTGGGTGAAGGAATCGCTCCGGGTCAGCGTGCGGCCATCCGGCAGGTTCGTCGTGACTGTGCGCGTGCCGCTTCCATTTGCGACGGACGTCAGCACGTCACGGTTGATCGTCTTGCCGTCGGCCGTCGTGATCACCTCCTGCTTCTCCCAGGCCCCGGCGGAGGTCTTCAGTCTCGTCGCGGTAAAGGATCCCGTCTTTCCGTCAGTGGTCGTGAAGGTCCCCTTTTCGGAGAACGTTCCTGGCGCGGTCCGCTCGGCCGTGGCGGTCCACGACCTCGTCACTCCTTTCGGATTGGTGGCGGATCCACTGATGGCGGCGGTGTGGGTGGAGGGGTTCCATGTGGCCTGCGTCTGCCAGGTCCCCTTGGCGCCCGAGACATTCGTCCAGCTGCCCTGGCGGCTAACGACGCCCTGCGATCGGTCGGTGACCGAGGACATTGTGCCGGAACCGCCTGTGCTCGTGGTATAGGTTCCCGTCCGGGTGATCACGGTGCCATCCGAGGCATGCGCGGCGCCCGCAAAGGTCGTTAAAAGTCCACCCACCGTGGCTGCGGCCACGAGGATGAAGAGAGGATTGTTTTTCATAAGGATGTTATTTTTGGATTGTGATCTGTCGTCTGCATGGGGAGACGCCAAAAGGCCCTCCCCGCGTTGCGCGCCGGCGCCAATTAATCCCGCCGAAATTTGTGGCACCGTTGTAACCTGGGCCAGGGTCCGGCGTCCATGCGACCAACGGGATAGTTTTGGTTGCGGCGCCGATAGCATCGCCTCCGCGGGGATGGCTGCCCTCAGCCCTACCTTCGCCTGGCAGCTCGGGCGGTCCCTGGGAAACGCTATTCCGAGACAGGCCCCGAAATGGCGTCGAGGTCCCGCATGACCTGCGGGGTGAGCTTTTCCTGGAGATCGAGCGCTCCGAGGTTCTCGCGCAGCTGCTCGACCCGGGACGCACCGAGGATGACCGTGCTGATGTTCGGATTTTTGAGGCACCAAGCGATGGCCACGCAGGGTAGGGTGGTGCCGAGCGTCTTCGCCACGGCGGCCAACCTGGGCACGGCCGCCAGCTTCTTCTCGATTCCTGGCTGCTTGAGGATGCCGTCGCGGAGCCACTCCATGCCAGGCGCGCTGAGGCGCGCGCCCTTGGGGACGCCCTTGTTGTATTTTCCGGTGAGGAGCCCGGAGCCGAGCGGAGACCAGGTCGTCGTCCCGAGTCCCGGGCTGCGGTAAAGCGCTGCGTATTCCTTCTCCACGCGGGTCCGGTGGAAAAGGTTGTATTCCGGCTGCTCCATCACCGGATGGTGCAGCCCGAGTCGGTCGCACACCGCGTGCGCGGCCTCGATCTGGGCCGCGCTCCATTCGCTGGTGCCCCAGTAGAGCACCTTCCCCTGGATGATCAGGTCGTGCATCGCCCGGCATGATTCCTCGATGGGTACGCTCGGGTCGGCACGGTGGCAGTAGTACAGGTCCAGGTACTCGACCTGGAGGCGCCGAAGCGCGTCATGGCAGGCCTCGACCATGTGCTTGCGGGAAAGCCCCTCCTCGTTGGGCCGGTCGCCGGAGGCGCCGAAGAAGACCTTGCTGGAGACCATGTAGCTGCTGCGTCTCCATCCGGATTTCTTCAGGATCGCCCCCATCACGATCTCGGCCTGACCGTCCGCATAGGACTCGGCGTTGTCGAAGAAGTTGATCCCCGCGTCGTAGGCTGTGTGCAGGAGCTTCCGGGCGACCGGGTCGCCGATCTGCTTTCCAAACGTGACCCACGCTCCGAAGGACAGGGCGCTCACCTTCAGCCCCGATTTTCCCAGCTGCCGGTACTGCATGCTCATATATGAATGGGATTAAAGTAGCCGGGAGCATGGAGCGGGTCGCTCCGCAGCGCAAGAGTGGTGCGCTTGACTAGAGGGCGGCGTGCAGGCACCTCTGTCGGATGCACCTGCGGTCGGACCCTAATGGCTTTCCGCTGCGATGAAGAACCTCTGGAACCGCACGGAAGGCGCCAGATTTTCGGGCGATCTCGTGATTGTCGGCACCGACCGGACCACGGCGGCTGGCGACGTCTGCAACAAGATCGGAACCTACCTTAAGGCGCTTGCGGCGCGCGACAACGGGGTACCCTTCTACGCCGCCGTGCCGTCCCCATCGATCGACTGGCGGGTGCGCGACGGCGTTCGCGAGATCCCGATCGAGAACCGGTCCGCTCGCGAGGTGACGCATATTGCGGGGAGGCTTCCCGACGGGAGCGTAGCGAGCGTCGCGCTCACGCCGGCCGACAGCCCGGCCGCAAATCCTGCGTTCGATGTCACGCCGGCCCGGCTCGTCACCGGCCTCATCACGGAACGCGGCATTGCCGAAGCATCCGAGTCTGGGTTGCGGAAACTCTTTCCCGGCCCAAATTAGGGCCTATTCCCATGAACCACGTTAACCGCCGGGCCTTCTTGAAAACCTCCATAGCCGCAACCGCAGTGACCGCCCTGGCGAGTGCCAGGGCCCCGGCCGCGTATGTGGTCGCGGGTCCCTCGGACCGCGATTACTATGAGCTGCGCGCCTATCGCCTCAGGGCGGATGCGTCGCACGTCCTCCTCGATGCTTACCTCGAAAAGGCGCTCATCCCTGCGCTCAATTCCCGCGGGATTGAGGCCGTGGGCGTGTTCACCGAGCCCGACGCGAAGGACGGCCCCGCCGTCTGGGTGCTGATTCCCCATCGCTCGCTCGAATCGGTTGAAAGCGTCACCGCCGCGCTCAATGCGGACCCGGCTGTCCAGGCGGCCGGTGCGGACTATCTGACGTCGCCCACGACGGCCGAGCCCGCATTTGATCGGATCGACAGCTGGCTCCTGCTCGCGTTCTCGGGCCAGCCCAGGCTCGCGGTTCCCGAACTTGCGCGGGCCGGGAAGCCACGGATCTTCGAGATGCGCACCTACCAGAGTTTCAGCGAGCTCAAGGCACTGAAGAAGGTCGACATGTTCAACGCGGGCGAGATCAGCCTCATGCGCTCCCTGGACCTGTCGCCCGTGTTCTACGGGCAGGCGCTCGTGGGCCGCGACCTTCCGGAGCTCACCTACATGCTGTGCAGCCCGGACATGGCGACGCACAAGAAAAACTGGACCGCGTTCGGCGTGCATCCCATTTGGGTCGGTCTGAAGAACGACCCGCAGTACGACGATACCGTTTCGAAGATCACCAGCCGGTTTCTCGTGCCTGCGGCGTATTCGCAAGTCTGAGATTCCGGACCGGACCACGTCCCGTTGTTCGGCGCGGTTTGGGGCCATTCGCGGGCCCAACGGGTCGCCTCCGTGGCGTTGGCACGCACAGGCTGCTGAAACGAGTGCCAAGCGCCATATCCGCCTGGCATCGTCCTCTTGGAAGGAACCAGACTCGCGGGTCTCCGACCAAACGCTCCCCGGATACCTGCCTCGAATGGTCTGGGAACAACTTTATGCGACTCGAAGTCTAGTCCAGCGCACGCCCGCGTGATCCACTTTATTACAATAAGCAACGTTTACGGATGGCATGACTATTGCTCCCCATCGGCGCTGAGACGGAATCTCTTTATATTACGCGCACGAATTATTGAAAGATTGGTTAAAATCACGCGAGGATGGGCCGCTTCCCCAATCGATCCTCGAATTCTGCTAGCATTGCAGGGTCGATCTCCGCATCCTGCTGGTTGCCCCCCGGAGTCATTCGCCCGGCTGACAGCGACAATTCAATTGGAGCAAATTAAGATGAGGGCAAATAATGAGGACGCAAACAGCGTTGGTAACGGTCGGCTTCGAGTGGCCTCGCGCCGTAATGTTCGACGATTCGATCGTGATCTCCTCGAGGTCGCGGTGAGCGTCAAAGTGCTGATGTTGCGCCCATGATGGCTCATCTATTGACGACACGTCACCGGGATATCCCCCTGCGCGGGCTTGCCCACACTGGCCTAGTCGCGCGGGAGCGTTGCGATCGATGAGTTTGCTGGAATCGATTCGCCAGCGCGTCCGCGGACTTTCCGGCCGCCGCAAGACCGTCGGATTGTTCGTTGCCACATCCCTGTGCGCCAGGACCGTGGGGATTTGCTGCCAGATGTTTCAGATTCCCCTCGCCGTCAAAGCGCTGGGGCAAGAAGCCTTCGGGCTATGGATGACGATAACGGGCATAGGCTACATGCTGACGTTTGCCGATATCGGCATGGGACAAGGCGCGCAGAACAAGCTGGCCGAGGCCTTTGCTTCTGGCGGGACGAATCGCGCGAGAGAGTTGTTTGGAAGTGTCGCCGCCTTCCTCGTTCTCGTGGGCCTGATCTTGGCGACTGTGGTCGCATGTCTGGTGCCTGCGCTCAATTTTACTGCGCTTTTTCATCTCACCAATCCCGCTGTTCAGATTGAGGCTCCGTGGGCGATCACCGTCTCACTTCTGTTGTTCTGCCTAGGATTTCCGCTGGGCCTAGCCCAACGACTGGCGTACAGCCGCCAACGGGGCTGGATGCACAACATCGCTCAAGGCTTGGGCGGCATTGGATCGCTTTCGGGCGTTTTCCTGGCGGCCCATTTTCACAAGGGCCTTGTCGAATTCATCGTCGGCGCGCAAATTCCGGGCCTTCTCGCAAACGCGGTGTTGCTGTCCATTCAGCTGATCCAGTTGGGCTGGTTTAAGCTTCGCTTGATTCGATGGCATTGGGAAACGATTCGTGAACTGCTGGGTCTAGGCGCCTATTTTGGCCTAGCCCAAGTGCAAAACATCCTGCTGAACGCTTTCCCGCAACTGATCATTTCCACGTGCCTCGGTGCGGCCGCCGTCACCCCCTACAATCTCGCCCAGCGCTTTTTCAATCTTTTTGCGATCGTCCAGAACGCCTTCCTGCTTCCGCTCTGGCCGGCATATACCGAGGCGAAGGCCCGCGGGGAATTCGGCTGGATCCGGCGCACGTTGACTCGTTCCCTCCGCGCCACAGGGTTTTTCACAATCTTGCCGATGGCCTTTGGTGCCCTTTTCGCCAAGAAACTTCTTGGACTTTGGGTAGGCAGACACACAGCCCTTCCTTCCGAATCGTTAATCTGGCTGCTGTTCTCATGGAATGCGCTGGGCTTTTTCACACAGTGTTTCGGCTACCTGCTGATGGGTGTATCGGAGATGAAACGTAACACCTACTACTCGCTGCTCAGCACCGGCCTTATCGCGGGCTTGATGACCATAATCGTGCGCCCCTTGGGCCGGGAGGGGGTGGTCATTGCCATGATCATCGGCTACATGCCTTTTCTGATTCTTGGCAATGTTGCAGAAACGATCCGATACCTCCGCCGTGCTCGCGGAGAAAATAAAACGTCGGTCGTCCTCACCGAATCAATTCCTAGTGCGGTCGAGTAAAAATCAATAGAAGGTGACGCCCCCATAGGGATAGACGCCGCCCATGAACGTTATTCACGTCTGCACAACTGCCGATCAAGGTGGTGCCGCCAAGGCGGCTCGTCGGCTGCATAATGGGCTCGTCGCGATGGGCGTTCGATCCCGGATAATGGAAGCTCTGGGATCCAGCGACGACGAGGACGTTCTGCACTACAATCCGTTGGCGCCGGCCCCGGCGGCCCTCGGGCGGACCTTTTTTCGTATTGCGCGCCGCTGGCAGCGCTTTTCGTTCCGGAACACGAAACGCCATTTCACCCCCGAATGGTCCATTGCCGGATGGCGCCTCGCATCGCAATTGCCCACGTGCGACGCCGTTAACCTTCACTGGGTTGCCGATTTCCTTGATTACCGCGCGCTGCCGGCTATGGCGGCAAAGACTCCCCTCGTATGGACCCTGCACGACATGAATACCTTTACGGGTGGGTGCCACTATACTGGTTCGTGCGAACGTTTTACCGAGCGGTGTAGCTGTTGTCCGCAGTTGAGCGTCTCGTACCACAACGCCGACATAACAAGGCGCATCCTTGATCGCAAAAGGCGTATCTTTGCGCGTATCCCCCGATCCCGCCTGACGCTCGTATGTCCGAGCCGATGGATCGCAGGCGAAGCCGGGCGCAGCAGTGTGTGCCAGAACTTTGACATTCGGATCATCCCCAATGGCCTCGATACCAGGCAATTCGCGCCGATGGAGCAGGCCGAGGCTCGCAGAAGATTGGGCCTTCCCTCGGATGCCAGGATAATTCTGTTTGTTTCGGACTTAGTCGACGATCGCCGGAAAGGCTTGGCTCTTTTGCTCGAGGCCTTTGATTTTCTCCGAAATATTCCCCGACTGATGCTCGTCACGATGGGCCGAGGCGACACTTCGTTGTTGACGGGACCATTTTTCCGGCATTTGGGAACCGTCCATGATGCCGACCGTTTGCGCGCGGCCTATTCAGCCGCCGATATTTTTGCGGTACCCTCCCTCCAGGACAATCTTCCCAACACCATTCTCGAATCGATGGCTTGCGGCACACCCGTGGTCGGTTTCTCCGTCGGTGGAATCCGCGAGGTGATCGTCGACGGACAGACCGGCTTGCTCGCACCCGCCGGTGATTCCAACGCACTCGCCGTTAGCCTGCGTTGTCTCCTTGAAAACTCGCAAAAGCGGCAGGCTTTCTCCGGCGAATCCCGGCTTCGAATTGAACGCGAATACTCTGTGGAGTTGCAGGCCGAACGCTATTTCGCACTTTATAGTGAACTTGCAGGTCCGACGTCAGGGGTCAATCCGCACAAGGCGCGCCTAGCTGCGAATCTTGAAGAACGCCGAACCGGTCATGTCAGCTCCTGACACAGTCGCGGAATTCCCAGCGGGCGGCTTTGCACAATAAGGCCATCCTGCACAAGAACCGGTCCGGCCGCACAAAAAGTCGGTGCTTTGGGTGAGTTGTTGTGCAAAATCCTACAAAGCTATTCTTCGGGCTCGGTCCATCATGAATACATTGAGGGTTCCCCATCCCGGTGTGAATAGAACTGACCCTCGCCAAGGTTCCTTGGGGCGCCCCGCCCGGTCGGCGGAATCGGAATGCGCTTGGTACCGGACAACGGCAGCCTGCGGAAATTCATCAGCGCAAGACTTCAAGATATTTTTCCTCAAGCAGATCGGTCTGCTTGGCCAAGCAAAAAAAACGCTCGACGCGACGGCGGCCCGCGGCGCCAAGGCGGGCTGCCAGAGCGGAGTCCACCAGCAACATGGAGATGGCGTCCGCAAGAGCCCGATGATCTCCCGGTTTTACCAATAGCGCGGTTTCTTCCTCGACCACGGCCTCCGAGGTGCCCGGGCCCCGGAATCCGGCGATCGCCAGGGACATCGCCTGGGCCTCGCAGAGCACGATAGGGAGGCCCTCGGAATCGCCACTGCCGGCAATGATGCTGGGTGCGGCGAGCACGGTCGCCCGGCGCATGAGGCTGCGGACGTCATTAAAGGCTCTCGATCCGGCAAAGGTGCAACGACGCAAGCTGGCATCGGCCTGGCTCCTGAGCTTCGCTTTCAGCGGGCCATCGCCGACGATGACAAGCTGCGCCTCTGGATGCCGATCCTGGACGATCGCCATGGCGCTGATGAGGTGGGTGCATCCTTTCTTTTCGATCAGGCGGCCCACGAAGAGCACGATCGGCTCGCGCGGTATTCCCGGGTCGGGGCGGAAGCCTTCGAGATCGACGCCGATAGATAGGGTCCGGAGTTTCGCATCGGGGAAACCGCGGTCCAGCGCCTTGGCGCGGATGTGCTCGGATACGCAGAGGAAGAGACTGGCGCGGTCGTGAAGTTCCGATTTGCGGCGGAGATATATGCGGCCCGGAGCGAAATGGCTGAGTGCCTCGTCTGTTGAAGTAACGTCATATCCGTGGAGCGAAACGACGAGGGGCACTTTCAGCCGCCTCTGGAGAGGCAATGCCGCTGCGGCATCGACGGCGAAGTGCGCATGGATAAGATCTGGGTTCTGTTCGCGAAGAGCGCGGGAAAAAAATGGCGCGACCCCGGTTTCGAGGAAAAAGCGGCGATGCAGCTTGTCGACCAGTGCGTCAGCGGCGGTGAGAGTAATGACACTCTTCAAATCAAGCCTGATGCCGCCTGGAACGAGTCGAAGACCGGCGAAGCTCGCAGAGAAACGACGGAGCGCGCCGGCCTGCGCGGCGACGAACGTTTCCGACGGCGGCAGCAGCTCGTTGCGATATACCGAAACCCTCTTCATGAGGCTACTGCCGGAGCGCGTGAGATTTTCGCATACCTGCATCAAATTGGATCCGGTAGTTCGCAACGCCAGCTGAAAGTGTCCTTAGGCCAAGGTGAGACCATGCAGGATCGGTGCCGGCCGCCGAGGTCGGGATAGCTCTTCCGCAGGTGCGCCGCTGCGCGGCCGACTTCGATTGCGGAGCCATCCACGGATCGAAGCCGCGGCGCGAAATCGAGGAGGCAGGAGCGTCGCCACCCGGGCGCGATCGGCGGCTCTATCCCTCGTCGGCCATCTCGATTCTCTCCGCGCGCCCGACGAGGAGGACATACGACAAAGCCCGCCCAAGGCCGGGGCGGCGACCAGCGCCAATGCGGGTGCGTAACCCGAGCGCTTGACGATGAAGCCGACGAGAAGCGGCACAAAGATTGCGGAAAGATTCCCGAAAAAATTGAAGACCCCGCCGGTGAGGCTGAGCAGCCTCCTTGGGGCGATGAGCGACACCAGCACCCAGGTGATCGAGGCGAAGCCTTGCCGAAAAACGCGACCGTCAGGATGGCGATGACCCATCGCGGGTCATTGGACGGAATTGCGCTCGACGAGCCGGATGGGGAGTATGACCCGGCGGTCAAGGACCCGATGCCCCGAGGTGAGCTTGTCGATCATGCTCGACGCCTGCTCCGCCATCTCTCGCAGCGGCTCCTCGATGGTCGTCATGGGCGGGTTGAGGAGCGAGGACACCCGGTCGTTTTCGCCGCCGATGAGCGAGATGTCCTGCGGCACCTTCAGCCCCATCACGTAGGCGAGAATGTGCAGGCACTCGAGGGCCTCATAGCTCGAACCCGGCGCATAAATCGAATCGGCCCCCGCCCGCACAACGCGCGTGATGACGGACGCATAGTTGCTTTCCGGGCCGTAGAGCGAGGCGCACCGTTCGTCGACCGGGATGTCGGCCTCGGCCAGGGCCTTCTTGAAGCCCTTGAGCCGCTCGGCAAAGGCGACGAAGTCGCCGCCCACGAACGCGGGCCGGCGCTTGCCGCGCTCGATGAAGTGCTTGGCCGCGACGTATCCGGCGGAATAGTGGTCCGAGCAGACGACGTACTCGTCGTTGACGATGTGGAATTTGTCGATGTGGACGACCGGCATCCGCTTTTCGAGCTCGGTGACCAGGTCCCGCAGGGCCTTGGCCTCCGTCACCACGATGATCCCGTCGATGAACTTGGTGGGGAGCTCCATCAGAGGGTTCACGGGGAGCAGCACGCCGATGTTTCGCCGCGCGAGCGCAAAGGACAGGTGCGCGGTGAGCGTTCCCGCGTAGCCGCTGAAACGATCGGGATAGGTCGGCTCCGAAAGGATCGCCACCTCGCGGATGCGGACGGAGGCCTGGGGCTTCAGGTTCAATTCCGCCGCGGCGCGCAGCACGGCCTCGCGCGTCTCGGTCTTCACGCGGTCGCGGTTGTTGAGCACGCGGCTCACCGTTCCGGGCGATACGTGGGCGATCCGCGCCAGGTCGTAGATCGTCGCCCTCTTCCCTTCGCCCTTCGGCAAATTGGGACGCTTTGCATCGCTGCTCGAGCCGGCCTTGGAACCTTGCGTGTTCTTTGATTTTGTCACGGATGGGGGTAATTCGGTAGAAATCGTCGGGGTCGATCCCTGGAGATTCGCCAATCTACTTTCTGTGGCTAAAGTGTCACCCTAGAAACGTCGGCGAATGGAGACACCGCGGTCTCGGACCTGGTGGTTCTGATCTACACCTACGCCGGCGGCCTCACGTTCGCGATCTACAACGACGGGATTCAGTTTTTCCTTATCGTGCCCGGGTTCCTGGTGTTGGAGCTGGTCAATCTCAAGGACAGCGGCGGCCGGAGTGGCCTGATGACCCAGCTCGACCTCTGCTCGGCGGCGAAGGGCATGCCAGTAGCCTGGACGAACTCGCGGGTGCCCATGGGTTGCTCCCGAGGCGAATTAATGATCCGGCAAAACATCCTATCGACTTGCCGATTGCGGGCCCCTGATCGAGCCTTGGAGCCGTCCCGCGAGACCTTTAAACGGTCCGTTCCAACCGCAGCTCTCCCTATGCACATTACCACGTCCCCGATCGTCAAAACCGGCCTGATCCTGCTCGTCCTGGCGACTGCCCCGCACCTGTCGGCACAATCCCCTGGGACCGGAGACGCGGACCATGGGAAGCTCCTCTTCCAGCAGAGTTGTGCGCTGTGCCACGCGACGGTCCTTGGGCCCGGCGGCCAGCTGGTATCGGGGCAGGGTCCGAGCCTCGTCGGCGTCGTCGGCCGGCCCGCCGCGTCCCTGCCGAACTTCAATTATTCCAAGGCCCTCCTGGCGTCGGGGCTGGTCTGGACAGCGCCCGAGCTCGATCATTTCCTCGAGGCACCGGGCGCCGCGGTCCCGGGCACCACGATGCCGGTCGGAGTCCCGAAGGCCCAGGACCGGCTCGACCTGATCGCGTTCCTTTCGACCGTGGCCGCCCCGACCACGTCGGCCGGGCCGCCGAGCGCGGCGGCCGCGCCCGCCTCGGGCGAGGACCTGGGCGACTGGCACCACGACGCTCCGGGAAACCTGCACCGCACCGACCTTTCCGCGCTGCCCGCACCCTTCAGCACGCCTTCCTCCGGAAACGGCCCGAAGGTGGTGGAGCGACCGAACTACGCCGCCCTCGCGGTGCCGCCGGGATTCAAAGTCAGGCTTTTCGCCGGGGATCTCTCGGGCCCCAGGCTGATGCGCGTGGCCCCGAATGGCGACATCTTCATCGCGGAGACCCGCGCCGGGCGAATCCACATTCTCCGCGCGGCCGACGGCGCAAGCGCGCCGCTGGTGGACCAGGTCTTTGCCGAGGGCCTGGACCGCCCGTTTGGCATCGCCTTCTATCCGCTGGGCGGGGATCCACAGTGGGTCTACGTGGCGAACAACAATTCCGTCGTGCGCTTTCCGTATCGAAGCGGCGATCTCACGGCGCGCGGCGATCCCGAAACCATCCTTCCGATGCTCGCGCCCGAGAGCTCGGGCGGGCACACCACGCGCGACGTGGCTTTTTCCAGCGACGGGCTCCGGATGTTCGTCTCCGTGGGCTCCGGCTCAAATGTTGCCGAGGGACTTGTGACCAAATCCGCCGAAGAACGGCAGAGCTGGGAGTCCGGGCACGGATTCGGCGCGGCCTGGGGCGCCGAGACCAACCGAGCGAATGTCCTCGTTTCGGACCCCGAGGGCCACGTTCCGCTTCACACCTATGCCACGGGAATCCGCAACGCCGTCGGTCTCGCGGTGCACCCGCTCACCGGCAGCCTCTGGGTCGCGGTCAACGAACGCGACGGACTGGGGGACAACCTCGTGCCGGATTACCTGTCGAGCGTGAAGGAGAAGGGGTTCTACGGCTGGCCCTGGTACTACATGGGGGATCACGAGGATCCCCGCCACGCGGGGGAGCGGCCGGATCTGCCGGGCCATGTGCTCGTGCCCGACGTGCCGGTGCAGTCGCACTCCGCGGCGCTGGAATTCACCTTCTACACGGCCACGTCGGGCGTCTCGCTCTTTCCGGCGGAGTACCGGAACGACATCTTCGCGGCATTCCACGGTTCATGGAACCGGAGCAACCGCACGGGCTACAAGGTCGTCCGCGTTCGATTCAAGGATGGGGTGCCGACGGGGGACTATGAGGACTTTCTCACCGGATTCGTGGTCGACGGCAGCAACGTGTGGGGTCGGCCAGTCGGCGTGGCCGTCGCCCACGACGGCGCATTGCTGGTCACGGAGGACGGCAACGACACGTTGTGGCGCATCTCCTATAACGGCGGCCCGTCCGGGAAGCCCTGACGCTTTCGCACGGCGGTAAAACCGGCCGGCTCCTGAGGCCGGCCGCAGTTTTTCAGTGAAGCGGGGCCGCCGCCGGCGCCTGGACCACGACCTTCGGCCGAAGCAGGAAGCCATCCGTCATCACGAAGATGCCCATGGCCAGGAAAAGGAAGAGCGCGGCCACCCAGAAAAATGCGCTGTGGTGCATTCGTTTCCAGTAGGGGCCCTGCGGTTTGCTTCCGTCGAGGTGGGGGCCGCCATGGTGTTTTTTGATGCGTTCGAGGTCGTTCATAGAGGCGGATTGGGGCGGAGCACCCCATCTTCGACAGCGGCCGCCCGCCAAAGTCGCCGGCGGCGGGATTCATGAGCGGGGCGCCCGTGCCGCAGGCTTCCCCGGGGAAACCGGGTTACACCCCATACCGGGGCGAGGCCATTGCGGATATCCTTGGAGCGTCGAAAGTCGCACGATCGAAACCCAATCAAGGACACCCATGCCCCTCGTAAACGTCGTCTTAACCCTCATCGTGGTCGGAGTGCTCCTCTGGCTGATCAACTCCTTCATTCCGATGCAGTCGACCATCAAGTCGATCCTCAACATCGTGGTGGTGATCGCCGTGGTGCTATGGCTGCTTTACGGATTTGGCATCATTTCCCACTCGGGAAATATCTCGGTGCCGGTCGTGAAGTAGGCGCCGGGCCGACGGACGGCACCTTGGACGCCCCTTACGCCACCCATTTCGGCTGTACGCGAGTAGCGGATTTTACGGGTTCATATGTCATATCAAATTGTGAGAACCCAATTCAAAGCACCGGAGCTAATAATGGGCCGCCCGTTTGAACCGACCGCCGAGCTCTCTTCACCCAAGTCCGCCTTGGAGTATCCCGGAAACGAGATGACCCTGGAGGAGCAGCTCCTATACGAGCGCGCGGCGGCGGCCTCGCTCGCCCGGGAGGTCAGGTTCGTCCGGCGCATGCTCGACGATCGCGACCAGCAGTACGCTGACCTGCAGCGCAAATGCGCGGCTGCGCCGCGCCGGGGCGCGTGGTGGTTCGCGCGAGCTCTAAAGACCGACTTCAGACGCCTCGGGCGAAACATCCGGTCGGCGGTAGGGATCTGAACGCCGGGAGGCGGGTCAGTTAGGAGACTGCGCCCGGGCCGAAGCCCGCGTTCGACACCGTGATGGACGTCGCCCATCGCCAGGGCCCGTAGAGCGGCGCGCTCCCCATCGCGTTTTGACTCCGGGGATATCCCGCACAAACTCTCCCCATGAGAGTCGAACGTGATTCGATGGGTGAAATGAGCGTGCCCGAAGGCGCGCTCTGGGGAGCGTCGACCCAGCGCGCCGTGCTCAACTTTCCGATCAGCGGCCGCCCGCTTCCCGCCGCCTTCATCTGCGGCCTCGGTCTGGTCAAGGTGGCGGCGGCCTACGCCAACGAGGAGCTGGGCCTCCTCGCACCGGCGAAGGGCAAGCTGATCCAGCAGGCCGCCCGTGAGGTTGCCGACGGCCGCCACGTGCTGCATTTCCCGGTCGATTTCCTCCAGACCGGCTCCGGCACGTCGACAAACACGAATGCCAATGAGGTGATCGCGCGCCGGGCGACGCAGCTTGCGAAGCCGGCGGAGGCCGCCCGGAAGCCCGTGCACCCGAATGACGACGTCAATCTAGGCCAGTCCTCGAACGACGTCATGCCGACCGCCCTGCACCTCAGCGTGGCGGTGGCGCTCCACACCAAGCTGGCTCCTGCACTCGGTTCGCTCGGCGAGGCGCTGGAACGGAAGGCTGCAGCTTTCGGGGACGTCGTGAAGATCGGCCGCACGCACCTGATGGACGCCACTCCGCTGACGCTGGGCCAGGAATTTTCCGGCTACGCCGCGCAGGCACGCAAGGCCGGCGAACGCGTGCAGCGGGCGGTGGCCGCGCTGGGTGAGCTCGCGATCGGCGGAACGGCGGTCGGCACCGGCCTCAACACTCATCCTGAGTTTGCCGCGCGGGTGTGCCGTTTCCTCAGTTCCGAGACGGGGCTCGAGTTTCGCGAGGCGCGCAATCATTTCGAGGCCCAGGGCGCGCGCGACGACTGCGTCGAGGCGGCCGGCCAGCTTGCTGCGGTGGCGGCGAGCCTGACAAAGATCGCGAGTGACATCCGGCTGCTCGCCTCGGGGCCGCGCGCGGGTCTTGGCGAATTGCGGCTTCCGCCCACCCAGCCCGGATCCTCGATCATGCCGGGGAAGGTGAATCCGGTGATGTGCGAGGTGGTGGTGCAGGTGGGATACTATGTGCAGGGCCTCGCGCAGACGGTGGCGGCCTGCGGCGGCGGCGGCCAGCTCGAGCTCAACGCGACGATCCCCTTGATGGCGTACTGCCTGCACGAATCCATCCAATGCCTCACCCACGCCACGCGTGCCTTCACGGAAAAATGCGTGCGGGGGATTGAAGCGGACGGGGCGCGCTGCGGCGAACTCATGGAGCACTCCCTCATGCTCGTGACGGCGCTCAACCCCCATCTCGGCTACGACGCGGCCGCCGCCGTGGCGAAGGAGGCGCACGCTTCCGGAAAATCGATCCGGGAGGTGGTGCTGGCGCGGGGATTGATGAAGGCCGAGGCGCTGGACCTCGCTCTCGATCCCCTTGGCATGACTCGGCCGGCCGATCCGAAACGCCCGGTGAAGGTCCGGCGGCCCAAGGGCGCTGGATAAAGGAGGGTGGGCCGAAGGTTCGTCCCCGGCACGCACCCACTTCCTTCGAGAGCCTCCGAACGATGCCGCGAAGGTGCACAAAAAACGCGGGAAGCCCTTCCGGGCATCCCGCGCTCCTGTGTTTGTGAGCTTTACTTGACGATAAGGTCGTTGGTCACATCGGTCACACCGGGCACTCCCGCGGCATCCTTGCCCGCGGCAAATTTCTGGTCGGACGTGTCCACGAAGCCGCTCAATTGGACATTGCCCTTCATGGTCTCCACCTTGATCTCAAAAGACTTCACTGCGTCGTCCCTCAGGAGCGCGGCCTTGACCTTGGTGGTGATGCCCGTGTCGTCGACGTATTCTCCGGTGCTGTCGTGGGTCGGCGTCGCCGCGCAGCCGCCGGCGAGGCCGCCGACCGCGAGGATTGAGCCGATCGCCAGAAGCGACGCGAGCGTGTAGCTATTGAGGGATGTTTTCATAAAATACGGTTTTGCCGGGTGTCAGATCCGCAGCATTACTGGCCGAAAACCTTCTTGATATCGCCGACCTTCTTCTGGATGTGGCCCTCGGCCTGTTCCACGCTGCCGTCCACCTCCAGCTTTGGGCTCCGGAAGACCTTGCCGGTTTCCTCCTTCAGCTTTCCGCTGACGACCTTGGCATTTCCCTGGATCTTGTCCGCGGTGCTTGATTTTGAATCTTCGACGTATGTTTTCATGGGTGGTTCTGAATTCTGCAATTTCCGCTTCTGTTAGTATTTCTGCGGGTTGGTTGTTTAGGCCCTGCAGGCGCCCAAAGGTTCACCCTGATTTGATGGGGTATAACCCGCCCCGAAGGACAGGTCGATTTGCAAGCGGTTAGCGCTGTGCGCCTAACACGCGTTTTTCCCACGGATGGGGTTGACTGACCCCAGTTTTCGGCGATGCGTAATCTCCGCCCCCAAGGATTTGTTGTCGCGACGCTCCACCGGGTACACCGTTTGCTTGTAAAAATACTATGAAAACTCCAGGCACACTCCTCGTTCTCGGCCTGACGGCCTACGGATTGTGGTGCTACAGCAGCCCGGACTACTCGAAGACGCCGGTTGCCGCCCCGTCGGCGAAGGCCGTGGCCCCGCCTCCCATTCAAATGGTGCCGGAGACGCCCACGGTGCCGGATCTGGAGCGGATCGCCTTAAAGAATGGAACGGTCTTGACCCATGCGAAGGTGAAGTCGGTCCAGGCGAACGGCATTCTCTTACTTTGCGACCAGGGCCTCATGAAGGTTCCCTTTTCCAATCTCCCGACGGAGCTCACGGACTATTACAGGCCGATGATTGACGTTGCGATTGTCCCGGCGGAGGCCCCGCCGATCTTGCCGGCAGCAGAGGTGGATGCGCCGGAGCCGGTCGCACCTCCGGCTCCCCCGGCGCACGTTGAGCCCCAGGTGCAGCGCACGGTGCTTCAGGACGCGCAGGACAATCTCACGTTTACCGTGGCGCGGAATACCCTCAAGGATCGCATCAAGGCGGATCAGGAATTGATCACCAACTGGTATCGGCAGTCGACGTTTGAGAATTCCGCCATTTCGGAATCCCAGTTTTCGGCGGCAAAGGCGGACTTGGACGCCGCGATGGTGCAGTTGGGTCAGCTGGACGCCAACGGGCCTGGGGGTTAAGCGTGGCTTGATTGAACGGGCGGCGCGTGGATGCGCTTTTTCCCCGATTTTTTGTTCGCAGCCTTCGTTCGCATCGACCGCCGATAAGCTTGGGGGGCCGAGCCGGTCCTCGATGAGGGCGTTCGGTAAATTCCTTATCGCTTGAATGGAACCTGCGGCGCTCTACTAACCACTGCACCACCATGCGCGCGATCTGGATGACAAGACGGGGCGGAACCGAGGTCCTGGAGGTCCGCGAAGGCCCGGATCCCGAGCCGGCGGCGGCCGAGGTGCGGATCCGGGTCCGCGCAACCGGCCTCAATTTTGCGGACATCATCGCTCGGATCGGTCTTTATCCTGCCGCGCCGAAACCCCCGTGCGTCCTGGGCTACGAAGTGTCGGGAATCGTGGATCGGCTGGGATCCGCAGTGCAGGGTTTCGCCGTCGGCGATCGTGTCGTGGCGCTGACCAAGTTCGGCGGCCATGCCGACGTGGTGTGCGTCGCGGGCGCATATGCGCTGAAATTGCCCGACGCGGTATCATTTGAAACCGCGGCGGCCCTTCCCGTGAACTACCTGACGGCCCATTATATGGTCGGGCGCGTGGCGAATCTGCGTTCAGGCGACACCTTGTTGCTGCACATGGCCGCTGGCGGGGTGGGCCTGGCGGTGCTGCAGCTCTGTCGTATCATCGGCGGGGTCCGAGTGATTGGGACGGCCTCCGCCGCAAAGCATGACGTACTCCGGCTGAACGGATGCGAACATCCCGTGGACTACCGGACGCAGGACTACTCCGCGGAAGTCCGGCGAATCACGGGCGGGGCGGGTGTCGACGCGGTGTTTGACCCGCTGGGTGGCAAGGACTGGAAGCGGGGCTACAAGCTGCTGCGCCCGGGCGGCCGCCTCGTGGCCTATGGTTTCAGCAATCTCGATACCGGCGGCAAACGCAATTTCCTCCACATCATGGGGCAGCTTGCGGGGATGCCACGGTTCACCCCCCTGAAATTGCTCACGGAGAATCGCATCGTCGCGGGGGTGAGCCTCTCCGACCTGTGGGGCGAGCCGCTGATGGGCGACTTGCGGGAACTCGTCCAGCTGAGCCACCAGGGGAAAATTCTTCCCGTGATCGATGCCAAATTCCCATTCTCCAGGGTAGCCGAAGCCCACCAGCGGATCGAGCAGCGAAAAAACGTTGGCAAGGTCCTCCTGGTGCCGGACGACCAGCAGGCTCCCTGAGCATCGATGCCCGATAAGTCAGCTTCAAGGCGCGGCAACGCGCGCTGGCGCCTTTGATCGGCCGGCTCCGAAAATCTCATGGCATCGGGAAAAGGTACCTGCGCCCCGGAGACAACCCATACGGGCCGCCCGCGGGAGGCGCTCGGCCATGGTCTCGGCGGAAGAAAATAGGCAAAACGCGATCGCAAGACAATTGCGTGCCGACGATGCGGCCCGGGCCGCGGATTGTGCTCATTATTAGCAGTTGAAACGTGGGCGTTTCCCATAATCGGCGGTCTATGCTCCTTTGCTATGAATGAAACACCCCCCCCAACAACACCCCCCACCGCGTCACAACCCTACGATTCATCGCCTCACGGAGAGAGCCACGGCCCCAGAGCGGGCCTCGGAATCCTCGTGGTAAGCGTCGTCCTCGGAATCGTTGCCATTGGCTTCGGCGTCTTGCTTCGCCAGCAGCGTGCCGCGAACGTCCAGCTCGAGGCCCAACTGGCGCAATCGAAGTCAGAGAATACCCAGGCGCAAACCGACCTGAACAACGCCAAGGCCGAGTCGGGCCAACTCCATTCGCAGGTCGACAAGGCCGCCGGCCAGCAGTCCGAACTTCAGTCGCGCCTCGACAAGGCTGCGTCCGAGCAGGCCGATCTGCAATCGCAGCTTGAAAAGTCCAAGGGCCACGCAACGGACCTCCAGAAACAGCTGGACAACGCCGGCGAGCAGACGGCTGCCTTGCAGGCGAAAATTGATCGGGGAAGCCACGAATCCTCAGACCTCAGGCAGCAGCTTGATCAGGCGAAAAGTCAGTCCGCCGACCTCCAATCGCGGCTGCAGAATGCGACAAACGACCTCGCCAAGCTCAAGCCCGCGGTTCAGCCGGTGCCCGTCGCAACTTCATTCGAAAAGTCCTTGTGGGGCGGCAGCCAGACGTTGCACATCAAGAATCAAAACGCCACGGCCATCAAGTTGGATGTCGCCGTTAGCGGCGGGGACAAGCCGCGTTCGCAGTCCGGAACCCCCGCGAGCGGCGAGACGCTCGATGTCGACAAACTGGCATCCGGGGAAAATGTGGTCATTTCGAGCGAGGGCTTTGCCCCGATGAACCTGACCGTGCACTGAGGATCGCCTCCCGGGCCTTAACGATTCCCCTCGAAGAACGGCTGCGCCCTGAGCCACGAGATCAGCTCGTCGGCGAGGATGCGGTGGTCTGCCACCCGGGGATGATTCATCGTCCAGTGGACGAAGGTGTAGTGGCTGATCCCCGGATCCGCGGACTCGAGGCTGGGAACCGCGCTGCTCCATGCGGTGCGCAGCTCCGGACTATGAGTCCCGGCCCACATCGCCCCATTGAGCAGCACAATGGATGCATGGGGACGGCCCGCGCGGATCGCATGGATGAGCGAGATATATTTCGCGCCGAAGTCCGCTGGGAACGGAAGATTGTGGGCTCTGGGGTAGGAATCGTCGTTGTCGCCCAGGAGCACAAACACCACTTCGGGCACCCACGCGCTGAGGTCCGCCTTCGGCGACGACGCGGTCGGATAGATTTGATCCCACATCTGCCCGGCGAGCACGTCGACGAAGCCCGTGCTCAGGCCCATCCCGCTGACGGAAATATTCCGGTAGTCGGCCGAAAAGGCGGCCGCCGTCAGCGCGATCCAGCTGAACGCGGCATCGTGGGTGCTCCGGTCTTCCCACTGGTCATTGGGCCCATCCTCGTCGCACGCGCCCACCGTGATCGAGTCCCCGACCACTTCCATCCTCAACCGGTAGACGGGGGCCGCCGGCGAGTACACCGTTGCGCCCGCGGCGATCTCGATTCCGACGAAGGGAGCGGTTCCGGCGGATGCCTCCGTCCGCTTGAAGAGAATGAGATGGTGAAGCCCGCTCCCTGAGACAGGCAGCGGAAAGATGGTGTCGGCGGTTCCCTGCGGCGCCTTCAGGATCACGCTTGCACCGTCCACGGACGCGTCGAAGAACACCGGCCCCGTGGCGCCGCCGAACCGAACCCCGGCGTGGTCGCCGTCAAAATCGATGGTGATCCGGCTGGCCTCCCAGACGACGACGGGACGGGCGGGATCACTGAAATCATAGCGGCCCTGGTAGCTGAAGTGGGGATCGTACGCGGGTATGGGCCGGGCGGATTGGGGCGCTCCATCGGCGCCGGACGCCCGCACGGAAAATCCCAGCAGGACCGCCGAGACGCAGGCAAAAAGGCGGAGGCGGTTCATGCGCGACCATCGCGGACCAAACCACTTTTCGATGCAAACCAATTGGATTCGCGGACTTCAGGTCCCTGTCCCGGCGGCTGCGTGGTCCCTCGCACGGCGCTATTGCGGCGGCGATCCACGGAGGCCGTTGCAAAGTATGGCACACGCCGGGCCTGATGGTTGTCGAGAGGATCACCGTGAAACGCTCGAACCCAAGGGAGTATTGCCAGTCTGGGGGCGCCGCATGCTCATCGACGCGTGTAAATTCGCTTTGCGGCGCCAACCGGGTTATCGTGTCCTCAGGCCGTCCCGCCGGATTTTTCTTCCGCGGGAGCCAAACCTGAAACCCGTTGTGCTCACCATGACCCGGATCCCCCCTTGGCTGCTTCGCGGGCGAGTGTGGGCCGGCGTGGCCGCGCTCATTCTCGGCCTTGCGCAGCGCGCTCCCGCGGCGGCCATCGACCCGCCGAGGATCTGGCCCGGGGGCCGCCCGGGGGCGGTGCTGACGGCGGAGGACGACATCCTCCTCGACGATCTCCAGCGGGCGGCTTTTCTCTACTTCGTGGAGCAGGCCGACCCCCACACGGGCCTGGTCCGCGACCGCGCCCGGGCGGATGGGTCCCCGAGCGAGGGGAAGGCCAGCATCGCCGCGTCCGGGTTTGCGCTCAGCGCCTGGGCCGTGGCGACCCAGAGGGGTTGGGTCAGCCGCGATACCGCGCTGGCACAGGTTCGAAAATCGCTCCGGTTCCTGGCGGACAAGGCCCCGCGCAAGCACGGCTTTTTCTATCATTTCATGGATATGGATACCGGGGCGCGCGCCTGGAAGTGCGAGCTCTCGCCCATCGACACGGGACTTTTCCTCGCGGGCGCCATCCTGGCCCGGGAATATTTCTCCGACCCCGAGATCA
>Ga0182018_10001167_pt1 | contig 30854 bp, 25 predicted proteins | sample 812P2MmetaG_FD_120490 | JGI IMG/M metagenome (GOLD analysis project Ga0182018, IMG submission 120490) | Permafrost microbial communities from Stordalen Mire, Sweden - 812P2M metaG | ecosystem: Environmental > Terrestrial > Soil > Wetlands > Permafrost | place: Sweden: Stordalen | collected...
CCACAATTGTCAAAACGAGAAGAAAGTGAAAGTTGATGATATAAGGCCATTTAAGCAGGGGCATACGGGATATACCGTATTGAAACGCGTGTAGAGATTACTTGTGGCAAGAACTTTTTCCATTACGGCACTCTTCCACATGCCACCCAACCTGTGGAAATCAAGGCACTTTCACGCGCCGCTCACTTCGAACTATAGCAGTAGTGGGCCAAGCGGAGTGCGTTGCGATGCGAGCAGCAATTCGCCGCGAAATGCGCACTCGGATGGCCGGCGATTCAATGCTTCCTCGGCGGAAATGCGCGCGAGATCGGGAGTGTTGTTCTGCTCGGAGAGATGCGCGAGGACAATGTAGCGCGGCCGTCCGTCGAAGAGTTCCGGATCGGCAAGGAAATCGCTGACCACGGTATTCGAGAGATGCCCGGTGCGGCTCATGACGCGCTGCTTGATGTACCACGGGTATGGGCCGACCTTGAGCATATCGAGATCGTGGTTCGATTCCAGGATCAGACAATCGGATTCGCGCAAATGATGCTTCACCAGTTCGGGGAGATAGCCGAGGTCGGTGACGATCGAGACTTTGATTCCGTTGGCGCGGAACGTATAACCCACGGGATCTGCCGCGTCATGCGGAATCGCGAACGCCGAGATTTCGATATCGCCAATCGTGAAAACGTCTCCGGCGCGAATATGCTCGACCCGCGTCAGCTTCTTGCTGGCGCTCTCAGGAAGACCTTTTCGGATTTCGCGGTGGGTTGACTCGGTGAGATACGCCGTTGCGTGCCACTGATGGCTGATCTGCGGAAGGCCGCAGGTATGATCGGAATGTTCGTGCGAAATCAGGATGGCGTCAAGCCGCTCGGGCTTGATGTTCGCTGCTTCCATTCGCCGCAGGAGTTCCTTGCGATTGATTCCAGCGTCCACAAGGAGGCAGGTGCACTCCGTTTGGAGCAACGTTGCGTTGCCCGCGCTGCCGGACGCCAGGATAGAAACGCGAAAAGAGATGCCGAACCTCGCAATCTAGATCTGAGACAGGCCCGCCGAGGATAATCGCAAAATGCCGCGCGTGCGTCAATCCTGTTCGTGGTGGTTGTAGTGAGTTTTCCGTAAGCGCGCTTCTTCTAATCCTTCGTCGGCGTGCCAGCGCTTGGCTTTGCTCTTAGCGCGTCGATCGACAGCAACACAGCCGCTACGAAAAACATAGCTGGAACGACATATCGTGGCAGCCCGATCGAAGACTTCGCGTATCCAAAATAGAACAGAATCCCAGCGAGCGCGAATGCTGCTGCGGATACGAGCTTTGACTTGCTATTTACCGCCATCGATCCACCATAGGTCCATTAGCTGACAATTCTCCTCCTATTCAGCCTGCCCGATCCACGCCCCAAATGGTTCCACGGAGATGTCGTAACCCCAATCAACCTGCGGCGAAGGAAACATCGGCGCGATCCAGATCGCATCCTCCCCCAACCAGCGCAAGTAATCGAGCTTCGAAGTGATTCCGGGAATATCTCCGATGCCGTCATTATTGCTGTCGGCAAAACTGCGCGGATAAATCTCATAAAAAACCGCATGCTGTCACCATGCGTGCCCCTCTTCATCGACTGCGCTCTTCTGCGCCCGAGGAGCAGAACCAACGCAAAGAAGAGCAGAATCGCATCGCGCAAGACGCGTCCACGCACGGCAAGCTCCTCGCCCAATTAAACTGGCTGATAAACTACTAGACAAATTGCCTTGTGGCTACCGAGGCGTGTCTGAGTACTTTGAAATTTATTGGCGGTCAGCAGGCGAGGTCGGCGGGCGTTAGCTTGAAGTCGTCAATGGGGCCGAGGACCGTGGCGGCGATCCGCCCGGAAAGGAAGAATTCCTGCGCCACATGCTGAATGTCCTGACGGGTGACGGATTCGAGCTGAGAAATCAGCTCATCAACCGAGAAGAATCGGCCGAAATAAAGGAAGTGCCGCGCGATATGGGCCATGCGCGAGCCGGTGGACTCCATCGAAAGCAGCAGTGCTCCTTTCAAATGATCCTTGGCGCGGCGAACCTCTTCTTCTGTAACAAGCTGCTCTTTCAAATTGCGAAATTCCGCGAGCACGGATTGAATCAGGCGCGCAGTTTTGTCAGCGGACGTGGCGCTATAAACCGAGAGCATTCCGGCGTCGCGGTAGGGATTCATCTCACTGAAGATGGAATAAGCGAGTCCCTGCTTTTCGCGAATGTTCTGAAAAAGCCGCGAAGACATTCCGCCGCCGAGAAGGCTATTCAGTAGCGAGGCCGCGAATCGCCGCTCGTCGGCCATCGGGAATGCCGCCACGCCGAGGCAAAGATGGACCTGCTCAAGTTCGCGTTTCGCGCGCAAAGTGATGCGCGGCTCTGGAGACGGCGCGATTTCGGAATGTCCATCCGCAGATGGCTTGCGATCGGCGAAGCGCGAGCCGACAAGATCGAGGAGTTGCGCGTGCGACACATTGCCTGCTGCCGTAATCACGATTTGGTTCGGAGAATACCAGTGGCCAAACCAATCGCGCAGCTTCGGGCGGTTAAAAGCCTCTACCGTCTCGCGCGTCCCGAGAATCGGTTTCCCAAGCGCTTGCTTGTACCAGAAATTCTCAGAGAAAAGCTCGTGAACCAAATCCTCGGGATTGTCCTGCGCCATCTTGATTTCTTCGAAGATGACGGATTTCTCGCGCGTAATTTCTTCTTCCGCAAATTGCGGTTCGAGCACGAGATCGGCGAGGATGTCGAACGCGGCCGGCAAATGCTCGTCAATAATCCGCGTGTTGAAGCAGACGTGCTCCTTCGAGGTGAAAGCGTCGAGCATCCCGCCGATGCGATCGGCCTCGCGGGCAATATCTTCCGCCGTGCGCCGCTCCGTCCCTTTGAACACCATGTGTTCTATGAAATGCGAGATCCCGTTGAGATCGCTGGGCTCGAGTCGGGAGCCGTGCTTGAGCCAGATGCCCGCGGCAACCGAGCGCACGTGGGACATTTGTTCGGTAATTACGACAAGGCCATTTGATAGCGTAGTCTTTTCGACGTTGCGCGGAGTCTCAGTCATTTTGTCTATTGATTGTGGCACGGGCGCGCTCGAAAGTCATATCGCAGTGCAACAAGGCGCAGCGGCGAATCATCTCGACCGGTCCAAATATCCCAACAGAGCCCGGAGGCCCCTGCCTCCGGGGAATTAATGCAATCTCAGCGACTCGGTGAATTAAAGAAGCGTTTCGTCAGGCGAGAGCTTGCCGTATTCGCTTGAATAATGCAGTGGAACATCCGAATACGCGCCCTTTTCGATTGAATAAATTTCGCAACTCGAATACGGGCGTGAATAAATGTGCAGCGTGGCCGCGCGGCCGCCGAATTCAGGCAAATTCAATACTTGATGCACTGGCTCCTCGGGCCGAACGACGCCCGGACGCTCCGCGTCCATATCGTAATAATCCGTCGGAACAAGCGAACATTTGCCGTTCACGGGGTCACGAGCTTCCACGCGGAAATTCTGCACGCGCAGCTTGCCGATCGGCACGGCCATCCAGCAATTCTGGTCGCGGTGATTGTGAATGCGGCTCACGTGCCCCGATTCCCAGCAAAGCGCGATGACTTCAAAGAGGTCGCATTTGTAGATCAGATTGCGGGTGTAGTGGCTTTTTGTGTAGAAGAGATACGGCGCAAGCGATTCCGGCAGAACCTGGTTCTCGCGAATAAATTCCTCGACGCGCGTGAGCGTGAATTCCCCTTCGTGGATCGCAGTGAGTTTTTTCACCCAATCATCAATGTGAATCCGCTGAACGGCTGGCGGACGCGCTCCGCGATCAAAACTGGTTGGCATCGCGTCATTATAACTCCACTGGCGGAAGACGGCGTCGAAAAATGCGCTAAAACACTCGTGCTATGATGAATTCGAGCAGCCGTCATGCCCTTCTCGGAACGTGCAAATAAATCGAATCTTCTCGGCAAATCCCTCGAGGAATTGCGCGCCCTGGCGGTGTCTCTCGGCGAACCGGCCTATCGAGGCGGGCAGCTCTATCACGCGTTCTATGCAGAAAAGCGATTCGACGTCGCGACGATGGCAAATCTGCCGGCCGGGTTTCGCCAGAAGCTGCTGGACACTACGCGAGTGGCGCTTCCGAAATTTCTGCGGAAGTATCCGTCCGCCGACGGCACGGTGCGATACGTTCTCGCAATTGACGCGCCGGATGATTTTTCATCGAATGCCGAAACTACCATCGAGACCGTATTCATGCCGGAGGAAAACCGCCAGACGATCTGCATTTCAACGCAGGCGGGCTGCGCGGTGGATTGCGGTTTTTGCCTCACCGCGACGCTCGGACTGATTCGCAATATTTCCGCGGGAGAGATGTTGGGCCAGGTGCTTGTCGCGCTCGAAGATCATCGAGCCGCACTCAAACCACGAACAAACATCGTGCTGATGGGACAGGGCGAGCCGCTGCTGAATTACGACGCCGTGATGGCCGCGCTCCGAATTCTGATGGATCCGAAAGGCATGGCCATTTCGCCGAAGCACGTCACGCTCTCGACGAGCGGCATCATTCCGGGAATCGAGCGTCTGGCGCAGGAGACGATTCGGCCGAAGCTTGCCATTTCGCTGAATGCATCGAACGACGAACAGCGAAACACGATCATGCCGATCAACCGAAAATATCCGCTCGAGACGCTGCTCGACGCCTGCCGGCGATATCCGCTGCGAACGTGGGAGCACCTTACCATTGAGTACGTCCTACTCGGCGGCTTCAACGATTCGCCGGAGGATGCGAGGCGCGTGGCGCGATTGCTCGCCAACATCCACGTGAAAGTGAATCTGATTCCGTGGAATCCCGGCAACTTGCCGTATCAGCCACCGGATGCCGATCGCATTGAAGAATTCCGACGTACGCTGACGGAGAAGGACGTGCCCGCATTTGTGCGCTATTCACGCGGTCAAGACGTGATGGCGGCGTGCGGACAACTGGCGCTGATCGAATCGGGCGGCGCGCAAGCGCTAGCGCAAATTTCTGTGTAGCGGAACGCGGCCGATGCCACGCAGTTTTCCGTACCGCCGGCTATGACTGACTGCCTGCCACAATCGCGGCTTGATCGCTCGGCCGCGATTGCGGTGCAAATGCGCGGTCAATGCGATAGAGGATGAAAGCCGTCGCGGCGCCAACGGGAATCGCCAGCCACCACCCTTCCGCAGAAGCAAAAACCAGTCCGCCCGTCAGCGCGAACACGAACTCAGCTGGATATGCACGCGAGTGTAGCGCCCCCAATGAACTCCGCGCCCACCCGCCCACTATTACGATCAACCCCGCGGTTATCAACGCTCCCGTTATCATCCAAAGGGCAGCTCGCGTCCGGCCCACGATAATCATCGCGCGTCGCAGAAGCAGTGCGCCAAGCAGAGTCGGGGCAGCTCCCAACATCAGCGCAAAAAAATAGAAATAAATAAATCGCGCCGCAAGCGCAATATTTGCGCCAACGAGTGCAAGTGGATCCTTCAAGCAGATCGCGACGCTCATGAAGAAACAACCGCAGATCCAGGCGGCGAGATAATAGGCGAGGCTGCCGCGGCGGGTCATTGTCCGCTCATCGCCGGCTCAAATCCGGCGCTGGACGTTTGGAAAATCCACCCAGACTTTCACGCCGCAGAAATGCGAGCCTTCCGTGCAAATCGGAGAAGAAATACCAGCACGCAAAACGCACGGCGGACCGATATATTGCGCGAGTTCCGGAAAAACTTCACGAACCTCGGCGACTTCCTCCATCGAAGCCTGGTAAATCTCTTCCTGCGCATTGAAGCACGTGCGCATCGTCCACTTGTGGAGGAGATGCAAGAGCGAGCCGGATTCAATGAGGCGAATCGCCTTGGCATTCGGCAACAGGTAAAGCGCGAATTCGTATGGCACGCCGCGATCGAGAAGCTCGTTCTTCGCCGACCAAGCCGCCGCCATGGCCTCTTCGTACATTTCACGCGCGCGGGAATTCCCGGCAATTAACATCGGCGTGACGAAATCCGGGGCGCGCGTATCCGCAAGCGTCAGCAGCGGGCGCGAGCCCGGCACCATGCGATGCCGCTGATCCTGGCTGTCGCCCGTGTGGCTGATCTTTTTGGCGAACGTAAAATTGGCATGCTGAAGCGCCCGCATGATCGGCGCGTGCACGCCAATGTTCAGCGTCTCGCGGCGATAGGGATTGCGGGCCGGATTGAGCAGCCGGTCAATCGCTTCGGCGTCTGGACACTCTGACGCTGTTAAGCCTAGAACGGCGCGATACGCGTGAGCCATCACCGGCATGGTGCGCGGCGTATAGTCCACAAGCTTCGACGTGCGCCCGCCGAGCCGTGCATCAAATTCGCGCGCGAACGCTTCGCCGTCCGCCAGCGGCTGCTTCCATTCCGGCGGATCTTCCATAGGCTCGTTGTTGAACCGATCGAAAAATTCAGGATCAATTCCTCGAACCGCGCTCACCATCGAACCAACAACTTCGCGAGCCTCCGCCGGCGTATCTGAAGCTGCCTGCATACGCCACAAACGATGCAGAACGATGCCCGAAAGCGTGTGCACCATCGTCGTGAACGCCGCGACCGGAAGAACGTAGCGCGCCACTTCAATCGCGCGCCTCTCCGACTGCTGCGCAACTTTCTTCACGCGCTTCGGATGCGACATATCGCTTACGTGCCATATGTCGCCAAGAATTTCCCGCGCGTCTGGCTCGAGCAGCGCGGAAAGCTCGCGATAGTAATCCCAGGCGCGCGCGATGGCGCGTTCATAGATGGCCCGCGCATCAGGACCGAAGCGCGGCCCCCGAGGCGGAACGTACGCCTGCGCGCGATCGAGTCGCACGTAGCGCTGGCTCTGCTGCTCGGAGTTGTAGAAAGGATGCGCGTGGAGAAACGACCACACGAACTGCCGGCTGATATTTTCGAGGCCGAATTCGAAGTGAGCGTGTTGGTAAACCGTGTGATGGCCGCCGTAGAACGTCGCAGCGCCGATATTCACGCGCTGCTTTTCAGTGATCTCCTCGGCGCCGATCAGCCGCGACGAATAGCACGTCCTTGCGGCGGCAATCGCGGAGTCGAGAGGATGCGCGGATGCGTTGCGCAGCGTGACACGCGGCTCGGCGGTTTCGACGAGCGATTCTGGAAATGCGCTGGACGGTGCGGGTACGGGTGTCGCCATGGATGCCCGGCATTTTACACTGCCGCGCAACTCAGGTCAGCATCAAGCGTGTAGCGCCGCACTGGTTCTCGTGCGGCACTTGAGAGTGGCGGACGAAACCCGGTCCGGCGCTACACACCTCGACGCCGTTCTGCACGCGGGATCACTTGAAAGACGACAACTCTTACTTCTTCATCGCCTTCTCGTATTTCTTATTGAACCGCTCGACGCGTCCAGCAGTATCAATCAACTTCTGCTTGCCGGTGAAGAATGGATGGCAGTTCGAGCAAATTTCCACACGGATTAGATCGCCCTTGAACGTCGAGCGAGTCTTGAACGTGTGAGCGCAGGCGCAGTGCACGGTCACTTCGTGATAATCGGGATGAATTCCGGATTTCATGGGGAGTACTCCAATCCGTCCAGGCCGGTCTGCGCGGCTATTTCACGAACGCTGCAACTGCAGCCGCGTCGCTAGGCCCAAGGACGAATTGCCATTATACGCGAAATTGGCCCGTGCGTCACCAATCGGCTAACTGACTCTGCTCCTTAACGTTGCGAGGATTGCCGAGCGGTTTCGCACTCTGCCGACCGCAACTTCGCTGGGCTCCATCCTGGCACGCTCGAAGAAACTCCAAGGGCGACAGCGGATGCTCCGTACAGGGCAATTGCCAGCACGCCCAGAATTGGCGTGCCCCCGATCATGACAAGGTTTTCCAGTACGCCGCCGACGACGGCCCCAAGGAGATTGACCCCTAGCCCATGCGCCGGATATGGACAATCCTTGAAGCTCCGCGAGAACACCAATCCCGAGAAGAATACCGGAAGGCCAACGAGAATGCCGGCCGCGACCGTTTTTTCGACGCCAGGCAGTCCACTCAGCATCGTGTACGGCAGAAACATGTCGGCGACGAGAAGGCCGAACAGAATGATGTAGGCCAAGATACGCGAGACCGCCTGAAACGAAATCAGGGCGTTAGCGAGCAGCCCCATCAATAAAAAGGAAGCGATGACCACGGCATTCACGACCCACGTGGAGCCAAACAGAAGGGATAGTTCCGTGACTCCCTTGGTTTCCAACAGCATGAAGCCCGCGCCTAGGAAGAAGAGGTGCAAGTCCTGCGGAGCCCTGATTCCGCGAAGTAAAACACTTCTCCGTAGCAAACCGACCGAGATGTAGATGAACAACAAAAGTACGGCAACGATGGAGAAGGGTATGGTTCGTGACTTGAGATATAGGAACGGCCAGTGGTCCGTGGCGAGCAAAATTTGGCTTTGATGCGCTCGGAATTCTTCACTGATTTCCGGAAAATCGGAAATGAGGGCTGGTCTGTTTCCGTTTCCTTCGACGTAGACGACGCCTGTTTCGTCGTAGCCGGTGAAGTAGGCAAACGGAGGTGCATCAAACGCTTTCGCCAGAGTGGCGTAGATCCGGTCGCCGAGAAATGATCCCCGGGCGCTGAATCCGATTACCAATGTGCCGTTGGTCGAAAGCAGCTTCCGCGCCTCGCGAAAACTTTCGAGCGTGTAAACGTAGTTGTCCAATCGTATCGACGACAAGCTCGTTAACATCGTATGAGAGTCGAGGTACCCGAATATGATTAGGTCGTATCTTTGGTTTGTTTTCTTGAAGAAAGCCCGAGCATCATCAATGAAGACAGTCACGCGCGGTGAGTCGTAAGGATGTTCGGGATGATACTTTTTGCCAAGTTCGTAAATCACGGGATCAATTTCCACCGCGTCCACGTGCGTTGCCCCATGCCTGAGCGCAGCAGCAACGTCGTTACCCGTCCCTGCTCCAATCACTAATACACGTCCGGGATTGGGCGAGAGCCTGTAGGGAAGCTCGTATGTGGCCAATCCGGAATGATTCGGCTCGACATTCGGGAAACGCGAAACGAAATCATTCGATAGATCGAGCATCTTCTGGTGGTAATCGTGATTCACGTCAACGAAGTATGCTGCGGGGCGTTGCCATCCTTCCGGAGGCGGAACCTCGGATACGGAAATTCGATAATAGGGCGACCAGTACGCGCCGAACTGCGTTACCGCAGCGATGCCGACGATCAACGCAAACGCGGCAAGGGCCACTCGATCCCGAATGAAAAAAGGAAGCGATGCGAGAAAGCCTATCAGCAACCAGATCGCCGGCGGCAAACCCAGAAATGAAACCAAAGTGAATACCAGAATGCCGGCAAGGCTGCCCGCGAGATTGATTCCATATCCCCTCAGAGGGCGCTCACATGAGAGAAGTTGGCCGACGATTCCGCCAAGCACCGTGAAGAATCCCACGATGAGATACATCATGCCGGGTATGAGCAAGAGATACTCGACGGCGGTGATGAATTGCAGGACAGCGAGCCAGCGGCCCTTCTGCGGGTCCGGCACGCCTCCGAAGACAGCGTAGTCGAACGTGGGGAGCGCGACGTGCGTCAACTTTAGCGGCGACGCAAAAGCGATGAGAAGAAAGATGGCCGCGGCAATCAGCGGGAAGAATCGCTTCAGCTTTGCGGGCGGCTTTCCAATCATCATGCCCAGCCCGATACCGAAGAAACACGCGATCAGCGAGAGGTTCTTGAGGTAAGCAAATATGCGTATTTCGGATGAGAGGTAACGGATGATGACGAGTTCAAAATAAAGAGCCAGGAAACTTGCTAGAAAGAGCATCGGCCAGGAATTTCCGGCTTTAGATTCGTCTCTGCGGATAGCCATGCGTGCTCCGGCCTTTCGCGTCATCTCTGCCGACAGAATAAAGACGCGGACAGTGTGCCGAACATCAAGATACGAACGAACAGCCCATCCGAACGTGACCACCTTCAGCGGGCAGCGTGTAGGCCTTGCGCAGGCTGACGCGAAGAGGCGGCAGAATCGGAACGTGAAGAACGGCCGAGAACTCGTTCGGAAGTTCCTCGTTTGAATCAAACATCAACGCGACGCCACCGTAACTCAAGTCAAGGACCGCAGCCGTTTTGCTCGGCGTATCCAGGACGGCATGCGCCTTGGTTCCCGAGAGGGAAACGCGCTCCCATTTGCGCGGGTGCATCTCCGTCGGTTTGGGCTTTGCGGGTGCGGGAATGAACGGTACGCCAATGCCGGCTGGAGGAGCGTATGCCGGAGGAGCGGGCGATTCGCGGCGCGACGGCGGAACTTCGCGCGGCAGCGCAGAAGGCGAAGGCGCCGGCGCCACAAAGTGCGCAGGCGGCGCGGCCGGAGGTTCAACGGAAGTCACGCGTGTCGTTTGCCCCGAATGCTTGAGGGCGTAAAGCCGCTCATCGGCGACCTGAACGAGATTTTCCTTTGTATCCGCATCCTGCGGATATACAGCCATCCCAAAGTCGAGCGTCGCTGCAACTTTCATCTTAAGCGGCGCCACTTCATTCTCGAAATTGTTGCGGACGCGGCGACAGAGCGTGGCGGCCTGCTCGGGATCCGTTTGCGGCAACACAAGCGCAAATTCATCGCCGCCGATACGGAAAGCGAAGTCGGAAGCGCGAAGCGTCTTGCGCAAATTGTTGGCGGCAAGTTGAAGCACTTGATCGCCCTTCATGTGGCCGTACTTGTCGTTGATTTCTTTTAAGCGGTGGAGATCGAAAAGGACGACGGCGAGAAGTCCGCTATAACGTTTCGCGCGATTCAGTTCTTTGTCGCACGTCTCATCAAAGAGACGCCGATTGTAAAGACCGGTGAGCCCATCGGTCGCAGCATTAATTTGTAGTTTGCGGTAGGCATCATATTCGAGCAGGACGGGAACCTGTAGAAAATGCGATGCGCCGAGCACATCCACCAACGCCGTCTTCAGTGCGACACGCCGGCCAAGCGCGGCCGAAAATTCTTTTTGGCGGTCAATGATACTTGACCATGCCTGCGTACTCTGCGCTTCATCGAGATCCAATTGCGTAAACGACTTGAAGAAACGTTGCAGGAAGGGCCCGCGCACAGCGTCATCCAGACCCGCCAGGGTCTCTGCCAACAAGTCGAGAAAGCAATCTTCCGCCGACGGCTTCTGCGTCGGCTCACCAAGCTGGGACATTTGGAGTTATCTGCTCCGCGCGCTCGAAACGACTTTTCGACTAACTGCGGGGGCGCACCTTGTATCAGCAAGCGCGAGTCCAAGGCAAGGAAAAATCGGAGTGTTCCAGAATGCGGCTAACTGCTTGAAACTTCAGAGTATCGTGACGCAAGAACGCAAATAATATCGTTTTGAGAGGACGGAACGAAACGCCATGAGCAAACCGATTCCACTCTCCGGCGATTTTCGCGAGCGCTTCCAGTCCGAGTACTGTGAGTCCCGTTTAATCCAAGGGACGAACAAATTGGACGCCGATCAGGTGAATATCGCCCACTTCTTTCTGACGAATTACGCGCGCCGAAATCGGCGGCATCGAAGCGGGAACGAGACCCGAGTTTGATACCGAAGGAGTCGGAACGGTCAGTGTGAGCATTCCCTGTTTGAGCAGAGCCCGCGGAAGGGTTAGATAGGCGCCCGTCGCGCTGATGTCGAGGGTCTTGGCGAGCTCGATAAAATCCTCGCCGTACGCGTCGGTCCCCCGAACAAACATGGGAACCTGAAGGTGCAGACGGCTGGCGTGTCTCCGGTCCGCGTTGCCAATTTCGATTGCTCGTTCGCGAGCAACGTTCTTTTCCATCACCATTGTTAGTACCCCGGTAGTAGTACTTTTACTTCTCGCAATTCAATGGCAAGACGCGATGCGGAAATTACTTACCATGTAACCACATGAAATCAATGTATTTGACTGACGAATGAGTCGTCTCATTTTGAGCTTTGGGAACGCACACGGCCTAAGGAAGCTAATTGGTTTCCCTTTGTGTGCAAAAGTAGAACTTATTTACCATTGACACCTCCGGAGGCGTTTGCCACGATGCCCAAAGACTGAGGGCCTTCCCCCCCTCTCATGGCAGTCGCACGAGCGTCCTGAAGCTTTCTATGCGGCGGGCGATGTAGTCCAGGAGGATCAGTGTCCAAGCAAGCCCAGGCAGAACCGCCATCCCAAGCCCTAACGTTGCTGGGCGTCATGGCTAGCCTCCTTGACGCGATGGACCGGCCATTGTTGGTGGCCGACCGCGTCGGCACGGTTCTCTTTGCGAACGTCCACGCGCAGGATCGCCTGACGGCCGGTGGTTTTCCCCCGAGCGACCAACTCAATCTTTTTCGCGACCTTTTGAAAGCCGACGCCCGAAGTATTTTGGGCCAGCTCGAACGCGGAGAGCAGGAAGTGGTTTTGCCGGTGGTTACGAGCGACGGCGAGACACACGTGAAGATTCGCTGGCTGCCGGAACCGGATTGGCTCGTTACCTACATCGACGCTTCGGCGGCCGATCGGTCAACCGAATTGACCGCCTCCGGCATTGACATGGCTCAGACGGTTCACGAGTTAATGCAGGAGCGGGAAATCACGTACCGGAATCTGCTCGCTGCCTACTTGCGCTTGCAGGAAGTGAATCGCCAGAAAACCGTATTCCTCGCATCGGCCGCGCACGAATTGAAGACGCCGCTCGCCGTGATGAAAGGCTACTACGATCTATTGCTCTCGTGCTCCCTCGGAAAACTCAGCGAGAAGCAGCGCGAAATTCTCGAAGAATCGAAGGAGAGCTGCGACCGGCTCGTGCGAGTCGTGTCCATGTTCTTGAACTATTCCGCGCTCGAGAGCGGCAAGCTCGTCCTGCAACTTCGCGAAAACGATCTTCGCGATTGCATCAACGACGTCGTCTTGCGATGGCAGGATTCCTTTCAAAAATCGAGGGTCCGTCTCAAGACGCACATTTCCAAAGATCTTCCGCGGCTCAATTTCGACTATCCCAAACTGCAGCAGTGCATCGCAAATCTCGTGGACAACGCGCTCAAGCACACGCCGACCGACGGTTGCGTGACGGTCAGAGCCGAACCCCATTTCTGGGAACGCCGCATCGCGGAAGTCGTTCCAAGAGCTGAGCGCCGCCGAGAGCGTGAAAGCCGCGTGAACAGTGTGCTGGTCACTGTCTCCGATACTGGCGTCGGCATCGCTGCGGAATTCCACCAGGAAATTTTCGAGGAATTTGTGCGCGTTGATCCATCTTCCGCCGGAATGGGCCTGGGGCTGGCGATCACCAAGCGGCTCATTCAAGCACATCGCGGGAAAATTTGGGTGGATAGCCTTCCGGGATCAGGCAGCTCCTTCTCATTCCTGCTGCCGACGAACCTTGAATAAGGGAAACATTTATGGCGCAAACAGGATCCAGCGAGGAAAATAGGGAAATGGAAACGAAAGAACGAATTCTCATCGTTGACGACGAACCGAGCATACGAAAGTATTTGCAGACGCTTCTCGAAGTGGACGGCTTCGACGTCAGCGCCGTCACCAACGGCAAAGACGCCGTGGAAACCGTCACCCGCGGCGATAAGCCCGACTTCATCATCCTCGACGTCTTGATGCCTGAAATGAACGGGCTCGAAACCTTGCGCGCGCTGATGCAGGTGGATCGCTCGCTGAACATCATTATGCTTTCTTGTTCGAATGAAGTGGGCACGGTCGTCGAGGCCATTCGCCTCGGCGCGCACGATTACCTCACCAAGCCTTTCGAAAAGCCCGAACTCGACGCGGCGCTTCTCAAATGCCGGCAGAAAATGCACCTCAGCGCCGAGAACAAGGCCCTGCGCGAATACTGCGACCAACTGACCGAAGACATGTCGTTCCTGGCTTCCAGCCCGCAGATGCTCAAAATCCGCCAACACATTCTGCAAATCGCGCCCGTGGACGTCCCGGTATTCATCAGCGGTGAGAGCGGAGTGGGAAAGGAAGTTGTCGCGCGGATGATTCATCTTCGCTCCACGCGCCGCCAACAACCTTTCGTCAAGGTGAATTGCGCGGCTTTGCCCGGCGAGCTTTTGGAATCCGAACTCTTCGGCTACGAGCAAGGCGCATTCACCGGCGCCGTTCGTGCCAAGCCCGGCAAATTCGAACTCGCGAACAAGGGAACGATTTTCCTCGACGAAATTGCGGAAATGAGTCCGCACCTGCAAGCCAAGCTCCTGCACGTGCTGCAGGACAATCAATACTCGCGCCTCGGCGGGCGCACCGTGATCAACACCGACGTCCGTGTTCTTGCCGCGACGAACATGCACGTCCAGGAGGCCATGCAATCCGGCCGCTTTCGCGAGGATCTCTACTACCGGTTGAATGTCCTCTCGATCCACATTCCACCATTGCGCGAGCGCACCACGGAAATTCCGCTTCTCTTCCAGCATTTTTTGCTGAAGTACAGCGAAAAATTCCAGAAGACCATGCCGGAACCTTCCACGCACCTTCTGGAAGCAGCGATGCGCTACCAATGGCCCGGCAATTTGCGCGAGTTGGAAAACTTCACGAAGCGATACGTGATTCTCGAAGATGAGGAAGGCAGCTTCCGCGAATTGCTGGAAATGACCACGGCGCAGCAACGCCTCTCGCCGCAGCCGGACACCACGACTCCGACGCGCGAGCAGGGCGGGCTGAAAGCGCTCGTGCGCGGCTTGAAAGACGAAGCCGAAGCAGAAGCCATTGCGCAAGCGCTCGAAAAAACGCGTTGGTGCCGCAAGGACGCTGCGAAAATGCTAGGCATCAGTTACAAAGCGCTTCTGTACAAAATGAGACAGTTCAATTTGGATTCCGGCCGCGGATCGCGCGCCGTGCCGGCCGCTCCCGCAACGCGGACCGAGTAGTACCGGCAGCGGCAGAAAAACCGCGATTGCAATCTATTGCCTATTCAGGGCACACGACTGAAGAAAAAGCCTATTCAGCAAGCGGGTTGCTCGCTAATATGCGTCGCCAGGGGAGTGACCTGGAGTGGCTCGACGGACGCGCGGTGATGGGTCAGAAGTTGACCGCGAGTCAGTCGATTCAGGCTTCCCTATCATTGCAATGGGTTTGGGCGAACCCGACTCAATCTTGTGAGCCATATCAACAGCGACATAAAGCGTCTGGCGTTTCGCGGACGTGAATTTACATGTTGGTTTTATTTGGTCGCAGGATTGCTGACCCCTTATAGGGGAATTTGCGCCCGATCTCGGATTGAGGGGAGCATGCTGGAATGACAGAGCGTCGCACCGCTCGACGTTACGACTTATCTCTGCCAGTCCTCGTCCGCTTGCCGATCAATCGTGAGCCCGGTTCCCACAATGGCCAGACTCGCGATATCTCGACGCGCGGTGTTTATTTCATCATGACCAAGGACATGGCACCAGGCACTGAGCTCGATTTCACGTTGACGTTGCCGGCCGAGATTACACGCGGAACTGAAGTTTTTGTTCGCGCGCACGGGCGGGTGGTGCGCGTGGATAAGCGGCAAGATGACGAGCACGAAAGCGTCGGCATCGCTGCTGTAATCGAGCGTTACGATATTATCCGGGGCAAGACCGCGTAGCGAAATCTTCGCGGTCTCTCCCCGGGCCCAGCCCTTCACTTTTATTCCGTTTAGCGTCAATTCAGATCATGCGTTCAGCCGTGAATCATCCTGCTTCGTTTCGCCGCGCATTGCCAACGACTTTTCGATTGCACCCGCACGCGCATCGGAATTAGGATGGCGGTCGATTTCGCCGATGGAGGGACTCTCATGAAAGTAGCGGACGTGATCGCCTCCCGTAAAGAAATCTATTCCATCAGTGCCGAAGCAACGGTGTACGACGCGGCGCGCTATCTGCGCGACCACGGCGTGCGATCCGCCGGCGTCGTCAACAAAGACGGCAAGCTAATCGGCGTGGTATCGCAAAGCGACGTCTCCGACAAAGTAGCCGCGGAGAACAAATGCCCAGCCTGGATGCGCGTTTCAGAAATCATGACGCCCAAACTCGTCTCGGTGCCGCCGGAAGCGCCCCTCGATGCTTGCCTGCAACTCATGGAAAAATTCGGCATCTATCATCTGCTCGTGGTGGACGATAAATCGCGATTCCACGGCATGATTTCCGTCAGCGACTTGCTCGCCGTTATCGCCTCCGACGAAAAGGCGCGGGCCGACCTCCTCGAAGACCTGATCTTTCCGAAGCGATAGCGTTCGGTCGAATCACTGCCCCCGAGTTAACCACCTATCACACTCGTGGTTTAGGGGATCTGAAACTGGGAACCATTTTCCACGCGGCCGGGAACGCGATTTCCGGGTAATGAACCTGTTTTCCTCAAATCTCATCGCCGAGTAAGCCGGTCAGGACGTACTCCCGAAAATGGGAGGTAGTCCTATACCTACCATCTATGCATTTATAAACAGGCAGCTTAGCAAGACCCCACTCAGTGTCTGGACGATGGGTGATGTTTCCGCCCGCAGGCCTGCCTTTGGCGGGAGGAGTGCATTGATCGTAGTGGAGTAAGAGCGCAAGGCTTGCGGACAGCCGCGCAAGCATCGCAATTCCAAGGAGATGGGCGGCAATGGCAGTAGACAGCATCGTAGACGGCTTCGCATCGAGCAAAGGGCAGAACGCGCCTCCGGGCAGCGTCGTCTTCGGTTCCTCGGAAGCCATGCGCCCAATCCGCCTGAAGGTCGAGAAGGTTGCGGTCACTAACATACCGGTTCTGATTCAAGGCGAGAGCGGCACGGGGAAAGAAGTCGTCGCTCGTCTCATCCACCAGCTCTCTCCCGTCGCCAGCGGACCTTTCGTAAAGGTGAACTGCGCGGCGATCCCCGGCACACTCCTCGAAAGCGAGCTGTTCGGCTTTCGCAAGGGCGCTTTCACTGGCGCATATAACACGAAGCCCGGCCGCGTGGAAATGGCTGACGGCGGCACGCTATTCCTCGACGAACTTGGCGAACTCGATTCTTCGTTGCAGGCAAAGCTTCTGCAATTCCTTCAGGACGGGCAATTCTGTTCTATCGGGGATCAGGAAGAGAAGCGCGTCGAAGCGCGAGTGATTTGCGCGACTAACCGGCGCCTCGAAGATGAAATCGAAGCCGGCCGATTCCGCGCAGACCTTTTCTATCGCATCAACGTGATCAGTCTTCACCTTCCGCGTCTGCGCGATCGCCGCGAGGACATTCCGCGGCTCATCGAATTTTTCCTCGCGCAGTTCAATGCGCGCTTTCAACGCAGCGCTCCTTCGCCCTCGCGCGAACTGATTCAGTCGTTTCAGGATTCCGAGTGGCCCGGAAATATCCGCGAACTCGAAAATCGCGTTGCACGCTACGTCATTCTGGGCGGCGAAGATGCATTTCGCAGCGAGTCAGCCCCGGCGCGTCCCGCGCTTCGCCCAATTCAGTTCTCGGAGAATGGCACGATTCCGCTCAAGCGAATCGCGAAACAGGCTGTCCGCGAAATGGAGCGCGACCTCATTCTCAAAGTTCTCCAGGCCAATCATTGGAACCGGCGCAAGACAGCGCAAGTGCTCGCTATCAGTTATCGCGCCTTGATCTACAAGATTCGTGAAGCAGGGCTTTCGCAAAGGCAGAATCGCAAACCCCCGGCGGGACCAGCGGGCGGCGAAGGCACTGCGGCTTAAAGCGCTAAGCGGCAATTTATTCCCTCTCAGGAATGAAGGACCAGCCCGGCAGAGGCGGCGGAACGCGTGGCACGCGTTCCGCCACTTCCATTTTGCACCTCGCACCCGCGCAGCCAATCTCGCCCGCACGACTGTGCTCTAGTGACCATTCGATGCGTCTGTTGCTCCATTGAGGCAATACCGCTAGCCCCGCCCGGCTCAGCCGACTAAACTTTAGAATCCGCACCATTTTCGCGGAATCCCTGAATGAGTGACAGAACACAACGCCGCGAAGCCCTTTTCGACGCGCTCGAGAGGCGAATCCTCGTACTCGACGGCGCCATGGGCACAATGGTGCAGCAACAGAATCTCTCCGCCGCGGATTTCGGGGGGTCGTTCCTCGAAGGCTGCAATGAAGTGCTTGTGCGCACGCGGCCGGACGTCATTCTCGGCATTCATCGAGGCTACCTCGAAGCTGGCGCGGATATCATCGAGACTGATTCGTTCGGCTCGACACGTATCGTTCTCTCGGAGTACGGCCTCGAAAACGAAACGTACTCGCTGAATTACAAAGCGGCGGAGCTCGCGCGCCAGGCAGCCGATGAATACTCAACACCGGATCGCCCGCGCTGGGTGGCTGGCTCGATCGGCCCAACCACAAAAGCGATTTCCGTTACCGGCGGCGTGACGTTCGATCAGTTGCGTGAAAACTTCTACGAACAGGGCAAGGCCCTCGTCGAGGGCGGCGCTGACATCCTGGTGATCGAAACGAGCCAGGACACGCGCAATATCAAAGCGGCATTGCTCGGGATCGAGCGTGCAAAAAAAGAACTCGGCTTCGATATTCCCGTCATGGTTTCGGGCACGATCGAGCCGATGGGAACGATGCTCGCGGGACAAACGATCGACGCGTTGTGGTCGTCGATATCCAACGCAGAATTGCTTTCGATCGGTTTGAACTGCGCCACTGGGCCGGAATTCATGACGGATCACATTCGCACGCTCAGCGAAATTGCGTCGACGCGCGTGTCGTGCTATCCCAACGCGGGCTTGCCGCGAGAAGACGGCACATATTTGGAATCGCCCGAAACTCTCACGACACAGCTCGCACGATTTGTTGATCATGGCTGGCTGAACATCGTCGGCGGCTGCTGCGGTACCACACCAGCTCACATCAAAGCGCTGGCGGCGATGGTAAAAGGCAAAGAACCGCGGCGCGTTCCGGCGCCCAAGCACCAGGCGCTCTATTCGGGAATCGAGCTGGTGGAAGCGGACGATTCGAACCGGCCGCTACTCGTGGGCGAGCGCACAAACGTCATCGGCTCGCGCGCGTTCAAAGATCTCGTTAACGCGGAAAAATGGGAGGAGGCCGGCGAAATTGCCCGCCGCCAGGTTCGCAATGGCGCGCAAGTGATTGACGTCTGCCTGCAAAGCAGCGAACGCGACGAAGCAAAAGATATTCCGCCGTTCTACGAAAGCCTGATCCGCAAAACCAAAGCGCCTATCATGATTGACACTACCGATCCGGCGTCGGTCGAACTCGCGCTCACCTACTGCCAGGGCAAGAGCATCATCAACTCCATCAATCTAGAGGACGGCGAAGATAAATTCGAACGCATCTGCCCGCTAGCGCGCTCATACGGCGCCGCGCTTGTCGTTGGCTGCATTGACGAAGACAAATTGCAAGCGCAGGCGTTCACGCGTGAACGAAAGCTTGACGTCGCCGAACGCTCGGTCCGGCTGCTCGAAACGAAATATGGTATCCCCGTCGAGAACGCCATCATCGACCCGCTCGTTTTCCCGTGCGCCACCGGCGATGAGAACTACATCGGGGGCGCGGTCGAAACGATTGAAGCAATCCGTCTGATCAAAGAAAAGATTCCCGGCGTGAAAACGATTTTGGGAATCTCGAATATTTCGTTTGGCCTTCCCGCATCGGCGCGCGAACTGGTCAATTCCGTTTTTCTCTACTACTGCACAAAAGCAGGCCTCGATCTCGCCATCGTGAACACAGAAAAAATCGAGCGCTTCGCTTCTATTCCCGAAGATGAGCGGCGCCTCGCGGAAAATCTGCTGTTCAACACTCCGCCCGCCGATGTTCCGGCCGCGCATCCGCATGCCGCCGCGCTTGAAGCGGTTCCCGATGACTGGCGGCAACAGAGCCGCGAGCAGAAAATCGCCGTCAATCAATTCCACATCGCGGCTGTCACCGGCCATTTCCGAACAACGAAAAAAGTGAAGAAACTCGCCGCGGACCTTCCGCTCGATCAGCGCCTCGCGACGTACATCATCGAAGGCAGCCAGGACGGCCTCATCGCCGATCTCGATCGCAAGCTCGCCGAACACAAGTCGCCGCTCGAAATCATCAACGGGCCACTCATGACCGGCATGACCGAGGTCGGCCGCCTCTTCAACAACAACGAACTCATCGTCGCGGAAGTGCTCCAGTCGGCCGAATCCATGAAGAAAGCCGTGAGCCATCTCGAGCGCTTCATGGAGAAATCCGAAACCAGCCGGCGCGGTAAAATCGTGCTCGCCACGGTCAAGGGAGACGTCCACGACATCGGCAAAAATCTCGTGGAAATCATCCTTTCAAACAACGGCTACGAAGTCGTGAATCTCGGCATCAAAGTCCCGCCCGAAGAATTGATTCACGCCTGCCAGGAGCACTCGCCCGACGCCATCGGCCTCTCCGGCTTGCTCGTAAAGAGCGCGCAGCAAATGGTGATCACCGCCGGCGACCTGCGCGACGCCGGAATCGAGCTGCCGCTGCTCGTCGGCGGCGCGGCACTTTCAGATAAATTCACCCGATCGAAAATTGCGCCAAGCTACACAGGTCTGACGCTCTACGCCAAAGACGCCATGACTGGCCTGCGCCTGATGAACGAAATCATGGATCCTTCGCAGCGCGAACAGCTCACCGTCTCCGTCACTGCCACGATGGCGTCGCCATCCGGCAGCGGAGCCGAGCCGTCTCGAGTTGCCGTGGGCGAAGCGCGCAGCTCGCGCGTGCGCACCAGCATTCCCATCCCGCCCGCGCCGTATCTCGATCGCAAGGCCCGCGCCTTGCCGCTTCTCGCTGAAATATGGACGTACATCAATCCTTATATGCTTTACGGCCGCAATCTCGGTTTCAAAGGCAATTTCGCCAACGCGCTTCACGAACGCGACGCGCTCGCCCTCGAGCTCTTCCACAAGATGGAAGAAGTGAAGCACGATGTCGCGAAATGGCTGAAGCCGCGCGCCGTCTGGCAATTCCTCGAAGCCGAACGCGACGGAAATTCAATTCACCTATATTCGCCAGGCGCCGCCAGTCCAATTCACACGTTCCGCTTCGGCCGCCAAGCGAAACCGGACGGTCTATGCCTGAGCGATTACGTTCTCGACGCCGATGAGGGTCACCGCGACCACATCGTGCTTTTTGTCGTCACGGCGGGCGAGAATGTGCGCGAGCGCGTCGAAGAAGCGAAAGTGGCCGGCGAATATTTCAAAGCTCACGCGACACAAGCGCTTGCAACCGAAACTGCGGAAGCCTGCGCCGAATGGCTCCATCGCCGCATTCGCGAGGAATGGGGTTTCCCCGATCCACCCGCGATGACCATGCAGGAACGCTTCACCTCGAAATACCGCGGAAAGCGCTACAGCTTCGGCTACGGCGCGTGCCCCAATATGGACGACCAGCAGGGCATCTGGAAGCTGCTGCATCCGGACGAAATCGGCGTTCATCTTACGGAAGGAATGATGATGGAGCCGGAGGCCAGCGTCAGCGCGCTTGTCTTCCATCATCCGGATTGCGCCTACTTCACCGTAAGCGAAGAAATCGAAGCCGTCCCGGCCAAACCCGAACCTGTGGGCTGATTTCGGCCCAGTCGATTAAAGAACCATCCGCTCCGCGCCGTGACGCATCTTGCATTCCTAACTCTGCCGCCGGAAAATTGCGGCATGGCCCACGAATTCACCACGTCCTACATAAAGGATTCACTCAGCCTCTTCCGCTATTACAAACGCCTCGCCGAACGAGCCATCGAACAGGCTCCCGACGAAGCGCTCTTTACATCGCTCGATGCCGAATCAAACTCCATCGCGGTGATCGTCAAACACATGTCAGGCAACATGCGTTCGCGCTGGAGGGATTTTCTATCCTCAGACGGCGAGAAGCCCGACCGCAATCGCGACGCCGAATTCGAAACTCCGCCCACAACACGGCGCGAGCTGCTCGAAAAATGGGAAGAAGGATGGCGCTACGTTTTCGCCGCGCTTGAACCCCTGGGCGACGCCGACGTTTCAAGAACGGTCACGATTCGCTCCGAGCCGCATTCCGTCATGCAGGCGATCAATCGCCAGATCGCGCATTACTCGTACCACATCGGCCAAATCGTTTTCCTCGCGAAGCATTTCGCTGCCGCCAATTGGCGCGCGATCACCGTTCCTCGCGGCAAATCCAAGCAATTCACCGCTGCCGTTAAGGAAAGCCGCGCATCGCAGCGCTAATAAGCGTTACGCTCGCGAATAAGCGTCACACCAAAGCGCTATTTCTTTTTCGGCGGCAAATATTTCTTGTCAATGCTTGCCACCACCACGTAATTCGGGTCCACCATCTCCGTCAGGTGAATTTTTCCCACCTGTGAAAGCAGCTCGTAAGCATCGAGTTCCGATAGTCCGTAATCCGCGTGAATCCATGAAACAAGCTGCGTGAATGCAATGCGCAACGCATCGTCGACCGGCCGGTAAATTCCCGCAGCCATGATTTCGTGCTCGTTCTCGAATCTCGGCCATTCAATCGCCTTGCCCTTGATCAGCCGCACGCGCAGACGAACTTTCAGCGGCACCTCGATCGCCGTTCCTGCCACTTCGCCGTCGCCCATCGCCGCGTGCCCGTCGCCCATATAAAGCAGCGCGCCCGGCACATTCACCGGCAGGTAGAGCGTGTTGCCGACGCTGACTTCCGGCGCGTCCATATTTCCGCCAAACTCCGCCGGCACAACCGAGCTGCGAGCTTCACCTTCCGAAGGCGCCACGCCAATGCATCCGAGGAAGATATGCAGCGCGATTGTTGTCGAGAAATCTGAATCGAGAGCGTGGAATGCCGCCGTGTTGGACGCGTGGTCAATCGGATAAAACCAGACGCGCTCCGGCAGCGGCGGATTCAGCATGGGCGTGTAATTCGTGGAATTAAGCGCGCCAAATCCTGGAGCGAACGCGCCAACACCCTGAGTTCCGTTCACGTCCAGGTTCAGAATGTCGATCGCTAGCGTGTCGCCCGGCTCGGCGCCATCAATGTGAAACGGGCCAGTGAGCGGATTGTCTCCCTTGACGAGACTCAGCGGATCACCGGGCTTCTTGATAACGTCGCCGAAGCAATCGAGCGTATTCGTTTCGAGAATATCGCCCGAGTGCAGATGCTCCACCGGCGGTGCTAAACCGTACACATATTTCACCACATCAATTGTGGCGTGATATTGTACCACGCGCGGCGACGAGCCATCCGCCTTGCTTCGCCCAAATCCAACCGCTGGTGTGCATAGCATCGCACCAACAACAAAAATCAATTTCAATCGCATGTGCGTCCTTTCTTTCAAAAAGGCGGGAGCGCGACGCGGAAATCGCCTACTGCTTCTTTTGTCCCGCATCAGTACCCAAGAGCAATTTCATCAAATCGGTGGCCAGCGCCCCCGCATCCGCGGCATCCGAGTTTATCAGCACGATCACGCCAACACGCTTCTCCGGCACAAGCATCATCATTGTGGCGGTTCCTTGCTGGCCGCCGCTATGCCCAACATCAAGAACTCCCAACGAATTGCCAGTGCCCCATCCAAGCGCATAACCGGTCGTCGTACCATCAGCCGCCTTTTGCGGAGCCCACATGATGTCTCGCGTCGCGCGCTCGACCAAGCGGTCATTCAAAATCGCGATTTCAAATCGCGCCATGTCGTCGGCCGAGGAAAGCCATCCCCCGCCCGGTATTTTGTAACTCGAATCGAGGAATTCAGCGTTCTGAACGGCGCCTGATTTGTCCTGCGAGTAGAATCTCGTGCGATTGTGGATGATGGCGAAGCGATCGTCCGCTCGCGTATGCGTCATGCCCGCCGGCACGAAAATGTTTTCTCGGATGTAATCCACATACTTTTCGCCGGATGCCCCTTCGATCGCGCAGCCAACCAGCGTGTAACCCATCGTCGAGTAACGAAATTTTGTGCCGGGCGGCGCGACCAGAGGATCGTTAGCGAAGAACTGGAAGCCCGCCGCGATTGGATCGTCGAAGTGGTGCGTATTCCCGGCTTCGGGATCATCCTGCGAACCAGACTTGTAATGCCGGATTCCACCGAGATGCCCGAGCAGTTCGCGCGTCGTGATCGGCCATTCCTTCTGCGGGAATGCAGGACAATATTTTTGAATGGGAGCATCGAGATCCAATTTCTTTCGCTCCCAAAGTTGCATGGCGCCAGTCGCCGTAATCGGCTTCGAAATTGAACCCAGCCGATACAGGGTAGCCGACGTGGCGGCGACGTGATTCTCCAAATCCGCAAAACCAAAACCTGATGACCATATAAGCTCGCCGTTTTCGACCACCGCAACCGAGATTCCCGGCGCGCGGGACGTCGCCATAAACTTGGAAATCGCAGATTCAATCTGCGTCTGCTGCGCGGAACCAAGCTTTGCCTCTTGGGCAATCCCAAACCGCGTAGTCGCACCCACCACTACGAGCGCAACAAATAGCAAAAGTGCCAAACATTTATTTCTCATCGAGTAGTCACATCCATGTCGCACACGCATCTTCTCTCCTTCGGAAGACTCTCTGATCAATCGGGCCGGACATGCAATCGTAGCGCCGGCATCCTGCCGGCGGTTTTCCGCGCGGCCAATCCGATCCAAAGTTCCCCAGCAATTCGTCGCACAAAAACAAACGGAAGAGCTCGCGAAGTCAGTATCGTACTGCCAATGTGAGGCGCTGCCAAAAACTTCGCCGTGTAGAAATCGGCGAGATTGAATGCCGTCGAGCTCTTGTACCGCCGGCCTGCCCTGAGTTTTCGAAGGGCGTCCCGCCGGCTCTTCGCCTTTCAGATCATCCGATGTGCGCTCGAATTCGTGTAACTTGCAGTCGGGCTCAGCATCAGTCTATTGTCTTTCGCCGCCTCTATGGCAGTGGAGGAAATCATGCGGTGGTACGTATATCTAGCTCACTTCTTCGGAGGCGCTTTTCTCGTGAACGCAATCCCGCATTTCACGAGCGGGGTCACCGGGCGCCCATTTCCGAGTCCATTCGCTTCGCCTCCCGGTAAAGGAATGTCTTCGCCAGTGGTGAATGTGCTCTGGGGCGCGCTCAATCTGGCAATCGCGTATGTGCTTGTGTACCGGGTGGGAGAATTCGATCTCCATCAGACAGTGAGTGTCATTGTCATCGGAGCGGGCGGCCTGCTGATGGGAATTCAGTTGGCTACTTGGTTTGGGCGTTCTCCCCACGGCCGATAGCACCGCAATTGAGACGGGCTCCTCGCCCCGGACCGGTGTACGATTCTACGCTGTGAGGGGAAATCTATGACGACAACAACAGGTTGCAAGCATCTCAGTGAAATTCGTGACGTCCATCCCAGCGGCAAGGGCTGCAAGGAATGCCTGGAGATGGGCGATACGTGGGTCCATCTGCGGCTGTGCCTGATCTGTGGGCACGTCGGCTGCTGCGATGATTCGAAAAACAAACACGCCACCAAGCATTTTCACGCGACGAAGCATCCGATCATTCAATCCTTTGAACCCGGTGAACACTGGCGGTGGTGCTACATAGATGAACTCATGATGGAGTGAATCGCGCGCCTCGGGAATTTACCGACGCAGAATCACAACGCCACACAAAGGAGTATGACGCCATGGGAGCAAACCCGACGACCGCAGGAAATCGCGAAGCGTGGCCGCTATTGCCTCTAAAAGATTGGGAAAGCACGCGCGCCACACTGCACATGTGGACGCAGATGGCTGGAAAAATCCGGTTGGCGCTCAGCCCGAACATCAATCACTACTGGGGCGTGACTCTCTACGTGAACTCGCGCGGCCTGACCACATCCACGATCCCGTATGGAGACTCATCCTTTGATATGCAGTTCGACTTTATAGACCACAAACTGATCGTCACAAAAAACGACGGCGCCGCGCGATCCATCGAGCTCGCTCCCAAATCCGTCGCTGATTTTTACGCCGAACTGAAAGCGACGCTGCAAGCGCTGGACATCAACGTCAAAATCTGGCCGATGCCCGTGGAAATCGCAAATCCCATCCGATTCGATCAGGATCGCATTCACGCGTCCTACGATCGCGAATATGTCAGCCGGTTCTGGCGCGTTCTTCTATCCGCGGACGAGGTGCTCAAGGAATTTCGCGCGGAGTTTATCGGCAAGGCCAGCCCCGTCCATTTTTTCTGGGGCAGCTTCGATCTCGCCGCGACGCGGTTTTCTGGCCGCCGCGCGCCGGAACGCCCGGGCGCCGACAAGGTCACCAAGGAAGCTTACTCGCACGAGGTAATCAGCGTCGGTTTTTGGCCGGGCAATGGCGAAGGCACCGACGCGGCTTTCTACGCGTACTCCGCTCCAGAGCCCGCCGGTTTTTCAACGGCGAAAATAATTCCCGCCGCCGCGTCCTACAACACGAAAATGTCCGAGTATTTCTTGCCTTACGAGGAAGTGCGGAAATCGTCGTCCCCGCGGCAAGCCCTCCTCGACTTTGCGGAGTCCACGTACATAGCTGGAGCAACTCTCGGCAAATGGGATCGCGCAGCGTTAGAGCGAACTTCCGTACCGAAGTGAATCGCAGAAAAGTAGTATCTGAGCACGGTCACTCGCCGCGGGAAATAACGATTCACTCGTATCGCAGCGCGACGATCGGATCTACGCGCATAGCACGCCGAGCTGGTACATAGCATGCCAGCAGCGATATCGCGATCAGAACGAGTGGAACGATGATGAGCGTAACGGGATCCGATGGAGCCACGCCATAGAGCAGTGACACAAGCACACGAGTCATCGCGAGCGCCGCGATTAAGCCCACCGCGAGCCCCGCAAGTGTCAGCATGATTCCCTGACCCAAAATCAGTTTCAGCACATCCCGCCTTTGCGCCCCGAGCGCAATGCGAATTCCAATTTCCGCCGTCCGCTGTTTCACCGCGTAAGCCATCAACCCGTAAAGTCCGACAGCTGCCAAAAACAACGCAACGCCGGCAAAAACAGCCAACAGGAAAGTCTGGAAGCGGCGCCTCGCGTTCGCATCCGCAACGCGCTGGTCCATCGTCCGAATATCCGCCACCGCTAACACAGGATCAATCTCGCGAACGATGCCGCGAATCGATGGAATCAACTGCGCAGGCGGCATACTCGTTCGCACCGCCACGGAAGCGCGAGCCGCGTCTCCCTGCCAAAACGGACCGTAAACTTGAGGCTCCGCCGCATCCTCAGGCCGCGTTTGCCTCACATCCGCGACAACGCCGACGACTGTTTGCCACGCTCCCACTTTCTCCAGGCCGGGGCTGAAACGAAAATGCTGGCCAATGGCATCCCGGCCGCCGAAATATGCTTTCGCGAAACTTTGATTAACGATCGCGACCGGTGAGGCCGCGTTCGAATCAGCTTCGGTGAAAACTCGGCCCTCGATCAATGGTGTGCCCATGGCCTTGAAATAATCGTCCGAGATTTGCCGGTGGGCGACCAATTGATCCGGCTTATTCGCGAACCCTTCCACTTCGAACGTGCTCAGGCTCTCAGCACTGGTGAGCGGCAAATCGTCCACGAGACCGATAGTCTGCACGCCCGGCAATTCTCCGATCCGATCCAGCACATTCCTGAAAAACTGGCGGCGCTGCTCGGGCTTCGCGTAGCGGGAATCCAGAGAAAAGCCCATCGTCAGCGTGGATTGCGAGAAGCCCATGTCTACCGATTGCAACTTCAGATAGCTGCGAATCAGCAGCGCCGAACCTGAAAGAAGAACCACTGCCAATCCAATCTCGATGATGATCAATCCATGGCGCAACCGATTTGACGTTCCCGCAATTCCTCTCATGCCGCCCTGCTTCAACAATTCCGAGAGATTAACTCCCGACACCGATAGTGCCGGAAGAATGCCGAACAAAATTCCGGTGAGCAGCGAAAGCCCCACGCTGAAAATCAGCACCCGCGCATCGAGAGATGTTTCATTCAACCGGGGAATATTTCCGGGATCGAAATGCTGGAGAATTCGAATCCCCGCTAGGGCGATCGTCACGCCCAGCGCGCCGCCCGCGCACGACATCAGCACAGATTCCGTCAATAATTGGCGCACAAGCCGCTTTCGGCCCGCGCCCAGCGCGGACCTCACGCCGAGTTCATGTGTCCGGCTCGCCGCTCGCGCCAAAAGCAAATTGGCGGCATTGCCGCATGCAATTAGCAGCACCAGCGACACCGCGCCAAACAAAAGCGACATCAGCGGCCGCAACGGTCCGGTCGCGTGGCTGAGAAACGGCTGCACAAACGCGCTCCAGCCTCGCATTCCTTCCGTATGGAGCGGATCGAGCCGCGCCATGATCGTGCTCAACTCGGCCTGCGCTTGCTTGACAGTCGCACCCGGTCGCAATCGCCCGATTGCATCGCCACTCGAGTTGTCCCGATCAGTTTTTTGCTCGGCAGTCAGCGCCAGCGGAAGCCACACGTTGCTCGACTTCGTCGCGGATTCCACGTCGTAAGGCAAATCGCCGGAGCCCGGATACACAAAGCCCGGCGGCATCACGCCAATAATTTGGTACGAGCGCCCATCAAGCTCCAGCGATTGCCCCAGCACGCCCGAGTCACCGCCGAATTTCGATTTCCACAGCGCATGGCTGATAACAACAACGTCGTCATGCCCCGGCTGATCGTCGCCCGAATCAATCGCGCGGCCCAATTCAGGCGCGGATTCCAGCGTCGAAAAGAAATTGCCCGACACTTGCGCCCCGCCAACGCGATCCGCCGAACCTCGCGCCTCGAGATTGAACGCGCTCACATTGAAAAGTGTGATTGCCGAAAATGACCGCGCCTCGCGCTGAATATCGTAGAAGTCGCCGTTCGCGGGCCCAATCGCGTCCACGGGCACCTGAGAAAATCGCGCGATCGGCGTCCAAATGTAAACGAGCCGCTCGGGATCGCCGTAAGGAAGCGAACGAATCAAAACGGCATTCACGAGGCTGAAGATCGCAGTCGTCGCGCCGATCCCGAGCGCCAGCGTAAGAATCACAATCGCGGCGAATCCCGGATTCTTGCGCAGCGTTCGCGAGCCATATCGGACATCCTGCCAAAGCGTCTCGACCCACATAAGATTCCCCATTTCGCGCCACAGCTCCTTCGTCATACAAACCGCGTAGGGGCATGATTCCCACAATTCCACCAACGCCGCAATGAAAACTTTGGACTCTCCGCTACATCACGAAGATTTACGAGAAGGCCCGGTCAGTTCGAGTTCCAGAAAAACCGTCCCGGGAATCGGACTCTCATAATAAGGAGCAATCGCTCGAAACCCGAGCGCCTCATACATCCCCCGCGCCGCCGTCATGCTCGGAAGCGTGTCCAGCCGAATCGCATGGTATCCCGCCCTCCGCGCCTCACCCAAAACCGCCTCGATCAGCCGCTTTCCGATGCCCAGCCCACGCCACCGCGGCCGCACATACAATCGCTTCATCTCGCAGACATCTCCGGAAAGTGGCCTCACCGCAACGCACCCGGCACACTCCTCCGCTATGAAAGCCAGCAACAACGCCCCTCCGGGCGGAGCATAGTCCCCAGGCAGTCCCCTCAATTCCGCCTCAAATCCCTGAAAACTGAGGTCAATTCCCAGGGAATCCCCATACTCGCTGATCAATTCGCGAGCCAAAATCAGCTCGTTAGCCCCCAGGGCAGCCCCAATCGTCGTCTCGAGCGGCACTTCGGGACCTCCAGGTACATTCGGTAAGGCCTCAGCATGCTCCCCGTTAAAGTCGCCTACAAGGGCCATATTGGCGAGCACCGAGGCACTCGGCACCGAGCTGCCCAGCGCGCTCCGCTCCATCAAATCCTTTGAATCCTTAAGGTTGCAACCAGCATCTAATAAACCAGCGACAAATATCCGTCCCGCTTTTTAACGGATAGCAACCATCAAAAGAATGCTTACCCGGCTGTAATGACAGAGCGGCTATAGTGTAGTAGTTGTGGTACCAAGCTAGAAACACTAGAAACCGCTGTTATCCGCAAGACGTAAGGAAGGAGCGTTCGAAATGGTTAAGCAGTACATCCTGGCGAGTGACTTCGACCAAACCCTGAGTTTCAACGACTCAGGAGCTCTAGTGGCCGAGATTATAGGCGCGTCGGGTTTCGACAAAAAGGTTGCCGGCCTCTCTCAAATCCACCTGGTTCAGCAAGGCGCGGAACTCGCCTATCTGATCCTTCACGACCCTGATTTTCGCAAGGTACGCCGCGACGATCTAATCGCCGCGGGCAAGCTCGTCCGTCTGAAGCAAAATGTCGGCCTATTCGCCCGCCTGCTCGATAACCTCGGCGACGGCTACAAATTTCACTTCTGTGTTATCTCTGCGGCGCCGCAGGAAATCGTTCAGTCGGCTCTTGAAGGAATTGTTCCGCCCGAACGCATTTTTGGCACTAAATTTGTGTACGACGACTCAACCGGCGAAGTGCAATCCATCGTTCGCGCATCGGCCGGATGGGGCAAGGTCGCCGTCCTCGAAGAACAGCGCTCGAAACTTCATCTCAGCCCCGATTGCGTCATATACGTCGGTGACGGCAGCTCCGATCTGCCGGTGATGATGCACGTCAATCAAAGCGACGGCCTCACGATTGCCGTTTCCGAGAACGAATTCATCACGCGCGTCGCCAAGCGTACTGTGCTCAGCGACAATGCCATGAGCGTCCTCGTTCCCGTGCTCGAAGACGTTCTCCGCTGGGATTCGACACGCATCCGCAGCTTGTTCGCATCGCAAGGTCTCGCAGTACGCGATTGGGACAAGCGCCGCACCGATACGCTCTCGATTCACGCGTTCAGCGAATCGTTCGAAGCCGCGGAAAATCGCCCGTAACTCAAATCCGCCCCACATAGCTTTTGCAGATAGCGCATCGCCGGGCCCCTCCCCGGCGATCGGCAATTTTGCGCCTGCATCGCCGTACATCTCCGCCCGCTTTTGTTCGCTCTCTTCCGGACAATTCGGTTGCTCTCGCTCGCCTGTTTGTATACAAACGGGAGCGCGACCGGAGATCTCCAATGGCTCACGAAGAACCAACGAAATCCACGCCGA
>Ga0182018_10001168_pt1 | contig 30846 bp, 35 predicted proteins | sample 812P2MmetaG_FD_120490 | JGI IMG/M metagenome (GOLD analysis project Ga0182018, IMG submission 120490) | Permafrost microbial communities from Stordalen Mire, Sweden - 812P2M metaG | ecosystem: Environmental > Terrestrial > Soil > Wetlands > Permafrost | place: Sweden: Stordalen | collected...
ACCGACGATGGCGGTGTGCGCAAGGGGAAGCAGGATGTTCTTGCAGAACTCAGGAAACCCGAGGGCAACATCCATACCGATACCGATGAACAGCCCGAAGATGTTCGAGTGGTATTTACTGGCGGTGTGGCAATTGTGAATCAAACGAAGCACTGGACTGACTATGACAAGAAGGCGGGGATCAGTTGGGGTGCAACTTCCAGAACCACCCGTGTACTCACGTGCAAAAATGGCGAGTGGAAGCTGGTGGCTTTTCACGACACCAATATACCGAACAGGCACCGCAAGCCATCCGCAAACGATCACTTGGACGATTACGTTGGCCACTACCGACTGATCGACAGCGGCGACAAAGGCGACATTTCGATCACGCGAGTGGGCGACAAACTCATTGACACTTGGGCAAACGGGGAAGTCATCGAACTTTTCCCCGGCAAGTACGACACGTTCTTCAGCCGGGAAGACGATTGGGTGGAAAGGTTCCTTCGGAATAAATCCGGCGAAGTGACCGGAATTCTCTACACTCATGTCGACGGTGAACTCGAAGCCAAGCGAGTGCCATAGCGTGTTAGGACGCGAAAGATGCGTCCGAAGGAGCATGGGAGTGCCAATCCCGAAGAAGAATGACCTTGAAGAACGTCTCGCCCGCTACCCCAGATCAAGATCACGCTGGTCGGCGGGAATTCAGGGAAGACAATCTCGAATCCTGTCTGGTTCGTGCTGACCTGTGGAATTCGCCCACAACCAGAATCGGCTATTCTCATAGCACCATGACTGACGACGAACGCATGCAACGAGAGTCCAGCCTGATCGCCACCATCAGAAAGAAGCTTCCCGACTTCGCGAAGGCGTGCGCGGATGACACGGAACTAGTCTTGCTCCACCAAGACGCCTTTGCCGCCGACTACCAACAGGTCGAATACGCGCTCCTCGGCATGGCAATCAAGTACGCTGGTCTCCGTGGGAAAGAAGTGCGTGTGATCGGGAACAATCGGCAAACCCTCGGCGAAGAAGAGAAAATCCAGTGAGGATGCCGAGAAACCGTGGATAATCTATTCGACTCCAGCCTGTTCTATAAATGTGAGGAGGCGTTATGCAACTGCGGGATTTCGCGCGAAGTAGTGGTGTTCTCTTGGCTTGCGGCGTTGCGGCGATCTCGTTCGCCCAACTTCCACAATCGTCCACGACAGTTAAGGCAACTCCACTCATCCTCGAAGAGAATGAAGGCGAACGGCGGGTTGTGAGGGGCTGGCCCGGTCACCCAGAGCCGGGAGAAACGTTCATCCTGAAAGTTGACCCGAAGAATGGCGGTTCTTCGCATTTGGTTTTCGTGACAGTCGATCTTGGTCAGGGAGGAGAGATTCCGACTCATCGACACCCGTCTGCCGACGAAATCCTCTTTTTCCAGACTGGAACTGCGAAGGTGCGTTTGGGAGATTCAGTCCGGGTAGTCCACGCTGGTGCCACTGTGTTCATCCCTTCGGGAACGTGGATTTCGGTTTCCAACATTGGGAAAGAACGGATAAAGGGCGTGGCCGTCTTTTCCTCACCCGGCTTCGAGGACTACATGCGCGACGTATCCGTTCGCGAGGGAGAGAAGAACGTGCCGCTGTCGGAAGCCGAAGACGGTGAGATTGCCAAGAGACATTCCCATGCCGTGATTTACAAAGAACCGTAAGGTCATTCACCCAGGCGTATGCAATCGGCTTTATCGAGTGGCGAAACGACGATGAAGCATGCTCTGCCCCGGCGGAACTGGCACAGATTCGGAATCGGTTTTTCTCTTGGTGGGGAGTGATGAATCAATGAAACTGAAAATCCTTCTAGTCTTGCTAACGGCGAGTCACATCGCAATCGCACAGACTTCCGCGACGGAATGGAATGTGGCGAAGCCGGGAGTGAAGGAAGTTCAGATTCCATTTGCTTCGTTGACGCCTTCTACGACGATCAAAATTGGTGGAACCGCAGACTGGGTTCTAGTCACCGACGATGCTGTCTGGGTCGCGAGCACGAAACCCGACGCCGTGCTCCGAATTGATCCCACAACCAACAAGATTGTTGCGACCGTAAAGGTCTCCGGAGAGGCTTGCTCCGGTCTGGCTTCGGGCTTCGGCAGTATTTGGGTTCCGATCTGCGGCGAGAAACCTGAACTCGTCCGAATTGACGGCGCTAAGAATACGGTCAGTGGCACGCTGCCAATTGCGCCAGCTGCCCCAGAAGGTGGCATCGCGACCAGTGAGGACAGCGTGTGGATCGTGACGGACAAGAACGGCACGCTCAATCGAATCGACCCATCCACAAACAGCGTGCGCCAGAGAATCTCAATTCCGCCCGGTTCGTATAACCCGGTTTTCAGCAATAGCATTGTCTGGATCACCGGAGTGGAGAGCAGCGTCCTAACTGCGGTGGATGCCGATTCGGGCAAAGTATTGGAGTCGGTGGCAGTCGGACTGAGGCCTCGGTTTCTTGCTGCTGGCGGGGGTTCTATTTGGACGCTGAACCAAGGCGACGGAACTATCAGCCGTGTTGATGAGAGAAACAGAAAGGTAACGGCGACGATTCGAGTGGGTATACCCGGCGCGGGCGGCGACATCGGCTATGGAGGCGAATCTGTGTGGCCTACTGTTTTCGGCGTGCCGCTTACTCGCGTTGATGCGAGTACGAACAAGGTATTCCGACAATGGGTCGGCGAAGGAGGGGATTCACTCCGATGCGGGTTCGGTTCGATCTGGATCACCGACTATAAAAAAGGCTTGCTTTCGCGTATCGCACTTCAACAGGTTTTGAAGCAATGAACGAGGAGCGCGGAAAAGGGTAACCAAATCGTGGAACTCGCTGCGATGTTGAAGGACGTTTCCGAATCGTCAATTGTTCTGGATCGAGAACTTGAGGAAGAAAAGAATCAGGATTCCTCTGGCTCGCGTATCCGTTGTCCGCTCTGCGGCTGGTCGCCCCGTAAAGAAGACAAGTGGTTCTGCAACTGCGGGAATGAGTGGAACACCTTCGACACCGGAGGAGTCTGCCCAGCCTGTCTCCACCAATGGACTGAGACCCAGTGCCTTTCGTGCAGCGGATGGTCGCGGCATTCGGACTGGTATATGCCTTCTTGAGAAATAGGAGACCGTCAAGTGAAAGTGGTCCTTTTCGGAGCAACGGGCATGGTCGGGCAGGGTGTAATGCGCGAGTGTTTGCTCGACCCTGACGTCGAGAGCGTCCTCGCGGTCGTCCGCAACGCCAGCCTGCCGCAACATGACAAACTTCGCGAAATCGTACACCAAGATGTTTACGATCTCACGACGATTGAAGGCAGGCTCTCAGGCTACGACGTATGTTTTTTCTGCCTCGGTGTCTCGTCAGTTGGGATGAAGGAAGAGGCGTATCGGCGCGTGACATACGATCTGACGGTCTCGGTGGCTAAAACCTTAGCCAAGCTCAACCCGACAATGACCTTCATCTACGTCTCTGGCGCAGGAACCGACAGCACGGAGCGCGGCAGATTAATGTGGGCGCGGGTAAAAGGCAGAACAGAAAACGCACTCTTGCAGATGCGATTTAAAGCTGTGTTTCTGTTTCGCCCCGGCTACGTTCAGCTCCTTCATGGCATTCGCACAAAGACCAGATGGTATGGGGCGGCTTACGCTCTAATGAGACCCCTCTATCCGTTATTGAAGATGCTTTTCCCGAACTACGTGACAACGACCGAATGCGTAGGTCGCGCCATGCTGAACGTCACCAAGCGAGGCTTCCCCAAACCTGTCCTTGAGAATCGCGACATCAACCAAATGTGTGGATGAATTCGCGCGGAGGTCTAGCCGATTCCCCTAGTCGAAGCACTGGAGACTCGGTTCGGCAACAGACGCCATAGCGCTGCCACAGCCGAAACCACGGACTATGGGCTAACGTCTCGTCGTGCCTTCGATTTGCAGCAGAGATGTCGCTTGCGCTGAGTGGTCTAATGTCAGGCGCTTCGAACATTTCCTGTAGCTGCTCAATGTCGTCAATGATGCGTTCAACGTCCATTCCGTCTCAATATCCAACAGGAAAGGCATGGAGGTCAATGGGAATGCCATCTCCACCTGTGGAATTCGCACCGACTCAGGATCGGCTATTCTCGTATCACCATGACCAACGACGAACCTGTCGATCCGAGGCTATGAGACTTAGATTGTTTTGATGTGAGGGCCCGTTTTCCACCCATGTAAGGAGCGTCGCATGTCGCAGTCACTCTTGAATAAAGTCTGGTCTTTTCTTGTTGTTGTGCTTCTCTACCTTTGCTTGAACGTGTGGTCGATTACTCAACAGTGGCAACTGTCGCTTCCGGGAAACCCGTTCAAGGACGGGAAGACGACGCCTTACGGCGTAGCTCTCTATGGAATACTCCTTTGCGCGCCTCTTTTCATAATCGTGTGCATCATAGCCCGACTTTACTCCGCTCACTCCTTGGGAGTTCGGTGGGAGGACCGTTTTCCCCGTTTCGGAGACTTCGAACTAGATACTTCCAAGTCCGAGGCAAAAGCCTTCCAAACGATCACTTTGTTTTTGTTCCTGCTAGTACCTCTAGGTGGAATCGTGCATTTTCAGAACAAAATGATGGGCGGCTCAGTTCTGAGAAAAAAGGAACCGTGCCCGCTAGCCGGGCCCTGCCTTGCTGCCACAGCCTCAATGAGCGGGTGGAACGAAATGCTCTTCCACGGCCCGAAGGACAGCGATGCGGAGGGAACACTTGTCTACGACCCTGATCTCAAGGACGGCATTGCACCAACGTTCATTCCATTTTGGGAGCCATGGGGATTGTTGACCGTTTCACTTGCCTCAATAAGCTTCGGCATTTGGTGTTTGGCTACCATTTTTCGGCCGCACATTCCCAAGCATCGTCCATCTCGCCAAGATTAGCCCGAGGTATAAATCCAGAGCGGTCGAACTCGCGAGGTAGGTTTCGTTCGGCGATGACTATTCCCAGTAACTTAGAAGTTGGAGTCATCGATGTTCCGAGAACAGATACTTGCATTGCTCGTGTCCTTCATCGGTGGCATGGCGGGCTGAATCGCTCGATGTAGACTTTGCGTCGCTACATCCCCCTTTTCGCTCTGCTTGCCCCCTATGCTAAGATGTTGGGCCAAAGCAGCTTGAGGGGGCCGCGCAATAGCGCGGTGCTGCAAATCCATTTACTTGGATCGGACCCCCTATGCGTTCTGCCTCACTCGTCTTTGTCACTAGTCCTTGCTGTATCGTTCACCCCTCACGGTTTTGCACTCCCTCTGAGCAAACTATTCGGCAGTGGAAGATAGCTGGCTACGAAAGGCATGCTTGCAACAAGCAGTAGGTGGTTCCGAGCACTGGGCCTCTAATCTTGGTGATAGGAGTTAACGAATGGGACGGCTTATCAAAGTAATTGTCGCTTTTGTCCTCATAGCCGCAATCGGTTATGGGGCTTACTGGTACATCCATCGTCGTGCTCAGTCAGGGCGGATTCGTTTGCTGGATGCAGAATACTCGTACCTTGCTGCTCTGAAAGACATTCTGCAAAAACAACCAGACCCTGAATCACAGAATAGCCTATCTGTGTTCGTCTCCGGTAATTCTTTGAATGCAGTGCTTGCGGGAGGGAACGGAACATCAGTTGATCTCACGAAGCCAAGCGGCACAACGTTAAAGCTAACTAGTGTCCGCACCGATTTCAGGGATGGCTTCCCCGGCGTCGTAGCCGAGATACAAGTCACTTCCAAGAACCCGACTTTAAGCTTCGACGCCCAGTTATATGGCGTGCTGGAGCCACGTATTGATAAGACCGACCCAGCCAACTTGCTGCTTTACTTTCACCCTCTCTACGTGGGCATAGGAACGCAGGCAATGTCGAATTCCAACGACCTTGCCAAGATTACCGACAGCGTATTGAGCGAATTGATAGCCGGGTATGTCCAGCAACTTCCACATCTCACAATTCCGTTAGCTCAGGAATTCTCAGTGTCTTTCCCTCCCAGTCATTTGCCTTTCCCGGTCCCAGTGCAAGCGGGAAAACTAAACGGGGAGGTCGATGTACCGGGATTGTCACTTCACTCGACAATTGCAGTTTCGGGCGTCTTGTTTTTATCAGATGGTATTCACGCGTTCGTTGCGGCGAAGCTGAAGCCCACTGATGTCACACCCCAACCGATCTTCCCGTATCAGATCGACGAGCGCGTGCCTTCCTTCGCCGATGCAAAGGCGCTAGACGCAGCGGTCAAACAAAAGGAGGAGCAGATTCAGTCAATGCGCACAAGCATCGACTCATTGACATCACCGCTGAAAGTTGCGAATTCGGACTTCCGAATATGGGTTTCGAAGAATCTACTAACTGCGGTAGCTGATGTATTCAATAGCCTCGCGCCTAACGAAAGGCTGATCCATTTCCACACGCTTTCAGAGGAGGGTCAGTTGTATCGGACCGGAGGAGGGGGTGCGGGCTGTGGTGGTTATGCGGAACTTGTCGGCATGAACAGCGCGAGCGCGAATCTTCAGATAGGGAATTTGACTTCCAGTTGGACGGCAGGCCAAGGTTTGGCGGAATCCGCCGACTTCCAGTTCTCTTTCGATGGTCAAGTAACGGGTCATGTGAACGGTCCTGCGGGACCACATACCACTATGGTTCTGAATTGTGTCAACTTGGGCTTTGCAAGACCATGTACGGACTTGCCATCAGTCACCATTTCCTGCGACACCCCGATTGGTGGAGGGGTTGGGCTTGGGAGCTACGGTGTTCATGGAGACAGGACTGAGCGGATCACCGTCAACATGGCACTGCACAGCGATCCATCGAGTTGGCTTATTTATGATGTGGCAATTGCATCCCCAAATCAAATTCCAATTACTTTGCAAGTTGGCCTTGGGTCGTTGGGAACTGCTGGCATCCCGATAAATTTCGACGTGCCGCATCAAACGTTGCTGTCGGGTAAGGCACCATCGATCTTTAGTCAAACAGGCGTATTGGAGAATGCTGCCGCGCACTTCTCCAAGAAGTATGCTCTTACAATCGCACCGACCGCAGGTAGCGTGTTGGGGGACGGCTACGCGGCGGTCGGCACGATCAGCGTTCAGTGGCAGTAGGAATAAGCGCGGTGCAGAATCACGAGTTGTACGCCTCATTATTCGGCGACTCGCTATGGATCGGCTGTGAGTGACAGCCAGATCGGAGTGCCGACGGAATTCCGCAGCATCATCATGGAGGGTCGTAAAGATTGGTGGAGTAAGCTACGAACGCAACCACATCTCCGAGAAATACGGTGCGTCGCCGGATCGAGAGGATCAGTGAGAGGGCGCTTATCAATGAAAAGTGCGAAAGCAACCCCCACATCCTTCAACTGGTGAGCAGTCTCGTTAACAGCCTCACAAGGTGTGCTGGTTGACCACCGGAAATTGAAAAAATCGCCTCAATGGCTTCATTTGGTTGCGGCTACTTCGGGAGACTCCTTCTGAGACGCGGGGCAGCAGACTGTGGTAGCGTGCGCGGCAGCGCCTTGCGTCGTGAACACGCCGTCACAGATCAAACACTGCCGCATGTCCTGACTGAGGGCGACGAAAATCTTGCCGACCACTTCGTCGTTTCGCGACTGTTGCATAGGGACTGCCCTCCAGTGGTCATCGTCTGTTTGGAAATCCTGACAGACTCAAGTAAGGACGATCCTTCTTCCGCTTGCCTGCCCCCCATTGCAGCCGTTTACGGAAATGCGAATAGGCTAGCCTCATCATCTTGAGGTCGCCGCCACGATCTCGCCACTCGTCTATGAACGTTGCTAATAGCCGATTCTCGGCAGTCTCAAGCTCCCGCATGAGGGTGAAGGTGCGGTTCTCTTCATCGTTCCACTGGCTCTCAAGCTCGATGAATACGAGCTGTGCCTCCCTCATCTCGATCTCGCTCATCTGTTCTCCCCTGAGTTCATTTGGTGACGAACGTATACCCTCGTCACCAGCGTGCCTCGGGTGAACTCGACTCCGCAACCCCAGCAGCGTCAACAGTGTGAGGCGGCGGCAGCATGGAGCCTCTGTCACCAGCCTTCGCCCGGTTAACCAATTTGCAAACTAGACTGCGGGAAATGCCCCACTTCTTTGAAACGGCAGTCAGAGTCATGCCGCTCAGTCGGTCGCGAACGATGGCTGCACGATCTATGTTCATCGGGGCGCGTCCGATCCGCACACCGTCCAGCTTTGCCCTCCGCATGCCTGCCAAAACCCGCTCGCGAATCAAGTCCGATTCCAGTTCGGCGATTGAGCCAATGAGCGTCAAGAAGAGCCGCCCCATCGGACCGCTCGTATCGACGTTTTCTCGCCGGGAGATGAAGACGACACCCAGACTGTCGAACTCGTCCATGACCTGTAAGAAGTGCTTGACGCTCCTCGCGACTCGGTCGAACGCGGCGACTAGCACGACGGAGAATTTCTTCCGCCGGGCATCCGCGATGAGCGCGTCCAATCCCGGACGCCTTGCTCTCTTACCTGAGACTCCGCTGTCTCTATACTCCTGCACAACCTCCAAGCCACGCTGCGTTGCAAGCTCGCGCAGATCATATAGCTGGCTTTCGACATGCTGGTCGGCTGTGCTCACTCTGACATAGATCGCGGCTGTCTTCATTAGCTTAGATTCCTCCATCGGATTCGTAAGGTTTGTGCTGACGGTTCACGTGCCCGCGCAGCCGATCCGCAGCCGCTAAACAGATAGTTGACTCGGGGGCAAGCAGGTTCATGCGCGACCAAACTTCGTCTTCCAGCAGTTGCGCCAATTGGGGATCACGCAGCAAGCGTAGGCGCTTGGCCAGCACGCTGGGAATCAGGAGCACCGCCGCCAGTCGCTCTGCTGGATTAGCTGAGCGCAAGCGCCGTCGCTGTTCCTCGATGAGTTCCTGAATCGTCAGGCTGGCGTTCCCCCACTCACAATCTACATAGAGTCGGGAAGAATCGTCCAGAAAACCGGGCGTGGTTACCAAAGATGTTTTCAGATTCCACTGCAAAAGTGGCCGCGATTGCCAGATTCTCCGTACATTGTGAGTGTGACAAACCCAAACGGCTCCAATCCTCAATGCGATCCGACAATCGACCGAGCATCGGTGGCGAGCGAAATCGAATGCCCGTTGTGTCTGGGAGTAGGCAGCCTGAAGCGAACCGAGGTTCTCGACCGCCTCGGTGTGAAGGATTTTGCCCGTGTCGCCCAGCTAAGTGCCGAGGAAGCGTTCAGACTCCTAAGCAAGCAGCACACGAACGACCATCAGACGGCATGGGCTCGGTTCGAGAACGAACTCACCAAGCGAACTGCCGAGATCGAAGAGTGCCACCGAAACGAACTTCAAACGCTCGGCGGGCGAATCAAGGAATTGGAATCCGCTGCCCGAGTCGCCGAGGAACTGCACGCCCTTGATGTTCAGCGAGGGCATGCGCATGCGGAAGAAAAGCTCCTTACCACGCAGTCCCAGAATGCAGACCTCACGCGGCGTGTCGAAGATTGCCTAAGAGAAGTCGCGCAGCTTCGCGAGAGAAACCAGCAACTCGAATCCGAGATGGCGAAGGCCGCCCGCGTAGGCAAACGGGAGGAGATGGACTTCGCCGACGAAGCGCGGACGTGGGCTGGGATTTGGATCAGCGAAAAGCTGCCGCGCAACGGGGATTTCATTCTCGCGTTCCGTGCTCCGAACGGCGACCCTACTGCGCCACAAATTCTGATCGACAATAAGGACAAATCGGTCATCGCCGAAAGCGACATCGACAAGCTTGTTCGGGACGCACGGCAGCGTTCCATCGCTGTTGCTGCGTTGGTCGTCCGCGAGGAGAGCCAGCTTCGGCACGTTGACCTAGAAGCCCGCTGGAGCCGCAAGGACGGAGTCTGGTTGCTCAGAACAACCCGGCAATGGTTTCTTCGCGACCTCGACCTGCTCAAGCCGATCTTCGAGCGCATGCGCGTGCAGGGCTTCGATCTATTGGAGAGGAACGCCGTGCTCGCGGAGGAACTTCGTCGAACCTTCCCCGAGATCGACCGGATCGAGAAGGAACTGGGGAAGGCAGCAAAGGCGATCCAGTCTGTGTCAGCGCTGGTCGTGCGCTACAGGGGCAGATTGCAGGAACTCTGCGACACCGCCGCAAGCGCGAAGGTCGCACCGACGTCGGAACGAAATGATCCTATTCCACAGACGCTCGGCGCATAGAGGTTCAAACAGCACTCTGGAGGAAACTCATGGATGCGATATTGCGTTTCATTTGGCGCTCGATTCTGACGTTGTTGTTTCTGTTCTTCGCCCCGGCGATCTTCCTCGTCGTTCCTCTCCTCGTCGTTCACTACTTTCCGGGGGACGACACAATCGGGCTCCTGAAAGTCTTGCTCGGCGTGTTCGGCCCGCTCGCCGCCAGCTTTTGGTTCCTGATCTGCTGCGAGTTTCCAAAATTCTATGCCGCTGCGCGGGACGGCGGACACGTCACTACAGGCGTCGGGTTCCACCTGAAAGCCATCGGCAAGATGGTATTTGCCTTCCTGATGTCGGGTGTATTGGCATTCTACGTGGGAGCGCCCAGATTCAATATCGCCTCCACTGAATCGGACTCGCTGTGGTTCGTCGAGATGTACTTCGCCGTGTTCAGCCCAATCTTCCTACTACTGGCATGGCGGCTGCTTAAGAGAGCATGCGCGGGACGGCAAACGTGTAAGTGCTGCCGCGAGAGCGTGGGTGGAGCCAACCTCGACGAACTGGGATTGTGTTCGTACTGCCGGACTGACGCCCTGAACGAACGGGAAAACGACGAAGAACAGGAAGCTTGGATTCGCAAGGTGAAAGAGGAGTTCGGAGATCGGCAATGGGCGAAAGAGCTTCGACACGGGCGGCGGACTGCACTCCGTTGGAAGCGGCGCATCCTGAGTTCACGCTGACAAGAAAAGCAGACGAGTTTGAACAGGAGGAGTTTAATGGAATTTGTCCACGTCTTTGTGCTTACGACTCTGGCTCTCGACAAGAATGGCGATGTCAAAAGCCGCAATGTCGCGGCAACTTTCGATCTCTTCGAAGCCGAAGATCACAGAAACAAGGGCGTGGAGAACGACTACGAGACCTTTGTCGTACCGTGCGACTGGCGCGAAGACGCCGAGCAGTCCGAGTTAATCTCAGCTATGCGTGACTTCCGCGAGATGGTCAAGGCTATGCAAGATGAGGCGCTGCGGTGAACAGAATAAAATTATCCAAGAGCCGATACGTGGCTGGTGTGCAGTGCCTCAAACGCCTCTACTGGCAGCTAAATCAGCCCGAACTCGCAGCGAAGTCCGACGCTGCAACCGAAGCGATTATGGAGCAGGGACACGAGGTGGGGATGCTCGCCCGCGAGTTGTTTCCCGGTGGAGTCGAGGTCAGCGGCGAGGGCGGGCTCGATCAGGCGATGCGCGCCACGCGGGAGTTGGTCGCCAACCGTGAAGTCCCGGCAATCTTCGAAGCCACATTCGAGCACGACGGGGTTGTAGTGCTTGTCGATGTGCTTCATCGTCGCAGGGACGGACGATGGCGTCTGATCGAGGTCAAGTCCAGCACTTCCGTAAAGGAAGAGCACCTTGATGACGTTGGCATCCAATATCGCGTGCTGTCTCGCTGTGGGTTGGACGTTGGTTCCTGCTGTCTGACGCATGTCAACAGCTCGTATGTGTTCGCGGGCGGCGGCGTCGATCCTTGGCGCTTCTTCCGAATTCGAAACGTCACGCGGCAGGTAGCCAAACTCCAGCCGAAACTGACATTCCAGCTTAGGGCGGCATTCACAGTCCTCTCGATGCCCGAGGCACCCGAGATCGCTCCGGGAAGACACTGCACTTTCCCCGTCAGATGCGAGTTCTTCGACCGCTGCAATCCGCCGCTTCCTGATGACCACATCGGGTTCCTGCCAAGCATCCACGCCAGCGCGGAAGAGGCGCTGGAGGAATTGGGTGTCGAGTCGATCCACGACATTCCTGATGACTTTCCTTTGAGCGAGAGACAGCGACGTGCATGTGCCAGCGTCCAAACGGGCGAGCCTTGTTTCAGCCCCGAGCTAGGCGACGTGCTGGGGTGCCTCCGCTATCCGCTGTACTTTATGGATTTTGAGAGCGTGAATCCGGCAGTTCCCAGATTCCCCGGCATGCGGCCTTACGATCAGTTGCCTTTTCAGTGGAGTGTGCATGTGCTGCGTCAGCCCCGAGCGGAGCCCGAGCATCATGAATTCCTAGCCACGGATGCGAGCGATCCGCGCCGCGAGTTCATCGAGTCGTTGTGCAACGCGCTCGGCGAGGGCGGAAACATCGTTGTGTACTCGGCGTTTGAATCGCAAAGGCTCTCTGAGCTTGCGGGGTGGCTGCCTGAATTCGCTGGGCGAATCAATAAAATACAGCGGCGACTCTGGGATTTGCTCCCAGTGGTTCGGAACAACGTCTACCATCCCGCGTTCGCCGGGTCGTACTCGCTGAAGAACGTGCTGCCTGCGCTGGTGCCCGAGATGACCTACGAGAGCATGCCCGTTGCGAACGGGCAGGAGGCAGGGCTGGCATGGGAGGCGCTCATACGGGGCGGCTTGGATCAGTCCGAGCGCGACAGGATCAGGAAGGCGTTGCTGGATTACTGCGGTCAAGACACGCTGGCGATGGTCAAGCTTCTGGATAAGCTTCGACTCTTTGGGCAAACGCAGTGGAGCGCGGCTGAAACCGGATCGCGCAGCGCTAGCTTTACAATAGGCGAGAATGGCTGACGCATACCAAGTCTGGCTGGATCAAGTGCGGGACGCGCTGCGCTCCATCAATATGCAGGTGGACGACTGGCAGCCCGTTTGGCCGTTCGACTTTCCCCGAGAGTACAAGGCTGGCACCACGCCCGGCGATGCGGCAATGAAAACCAATCGCTTCTGGTGGTGGGAACAGAACAAGTCCCTGAAGCAGGACTGCCAAAGGATGTCCAACTGCTGGCTTCCTCGGGATCATCAGGACGCGTGCCTGCCCATCTACGAGCGCGGCGACTACGTGAAAGTCGAGTTCCCGGACAAGACCACTGGGATCGCCGAGTGGATGTGGATGATCGTCGATCACACCGATGACGAGAAGCGTCTGGTTTATGGAGAGCTCGACAACGAACCACTGAACGATTACAGCGGCAAAGTGAAGCGTGGTTCCCAACTGGCGGTGAGCTACGACAATATCCGGGAATGCAAAAAGGCTTCAGACTTCAAGCGGAACTCTAAGTTTTCAGATGCAGAGTTTGTTGCTCACCCACTAGGCGATTTTGTTCACGCTCTTCGCTATCTCTAGCGTTCGGGGAGCGCTGAGACTGAGGCTCCTCTTCGAAACCCGCAGCACGTTTCATCCAATCCGGCCAAGAATCGACGTTTTTGGAAACCTGATCGAACTGCCGATTCAACCAACCCGGTTTAGGCACCACCGCGCACCTCCTCTTTTTTCTTCGTTTGTACCACAGCAGGTTGTGGATTTTTCTGCGGTGCCGACACCAAAGCTATTTTGGCACGCATTTGGTCATCGAAACGTTTAAACTCCTGATTCTCCTTAACAAGAACAAGTAATTCGGGAGGCAGGTCCTTTGAAAATCGTGGCTCCGCCTCACCCTTGTTAACAACGACTACATCCCCGGTCTTGGTCTTCCGCTCTCCCATCACAAAAAGGCTCATGTACTGCCGCGGTGCAATACCCACAAACGACTCGAAATTCACATAGCCGACCGCAGCCGCTCCACCTTGAACGCTTTCCGGTCTGCGTTGATCCACTGCTATCGAATCCAGATACAGAGCGGGCGCGAGACTCTTCGGATAAGGTTCGACAAATACAACCCTCTGGATGCCAGCGGCCACGATGTGCTTTGCGCAGTCATGGCAAGGGAAAGTAGTTGTGAACAACACTCCATCTCGAATTGCCACCCCGCGTCTTGCGGCATCAACAATCGCAGCCATTTCGGCGTGGACGGCGCGAAAATACTCAATCGAATTTACAAGTTGAGAGCCCTTCATTACGGCGGTTGGGTTGTCGGAAAAAGCCTGATTGACTAACTCCTCGACCGTGCAATCCTGCTTGTCGTCAGCAAGCCACTCTTGCTTCTTCAGCCGTCCAATCAGGTCTCCTAAGACCCGTCGCTTCATCTTGTCGCTGACTTCGCAACCGAGCCTGAAATCTCGTTTGTCAGGCTCGTCATCTGACCAATACAATCCCCCGCCTGCCTTCGGTACCTCATTCGTACCCACGGCAACAATGTCGCCATCAACCGTCGTAATTGTTGCGCCAACCTGTCTACCCAAAGCTGCTGATCGAAGAGCAGCGGCTTGGGCATGAAACATCCCGTATTCATCCTTGCTGGGGGTATGTATTTCTGTTCCGAAGATCAGTTCCACAAACCGTTTTACAGATGCCCGCGTGTCATCAGGGTCGTTAGCGTCAATGAACACATCAGCAAGTGGAAACGTGTCGCGCACATTCTGGCCGAACTCGTTCGCATCGCGCTCGGACTCGTCCCTCTTCATCAAAGTTTCGGCCTTGGCATAGAACTGATCAGGTTGAAGGCTGTACTCGGAGTTTGCTAATTTCTGTGACAAGTTTCTCTTACGCACTTCCCGTGGGCAATAGGCGGCGGCGAGGAAGAATGAAGGACCGTAGATATTGCGGAGGGCTTTAACCTCCGATGGATGTTTCAAAGATCGTAAGATGTAGGCATGCCTTGGTAGCGGTTGGTCCGGACCGCCACCTCTCTCCTGTCGTGCTTCGCGAATTGCACCCACCGCGAGCAAACCGAGTGCATCCCCCCGTTCGAGAAACTCCCTAAACTGATTGCCTGCCGTCATGTGCTTGTCGTAGCGGTCGTATTCGGAAGAATCAGTGAGGTCTTTCCACGGCGACAAGGGAAGATCGTGCATCAGCTTGCTCAGTTGAATGGGCACACACCGATAACTTAGGTCAGCCAGTGCTTCGGAAAGGAAGCGACTCACCAACTCCAAGTCTGTGCCGACCGCTCCTACCAATCCAAGAACGATTTCGGGTCCTTTTTTGTGTGCAGCATCTTCCATGTGATCTTCCACCACCGACGTTCCTTGCCAGCCGATACTAGCACCTGCAACGTTAACGACCAACCGAATCCTGCGGAAGACATGGGGGCTGCCGAATTCAAGGGATTGAGCGGAGCCGCTCGACTTCTTTGTCGGCCATTTGCCACCAACGTTCGCCATGGTGTGTTCCGCAATTCGCAGCCGCGTTCGCGACCAGCGATTCCAATCAGGCGCCACTTAATTTGTTTCGCTTTATATTCGCCTATGATAGTATGAGCTTTTAACGGTGAGTTTTCAACAGGTTGGTGGCTCCGCATACGGATGCTAGAATCCAGTTTCAAGAACACCAGCCAAGGGGTGGAGTTGGCGCAAATTCTTCCGGTGGTAAGCCTTTTTTCCGGCTCGGGCGGCCTCGACGAGGGGTTTGTCCAAGCGGGGTTCACGCCCGTGCTCGCTATGGACCTTGACCGGGCTGCCTGCGAGACGTTCGACCAGAACCACCCCAGAGTCCGAATCCTAAGGAAGGACTTGTCGCAAGCCATCAACGGCTACGTGGTCGATCGGCTGTCGGAATTGCCCTCCGCCGTGCAGCCCATCGGGGTCATTGGCGGACCGCCTTGCCAAGCCTTTTCCCTTAGCAACGTCCATAAAAAGTCCGATGATCCACGGCTGAAGCTGCCGGGGAACTACGCACACATTCTGTCGGAACTGAACAAGCACTACGGCTTGGATTTTTTCGTGTTCGAGAACGTGCTCGGGCTACGGAACAAGGCTCATGCCGAACTCTTCGGCTACTTCAAAGAACTTTTCGCGTCGGCGGGCTTCACGATTTTCGAGGGCGAACTGGATGCGCAGGACTTTGGCGTGGCACAAGTCAGGAAACGTGTCTTCGTCGTGGGGTTCAACAACAAGAGATACAAAGCGGTTCAGTTTGAATTTCCAAAGGGGAATTCAGCCCGCAGAAAAACCGTGCGAGAGACTATCGGTAAGTTGCCGCCTCCGACAGTCTTCGAGCGAGGGATGCGCAGCGAAGACGTACCATTCCACCCGAATCATTGGTGCCTCAAGCCAAGGTCGAAGAAGTTTTTCAACGGTTTCCTTAAGGAAGGCGACGTGAAAGGGCGACCGTTTCGAGTGCTGGAGTGGGGCAAACCAAGCTGGACTGTTGCTTACGGTCACCGGGAAGTCCACATCCATCCCTCCGGCAAGAGGCGCCTGAGCATCTACGAGGCAATGCTCCTGCAAGGCTTCCGACCCGACTATGTCCTTAAGGGAAACCTGTCTGACCAGATTCGGTTGGTCTCAGACGCGGTTCCTCCACCGCTCGCGGAGGCATTGGCAGAGAGCGTTCTGACGGTTCTCAACGCGAGTAAGAACACGGGCAAAGCGAGGCAAGCGAAGTTGTTTGCTGCGTCCTAGCGGTCTCTGTCCTTGTTCCGCTTAGCGCGTTCTTGCTCGTAATTCCGAATCCAACCGCTTGGGTCGGTCGGCCAGTCCGTGAACTTGTCGAGGCGGTAAGCCGACTGGAACCTTCCGCCCGGAAGGTTCGCTCTGCTCGCGATAATCTCCCAGCCGAGGTAGCGCAGCTCGCGGAGGCGCTTCCGCCACTCGTCTTGGTTGGCGACGATGTCGATCATGTGGCTCGGGACGGGCTCGCCTACCCCTGCTCCCTTCAGAAGCTCGCCGATGCGGACGTGGACGCTATCGTGCCGGATGGCGGATCGCATCGCAGCGGAATCGACGGACGCGAAAAGGTTCTTCTTGCCTTGGTTGCACTCCTCGCAAATCGCCCAGAGGTTTTCCGGCTCGGTCTTGCCACCCCACTCACGCGGTATCTTATGGTCGACGACCAGAGTGATCCCGTGCTTTTCTATCGTCCGCCCGCACATGCCGCAGCGTCCGTGCGCCGCGTGCAGCACCAACGCCCGTGTTTTTGAGTTTGTAGGAGTGGCATCGCGGGGAACCTCAAGGGGACCGCGATAGACGTAGAGGGTCTTCTTTCCGATTCGCTTCTTGTCTATGCGGTAGTAATAATGTAGGTCTCTGCGACGCCTACCGAACTGGATTTGCTCCTCTGGCTGTATGCGCAGCGCGACGCGCATCTCGCCCTCGGAGATGCCCTCCGGGTGTTCCTTCAGCAGGGCGAGTATCTGTTCGTGAATTTGCCCGAGCGCAGGCTTTGCCACATTGACGAGCGTAGAACAGCGGCAGGAAGCAAGCGAAGTGTCAAAGGAGGTGCTATAACGGCTTCAGAATGGACTCGGTTTCTTCCTCACGCCGCAGCCAGATCATGAGCCGGATCAGGAGCACGGACACCCAGCCCGAGATGCAAGTCCGACGCCTGCTCCATGGACTCGGGTACCGCTACGCCCTGCATCGGCGCGACCTGCCGGGCGTTCCTGATCTCGTGTTCCCGTCGCGGCGAAAGATCATTTTCGTGCAAGGCTGCTTCTGGCATCAGCACAAGAGATGTATTGATGGCAGGATGCCAAAATCGCGAGTCGGCTACTGGAAACCAAAGTTGCTGCGCAATATCGAGCGAGACCGCCAGAACATCTCGAAGCTGCGACGTGACGGATGGAAAGTCCTGACGTTGTGGGAGTGCGATATCCCCAAGACCGACTGCCTCCGCGAACGGCTGGTTCGGTTCCTTGATCGTCCCGCTAAATCTGCTCCGGGATAACGAGGTCTTTTTTTAGTTTTTAGACTTGGGATTTTGTTGGCCGTGCGTGTTGCCAAGGCGCCACGCCAGATCGAGCTTGCGACCGCGTTCCGTTGTTATTTTGAGATGGCGCAATTCATCTGACCGATTATGGGGTTCCCGCCGCCGTGTCCGTCGATGAAATCGGTTTCGGAAATCTACGAGTTAACCAGTCATTTACGCTGGATGCGGTCGCGAGCCCCTTTGACCGCAGGAGACTTGAGATGTCGCCAGCAGCTAAAACCAGAACTGGGTGTCCATCCTCCTTTATCTCCTTGTACGCCTGTTCGTGTAGATAAGAGGTGGTCACAAAGACTCCGAACTGCCTGTACTTCAGTCGGGAAATCAACCGTGAGACCTCTTTCACTCCAACAGCGGAGTCCAGCGCGTAGCATTTGGCCTCTAATGCAAATTCGACTGTCAACGGATCGGACGTCGTACCGATGCGATACTCCCCCACTGCATCGCGTCCTCCATCTCGCCAAGGTCGTGTCAGTTCACATTCAACGAAGTTGGAGTCGAGCATCTGGACTAATTCGACTGCGCATTTCTCGAACCGGAAGGGGTCATCCGCGAAATACTTGTGAATTTCTCTCATCATCTCCAAACCCTGTTGGTTGTCCGGCATCTGTTGATGTTTGGTTCGATGCCGGAGAATCCTCGGAGCCCTAAGCGCTCGGTAGATTCCGCGATTCCTCCAATCGAGCCACGGACTCGGTGCGCCGTGAGCTGGGTCTCCCGCAACGACTTGGTTGATCCACTCCCTTGAAACGACAGGTATGTCCAGAATCGTGAATACTGCGCGATAGTTCTGAAACCGTCGCCCATTAGATGTTCTCCAGACTGCGACTAAATCATCGGTTTCAGGAACCCCTTCAGCTCCGGGAACCCCGAGCCCCCTGAACTGGACGTCCCTACGCTCCGCGCCCCGGGAGAAAACAAAGAATGGGGGTACTTGAAGACGTGGTTGCTCTCCCGAGTGCAGCGCTTCAAAACACCCGCGGAGCAGCTTGTTACCTCCGCGGGTGTCGTGCAACTCATGACCCGGACGTCTATTGTCACCAAAATACATGAAGCGGCCGGTCTCAGGTTCCAGCAAATCCGGCCAGTCAGGCTCGCTGAAGGTGCTAAACAGTACCGCCAGTCGGCAACTGGGCAGTGTCGTACTCCCACAGAAGCGGAATCCACCTTGGTTGCCACATGGCAACAGTCTCGCTATGGGGTCGTCTCCTGCATTGTTAGCAAGTCCGCCTTTGTAGACTGCGTCCACGATTAAGTCAGTGGTCGAGAGGTCACAGAATGGGATTTCCCTGACGGGCATCTTGACTTCTCCTTGTTACCCTAGGCTCATGCTTGCTCATAGGACACCCTCGACATTATGAAGTATACGAGATAGACTGCGGCACGAAAGTGAGCAAATGAGCGAACGCCCTTACACAAAAGATGGACGGTTGGCCGACGTGCTTGCGCTAATTCAAGTCCTAGCCCTCGACAAGTCCACCTATCGAAGTGAAGATGGAATCACCGCGAAGGAACTCGTGAAGCCGTCGTCGGCCGAGAGCGTGATTGTCCTTGCTAAAGAACATCCTGAGTTCTTTCGAGTGAACCCATCGAGAGAGCACTGCATTTCACTCTTGGCGCGACACGTACAGCCAAAAGACCCTACTCAAGACACACGCCTGCCTCTGACTCCCGAGTTCACGCGAATGCTGATGGAAGTTGCTATCGACTTGCACGACCGCCAAATCGCGGCGGCGGAATGGTGGAAAACGTGGGTGCCGCTAGTGACTGCTTTGGCAGCCGCCTTCATAGCATCAGCAACAACGTTGTTCACGCTATGGCTCAACGGATGGTGTAGGAATTGACCTCAACGCTGTCGCGGCGCATGACGTTCTCGAATTGCGTTCCAACAGCCCAATCTCTCCGCTGGATTCCTTCGATTCGCTCCGCTTGACGAAGGCAGGACGAGCGTCAGATACCCGAGGCTGCGAAGAATTTCCTCAGACTTTCCGGCCTTCTGACCGTTGAAACAAATGAGCGTGAGTCGTGGGGAAGTCGTCTTCAACGTCCTGAAGTCATTGAGTTCCGGTTCTGCGATGTCCTTGTCCATGCTCCCCGGACGAAAGCAGTGGTGATAGATGTCCCAGAGTCCGATTCCAAATTTCTTCAGCATTTCGATTCTGCGCTCGTAGGATAGGGTGACGACGTTCTGGTTCAACACCTGCCCGACGAGTTTCCAAAAATCGTTCGAGGGATTGGCGTAGTACTGCCCCTTCGCGAGTGATACGTCGCTCGGGAGCGTACCCAAAATCAGAATCTCTGTTTTGTCGTCGATGACGGGGGAGAGACCGGATTTCCGCATGTCCAACCTATATGAATAAACGATAGTCATATGACGCAGGGCCGAACCGTTCGAGCAGCGTTCCGATGCGGGCAATCTGATTTGAAGACTGCACTGTAGCGGGCATCTTCGTGTAAAGATCGAACGTGTTCCAATCCATCTTTGAAAGCCCGAGTATCTCTGATGCCACGACGGAAAGTGGTGATGAGCCGTGATGCCGGATTACCACGAGCGGGGCTGGGATGCGACTCTTTCCTTGATAGTACGTCCTCCTTCCATCAACGCCCTCGGTAGCACCGTGAACCCAAACCAATGCAGTTCGGTCATCCAGCCTCAGTGTGCTTCCCCGCTTTACTGGAAATCCGTCGCCTTCCCAAGAACCGTCACGGGACAACCGAGACGCCACATACCTGAGGCTCGGTTCAACGTTTATCTCGACCATCTCCACGTTACGTATGTCGGCCAGCCCTTCGAGAAGTCCTTCGCGCTCGTCCTTTAGAAATGGGGTGCGCTTGTGTATCACTACACGCGATGGGAGACGGCTCGTCGAATCGAAAAACAACTCGCGGATATTGTCCCCCGTTCTACGCGCATCCTCTCGCGACATGAAGGGGTTGTTATTGCGAATGAAAGGCTCCTCGATTTTGCTGAGTCTGTATTTGAGTCCTAATCCCTCTGACGTATAGATGTGGCTGCACCCCATGACCACACGAGTCTGCGAGTCCGCCTTCTTGTCGATGCTAAACCCGAGGCCGACGTAGGCACTCTCGCGGTCCATCGTCTCAAGAATCCACGGTGTTCGCATCGCCTTTACGTAGAAGGAAAGAGATAACCACCAGAGAATTTCGCATTGGTAAGGTTTTTCGAGTGTGTGTTCCCTCAGGAATTGCGAAGTCACACCGTTTTGGACACAGTACGCTTTTACAAAGTTGTGCAGGTCGAATACTACAGAGTCCGATTCGTACCGTTCCCATATCTTCCACCGAGTCGGAATGTAGACAACGACCACGTCTGGATTCCACGAAGCTCGGAGAGAGCGCACCGCCGCGTTAATGTTGCGGGCCAGTTCCGTCGCTCCTGCCGAAGGACTGGACCCGGATGACGGCTCGGATATGTCCACCCAACCACCGTCACCCGGTTTTGGTAAGTTCAGAGGCAATCCAAACGCTTGCGCGAATCCGGGGTAGGTCAGGAGGTACTCGTCTTTGCTGTCCGGCGCTTTCGTGTTGTGAATGCCCGCGAGGTATTGCGAGAGTTTCGTACTGTCGCGACTCGGACAGACGATGCCGACACGGACCTCTGGATTGAACTTGTTGCCCGTCAGGGTGAAATCGAAGGGACGGTTGTTTACCATTCCGCGAATCGGTTGCGTATCCGACACGAAACCCGGCCCGGTCTTCCGTGAGAATCGAAGTTGAGGTTCGGCGAGTCTCAACCCAGTCTGGGTGACGGCCCGCTCGACGGGAGGACTCAGCGTGATTGGAGGTTTGTGGTGCTCTCCGATTTTCGCAAACACTGGTGTTGAACGGACTGTGAACTTGAAAGGCGATGCCGTGTTCGGAAGGAACTCGATAGTGGTTGGTCCCCTGCCGAGCAGTCGCGTCCTCCACTCATTCAGTGCATCGTTGAATTTCTTGTTCCACTGGCGCGACAGAATTTGTCGTTTTAGTTCCTTGTCTGACTCGTCATCTACTGGCGCCCCGGACTGGGTTGTCCCATGAATTGACGGCTTGATGACAAGGTACTGACGACCAGCATATCTGCGAAGGGCGATTGTCGCGGCGGCATGAACGTGGAGCCGAACGCTATACACCGTCGTGTCTGTAAATGGACGCCCCTCCCAAAGCACGTTGTGCCCATGCACCTTCAAGTTCTTACTAGCAGCCAATCCTCGTGTGATGGCATCGGTATACAGACGCGTTATGATTCCATCCGCTATCGACAGGTCTTTTTCGGTAACCGGCACCCTGACGATTTCACCCTTGAGACAGTTTGCGAAAGCCGAACGTATCTCGTCTAACGCACCCATCGCAATAATCTTCCCACGTTGCAGTGCGGCAACAATCGGCTTGCCTTCGATACGCTCTCGTAGTCGTGCCCACGCGCCTTTCTCATCGAAGCCAGACGCATCAAACTGATAAACCTCGGACGGGCACTCCACGGGGAAGGCGTTGCTTTTTATGACGCTGGTTACAGGCGCAGATTCGAGGGCAAAAGGAACAAAGGCGGTTCTTCCTTGGCCGGAGTTGGAGTCGATACGTTCTCGCGCTTGTTGTATAAGATGGTCAGGTAGGCAATGTCGGGCGAGACGCACAATCAAATCGTCAAATCCGAGCGATGAGACATAGTGGGCTTCACGGCAACCCGCCTGTCGAGCCGTCCGTAAGAGTTCATCAACATGCGACGGCGGTGTGTCGTCTTCAAAACCGCACCAATATAGTCGGCCCGTACCCTGTCGAGAATAGGCTTCTCGGAGGGCCGACATAACCGATGCATCGCGTCCGCTGTATCCGATGACCACCAAATTCATATCACAGGCGGTCTCTGACAAAGCCCTCAGCAAAGTGGCATCTTGAGACCGAAGTTCCTCAGTCGTGTTCTTCAACGCATCGTATCGGTAGTCTCCATGAAGAGACACGCATATCATTTCACCATCGCGGGGTTGCCTGAAGACTCGCTCTGTGGAACTCAACCCTATCTCAACAGCGACAACATTCGATGTTGCAGCCGCCTTTGCAGGCAAGCCGTCGAAGTTCGTTGTCCAAATCGAACGAAGCAATCCCGCTTCAGCCAGCAATGGCAACAACTGATACCCGATGTGAGGTTTTTTGCCTGAGGCTAAATTCTCGAAGAACTGGCGACGGTCGTCTGCTATCGGGTAGCAACGGTTCGCGTAAAACGCGTACTCATCCGCTGCATCTTCTTTCGGGAATTGTTGCTGTTGGTCTAGCCATCGTTGGATGCGTTCTTGAACACTTCGCAACGACAATTCACGGAACTGTTCTTCCATGCCGGGATTGTTCGTTACGAAGATGTCTCGCTTCCAATTCCAGATACAGCGCGAGGCAGAAGGAATGCCCGATGAGATTGAAGTACCCGCACCGAGGAAAAATGCGTGACGCACTCCTCGGTTCACCCCGACGGCTCGGATGAACGCGTCAAGGGACAAAGTCGATTGCGAAGGCACACTTTCAGCCAATCTCTGTCTCCAATATCATCGGCTGGGTTCTAAGTTTTCCGGGGGATGCTCCATCGTATGCCTCGGTGCAAAACGACATCAAGGCGGCATTCTCCGTGATGTCGCCCGGTCACTCGGGGAGTTGGGCCAACGCTCATCAATCTCCCTTAGGATTTCCTCAGCCCAGCGAACAGCATCAGAGATGGCAGCAACGGTCGCGGGCACGCGCCTCCCGCCGTCGTACTGTGCCAGTCTCCGAGCAGCAAGGATACTGGCAGCAATCAACAAGACCCGCTTGCGGCCTTCGTCCACAGGAATCAGCCTATCATATTCGCTTTTTGTTCGCCACGAGAACCCACAAAGGGACTGCCCGCATCCGATTCAGTTCCGTTATGCTTAGTGATCCGATCACCCGCTCTGGTGATGGCTGCGACGACCAAGGCTTGAACCTCTACACCCTCGGCTATCAGGGAGTGGACGTACATGTGTATGTCCAGAAGTTGAAAGCAGCGGGCGTCGGGATCGTCGCTGATGTGCGGGAAACCCCGTGGAGTCACAAGCGTGGATTCTGCAAGAACATCCTCAGTACGGAACTTCTGAAGGCCGGAATCGAATACGTCCATGTCAGGTCGGCGGGCAATCCTAAGTCGAATCGCCGTACCGCAACGGATTTGGCGGAATGCCTGAAACGCTACGAAATCTATCTCCGGGACAATCCGGCGGGTGTCAACGACCTGATTCAAGTGGTTCGTACAGCGGCGTCACGCAACCGCACCGTGTGCCTCACTTGCTTTGAAAAAGATGTGAAAGACTGCCATCGCTCGATACTCGTCGGTGCGATGAAGAAATACATCAGGATACGACCTGTCCATCTGTGAACTTCAACATGTCGGGTCGTCGCGTGGGATACCACATTCCGACGATCAGGAAACTGGCAGGATGCATGAACAGATTTCCCAAGAAGAACTTTAGATCGTATTTGTCGAGATTGCACAATTCCTTCATCCGGCTGAAAGCCTTGTCGTCGCCATCCCGACGCTGAAGTTCACACAATCCCCAGTCCAGCACTTGCATCCTGTGTCCGCCGCAATCCCCGCCGTGGCAGAACCACTGCACTTGCACTCTGTATTTCATGAATTCGAGGTTCTTCATCTCAGGTGGAAGAGACTCCTCGAACATATTGATCTGCGCACGTTTTGCCTCTTGGATTTTCTTCACTTCCGCTAATTTTTGGTCGAAGTTCTTGGCTTCTTCATCCGAACGCTGCACGATCTCGACTTTCTTGATCTGCTTCGGAGCCACGACGCCGATAGACGTGCCTTTTTCCCTCTGCGCCCTTAGCAAATCCTCCACGGAATCGAATTGCCATGACGGATCACGAAACATCAACTCAGCACGCTTGCCCCACTCGTCCTTGGTCGTTGGAATAACGTCACCAGCTTCTATCGAATCGCAATCGATACGAAAGCTCTCAGGCCGGGAGTCATCGGATTTCTTCTGAATGTCGGCGGTGATCCACTGATAGAGGCTGAACTGCTCTTTATCGCCACCCAAATATCTGTAGGGGATCGGATAGAGACGAAGCGGTTTGCCCGACGGTAGCATCCCGGCTGTGCAGACAGTTTCGAGATACTTACTGCTCAGTTCCGGGTAAGTCTTGGCCCAGATGAGAATCTTTTGTCTCGCATAACCAGACTTCATTCTTCGCTCCAGAGTCTCTCGTTGGGCGACAGTGAATAATAGCATTCACCATTGCGGACGCCGCCATTGGTGAATGATATGCCCATGAGTCTGTTCTGACATCGGCGCGAGTGGTGATTCTAAGTGACCAATAACCCAGATTGTGGTACATAAGGTTATTCCCCCTCGCACCAATAAGTTAGCCTGCCCGAACAAACGGGTATAGGAGGGACTTTGGCCGCAGGAGCAGTACCGTTCAACCTGCTGAGCTTCGAGGAATGCCTGCAAAGAGCCCAAGGCAGAAAGCACGTCCTGCTCGGCAACGGCTTCAGTCGGGCCTTGCGAAATGACATCTTTGCCTACGATGCTCTTTTCTTGCGGGCGGACTTTTCCCAACTGTCGCCAACCGCACGACAAGCATTCACGGCTCTGAACACAACTGATTTCGAAGTTGTGATGAGGGCATTGCGTTTGGTAGCGACAATTATCCCGCTCTATCGCAACGATCCCGACTTGGTTCGCCTGCTCACCGAAGACGCAGATGGCCTTCGTGAAGTTCTAGTTCAAGCCATCGCCCAAAACCACCCAGAAGGCCCATTTGAAATCAACGACGATCAATACGGTGCGTGCAGACGATTCCTCTCTAACTTCGACACGACCTACACGCTCAATTACGATCTGCTGCTGTATTGGGCGCTGATGCACTCCGAGATCGAGCCTGCAATTAGAAGTGACGACGGCTTCAGAACGCCGGACGACAAAGAGGCTGACTACGTCACTTGGGAAGTGGAGAATACGGACAGGCAGAACATCTTCTACCTGCATGGAGCCTTGCACGTCTTCGACGCCGAGAACGAGTTGAAAAAGTACACTTGGGTGCGCACCGGAATTCGACTCATCGAGCAAATTCGGACGGCACTCCAAGCCAACCTCTATCCATTGATTGTTGCAGAAGGTCAGAGCCAAGAAAAGATGACCAAAATCCTCCACAGCATGTATCTCAGTAGGGGATACCGCAGCTTTGCAAAAATTGGGCACAATCTCTTCGTCTACGGACTGTCTTTCGGAGAAAACGACCAGCACTGGTTCGATTTGATTAGGAAAGGGCAGACAAAAAACCTTTACGTCAGCCTGTATGGCGACCCCAACGCCGACCCAAACCTTCAGATTCGCACCAGAGCAAATCAGATCAGCGTGGAGCGCGGTCAAAGGCGACCACTGGAAGTCCTGTTCTACGATGCCGCGAGTGCGCACGTTTGGGGATGACTGTCGAGAGGCACGAATGAAGAATGATCAGATAAAGGCATTCGACGAGGAAACGCGGCCAGATCATTTCTATTTGTGTGCCAATGATGACTGTTATTTTTTCATTGAATACACGGCACGTAGGCCATTCAACTATTCGGACGCCAACAGTTTCATAACCAATCTCAAGAAAAAGCCCAGCAAACGAGGTACGTATGAATGGGCACACAAGATCAGAGCAATCGACGATGCCGCTGAAACTCTGCGGCGTGAGCTACCAGAGGACTGGCTTGAAAACTCAACGTTTGTTCCAATACCTCCGTCCAAAGCGACGAATGACACGGAATACGATGACAGGATGTCACAGGTATTGAACAAGCTCGGCAACAACGTGGATGTGCGGGAGCTGGTGTATCAGAAGGAAAGCATGGAAGCCACCCACGTTTCCGACCAAAGGCACTCGATTCCAACACTCGTCGAAAACTATGAAATTGACGAAGATCAAGTTCGCCCAGAGCCCACGCACATCGTGATTATGGACGACATGATGACTGCTGGTGCTCACTTCGTGGCCATGCGCAGAGTTCTCGAAGAACGATTCCCCGGAGTACCCATTTCTGGGGTCTTCTTGGCCCGTAGGGTGTTTCCAGAGGACAATGAATAAGGAGTTGCCAAATTGGGCTGTCCTCTTTGATCTTGACGAGACTCTTGTTCTCACGAGCGCACTTGAGTCGCTGAGGAAAGCACGGCGGTGGAAGGACGTATACTCAGCGTTCGACCAAACACGTCTCCCACGGGGCACACGATCTTTTCTGGAAAAACTCGCTGAGAGGGCGCAGATTGGGGTCGTGACGAAGGCCCCTCGCTCGTATGCTGAAAAGTTGCTTGTGCATCATACGATTCAGATGCCTGTAATCGTTGCTTATCACGATGTCAAGAGAGTCAAACCAGACCCCGAGGCACTGCTGTTAGCATCAAAGAGACTCAGAGTTGAACCCGCCCGGTGTATATACGTGGGTGACGACGGAAATGACGTACAGGCTGCGCGATCCGCAGGATTCGCTCCGATTGGCGTGTGCTGGGGAGGGACACTCGACATTGGCATTGAGCCGATCTGCAAAAGTTGGGATGACGTTTACGACGAGATCATAGGATTGATTGCCGAATGACAGACCTAGCCATACAGCGAATGCCGGACGAGCTTCAGATCGCCTACTCCTACTGCATCTCTCATCTGACACATTTAGGCGAACGTTCAGCCTTGAAATTCAAGAGAGTCTTTCCGACATACGAATCATGGGCGCACGTCCCGTCGTCTGAGCGTCACGAAGCGGCAAAGACTGCTCTAGGCAAGGATTCTTCGAAGATAGTCACCCTAAATTTCGATGCTCTTGTCGAACGTGCCTTAGCAGATGTGAAGAGTCATGAGCGTGGCGGCATCCATGTCGTTCCAATTGATAGCAGTGAATATCCTGAGTTGCTGAAACAGATTAGCGATGCCCCGCTCGTGTTATTCGTAAAAGGCTCGATCAGGTCCGTAACCGACAATTCGAATGTTGCTGTGGTTGGAACCAGAAACGCCACTCCCACCGGAGAGAGGGTGGCGTCGAAAGTCGCCAAGTGGCTTTCAGAACAAAGCTGGTGCGTGGTTAGTGGTCTTGCGAAAGGTATTGATACAGCCGCTCACCGGGGAACGCTCGACGTTCGAGGCCGGACCGCGGCTGTCATGGCCACACCCTTGAACAAAGTCTATCCAGCGGAGAATAGGGAACTGGCGAACGAAATCCTTGAGAACGGTGGCTGCTGGATCAGCGAAGTTCCGCTTCGGGGAGAATTCCACAGAAGTTCATTCGTCCAGCGTGATCGCATTCAGAGTGGCTTGAGCGTTGCTGTCATTCCAGTCCAGACCGATGTCGAAGGCGGAACGATGCACACAGTGCGATACGCCGAACAACAGGGGAGGCTTCTTCTTTGTCCTCGACCAATCGAAGCCGAACAGTCGTTGAAGCAATACGCTGGTGTGCGGCATCTCATCGAGACTAGGCGAGCAATTCCGTTTTCGGGAGATGAGTACGCAAAGGTTCTGCACTCATTGCTGGAGCGCCGTGATGCGCTGACGCAGGGCTCTCCATCGGAGCAAAAACTCGACAAGACACCTGAGCGCATTAGAGACATGTCTGAGCCTGTGCTCAGTATTGCGGCAGTAGCCGAAGAACCGCCAAGTGGCGAAGACGAGCCAAGGCCGAAAGGCAAACCGAAACGGGCGAAACGCAGCCGCCTTCAAATTGGATTCGGTTTTATCGCCGAAGAGCCCGTGCCGGACAAACCTAGAAAGAAAATTGCAAGGAAAGCCGCAAAGTTGACACAGCCGCAGGAGCCGTCACCAGAAAACGGTCTGAGCGAAGAGAAAAAAGCGATAATCACCACCAGCATTGAACGCTGCGTAGAACGTGCAGCTCACTACCATAATGAGATTCTTCAAGAAATCAGCAAGGTTCCGACCGCCGATACCAGTGACCGCTCACTCGTGGCAACAGCATTCATCAAAATGGCTGTGGGGGACTTCAAGGCAATCCTCACGGAAATCAGCAACAACAACCCCGGTCCTGCATTCAAGCTGTTTCGTCTTCTTTATGAGGATGTCGTGAACGGTCTGTGGGCACAGGCGTTCGCTAAAGACGACCTCATTGACAAACTCCTGCACGGCACTGATGGGCAATTGCCCGGTCACATGGCGGATCGAGCGAAGGAACTCGATAGGATTTTTGTCGATCCAACCGATGGGGGACCTGACGACGACGGAACTTTGTTCGTCCACTTTCAAACCAAATTCTGGAAAACAGCAAACAGCTACACGCACGGCGGTTCGATGGCTATCAATCGGGAACTCGCCGGATACGATGAAAAATCCATTCATGAAAGCCTTCGAAGCAGCACGACCCTGTTCCTCATGTTCATAGATGCTATGTACAGGCTGCACTACAAGAAACCTAATGATGCTCTGACTACCATTGCACAAACTTATTTCGCAGAGAATTGGTGACCAAAGGCCGACCAAACGTACCGGAGTGCCCGCCAAGGTGGTCACAAAGGCTGTCCGCACCTCTGAAACGCTCCAGCCGACTCGAACCCCTTTGAGCACACAAATCAGCATAGAATCGACTCCGTAACGTGCCACGAACCGCCATGCTGACCTTCAATACAATTCTGCGCCACGAAGGAGTTGATCCCACCAAGGTGCGGCTTGTTCGGCACCAAGACAACCGCGCCATCGTAAGCTGCACCCCTTACAACTTGTGGCGAGCAGGAGATGGTCGCCTCGAACTCTACCAGAGGATACAAAGACGCGAGGTCTTTGAAATCGGCAGCACTCTTGCCAGTTTTGTCGCTACACCTGCCGACGAAACTCTGTTCGTCGGTCTGTATCACGTGGATGGAATAGGAGTCGCGCCGCCCGGCACCATTGACCCCGTCATCCAAGCTGAACGCGCTGGTTTTCACCTTTACGACATACAGCGAGAGGAACTGTTATCTGATTATGTAGGACATCTGGTTATCGACTGGGGCAAGGGCTTTAGGAGTTGGGTGCAACGCGCCGACCGCCAAGACAAGCCAGTTTTGGAGATCAGGAAGGAAATGAGAGAGCAGCCGTTTCCGGGGTTCACGCACTTCTGCTGGGACATCGACCAGATAAACGCCGTGCCTTTGAGATGGCAAGAAGTGCTCAAGTCAGTGAAGGGAGTGTACCTGCTGGTCTGCAATGAGACGGGCAAACAATACGTTGGTTCGGCAAAGGGAGAAGAGAGCCTGTGGGGGCGGTTTCTCGAATATGCCAGAACGGGTCACGGCGGCAATGTCGAATTGCGGCGGCGTGGCTCGAAAGGTTATCAGGTGACGGTTTTGGAAGTGGTGAATTCGGATACAGGAATCGAGCGCGTCGAGGAAGCATGGAAAAAAAAGCTCATCAGCAGGAAGTTCGGGCTGAACAAGAATTGACGCACTGACAGCCGCAGGAAGATTGCAGCGGCGCAACGAGCACGGTGGGCAAAGGTCAGGGCTGCCCAAAGGAAGTCAGCGTAAGTGACGGTTGGTTTTGGAATGGGCAAGTTCTCACCAACAAAGCAACGAGGCGACTGCGAGGAGATCGCCAACCCCTCCACCGCCTACGGTCGGCGGCGGCGCAACTGGATCGACGCGCACGGCTCCGTTCCTTCCGGTCAAGTTGTGGATGCGTCGTGCGGCAACAGACGCTGCATCACGCTGAAGCACGCATATCTCCGTCCGCGAGTCGAACAGCCGGGTAAGTACCGCAAGATTGCCGACCGCGTTCACAGGATGAAAACCGGGCAGCATTTCGAGGTCAAGGGCGTCGGCACCGACGAGAGGAGCCGCAACCGATTTCGATCCGGCTTGTATGCTGCCGCTCGGCTGGACAGAGTGTCAGTGCGCGGGCAGGCGGACGGGAGTGTGCGCGTCGCCAAGGTCGGCGAGTGGTCGAGCGCGGGAGATTAGGTGCGCCAGCCTCTAAGAACTTCTGCTGACGGGTGAACTGAAGGTGTTGCCGCTTAGCGTTCGCGAAGGGGTATCGGCTACAATTCGCTTCCGCAGTTTTCCCATCTTTGATGTATATTTCGTGTGCCAGCAAATCGGCTACTACCGAAGTCCTTCGGAATCAGCGGCAGAGCGAATCCCACTCTCTCC
>Ga0182018_10001169_pt1 | contig 30832 bp, 28 predicted proteins | sample 812P2MmetaG_FD_120490 | JGI IMG/M metagenome (GOLD analysis project Ga0182018, IMG submission 120490) | Permafrost microbial communities from Stordalen Mire, Sweden - 812P2M metaG | ecosystem: Environmental > Terrestrial > Soil > Wetlands > Permafrost | place: Sweden: Stordalen | collected...
CGCCACGTCCAGCGCACCACGTTTTCCGGCCGGGTCACATAGGACTGGAACATGCGGATCAGGTCGACCGACTCCGCCGAGCCGTGCCCGACCAGCCGATGGGCGAAGCCTCCCAAGAGGAGCGCTCGCTCGCCCGTCTCGGGGTGCACGCGCACGACCGGGTGTTCCGTCTCGAAAACCTCGGAGGCGAAGGCGGCCAAGTTGGCTAGCCGCACCTCTCCGATTTTGGCGCGGAGGGCCACCACGTCGGGGCGGGCGTAGTCGTGCCCGTTGGAGTGAACGGCGCGCAGCTGATCGGCCAGCTGGCGCAGGTCGTCGGGGAGGTCGGCGTACCCGGCGACCGTGTTGGCCCACAGCGTGTCGCCCCCCACCTCGGGCAATACCATCGCCCGGAGGATGGAGTACATCGGTGGTCGATCCACGAAGGTGACGTCGGTGTGCCAGTGGTTGGCCGCTCCGCCGGCCAGAGAATCAAGATCGAGGATGAGTTCCTCACCGTCGACGACCGGCAGGGTGGGATGCCCTTGGGTCAACGGGCCCAGTCGACGCGCGAATGCGATCTGCTCGCAGGCGCTCAGGTCCTGCTGGCGGATGAACACGACCCGGTGCGCCAAGAGGGCGGCCCGCACCGCATCGACCTGGGCGTCGGTGGACTGGCGCAGCTCGAGTCCCGAGAGTTCGGCACCGATCCTTACGGTCAGCCGCCGTACGCCGACCGTGGTTTCCGTATTACGGATGTCGATCGCCATCTCCCACCTCCTGGGGCCAAACGGCACTGCATATTGTCGATGAAAACGACCCGATTTGCAGTCTACGGCGAAGGGAGGGTCCGGGGCCGAAGATCAGGACGTCCAGATGATGGACTGCGGCTCCGAGTACGCCAGCAACCCGAAATCGCCGCCGTCGCGGCCGAGACCGCTCATTTTGAACCCGCCGAACGGCGCGTCGTGGTTGCGTTGTGCCGTGTTCACGCCGACGTGCCCCGCCTGGAGCTGCTTGGCCACCCGCATGGCGCGGGCGCCGTCCTTGGAGAACACGTAGTCGTAGAGACCGAACTCGCTGTCGTTGGCGATGGCGATGGCCTCGTCCTCGTCGTCGAAGGGGATCATGGTGATGACGGGTCCGAAGATCTCCTCGCGTGCAACCCGCATGTCATTGGTGCCCGTAATGAGGGTCGGGGCGACGTAGAAGCCCTTGGGCAGGTCGGCGGGCCGGGTGCCGCCGATGATCAGCTCCCCGCCGTCTTCTTCCGCGGTGGCGACGTGGGCCTCGATCCGCCCCCGCTGCGCCGCCGAGATCACGGGGCCGATGATGGTCGCGGTGTCGGTCGGATCACCGACCTTCAAGAACCCTGCCATCTGGACCAGCCCGTCGCGCACCTGCTCGAAGACGCTCCGGTGGACCACGGCGCGGGTGGGGGCGGTGCAGATCTGTCCCGAATGGAAGGTCCAGGTGGAACCGATGCAGCCGATGGCTGCCTTGACGTCGGCATCCTCGAGGACGACGCAGGCACCCTTCCCCCCGAGCTCAAGGAGGAGGCGCTTCATTGTCCGGGCTGCCCGCTCGGCGATGGTCACCCCTACCTGGGTCGACCCGGTGAAGCTGACACAGTCGACGTCGTCGGAGTCGACCAGGGCGGCCGAGGCGGACGGCCCGATGCCGTTCACCAGGTTCACCACGCCGGGCGGGAAGCCGACTTCGTGCAAAATGCGGACCAGCTCGACGACGGCCAGCGGGTCCTGAGGGGCCGGCTTCACCACAATGGTGTTCCCGGCGGCCAGGGCGGGCGCCACCTTGCCCGCCATGTTGACCATGGGGAAGTTGTAGGACGTGATGCAGGCGACGACGCCGACGGGTTGCCGGTTGATCATGCCGCCGATGATGCCCCCCGGCGCCAGCGGCGTGGCCACGGCGGATTGTGGCAATAGGGGTGTCTGTAGGACCGCACGCGGATCTCGGGCGTAGCGCTCGAAACGATCGGCGGCGACGGGCACCTGCATGCGCGAACCCACCGTCGCCGTGGCGCCGGTCTCGGCGATCACCAGGGGCAACAGCTCGGACGCCTTGGCGCGGATGGCCCGGGCGGCCTCGCGCATCAGGGCGCTGCGGTCCTCCACTGACCAGGCCGCCCAGGCGGGCTGGGCCTCTTTGGCTGCTGCCGCGGCGGCCCGTGCATCGGACGCGCTGGCGGCGGGGGCGTGGCCCACCACTTCTTCGGTGGCCGGATTGACGACCTCGTAGGTGCCGTCCGCGGCATCGACCCATTTGCCTCCGATCAGGAGCTGGGTCTCGTGACGGGTGGAGTGCTCGGCCATGTGGGCTCCCTGACAGGCGGCGCCAGCGGGTCTGACGGTGCGCCACATCTTGATCGGCCCGGTGCCCCAGTGCCAAAAGTGCAGCTCGGGTGTGGCGTCACGTCCGACCCCACGCCCGCGGAGCAGACTGGGGCGATGACGGCGGAGGCGGTCCCTGTCGGCACCGAGGGGTTCTTCGGACCGCTGGGGGACGAGGAGTCGGAGGGGTTCTGGGAGGGCACGGCCGTCGGCGAGCTGCGTCTCCAGGTGTGCGGTGCCTGCGGCCGCCTGCGGTTCCCGCCCCGGGCGATGTGCCCGCACTGCCATTCGACCGAGCGGCAGTGGCGGGCGGCATCTGGGAAGGGGACGATCTGGTCCTTCGTGGTGGCCCATCCGCCGCTGCTCCCTGCCTACGCGCCGTTCGCGCCGTACCCGGTGATCGTCGTGACCCTGGACGAGGGGCCCGCGCTGCGGATGGTGGGGAATCTGGTCACGCAGCCCGAAGATGCGATCAATGCGGTCGATCCCGCCACCATCGTGATCGGCGAGCCCGTGAAGGTTGTCTTCTGCCGCCGGGCGCGGCCGGACGGGAGCAGCTTCCACCTCCCGGCCTGGGTGCGCACCGACCCACAGACCGCCGCGAAGTAAGGGCAGCAGAAAGTGACTTTTTTCCATCACCATTCGCCAGAACCCTCGTTAGTGTCGTGCTATGCGCGACGAGCAGAGGTTCAGGGCAGGTCCTGGTGATGAAGAGCCCGGCGCAAAGGATGATCCCAACGCCGAGCACGTTCCGGCCCAGGCGCACGCCATGGTCGGGGCGGTCGGCGGATCGGTCCTGGTCAACGCAGACGTAGCGCGGGCCCGGTCCCGCCGGCGCGACAAGCGCCTGCTGCAGCTCCTCGTGGTGCTCTGCGTCGTTCTGGCCTGGATGATCCTGCGGCTGGCCACCGGGAACGGGCTCTTTCCCGACCTGCCCATCCCGCCGTCGCTGGACCGCTGGCTCCCCGCCCTCCTCATCATCGTGCTCCTGGCTGCCGTGATGATCGGGCCTTTCCTCGGCGCCGGCCGCTCCCCGCACCTCCTGATCCGGCCGGGCGAGACCGAGGTCGGCCTCGACGACGTGGTGGGCATCGACGGGATCAAGGCCGAGGTGATCCGGTCGGTGAACCTGTTCCTCGCCCATCAGACGTTCCGTGACTCCATGGGCGGCTCCGCCCGCCGGGGCGTCCTGTTCGAGGGCCCCCCGGGCACGGGCAAGACGTTCGTGGCCAAGGCAATGGCCAAGGAGGCGCAGGTACCGTTCCTGTTCGTCTCCGCGTCCGCCTTCCAATCGATGTACTTCGGCCAGACGAACCGCAAGCTGCGGACCTTCTTCAAGCGGTTGCGCAAGTACGCCCGCACGGAAGGCGGCGCCATCGGGTTCATCGAGGAGATCGATGCCATCGGCGGCGCGCGTCGTGGCCAGGGCAGTGGCTCCAGCGAGGGCATCACCGGCGTGGTCAACGAGCTCTTGGTGCAGCTCCAGTCCTTCGACAGCCCGTCCCGCTCGGAGCGGGTGCGGAACGGTTGGATCGATCTCTTCAACCGGTACCTCCCGGAGGGGCGGCAGCTCCGCAAGCACGCCGTGGTGCCGGCCAACGTGCTGGTCGTCGGGGCGACGAACCGCAAGGACGACCTCGATCCCGCCCTTCTCCGGCCCGGTCGGTTCGACCGTTCCATCTACTTCGGCCTTCCTGGCCGCGCCGCTCGGGCCGACATCGTGGCGTACTACCTGGGCAAGAAGGCGCATAGCGAGGACCTGGACACGCCCGATGCGGTGGACCGCGTCGCCGGCATGACGTCGGGATATTCCCCGGCGGCGTTGGAGCGACTGCTCGACGAGGGCCTTGTCATCGCGCTGACCCATGGTCGGATGGCCATGACGATGCCGGACCTGGCCGAAGCGAAGATGCTGGTCGAGCTCGGGGTGAGTGACCCCGCCGTCTACACCGTGGAAGATCGGCTGCGGGTGGCCACGCACGAGGCTGGCCACGCCACCGTCGCCTACTTCCTCGGTCGGAGCCGCCAGCTCGATGTGCTGTCGATCGTCAAGCGGCGCGACTCCCTCGGCCTGCTGCAGCACTCCGACGCCGAGGAACGATTCACCCAGCGGCGCGACGAGATGAATGCACTGCTCCAGATCTGCATGGGCGGACTGGTGGCCGAGGAGCGGTACTTCGACGAGGTCTCGACCGGGCCGGCAGGCGATCTCTCCACCGCAACCACCATCGGGGCGCAGATGATCGGCGCCTGCGGTATGGGCGACTCGCTGGTCTCCATTGCCGCGGCGGGGAACGGGCTCCTCAGCGGCGGACTGGTGGAGAAGGTGCTGGCCGACAAGGAGGCGCGCGCTGAGCTCGACACGCTGCTGAAGTCCTCCCGTGATGCCGCCCGGGCCATCGTCGCCGAACACGGCCGGGTCGTCGAAGCCTTGCGCGATGCCCTGCTGGAGCGGGACGAGCTGACCGGGAGCGAGATCACCGACGTGATCGCCGAGAGCCTCGCGGAGATGGCCACGACGCCCTGACCCGCTCGTCCCCCTCGGCGCTCAGCTCTCGAGGTGCGCCGTGTCGTTGAAGCCCCGCAGGATCCACTTTTCCTGCGTGCGGACCAGGCGGGCGATGGCGGTGTTGTCGGACATCAAGAAGGCGAAGGGCCGGGATCCGGTGGCGTGGGCCAGCGCCTCGCCGATGGCCGCGCCGTGGGAGAACGCCAGGACCCGGGAGCCGGGATGGGCTGCCGCGATGCGCTCGATGGCATCGTGGATGCGCTGCTGGAAGGCGGCGGTCGACTCGGCGCCGGGGACCACATCCCAGCGTTCTTCGGCCATCATCCGCACCGCGACCGGATCGACATCCGCCACCTTCTGCCGGAAGAGGCCCCCCTCCCATTCACCGAGGGACACCTCGCGCAGGTCGGCCTCGACGACGGGGGTGAGACCGGTGAGCCGGATGAGCGGAGCCGCCGTCTCGGACGTGCGACGAAGATTGGTGACGTAGACCGCAGCGAAATCGTGCTGTGCGAGCCGGGCGCCCACCCGTTCGGCTTGCGCCCGCCCGATGTCGGACAAGGGCGGATCGCCCTGGCCTTCGAGGAGTTCGAAGTCCTCTCCTTCGACAGCGTCGGCCGAGGCGCCGTGGCGCACCAGGTACAGCTCCGTCGAGCCGGGAGGCCCCTGGAACGGCGTCTGGCTGAAGCGTCGGGGGCTGGGCATGGTGGCCGAGTGTATGGGACGGCGACCTTCGGCCTGCCTGGTGTGGCCTCGGCTCAGTGCAGCTGTGCCGGGCCCTCGTCGTCGTCGACGACCTCGGCATCGATCACCGTCGGGTCGTTGGTCGGCGTCCGCCGCCCCGACGGGCGTCCCGCCGCACCGGGCCCGGGCCCGAAGCCGGGGCCGCCGCCGCGGAACGTGGCGAAGAAGCCGCCGGGTCCGCCCGGACCCCCGGGGCCGCCCTGGCCACCCATCCCGCCCGGACCGAACACCATCTGCAGCCGCCGCCCGGCGTCGGGGCCGAGCGCATCCCAGAGCGGCAGGGCACGTCGGTGGACCACCGTGTTCTGCACGCCGTAGGTCACGCCGAGATAGAGCAGGAAGCTCGCTGCCTCGAAGTTGCCCGCACCGACGCGCTGCGCCCCGATGCCGCTGACGAAGTGCAGGCCCAGGGAGAGGACCCACAGCCCGATGGTGAGCCACGTCCCCTGGCGCACCACCCAGTTGTGCGAGGTCCAGATCTGCACCGTGAACGCCCGCAGCGCCCCCAGGGCCACGGCGCCGACGGCGAGGGTGCCGAGGACCCACAAGTAGTCCGTGCCCGTGACGTGGTGCCCGCGGCCGTCGGTGTACCCCAGCATGTCGATGAGCCCGATCACGCCGAGAATGACGGGAAGGCGCAGGCTGAGGACGCGCGGCACCGGCCTGATCCGGCGCTGCCGGCTCAGGATGTAGACGGCGACGAGCACGTCGAGGGCGATGGTGACGAACATCACCAGCCAGCTTATGGGCGCCGCCCGCCCGAAAGGCCTCGTCAGCCGGTTAGGAGCGGCCCCACCTCGGCGCCGAACGCCGCGGTCTGCTCGCAGAACTCCTCGGCCGAGCGGGCCATGAAGCGCACCTGGAGGTGGTTGACGCCCATGGCGACCAACTCGCGCAACGACCCGGCGATCTCCTCGGCCCCGCCCTGCAGGACGTAGCTCGGCAGGTCCCATCCCGAACGCAGCGCGGAGAGATGAATGGGCTCCACGATGGTGCCGATGTCGAGCGGTGCGCCGCCGCGCAGCTCTTCGCGCAGGGCGCGCAGGCGGCCGATCTGCTCGGGCAGATCACGGCGCCGGGTCCCTTGGGGCAGCCACCCGTCGCCGAAGGCGGCGGTGCGGCGGATGGCCGCCGGCGACGAGCCGCCGATCCATATCGGTGGCCGCGGTTGGCGCACCGGCCGTGGCGCGATCCCCATCCCGCTGGCCGGGAAGCGAGGGCCGGGAAGGTCGGGGAACTCCGCCGTGAAGGCGCGGGCCAGCGCCGAGACCGCCTCGTCGGTGTGGCGACCACGTTGCGCGAAGTCGCCGGTCAGCATCTCGTACTCCTCGGGCACGTGGCCGGCGCCGACGCCGACGATGAGCCGGCCCCCCGAGAGGAGGTCCAACGTTGACAACTCCTTGGCCGCCCGCAGCGGATGGCGCTGGGCCAGCACCAAGACGTGCGAGAGCAGGTGCGTCCGGGTGGTGCGCGCCGCCAGCCAACCCAAGGTGGCGGTGGTGTCGTACCACGTGGTGCCCATGGCATCGGCCAGCCGGGCCGGAATGGCCGTGTGGTCGCACACGCCGAGATAGAAGAACCCGGCGTCGTCGGCCACCTGGGCTATGCGCCCCAACTCGTCGGGGCCGGCGCGCTTCTCCCATTCGGCCACGTAGAGGGTCGATTGGGACTGGATGGGCAGCTGCATGCCGTAGACGACCTGCCCCTCGGGAACGGCGCGCACGACGTCGGAGGGGAACAGCGAGGGGTCGGTCATCGCGGTGGGAGGGCGGTCGCCGCCGTGATCAGGCGGGGAGGTCGAGAGCGAACAGCTTGATGGCGTTCCCGCGCACGATCTTGCGGCGCTGCGCGTCCGTCAGGTCTGCCATCTGCTCCTCGGCGATCTGGCGGGTGCGGGGCCACGTCGAGTCCGAGTGCGGGTAGTCGGACTCGTAGGTGATGTTGTCCTCGCCGATCTCGTCGACCGAGCGGAGGCCGTGCGCGTCGTCGAAGAAGCAGCCCCACACGTGGTCCTTGAAGTACGACGACGGCTTCTCGGGCACGATGTCGGCCACGCCGCCCCAGCCGCGGTTGTCCTCCCACACGCGGTCGGCCCTCTCGAGGATGTAGGGGATCCAGCCGATCTGCCCTTCCGAGTAGGCCACCTTCAGCTCCGGGATGCGCACGAAGACGCCACTGAAGAGGAAGTCCACCAGCGAGTAGGTGGCGTTGGTGTGGGTCAGCGTCGAGCCGACGGCCGGCGGCGCATCGGCCGACGTGGAGGGCATCTTCGACGAGGAGCCGATGTGCATGTTGACGATGGTGCCCGACTCGGCACAGGCCCTGAAGAACGGGTCCCAGTAGTGCGCCGGATCGTGCACGCTGGGCAGCCCGAGGAAGGGCGGGATCTCGCTGAAGCACACGGCACGTACGCCCCGATCGGCGTTGCGCCGCACTTCGGCCGCGGCCATCTCGGCGTCCCACAAGGGGACGAGGCACAGGGGTATGAGGCGGCCGCCGCTGTCCCCGCACCATTCGTCGACCATCCAGTCGTTGTAGGCCTGCACGCAGAGCAGGGCGAGCTCCTTGTCCTTGGCCTCGGTGAAGGTCTGGCCGCAGAAGCGGGGGAAGGTGGGGAAGCACAGCGCCGCCTCGATGTGGTTGGTGTCCATGTCCTCGAGCCGGGGCTTGACCTCGTAGGACCCGGGGCGCATGTCCTCGTAGGTGACCCCCCGCATGGTGACCTCGTCGCGGGGCACGCCGACGGCGGAGTCCACGCGCAAGAGGGGGCGTTTGAGGTCCTCGTAGTACCACCAGTCGGCCGGGTTGCCCTGCGAGCCCGGCTTCACCGTGAGCTTCCCCCCGATAAAGGTGATCTCGCCCATCGGGGCCCGCACGATCCGTGGCCCGATGTCGGCGTACTTGGACGGAAGGCGGTCCTGCCACACGTTGGGCGGCTCGACCACGTGATCGTCCACCGAGATGATCAACGGCAGTGGCTCTGACATGGGCATCGAGCGTAGTCCCGGACCTGACGGACCGTCAGATGCGCGGTCCGGCCCTCAATAGTGCATCGCCACGCCGCCGTTGGGGCTCAACAGCTGCCCGGTGACGAAGCTCGATGCGTCCGACGCCAGATACAGGACGCAGTACCCGATGTCCGAGGTCACGCCCACCCGCCGGAGCGGGGCGAACTTGGCCATGGGGGACAGGACCGCCGCCTTGGCGTCCTCGTCGATGGTCCCGTCGGGCCGTGTGTAGTAGCGCGCGGTCATGTTGGTCGGCACGAAGCCTGGCGCGATCGTGTTGACGCGCACGCCGCGCCGCCCGACCTCGACCGCCATCGACTGGGTGAGCTGGGCCACGCCGGCCTTGCAGATGGCGTAGGCACCGATGCCGGCGGAGGGGGTGAGCACCGCCGCCGAGGCCATGTTGATGATGCTGCCCGCGCCCTGCTCCACCATCACCTTCCCGGCGGCCTGACACCCGTACACCGCACCCTTGAGGTTGACCGAGAGGATGCGCTCGAACTCGTCGGGGTCGAGGTCGATGATGGAGCTGTCGATCATGATCCCGGCGATGTTGCACATGACGTGCAATGCGCCGTGTTGCTGCACGACGCGTTCCACGAGAGCCGAGAGCGCGCCGCGCTCGGCCACGTCGACCTGCGCCGAATCGGCCGATCCCCCGGCGGAATCGATACCCCGGGCCGTCTCCTCGGCACGGGCCAGGTCGAGGTCGACGCACACGACGGCCGCCCCGGCGCCGGCCAGCACCTCGGCCGATGTGCGACCGATGCCGCCACCGGCCCCGGTGATGAGGGCCACCCGCCCGGTCAGGTCGAAGGCACGGTGCACGCTCTCGGCGGTTTCCACCGCCGCACCTTAGGCGCCGCCTACGCGCGCACGCCTTCCACCGCGAGCAGGGCCCGCTTCATGGGCAGCCCCCCGCCGTAACCGCCGATGCCGTTGCTGGCCAGGACCCGGTGGCACGGCACGATGATCGGGATGGGGTTCTTACCGTTGGCCTGCCCGACGGCGCGCGGCCCCTTGGGTCGCCCGACCCGACGCGCCAGCACGCCGTAGCTGATCGTCTCGCCGTAGGGGATGCGCGACAGCTCCGCCCAGACCTCCTTTTGGAACGCGGTGCCGTCGAGCTCCATCGGGACGTCGAATTCGGTCCGCTCCCCGGCGAAGTATTCCTCGAGCTGCGTCGACGTGTCCTTGAGCACCGGCGGCGCATCGTGCCCCGCGGACCGCGGCACGCTCGACTCGCCGGGCAGCCAGATCCCGATCAACACCTCCCCGTCGCTCTCCAGGACGAGGCGCCCGACCGGGGTCGCCAGAGGCATGGTGAAGGTGGGTGCGGTCATGCTGCGTCACGCCCTTTCAAAGGCTTCTTGCTCGGTTGCTTCTCTGTCGGTTGCTTCTTTGACAGTGTGTTCTGGCTCGTTGCCGCGGTTGATGGCCTCGTCCCCAGCGCGGTCGGGGCTGCGGCCTTCTGCGCGTCGGGCATACCCCATAGGTGGACCATGGCGTAGCTCCGCCACGGGCGCCATCCTTCGGTGCGCGCCAACAACAGCGCCGGGTCATCGGGCAGGCCGAGGGCCCGGGCCGCGCGCCGGATCCCGAGATCGGTCGGCATGAACGCATCGGGGTCGCGCAAGGCGCGCAGGGCGACGTACTCCGCCGTCCAGGGTCCGATCCCGGGCAGGCGTACCAAGGCGGCGCGCAGCTCGGCGGGATCGGCTCCGGGATCGATGAGCACCGCGCCGCTCTCGGTGGCTTCCGCCAGGGCGACGAGGGCGCGCCGGCGGCCGGTCGGCATGGAGAACACGGCCGGGTCGTCGTCGGCCAGTGCTATCAGCGCGCCCGGGGTGGGGAACAGGTGGGTGATCCCGCCCGCCGGCTCGGCCAGGGGTTCCCCCGCGGCGCGCACGAGGCGCCCGGCGATGGTGCGCGCCCCGACGACGGACACCTGCTGGCCGATGACGGCGCGCACGGCCAGTTCGAAGCCGTCCACCGCCCCGGGCACCCGCCGGCCGGGATCGGCCTGGACGAGCGCGCCGAGGAGCGGGTCGGGTCGGAAGGCCTCGAGGATGGCAACAGGATCGGCGTCGAGATCGAGCAGTTGGCGGCAGCGCGACACGGCGGTGGTCAGGTCGCGCAGGTCAGAGAGGCGGAGCTCTGCCTCGACGAACGCGGGCCCGTCGGCGGCGGGATCGCTTCCGGTGAGGGCAACCACCGCGTGGCCGTGGGGCAGGCGGATGCTGCGACGGTACGTCAATCCCTCGGCCTCTTCGATGCCGGGGACGGCGCGGGTGCCGAGGAAGCCGAGGACCGACCGCGGGTCGAAGGGCCGACGGCAGGGCAGCCGCAGCGCGATGACCTGGGTCGCGCCCTCGTCGCGGGTGCCCGACCGCCGCCTCGCTGCCGCCGCGACCCGGGCGCGCAACCCGCTCGGGGTGTCGGCGAAGATCTGGCGCACCGTCTCGTTGCACTGGCGGACGCTCGAGAAGCCGGCGGCGAATGCCACGTGGGTGATAGGGAGGTCGGTGGTCTCGAGCAGGATGCGGGCCGTCTGGCTGCGCTGGGCGCGGGCGATGGCCAGGGGCCCGGTGCCGACCTCGGCGGTGACCACCCGGTTGAGCTGGCGCACGCTGTACCCGAGGCGGAGGGCCAGCCCTTCCACTCCCTCGCGATCGACGATGCCGTCCCGGATGAGCCGCATGGCCCGGGCCACAGTGTCGGCCCGAAGGTTCCATTCCGGCGACCCCGGGGTGGCATCGGGTCGGCAGCGCAGGCAGGCGCGGAACCCGGCCTGCTGTGCCGCCGCGGCCGACGGGTAGAAGCGCACGTTCTCGCGCTTGGGGGTGCGGGCGGGACAGCTGGGGCGACAGTAGATCCCGGTCGTGCGGACGCCGATGAAGAAGACCCCGTCGAAGCGCGCGTCCTTGCTGTGCGCGGCCTGGTAGCAGCGTTCGGGGTCTTCGATCACGCGTGCATCGTGGCACGCCGGTCGGACGATTACTAGCGGAAATCGGACATGGTCATGTGCCGGGGTCCGAACGGCGCGCCGGGACCCCGCGCCGTCGGGCCTGGGCCAGGACGAGTTGCCGGTGGGTGGCGGCATCCCCCCAGGTGGCGGAGAGTGCCCAGGCGCGCTTCATGAAGAAGTGCAGGTCACACTCCCAGGTGTAGCCGATGGCGCCGTGGACCTGAAGGGCCACCCGGGCCGCCAGGTCGGCGGCGTCCGACGCCATGGCCTTGGCCATGGATGCGTCGTGGGAGACGGACGGCTGCGCCGAGGCCAGGGACCACGCGGCGCGATAGGTGGCCGGCCGGGCGAACTCCAGCTTGACCCTGGCGTCGGCGAGCAGGTGCTTGACGGCCTGGAAGCTCCCGACGGGTTTGCCGAACTGGTGCCGTTCCTTGGCGTAGTCGGCCGCCATGGTGATCATGCGATCGGCCAAACCGATGAGGAGCGCGGCCGATCCCGCCGCGCCGCGATCGGCCATGAGGCCGACGCTGGCCTCGGCCGCCACGCCGTACGCCAGCAGGGTTTCGGAGGACAGCGGCCAGTGCACCGTCGACAGATCACGGGTGCCGTCGAGCGTGGGTGTGGGCGCCAGTGTGCAATCGGCGGCGGGAACCGCGTGCAGCTGCCACCCCGAATCGGGGTCACGGCAGGCCAACAAGTACACCGTGGCCGTACGGGCACCGACGACGCGGGGTGTGCGCAGCATGCCGTCGGGCGTGACGGCCGTTGGTGAGGACGGGCCGCCCGGCCCGATGTCGATCCCACCCACGGCCAGCGGTGCCTTGCCGCTCACCAGCGCGTCGAGCGCGCCGGCCGCCGGCGCCACCGGCAGCAGGGTGGCAAGCATGGGGGCGGCCAGACCGGCGGTCTCGAGCAGGGGCTCGGGGAGAGCGGACCATCCGGCTTCTTCGAGGACGCCGACGAGATCCACGTCGCTCAGGCCGAGCCCGCCCGCCGTCTCGGGTACCAGCAACGCCGGCGCACCGAGCTCCGCCAGCATGCGCCAGCGCGCTCCCGCCCTCTCTGCGCGCTCGTCGGCCGTCGTCTGAACCGTGACGCGGAGCGCGTCGAGTGGGAACTCGCGCGCGAGCGCATGGCGCACGGCGTGGCGCAGCTCGACCTGCTCGTCGCTGAACGAGAAGTCCATTACGCCGAGAAGTCCATTACGCCGAGAAGTCCATTGCTCAGCCTCTCGGCAGCCCGAGGAGCCGCTCGGCCACGACGTTGCGCTGGATCTGGTTGGTGCCGGCGTAGATCGGTCCCGCCAGCGAGAAGAGATAGCCGTCCAACCACTCGCCGGGCGATCCCGATTCCAGGAGCTCGGCTTCGGGCCCGAGCAGCGCCAGCGCGGTCTCGTGGATCTGCACGTCGGTTTCGGACCAAAAGATCTTGTTGCAGCTCGCCTCGGGGCCCACGGCATGCCCGCGGGCCACCTGCGACGCCGTCCAGTAGGTGTGCAGTCTGTAGGCCTCGGCGTCCATGTAGGCCCGCGCCACCGCATCGGCCGCCATGGGCGGGGCGCCGCGCTGATCGAACAGGTCGATGAGGCGGGCGGCTGCTTCGGTGTAGCGGGCGGGACTGCGCAGGCTGAGCCCCCGCTCGCTGCCGGCGGTCGACATGGCGACCGACCACCCCGCGTCCTCGTCGCCAAGGACCTGGGCGTCGGGCACCTCCACGTTCTCGAAGAAGATCTCGGCGAAGCCGGTCTCCCCGTCGATCTGGGGAATGGGCCGCACGGTGACCCCAGGGGCATCCATCGCGACGAGGAAGTAGGTCAGCCCCCGGTGGCGCTCCGCTTGCGGATCGGTGCGGAAGATGCCGAAGCACCAGTCGGCGAACGCGCCGCGGCTGGCCCAGGTCTTCTGCCCGTTCAGCAGCCAGCCGTCACCGCCGGCGTTGCGCGTCGCCCGGGAGCGGATAGCGGCCAGATCGCTGCCCGCGTCGGGCTCCGACCAGCCCTGGCACCAGATCTCCTCCCCCGAGGCCATCGGCGGCAGGAAGCGTTCCTTCTGTGCGGGCGTCCCGTACTCGAGCAGGGTGGGTCCGAGGAGGAAGATGCCGTTCTGGCTGACCCGCTTGGGGGCCCGGGCCCGGTAGTACTCCTCCTCGAAGACGAGCCACGCCATGATCCCGACCCCGCGGCCCCCGAACTCGATGGGCCAGCTCACCACCGACCACCGGTCGGAGAAGAGAGCGGTTTCCCAGGCCCGGTGTGCTTCGAAGCCGGCCGCGGTGTCGAGCGAGGGCAGCGGCTCGTGGGGCACGTGCGCGCGCAACCACGCCCGTGCCTCGGCGCGGAATTCCTCGTGCTCGGCGTCGAAGGTCAGGTCCATGCCGCTGCCAACCTGGCACACCCCCGGGCACGATGCCAAAGGTTTCGTGTGCACTCGCCCGGTCGTCGCCCGGTGGCGGCCCGGTGGCGGCCCGGTGCATTCGGGGCAACAATGGCATGCCTATGCCCAATGCCGTCATCGTCGATGCCGTACGGACCCCGGTCGGCCGCCGGGGCGGCCGCCTCTCGGGTTGGCACGCCGTCGACCTGGCGGCGCAACCCCTCATGGCCCTGCTGCAGCGCAACGATCTCGATCCGGCCGAGGTGGAGGACGTGATCATGGGCTGCACCATGACCGTGGGCGAGCAGGCCATGAACATCGCCCGGAACGCGGCCCTGGCGGCCGGGTTCCCCGACTCCGTCCCCGGCACCACGGTCGACCGTCAGTGCGGGTCGGCGCAGCAGGCCATTCACTTCGCCGCCCAGGCCGTCATGGCCGGAGCCATGGACGTGGCCATCGGCGCCGGCGTCGAGTCGATGAGCCGCGTGCCCATCGGATCGACCACCGAACCGGGACCCGGTGAGGCCTACGGCCCGCTCTACACGGGGCGCTTCGCGCTCATCCACCAAGGCGAGTGCGCCGAAGAGATCGCCCGCCGGTGGAAGGTGAGCCGCGACGAAATGGACCGGTTGGCCCTGCGGTCACACGAGCGGGCCGCCCGCGCCACCGACGAGGGGCGCTTCGCCAACGAGATCGTTCCACTCGAGGCGCGTGTGCACCCCGATGTCCCGGGCGCGTCCGAGGTGCGCGGGATGCTCGAGGCCGACGAGGGGGTGCGCCGGGACACCTCGCTCGAGAAATTGGCCGGGCTGCGCCCTGCCTTCTCCGAGACGGGGACGGTCACCGCAGGGACCTCGTCACAGATCTCCGACGGTGCCGCCGCCGTGCTGATCATGAGCGAGGAGAAGGCGGCCTCCCTGGGGCTGCGGCCGCGGGCGCGCTTCCACACCTTCGCCGTGGCCGCCAACGATCCCCAGATCATGCTGACGGCTCCGATCCCGGCCACCGCGCTGGTGTTGGCCAAGGCGAAGCTCAGCCTGGACGATATCGACCTGGTCGAGATCAACGAAGCCTTCGCCTCGGTGGTGCTGGCCTGGGAGCGCGAGTTCCATCCCGATCCCGAGCGGGTGAACGTGAATGGGGGTGCCATCGCCATCGGCCATCCCACGGGCTGTTCGGGGGCGCGGTTGATGGCGACCTTGGTGAACGAGCTGGAGCGCACGGGCGGCCGCTACGGCCTGCAGACCATGTGCGAGGGCGGCGGCCAGGCCAACGCCACCATCATTGAGCGGATGGGTTGATGGCGACCCGGGTGCCGGCGGTCGAAGGCTGGTTCACCCTGGGGGAGGAGGGCGCACCGGCCCTGCTCGGCTCGCGCTGTGCCGGTTGCGGCACCTACGCATTTCCGGCGGAGGCGAGCTTCTGCCGCAATCCCGATTGTGACGGGCAGGAATTCGAGACGGTCGAGTTGTCGCGGCGGGGGCGCATCTGGTCCTACACCGATGCCCGCTACCAGCCGCCGCCTCCCTATTTGGCGGCGGATCCCTACGTCCCGTTCTGCCTGGCCGCGGTCGAGCTGGCGGCCGAGAAGTTGGTGGTCATGGGGCAGGTGGTGGGCGGGGTCACCGTCGACGACCTCCGGGTGGGCGACGAGGTCGAGCTGGTGATCGACACGCTCTACGGCGAAGGGGACCAGGACTTCGTGGTGTGGAAATGGCGGCCCGTCGCCGGGCCGGCAGGGGGCTGAGGGCATGCCCGACGACAAGAGGGTCGCCGTGCTCGGTGCCGGCATGCATCCGTGGGGCAAGTGGGGCCGCCCGTTCGTGGAGTACGGGCTGGTGGCCGCCCGGGAGGCGCTGGCCGACGCCGGGTTGGCGTGGCGCGACGTCGAGTTCGTCTCGGGAGCCGACACCATCCGCAACGGGTACCCGGGCTTCGTCGCCGGCGCCACCTTTGCCCAGGCGCTCGGATGGACCGGCGCCCGCGTATCGAGCTGCTATGCCGCCTGCGCGTCCGGCGCCGCTGCCATCGCCAGTGCCCGCGCCCAAATCCTGGCCGGTCTGTGCGACGTGGCCCTGGTCGTCGGGGCCGACACCACGCCGAAGGGCTTCTTCGCGCCGGTGGGCGGCGACCGCAAGGACGATCCCGACTGGTTGCGCTTCCACTTGCTCGGGGCCACCAACCCGACGTACTTCGCGCTCTACGCGCGGCGCCGCATGGACCGCTTCGGCGCCACCGAGGAGGACTTCGCGCAGGTGAAGGTCAAGAACGCGCGCCACGGGCAGGCGAATCCGAACGCCCGCTACCGGGGCGAGGTCACCGTCGACGAGGTGCTCGCCTCTCCGATGGTGGCCGATCCGCTGCGGCTCCTCGAGATATGTGCCACATCAGATGGCGGCGCGGCGGTGGTGTTGGCCAGCATGGAATTCGCCCGGCGCCATGGTGGGGGGGCCGAGCCCACGGTCACCATCAACGCCGTCTCCACCGTCACCCCGGCCTTCCCCAACACGGTGATCGAGATGCCGAACTTCTCGACGGACTCCGCCGTCGCCCTCGGCGCGGCCGGGGGCGACGGGGGCGCGTTCCGCCCCTCGATCACCGCGGCTGCCTACGCCGAGGCCGGCATCGGTCCCGAGGACCTGGACCTGGCCGAGGTCTACGACCTCTCCGCCGCTCTGGAGCTGGACTGGTACGAGGACATCGGTCTGTGCGGCGAGGGGGAGGGCGAGAAGCTCCTGCGGGACGGGGTGACCGCCCTCGGGGGGCGGGTGCCCGTGAACCCATCGGGCGGGCTGTCCTGTTTCGGGGAGGCCATCCCGGCCCAGGCCATCGCCCAGGTCTGCGAATGCGTCTGGCAGCTGCGCGGGGCCGCCACCGGTCGCCAGGTGGAGGGAGCCCGCGTCGCGGTGACCGCCAACCAGGGGCTCTTCGGCCACGGGTCCTCCGTCGTTCTCGCCCGCTGATCACCCCCTCGGGGCGCGCCGCACCTTTTCGCTGGCCGTGGGTGTTTTCCCGTCCGGGCCGACCCAGCCCAGGGCAGGTCGACACGGCAGTTTTTGGGCCCCCGAGGATTGAATCCCCCCGCTTCGGGGTATTGCCTGCAACGACGCCGTTTCCGGGTCGACCGTTTCGCCACGGGCGATCCGGGAGTACGAGCCGGGAGAACTGGTGAACGCGTCCAGGTCGCACAAGGTAGTAACAAGTCTGAATGGAGGATGCATGCTGGCAACCGATACCCGGGAGTTACGCCATGACGGGGACGCTGTGAGAGGAGCAGAGGTACCGATGGCGCCACGAACCGAGGCTGGTGCCGGTTCCGACGAGGTGCTCGACGCCCTCAGCGAGCTCGATACGGTCCTGAAGGAGAACGCCGAGCGTGAGCGCATGCTGTTCCAACGCATCGCCGAGGTCCGCTTGGCCCGTGAGAACGGGCAGGACTGGAAGGCCATCCTTGCGGACGAGGACGAGCCGAGCACGGTGCAGCTGGTGAGCACCATCTTGCGCCGCCAGTCCGAAGCCAGCGGTTACCTGCGCCGCTCGCTGGTGGTCGCGCTGCGCGCCGAGGGGCAAAGCATCCCGAGCATCGCGCATCTCTTCGGGGTGACGCACCAGCGGGTCTCCAACCTGCTGCGCCGGGTGGCCCAGGGCGGCAACTCCAGCGCCAGTTAGGACGGCGGCGAGGAGCGCCCGCGTGGGGTTCCGCTTCACCTCATTTCGGCCCAGCTCCGCAGCACCGCGTCGGCTTCTGACATCAGGGCATCGATGATCTCGGCCACGGTCGGCAGGCCCTCGATCAGCCCGACGACCTGACCCGTCGGCAGGACCCCGACATCCGTGCGGCCGTCGACCAGCGCGGCCTTTGTCATGACCGGCGCGTTTGCCGCCATCACCACCTGGGCCCACGTCAGCTCGCTCCCCTTTTTCATGGCGCGCCCTTCTGTGAGCAGCGCCCGCAGCGATGCCCCGGTCTCGTTCCGGAACGCGTGCGCGCTGCGCAGCGCGCGCGGCAACGCACGCAGCCAGCTCTGCGCTTCGAGGTGGTCCACCAGGGCGGTGCGCACGACGCGCTGCGGCGCGCCGTCGACCTTGGTCGTGACGACCGTGCCGGTCACCGGCGTCCCGACGTAGGTCTCCTTGACGGCGTCGGGGACCCGGCTCTCGGCGGAGAGCAGGAAGCGGGTGCCCATGGCGATGCCGCACGCGCCGTAGGCCAGGGCGGCGACCAGCCCCCGGCCGCTGAAGAATCCACCGGCGCCGACCACGAGGACACGGTCGCCCACGGCTTCGACCACCTGCGGCAGGAGCAGGGAGGTGGGCACCGTCCCGGTGTGACCGCCGCCCTCCCCGCCCTGGGCGATTACGGCGTCGACGCCCCACTCGGCCACCTTCTCGGCGTGCCGGCGGGCCCCGACCGTGGGCATCACGAACAGGCCGGCCTCCTTGCAGCGCGCCACCAGGGCGGGGTTGGGGGCCTGGGCGAAGCTGGCCACGCGGGCCCCGGTCTCGATCATCAGGGCGATCCGCTCGCCCACGTCGGCCACGTCGGTCCGCAGGTTGACCCCGAAGGGCGCCGTGGTGCGCGCCCGGACCTCGGCGATGGCTGCCGCCAGCTCGTCGAGCGTCATGGTGGCAGACGCCAGGATGCCCAGCCCGCCGGCGTTGGCCGTGGCCGCCACCAAGCGTGGCCCGGCCACCCACCCCATCCCTGTCTGCACGATGGGGAACCGCACGCCGAGGCGGGTGCAGAGCTCGGTCTGGAGGGCTGGGTGAGAGGGGGTCAGGACCGTATGTCCCGGTCTCGCCGCGCGCCCGGGTCGAGCACGGTGCGCAGCAGGTCGAGCTCCTCGGGGGTGGGCAGGCGCGTCTCGGCCACGTCGTCGGGGATGACCAGGCTGAACGAGGTGGCGGCCACGATGTCGCCCACGGCCACGCCGGGATGGTACGAGCGCAGCCGCATGATGTGCTCGGGTGTCTCGAAGTCGAAGACGCCCAGGTTGGAGACGACGCGGCGCACGTCGTGAAAGCGCGTGGCCCCGCTTCCGGCGGCGAGCGCGCGCCCATAGCCCACCCCGCTCACGACGTCGACGTGCTCGACGAAGGTACGCACCGAGTGATCGGGCACCCAATAGCTGGTCGGGTGGTTCACCGAGTTCCCGGGAGCGCCCCGCACGCCGATCAGCTGCACCTTCGGCTGGTGGTGCGGGCCGATGGCCGAGAGGTTCTGGTTCCCTGTCCGGTCGATCTGGCTGGCCATCATCATGATGTGGCGGCGACCCGACCACACGACGTCGAACACCGTGCGATACGGCATGGCCGCCTCGCGGACCAGGTCCGCCGCCCGGCTCTCGATCGGTAGGGCACCCACCATGAGTGCCGCCTCCCCATCGGTGAGTACCAGGTCGGGAGCAAAGGTCAGCTTGGCCAGGCGGGCCCCGAGGGACGGGATGGTGCCGAACGGGCTGGCCATCACTTCGCCTGCCCCACGCCAGGCCTCGGCACAGGCGACGACGCACGACTCGGCCCGGGTGCACGGCAGATCGGGCCGGTCGGGCCGGGTGGCGGTCACCGGGCCGCCCGCTCGGTTCGCTCGGTCACATGGGCCCGGTACTCGTCCTCGCTCACATGGACGTAGCGGGCGGCGAAGGCTTCCCAGGCGTCGGGGTCTCCGGCGGATGCTGCGTACTCCTTTTGCAGGGACTCGTCGCGGTCGTAGTCGGGCGGGTTGGCCGTGAAGTGCGCACCCCCGGGCGTCTCGGCCACACCGTCGGTGAGCAGGCGGTGGAGCACCACTGTGCCGAGCGGCCCTTCGTCGCCCAGCCGGCCGTTGTCCACCGTGCGCTCGGTGGTGAGGAAGCGACGATCGGCCGCGCCGAGGAAGAGGGGATCGAAGAAGGGGTCGGGGGCGAGGATCTGGCCGTTGCCCGCAGTGTCGGCCCGATTGGTGTGGACCACGGCCGCATCGAGGTGCAGCGCGGGCATGGCCACCAGCTCGACATCCGCGTCGGCGGGGTCGTGCAGGTAGGGGCTGCCGGCACCGTAGGGAGAGCGCACGAGCCGGAGCTCCGGATTGATGGTGAGGACATCGGAGCCGAGCCCGGCGCGCGTGGGGAGGAACGGCACGCGCCAGGCTGCGGCCTGGAGCCCCAGGAAGAACATGCCCTCGTCCACCTCCATCACCTCGACCCGACCCTGCTGGCGCGCGGCGCGCCAGTGCGGGTCCAAGGCGATGGAATCGAGCGTGACGAAGGGGCACACCACCTTCTTGACCTTGCCGGTGGCGCACAGCAATCCCACATCGGGCCCGCCGTAGGCCACCACCGTGAGGTCGCGCAGGTCCGACCGGCACAGGGCGCGCACCACCGCCATCGGCTTGCGCCGCGCTCCCCATCCGCCGATGCCGATCGTCATGCCCGAGCGGAGCTCGCCCACGATGTCGTCGACGGTCGTGCGCTTGTCGCTCACCGTGTCGTGTCCGCGTCGCGCTTCTCGACGAAGGCGGCGCGCTGCTCGTCGGCCACCCCGCGCACGTGCAGCTCGTAAGTGAAACCTTGCTCGAAGCGGTAGCTGCGCTTGACGTCGACCGGGTCGATGCCGTTCAGCGACTCCTTCGCCCGCCGGATGATGGTGGGGCTCTTCGTGGCGATCTCGCCGGCCAACGCGAGCGCGGCGCCATGCAGCTCGCCGAGGGGGACCACCGCCGCCACCGAGCCGTAGGAGGCGAGCTCGGCGGCCGAAATGGCGCGGGCCGTGTAGACCATCTTGCGCATGGCATGTTGGGGGACAAGGCGGGCCAGGTGGGTGGCGGCGCCGAGCGCGCCACGGTCGACCTCGGGCAGGCCGAACGTGGCGTCCTCCGAGGCCACCACCATGTCGGCGTTGCCGACCAGCCCGATGCCGCCGCCCAGGCAGAATCCCTGCACGGCGGCGATCACCGGGACCTCGCAGTCGTAGACGGCGGCGAAGGCCGCGGCGCAGCCGCGGTTGACCCCGACCAGCGCCTCGTCACCCTTGGCGTTGATCTCCTTGATGTCGACCCCGGCGCAGAAACCGCGTCCCTCGGCGCGCAGGATGACGACCCGGTTGTCGGGGACGCGGCCGGCGGCGACCAGGGCGTCGGCGAGGGCGAACCAACCCTCCACATCGAGCGCGTTCACCGGGGGGTGGTCGATGACCACCTCGGCGATCCCGCTGTGCTCTTGGACCACGTGTACGGGCATGGTGCGCCGCTCTCTCCCTTGGCGCCGGCGTCATGGGCGCTCCTCCCGGAAACCTACTGGCAGTGCATCGGGCCGTGCGAAAGGTCGGAGCGGCCCACCCCGGCTCCGGACGCCGGACGCGACCGGTGCCGTAGGGTGGCGCCCGTGGCGCAGCCGACGTACGACTTCACCGGCCGGGTGGTGGTGGTGACCGGCGGGTCACGCGGTGTCGGCGCCGGGATCGTGGCGGCCTTCAGCGGCGCCGGGGCCCACGTCGTGACGTGCGGGCGCACCGAGGCGGTCGTGCCCGGGGCGACGTTCGTCGTCGCCGACGTACGCCAGCCCGAGCAGGCGCAGCGGGTGGTCGACGCCGCGGTCGAGCAATTCGGCCGCCTCGACGTGCTGGTCAACAACGCGGGGGGCTCGCCGGCGCGGCCGGCCGCAGCCTCGTCTCCCCGGTTCTTCGAGGCGATCGTCACCCTCAACCTGTTCGCTCCCTTCTACTGCGCGCAGGCGGCCCACCGCGTGATGTCGGGGCAGGAGGGCGGCGGCTCCATCGTCAACGTGGCCAGCGTCGCCGCGCTGCGCGCGGCGCCGGGCGCGTCCGCCTACGGGGCGGCCAAAGCGGGCCTGGTCAACCTGACGGCGACGCTGGCCGTCGAATGGGCGCCGGCGGTCCGGGTCAATTGCATCAGTGCCGGCCTGTTGCAGACCGACGCCGGTGACGAGCACTACGGCGGTCCGGAGGGACTGGCCCGGGTGGCCGCCACGGTGCCCATGGGGCGCATGGGGGGTCCCGGCGACGTGGCGCGGGCCTGCCTCTTCCTGGCCAGCGAAGGGGCGGACTACATCTCGGGGGCCAACCTGGTGGTCCACGGCGGGGGCGAGTGGCCGGCCTACCAGGCGGCGCTGGAAGGGCCACCGCCCGCGTGAGCCCACCACCCGTGACGCACGCGGATGCGGGAGGCGCAGCCCCCAGCTGCTAGACACAACCACCGTGAAATTGGCCGTCCCCACCGAGACACGACCGGGCGAGCGCCGGGTCGCGCTCGTCCCCGACGTCGTAAAGAAGCTGGTGGCCGCCGGTTGGGACGTGGCCGTGCAGTCCGGCGCCGGGGTGGCCTCCTTCTTCGACGACCCGGCGTACGCAGCCGCCGGGGCCAGCGTCACCCCCGATGCCGCCGCCACCTACCGCGATGCCTCCCTCATCGTCACCGTGAACGCGCCCGACGCCGGCGCGGCCCCGCTGGTGCCCGAGGGCGCGGTGCTGCTCAGCTTCTTCCAGGCGGCGCAGTCCGCCGACACGCTGCGGGCGTTGGCAGCCCGCCGGGCCACGGTGTTCAGCTTCGACCTGCTGCCCCGCATCAGCCGGGCCCAGGGAATGGACGCCCTGAGCTCGCAGTCGACGGTGTCGGGCTACCGGGCCGGGCTGAGTGCGGCCGAGCATCTGGCCAAGTTCTTCCCCATGTTCATGACGGCGGCGGGCACGGTCCCCCCCGCCAAGGTCCTGGTCATGGGCGTCGGGGTGGCCGGCCTGCAGGCCATCGCCACGGCGCGCCGGCTGGGTGGGGTGGTGAAGGCCTACGACGTGCGCGCGGCCGCCAAGGAGGAGGCCGAGAGCCTCGGCGCCACGTTCTTGGACCTCGGCGTCTCGGCTGAAGGCGCCGGGGGCTACGCCCGCGAACTGAGCGACGAGGAGCTGGCCCGCCAGCGTGACGCCCTGGCGGCCGAGGTGGCGGCCTCCGATGTGATCATCACCACGGCCGCCGTGCCGGGCCGCGCCGCGCCCGTACTGGTGACGACCGCGATGGTCGAGGGCATGGCGGCGGGCGCAGTGGTGGTGGACATGGCGGCTGACTCGGGCGGCAACTGCGAGCTCACCGTGGCCGGTGAGGTCATCGACCATGGCGGGGTCCACATCGTGGGCCTGGCCAACCCGCCGTCGTCCATGCCCACCCATGCCAGCTTTCTGTACTCGCGCAACGTGGCCAACGTGCTCGCCCTCATGACCACCGACGGCACGCTGGCACCGGACTTCGACGATGAGATCGTGGCCGGCATGTGTGTCGTGCGCGAAGGCGTGGCGGTCTCCCCGGGCGCGGTCGAGGTGCTCGGCGGCACCACGGAAGGGAGCGGCGCGTGATCGCCCAGGTGAGCGGGACCGGGATCGTCGAGTACCTGACTGTCTTCGTGCTGGCGGCCTTCGTCGGTATTGAGGTCGTCTCCAAGGTGCCCAGCATTCTGCACACGCCGTTGATGTCGGGCTCCAACGCCATCCACGGCATCGTCCTCGTCGGTGCGCTCACCATCATGGGAGAGGCCCACGGCACCGCGCAGCTTGTCCTCGGCTTCCTGGCGGTCTTCCTGGCCACCCTCAACGTGGTCGGCGGGTTCGTGGTCACCGATCGCATGCTCGAGATGTTCAAGGGCAAGCCCAACGAGCGACCGCCGCGCAAGAGCGAGACCACCGACAGTGGGGATCCCGCCCCATGATGGCTGCCTCGTTGCCGCTGTCCACCGTCCGCGACCTCTTCTACCTCGTGGCGGTGGCCGGGTTCATCCTGGCGCTCAAAGGCCTGGGGTCGCCGAAGTTCGCCCGCCGGGGCAACCAGTTGGGCGCCGCGGCGGCCGTCCTGGCCATCGCCTTCACCTTCACGCTGCCGACGCTGCGGCACTCGGGCAAGAATCTCGTCCTCGCCCTCGTCGCCATGGTGCTCGGTGCCCTCGTCGCCGTGCCGGTGGCCCGCCTGGTGAAGATGACGGCCATGCCGCAGCTGGTGGCCTTCTTCAACGGCGTCGGCGGCGGTGCGGCATCGCTCGTCTCCATCATCGAGCTGCTGCACCTGCACTCGCTCGGGCTCAAGCCCGCGGTCTACGTGACGGCCGAAGTGCTCCTCGGGGTGCTGATCGGCTCGGTCTCGTTCTCGGGGAGCGCCATCGCATTCATCAAGCTGCAGGAGCTCATCACCGGGCGCCCGATCACCTACCCGGGCCAGCAGGCCATCAACGCGGTGGTCGGGCTGGCCATCGGCGTGCTCGTCGTGCTGGCCCTGGTGACCGGCAACATCGCCTTCGTCTTCGTGCTCCTCGCCCTCGCGCTCGTTCTGGGCGTGATCTTCGTGCTGCCCATCGGCGGCGCGGACGTGCCCGTCCTGATTTCGCTGTTGAATAGCTTCACCGGCCTGGCCGTCGCCGCGTCGGGCTTCGTGCTCGACAACAACCTGCTCATCGTGGCCGGCACACTGGTCGGCGCGTCGGGCATCATCTTGACCCGGCTCATGAGCGGGGCCATGGGCCGCTCGCTGCCCAACATCCTCTTCAGCGCCTTCGGCGCGGTGATCACCGCCACCGGGGGCGAGGCCGGCGACGCGTCGCGCTCGGTGCGCACGGGGACGCCCGAAGACGTCGGCGTCCTGCTGGCCTACGCCCGCAAGGTGGTGATCATCCCGGGGTACGGCCTGGCCGTCGCCCAGGCCCAGCACACCGTGCGCGAGCTGGCCGACGCGCTCACGGCCAGGGGCGTCGAGGTCTTCTACGCCATCCACCCCGTGGCCGGCCGGATGCCCGGCCACATGAACGTCCTCTTGGCCGAGGCCAACGTTCCCTACGAGGAGCTCAAGGAGATGGACGAGGCCAACCCCGAGATGTCCACCGCCGATGTGGCGCTCGTGGTTGGGGCCAACGACACCGTGAACCCGGCCGCCATCACGACGCCGGGCAGCCCGATCTACGGCATGCCCATCGTCCACGCCGACGAGGCCGAGAACGTCATCTTCCTCAAGCGCTCGATGCGCCCGGGCTTCGCCGGCATCGACAACGAGCTGCTCTACGACCCCAAGACCACCCTGTTGTTCGGGGATGCCAAGGACACCTTGGCCAAGCTGGTGGCGGCCGTGAAGGACGCCTGAGGGGCGCCCGGAGGTCCCGAGCCTGCTCGGGGAGGATTTTGCCCATGACGGTGCGGATCGGTGCATCTGGGTAATAATTGGGGTGCCCATGGCGCGAATGCTCAGGTTGGCACGCCGGGTCGGGGGGGAGATCACTGCGAGAGCGGGACGCATGCTGCCCGGGTTGCGGCGACCGATCGATGCGCACCTGGGTTGGGGGCTCCTCGGGTTGTGCTGCGCGCTGGTCGCCTTCCTTGGCGCTGGCGTCTGGAGTCCGGCCCCGGCCGCACCCCGGCTGGGCCCTCCCGCCGTCGCGGGGGGATCTGTCTCCAATATGCGGGTGGCCGCGGTCGGGAATCGCTCGGGCGCGCCAGTCGTCGGGACGCCGGCCCTCCAACCCGCGACCACACCGCCGGTGGCTGCTCCTGCCACCGTCGCCGCCGGGCCCCCACTGGCGCCGCGGGAGAATTTCGCGTTCGCCCCCTACTGGACCCTGCCCGAGTCGGCGGGATTCACCTTGACCGGTCTCTCGACCCTTGCCTACTTCGCGGTCGGCGTGGAGCCTAATGGGACCCTCGACGAGAGTGGCCCGGGGTGGAACGGCTACGAGAGCCAGGCCCTTTCCACCCTCATCACAAGGGCGCACGCCGCCGGAGCGCGCGTCGTGCTGACGGTCAATGACTTCAGCCAGGACTCCTTGAACGCCCTGACCTCGTCACCCAGCGCACCGGCAACGCTGGCAGCGGCGCTCATCCCGGCGCTGCAGGCAAAGAATTTCGACGGAGTGAACTTCGACTTCGAAGGTGCGGGCAGCACGGACCAGGCCGGCCTCACCCACCTCATCTCCGCGGTGTCGGGAGCCCTCAAAGCGGCCGACCCCCACTGGCAGGTCACCATGGACACCTACGCGTCCTCGGCCGGCGATCCGGGCGGTTTCTTCAACATCGCGGCCCTGGCGCCCTCGGTCGACGCCTTCTTCGTCATGGCCTACGAGATGAACCTGGGCGCCACTGCGTCCCCGGCCTCGCCGCTGACCAGCGGGATGTTCAGCGACCTCACCACCTTGGCGCAATACACCGCCGCGGTCCCGGCCGACAAGGTGATTCTGGGCGCCCCGTTCTTCGGGATCGACTGGCCGACCGACAACGGGACGATGCCTGCCGACGCCACCGGCCAGGCGACCGACATCGCCGAGGCGCAGACCCAGGACAGTGGCCGCCCGGTGTACTGGGATCCGGTCACCGGCACCGAGTGGACGAGCTATCTGGTCGGCACCCAGTGGCACGAGTCGTACTACGAAGGCGCCTACGGGCTCTACGAGGTGGCCCAGCTGGCCGCCCGCTACGGCGTGCGTGGCGTGGGGATCTGGGCCCTCGGCATGGAGGCGAACCAGGACCTGATGATCGCGGCCCTCGATGGCGCCATGCCCCCGGGCGGGCCCGGCGGAGCCGGGCCCGCATCGACGTCGTCGAGCCCTACGTCCACCTCCACCACGACCTCGACGTCCACCACAACGACCACGACCTCGACGCCAACTTCGACCTCGACGTCCACCACCACCTCGACGTCCACCACTACCTCGACGACGGTTGCATCCGACATCACGGGGACCTTCGACGGCACGACGCGCCAACTCAGCGCGCTGGGCCCGGGGTCGGTCGACGGCCCTGTCTCCCTCGGTACGCTCACCAACTTCTCCACCAGCGACCAGGCCTTCTCCTGTCTGGCCCACGGTCCACCGCTGCCCGTCTACCCCTCCGGCACGCTGAACGGGTACGACGTCGTCGTGGCCACCGCTCCGGCCGACTGCATCACCGAGGAGTTCATCTTTCCGAGCTGAGCCGGCGCCCGCGGGAGCGGGTGCGCAAGACCGGTTCCGTCAGGAGAGCAGGCCGGCGTCCGGCCGGCTGACGCTCCCGGGCCAGGGCCGGCCGCTACGTTGGACACACCATGGGAGTGGGCGTAGCGGTAAACGTCGACGAGGAGGCCGCGCCCGTGGCGCCACGGGCGCCGGCGGACTTTCGCCTGGTGCGGACCCAGCGCACCCTGCAGATCGTCCTCGGCCTCTTCTGGATCCTCGATGCCGCCCTGCAGTTCCAGCCCTACATGTTCTCTCAGTCTTTCGTCACCACGTACCTGTTGGGCGGTGCCGCGGGGCAACCGGCGGTCATCCACTGGGCCCTGACCAACGTCGCCCATTTCCTCGCCCCCCACATCGCCGTGTGGAACACGCTCTTCGCGCTGATCCAGCTGGCCATCGGGGTGGGGCTCCTCTTCCCGCGCACGGTGCGCCCGGCCCTGGCCCTCTCCTTCCCCTACGTCCTGGGGGTCTGGGTGTTCGGCGAGGGGCTGGGCTTCGTCTTCACCGGTTCGGCCACCGCGCTGACCGGCGCGCCGGGGTCGGTGCTCCTGTACGCCTGCATCGGTCTGATGGCCTGGCCCCGCGTCGCGGGACGCCGCGCCGCCAGCCCGGACCCCGACGGGGGCGGCGGGCAGGCGGCGGGCATCGCGTCCTCCGCCGCGGCGCGGGGCATCGGCGGGATGATCACGCCTCTGGTGGTGTGGAGCGGGTTCTGGTCGCTTGCCGCCGTCCTCTTCCTGCTCCCGAACAACCGGACGCCGACCTCCGTCTCGAGCGCAGTCAGCGGGATGGCACCGGGCAACCCGCGCTGGTACGCCGACTTCCTCACCGGCGTCGCCCACCACCTGGGCTCGAACGGGACCGAGACGGCCTGGGTGCTCGCCATCGCCTCGCTCGTGATCGGGCTCGGACCGTTGGTGGCGCGACGTCCGGGGATCTTCCTCGCCGCCGGGGGCCTCCTGGCCGCGCTGTTCTGGATCACCGGCCAGGGCTTGCTTGGCGGCATCTTGACGGGGAACGGTACCGACCCCAATACCGGGCCCCTGATCGTGCTCCTGGCCCTCTCCATGGCGCCGCCGCTCGAGACGGAGCCGTCGCGGGCGCGTACCCCCTTCTCGACCCTGGTGCGCCTCCGACCGGTCCTGGCCCTGGGCGGCGGTGCCGCTTTGGCCCTGGGGCTCCTACTCAGCGCCGCCTACCCGGCGCCGGCCCAGGAGACCTCGGGCATGGCCATGTCCGGCATGGCCGGGATGACGTCCGGCGCCTCCACGGCCACCACCGCCTCGTGCACGGCCGGCAATGCGGGGACCGCGCGCGCGGGGCTGGACCTCACGAACACCCCCTACATGATCATGGGGGGTACGGCCGGCATGAACATGAACGGCGCCGACGCCTCAGCGGCGGCCGGGCTGAACACCACCAAGGCCAACTGGGCCTACACGGGACCGGCGTTCCCCCGCGCGCTGGCTGAGGAATTGTTGACCGACGGGGAGAACGGGCCGGACCAGATCCACATGGCCGCCACGGGTTGCGCCAAAGAGCCCACCTTCTCCGAGGAGATCAACGAGAGCCAGTACCTCGCGTCCACCAGCGAGGCGGTGGCCCGCTACGCCAGCCTGCCGGCTGCCCTGGCTGCCGGCTACGTCGCCGTCTCACCGGTCAACTACCCGGTCGTGTACTACGTGAACCCCGGCATTGAGGCGGCCAATGCGGCCGCCCACCGCACGCTCGACCCGGCGCACATCGACGGCCTCGTCTACGCCACCACCCCATCGGGGAAGCCGGTGCTGGCGGCGGCCATGTACGTGCTGCCCGTCACGGTGAGCAAACCCCCGATGCCTTACGGTGCGCTGGTGCAGTGGCACGAGCGCACCGCCGTGTGCGGGGCGCTTACGGGCTCGGCCACCACCTTGGACATCACGGGAACGACCCCCTGTGCCGCGGGCACCATCCAGCGGCCCACGCCGTATGTGACCATGGTCTGGCAGGTGCCCGTGGCCGGCGGGCCCACCGCCATCCAACCTCCCGACATCCAGATCGTCGAAGCGGCGGTGATGGCGCCGGCGACCTGAGGAGCTGCGCCCTTACTGGTCCCTCAGCGGGGCGCGATGGCGTCCGCCTGCGCCAGCAGCTCGGCGCTGGGGTTCCACTGCCCGGCCGCAGTGTTGGCGGCGATCTGCTCCGGCTTGGTCGCGCCGGCGATCACCGAGGCCACCGAGGGGTGCGAGAGGAGCCAGGCGAAGGCGAGGTCCAAGACCGTGTGCCCCTCGGCGCGGGCCAGCGCGTCGAGTGCTGCCACCTTGGCCAGTCGCTCGTCGCTGAGCTCTTTCTTGCCCCGCTCGCCCCACGCCGCCAGGCGGGTCCCTTCGGGGGCCTCCTCACCGGCGCGGTACTTCCCGCTCAACAGGCCGCTGGCAAGCGGGAAGTAGGGCAAGAACGCGGTCCCCGTCCGGTCGCAGAACGGCAAGACTTCGTCCTCGGGCTCGCGGTACAGCACGTTGTACTGGTTCTGCACGCTGACATAGCCGGGCGCAGCGTTGACCACGGCCGCCGCCGCCTCCGTGAGCATGGTGCCGTTGAAGTTGGAGCACCCGAACTCGCGCACCTTGCCCTCGGCTACGAGCTCGGCCAGCGTGCCCAGCGTGTCGGCCACGGGCGTCTTGTCGTCGGGCAGGTGCTGTTGGAGGAGGTCCACATGATCGGTGCCCAGCCGGCGCAGGCTGTCCTCGAGGGCGGTGCGTATGTAGGCCGGCGAGGCCCCGCCCGCATGATCCTCGTAGGGCACGGCGAATTTGGTGGCCAGGACGATCTCGTCCCGTCTGGCCCCCAGGGCGGCACCGAGGTACTCCTCGCTCTTGGTCCCGCCGTAGACGTCGGCGGTGTCGAAGAGGGTGATACCGGCATCGAGCGCGGCGCCGACCACGGTATCGGTCTCGCTGCGCCCGATGCGCATCCCGAAGTTGTTGCAACCCAGTCCCACCACGGAGACCGTCAATGAGCCAATTTTGCGCGTATCCATGGGCGAAACTCTCCTCGGTGGGTGGCGGGGCACGGGTGCCCGGGTCGGCAGTAGCGTACCGGCGGCCCGGGCCGCGCACGCCGCACGAGCGGGCACTTGACCAGAGGAGGCAGCAATGGCAGCAGGCGCTGTGGACGTGACGGTGGACGCCGCACCCGACGCGGTATGGGCCAAGGTGGGCGACTTCGCCGGCGTCGGCGAGTTCTTCCCCGGCATCGAGTCATTCCGCCTCGAAGGCGACGACCGGATCATCGGCATGTTCGGCATGGAGATCCGCGAGCGGCTGGTCGCACGGGACGAGGCCACCCGCACCCTCGTCTACTCGGTGGTCGCCGGGGTGCCCCTCGAGAGCCACACCGCCACCATCACCGTCGAGGCCGAGGGTGATGGGTCGAAGGTGACCTGGGCCTATGACGTGGAACCGGCCGAGATGGCCCCGATCTTCGGCGACACGTACAAGGGCGCGCTGGCCGCCGTCCAGGCGGCGTTCTCCTAGTTCTCCGACCCCGGGCGGGCCGGGCGGCCGGGCGGTCGTGGTCCGTGCCCTACCCTGACGGGGCGTGACAAAAGCCGCCAGCGGACGAGCAGGCGCGCCGCGGGCGGTGCCGCCCGTGGCCCGGCCCCTGACCCGGGACGTGCCGCGGGTCTACCCGAGGCGGTTGCCCGAACCGAGCACCGTCGCCCTGATCCGCCGCGGCGCCACCATCACCAAGGTGGTCGGCACCCGTTTCGCCCCCACCGCGCTGCGCCAGCTCCGGACGATCCGCCAGGGTGCCCTTCCCGGCGCACAACTGGCGCGGCCCCTGCGCAAGAGCTTCGAGGACCTGGGTGGGACGTTCATGAAGTTCGGGCAGATCATCGCCTCGTCGCCGGGCATGTTCGGCGACGACGTGGCCGACGAGTTCCGCGCCTGTCTGGACACCGGCCCGGCC
>Ga0182018_10001170_pt1 | contig 30777 bp, 23 predicted proteins | sample 812P2MmetaG_FD_120490 | JGI IMG/M metagenome (GOLD analysis project Ga0182018, IMG submission 120490) | Permafrost microbial communities from Stordalen Mire, Sweden - 812P2M metaG | ecosystem: Environmental > Terrestrial > Soil > Wetlands > Permafrost | place: Sweden: Stordalen | collected...
CCGCAGGAAGCGGGGGTTCGCCATGGCGAGCTTCGCGGGAAGGATCCGGCTCTTCAGGAATTTCTGGGTGCCGTAGAGGTCGCTGAGGAGCGTGTTGAACAGGCGGGCGCGCTGGAGGAGCCCGTCGCTGAGGACCGCCCAGTCCCGCGCGCCCACAATCTGGGGCACGACGTCGAGAGGCCAGGGCTTGGGCTCCGAGCGGGCCCCTGCGTAGACGTTCATGCTCACGTCCTGCTCCAGGACGGCCCGGATGCAGGCCTCGTTCGCGTCCTTCAGGGTCGCGGAGGGGTCGGGTCCCAGGCGGCGGAGGAACTCCGCCCACGGCGGCCTCAAGCTGCCGTCGGGTGCGCGGCATTCATCGTATCGGCCGGGAAGCCCGGCATATCCCGGAAGGGGGTCGTCGGTGGCGAGAAAGGGGGTGGGCGCGGCCATCGGGTCGGGGGCGGACGACCTTATCGCTGCCCGCCCTTGGCCTTGTCGGCAAGCCGGAGGTCGACCGTGTAGCGAAATTCCGGGAAAGCGACCCGCTCCACCACCGGCTTGATCTCGCCGGGCGTGTAGCTCTGGGGGAAAAATCGGGAGAGCCGGCGGCTCTCCGCCTCGTAGGAATTGACCGGCATCTTCGCGTAATTGCGGCCGCCCGGATGGGCGACATGGTAGGAGCAGCCGCCGATCGACCGGCCGTTCCACGTGTCGACCAGATCGAAGACAAGGGGGCTGTCGACCCCGATCGTGGGGTGAAGCGCCGAGGGGGGCTGCCAGGCCCGGTACCGGACGCCGGCGACGTGGTCGCCGCCCGAGGTGCCGATGGAATGGAGCGGGATCAGGACGCCGTTGCACGCGACGACGTAGCGCTCAGGCGAGAGCCCCGACAGCTTCACCTGGAGGCGTTCGACCGAGGAGTCGACGAACCGGACCACGCCGCTGACATTCTCCTCGCCCATCACGTGCCAGGGCTCGAGGGCGTAGCGGAGCTCAATCTCCATCTCGTTGCATCGCACGCGGCCGAGCACGGGAAGCCGGAACTCGAGGTGCGGGGCAAACCAGCTCTCCTGGAACGGAAGGCCCCAGCCCTTCAGGTCGGCGACGACCTCGGCGATGTCGGCCTGGATGAAATGGTGCAGCATGAACCGGTCGTGCAGCTCCGTACCCCAGCGGGCGAGCCGGCGCGGCGAGAACGGGTGCTCCCAGAAGTGGGCGACCAGGGCGCGCAGGAGCAGCTGCTGCACGAGGCTCATGCGCGGGTGCGGCGGCATCTCGAAGCCACGGAACTCGAGGAGGCCGAGGCGCCCGGTGGCGCTGTCGGGGGAATACAGCTTGTCGATGCAGAATTCGGCGCGGTGCGTGTTCCCGGTGACGTCGACCAAGAGGTTCCGGAAGATGCGGTCGACGAGCCAGGGCGGGCAGCTGCCCGGGGCGTCGCCCACCTTCGCGAGCTTGCGATCGAGTTCCAGGAACGCGACCTCGAGCTCGTAGAGGCTGTCGTTGCGCGCCTCGTCGATCCGGGGGCTCTGGCTCGTCGGGCCGATGAAGAGCCCGCTGAAAAGATAGCTGAGCGCGGGATGCTGGTGCCAGTAGGCGAGCAGGCTTTTCAGAAGATGGGGCCTCCGCAGGATCGGGCTGTCCTCGGGCGTCGGGCCCCCGAGGACCACATGGTTGCCGCCTCCGGTGCCGACATGCCTCCCGTCGACCATGAACTTCTCGGCGCAGAGCCCGCACTCGCGGGCCGTGTCATAGAGCCACTGGGTCTTCCGGGAGAGCTCCGGCCAGCTGGACGAGGGGTTGATGTTCACCTCGATGACGCCCGGGTCGGGCGTGATCTTGATGTTGTCGAGGACCGGGTCGAAAGGGGGCAGGTAGCCCTCGAGCACCACCGACGTCCCGAGGGTCGTGGCGGTCGCCTCGACGGCATCGAGGAGCGCGAGGTAGTCCTCCACGCGGTCGACCGGCGGCAGGAAGACGTGGAGGTTGCCGCCCCGCGCCTCGACGCAGAAGGCAATCCGCACCTCCGTGTCCGGGTTCGGCCCGATGGAGCCGGGGATCCTCCACGGCTGCAGCGAAAGCGGCAGGCGCAGCCCCATCGGAGAATCCCCCGGGATCAGGAACATCCGGCCGGCGACAAAATACCAGGGCGATGACTTCCATACTCCGGCCAGGTCGCGGATGGCCGGCAGGGCGTAGCCGACCACGGTGTCGACGCCGGCCTCGATCATCGAGCCCAGCCGGTCGCGCTCCATCTTGTCGTTCGCGCTCACCTCGCCGGGATTGTACCCGGCGGGCAGCCTCCGCTCCTTCCAAACCGTGTAAAGGGTGTCCTCGTAGCCCGGGACGAGCCGCTCCTCGCCGAGGCCGAGGCGTGTGGCGAGGGCGACCGAGAAGGCTTGGGCGTCCAAGACGCCGTAGGTCCCGGGCGCCAACGGATCGGCGAGCAGGACGGGGATGTTCCAGATCGGTTTCCCGTCCTTCCTCCAGAAGCAGGAGAGCACCCAGCGGGGCAGCGGCTCGCCGGGATACCATTTTCCCTGGCCATAGTGGACGAATCCGCCCTTCCCGAACTCCTCGAACACCCGGGCGAAGAGCTTTCCGGCGAGCTCCCGCTTGCGTGATCCGAGTGCCAGGATGTTCCATTCCGCGCCGTCCATGTCGTCTGCGGCGATGAAGGTGGGTTCGCCCCCGACCGTGAGCTTCACGTCCGCGTCCTCAAGGAGCGTGTCGACCTGCGCCCCCAGGGCGTCGATCGCGGCCCAGCTCTCCACGGAGTAGGGAAGCGTGACCCTCGGTGTCTCGAGGATCCGCCGGACACTCATCTCGAACCCGAAGGTGGTCTCGCATTTCTCGACGGCGCCGCTGATCGGGGCGGCGCTCGAGGGTTCCGGGGTGCACGCGAGCGGGATGTGACCCTCGCCGGCAAAGAGGCCGGAGGTCGGGTCGAGCCCGATCCACCCTGCGCCCGGGAGGTACACCTCGCACCAGGCATGCAGGTCCGTGAAATCCTGGGAGGCACCCGACGGGCCGTTGATCGGCTTCACGTCCGGCCGCAGCTGGATCAGGTAGCCGGAGACAAACCGGGCCGCGAGGCCGAGGTGCCGGAGCACCTGCACGAGAAGCCACGCGGAATCGCGGCACGAGCCGTTGCCGAGCGTCAGCGTCTCCTCGGGCGACTGCACGCCGTGCTCAAGGCGGATGACATAGTGCACCGCGCGGCTCACGCGCAGGTTGAGGGCGACCAGGAAATCGAGGGCCGGACGGGGCGTGAGCTCGATGTCCTTCAGGAACGCCTCGAAGGCGGGCGTGACGGCGTCCTTCCGGAGAAAGGGCGAGAGCTCGGTTGCAAGCTTGGCCTCGTAGAGAAAGGGGATGTTCTCGGCCATCGGATCGAGGAAGAAGTCGAAGGGATTGAGAACGGTCATCTCCGCGACCAGGTCCACCTCGACCGAGAAGAGCCGGGTGGGCTTCGGGAAGACGAGCCGAGCGCTGAAGTTGCCCTGCGGATCCTGCTGCCAGTTGATGAAATGCTCCGCGGGCTCCACCTTGAGGGAGTACTGCAGGATGCGCGTCCTGCAATGGGGCGCCGGCCTCAGCCGGACGGTCTGGGGCCCGAGCGTGATGGCCCGATCATAACGGTAGGAGGTTCGGTGGTGAAGTGCGACGTGCAGGGCCATGCGGAGCGATTCAGCCAAGAAAGGGGCTGAAGGGCATTCACGCAAGTTTTGCGCCATTCAGCGAGGCCCCCGACGAGGGGGTACCCGCGCTATCCCGTTCACCTTAGCGCGGTCCCGCTCAATTTCAGGCGTCGCGATTTAAGCAGGATATCGGCGATCTTCCGCGCCGCAGCGAGGGGCGGCAGGCCGTTCGTGCGGATGTTGGAGACGCAGTTCCGGTCGGCGTCGGTTCGCTCCATGCGCGGCTCATACGTCAGGTAGGCTCCGAGGCTGTCGTGGGCGCTCAGTCCCGGGCGCTCGCCGAGCAGGATGATGCTGTGCCTCGCACCCAATGTGCCGCCAATCTCGTCCTGAAGCTTCACGCGTGCGAACGGCACGAGGACGATGGGATAGAGCGCCCATCCCGATTCACCGAGAATCCTCGCGAGCTCCGTGACGGTCCCGGCGGCGTTCGCTTGAGCCGCCGCGGCGGAAAGCCCGTCGGATACGATGATGACGAGATCCCGGCGGCCCATGGATTCGGCCGATGCGTGAAGGCGCCCGGCCGACTCGGGCGCAAGCCTGCGTCCGAGATCAGGCCTTGCGAGGTAGGTGTCTCGATCCGATGCGGCCGTCTCGAGCCGGATCGCATCAAATCCGCGGCTGCGAAATTCCCTCTCCAATCCGGGCAAGTCAAAGGACGCATGGACGGCGTCGCGGGCGCCGGCGTGGGCCAGTTTCAATTGGAGGAGGGATTCCGTCCTCAAGCTCCCGCCCGCCCTTCCGAGGGCGATCCGGGCGGCCGTATGCGCGGAAAGCGCCTGCCACGGGTCGCGACCCTCGGCATGGAGGCCGTCCGAAGAACGGCCCGCCTCCGGAATCTCAGGCTCCGCCATCGGCGAGGAGGGCATGCGTGGGTCCGATCGGGAGGATGCGCCGGCCGCCCGACACCACGCGCATCCCCTCCAGCCATTTCTCGAACTCGGGCGCGGGCCTGAGCCCCAGCACCTGGCGGAGGTAGTGGCTGTCGTGGAACGACGTCGATTGGTAGCCGAGCATGATGTCGTCGGAGCCCGGCACCCCCATGATGTAGTTGCAGCCGGCCACCCCGAGCAGCGTCAGGAGCGCGTCCATGTCGTCCTGGTCCGCGTCGGCATGATTGGTGTAGCAGACATCGATGCCCATCGGCAGCCCCATCAGCTTCCCGCAGAAATGATCCTCCAGTCCCGCGCGAAGGATCTGCTTCCCATTGAAAAGATATTCGGGGCCGATGAATCCGACGACCGAATTGACGAGGAGGGGCGAGTACGTGCGCGCCACGGCGTAGGCGCGCACCTCGAGCGTCTGCTGGTCGACCCCGTGATGGGCTCCGGCCGAGAGGGCCGAGCCCTGGCCGGTCTCAAAATACATGACGTTGCTCCCGACGGTTCCGCGTTTGAGCGCGAGCGCGGCCGCGCGGCCCTCGGCGAGGAGGTCGAGCGTGATTCCGAAGCTGGCGTTTGCGGCCTCGGTTCCCGCGATCGACTGGAAAAGCAGGTCGACGGGGACTCCCCGGTTCAGCGCGTCCATCTGGGCCGTCAGGTGCGCCAGCACGCATCCCTGCGTCGGTATTTCGTAGCGCCGGATGATCTCGTCGACCATGCGCAGGAGCGACTCGAGGATGTCCGGGCGGTCGGTGGCCGGGTTGATCCCGATGACGGCGTCCCCGCACCCATAGAGGAGTCCGTCGACGATGGAGGCCGCGATCCCGCGCGGGTCGTCGGTCGGGTGATTGGGCTGCAGGCGCACGGAGAGCCGTCCCGGAAGCCCGAGCGTGTTTCGAAAGGCCGTCACCACCCGGCATTTCTTCGCGACCAGGATCAGGTCCTGGTTGCTCATGATCTTTGAGACCGCCGCGACCATCTCGGGCGTCAATCCTGGTGCCAGCGCCGAGAGGGTTTCCGAATCGGTCTCGTAGCGCAGGAGCCAGTCGCGGAAGCCTCCGACCGTCAGGCCCGCCACGGGTGCGAACGCTTCCTTGTCGTGGGAGTCGGCGATCAGCCGGGTCACGGAGTCCGACTCGTACGGGATCACGTGCTCCGCGAGGAAGTGACCCAGCGGGACGTCCGCCAGGCAAAGCTGCGCAGCGGCCCGCTGTTCGGCCGATTCGGCGGCAACCCCGGCCAGTTCATCGCCGGAGCGTCGCGGCGTCGCGCGTCCCATCAATTCGCGCAGCGTTTCGAATTGGTGCCTCCGGCTTCCCACCATGCAGGACCACCCCGTCATGAGCCGACTGGGCCGAAATTATGCGCCGCGGTCAATGGCGCCGTGCGCGGGATTAAAAGTCAGCTCACCCTGGCCAAGACAACAGGCACGCCCTTTTCAAGCCGGAGAACTCGGGCCCTTAGGCAGCCGTAAATATTTCGGCCTCAGGGAATTGAAGGTTGGTCAAGCGCCGGTAACGGCCCTTCTCCCTGGAAAAAAGCTCGTCGTGGGTCCCTCGTTCGACCACCCGTCCGGCGTCGATGACCGCGATCGAGCTGGCGTTTCGAACGGTGGCGAGCCTGTGCGCGATGATGAAGCTCGATTATTAACCAACGAAATAGGAGATAAATCGATTTTCATATTAAAAATCGATCCGGTCTCGACCGTACTTACGGCGTTAAAGCCTATCGCGCCTTTCCATCGTGTGGTAGATTCCGAAGCAGCATGGCATTTCAAATTGATCCGGAGGCACCGGTCGGAACGGGTCTTTTGAAGGTCATTCGCGGCGAGATCAGGACATTGATCAGGACCGTGGGCCGGGGGGCGCGCGGGTCGCAGCGCCAGCGGGTCCGCCGTGCAAGGACAGGATGCAAGAGAATCCGTGCGGCCCTGAAGCTGTTCCGCTGCTCCGCACGAGAGTTCTATGAGACGTACAACACGTATTTCCGCGACGCCGGTCGGCAGCTTTCGGAGATTCGCGACGCCGAGGTTCTCCTTCCCGCCTTCGATCAGCTCGTTGAACACCAATGCACTCCCGCCCAGCGCGACGGGTTTGCCCCTTTGCGCCTTTTCCTGGTGGCGCGCCGCCGCAGGATCGCCGGGAACCCGAAGGCCGTGGAGCGGGCCCTGTCCGATTTTATCCGCCATATGCGCGTCGCCCTCGTTCGGTTGTCCTCCTACAAGCCCGCTGGGGAGGATTTCGAGGTCATCTCCGGCGGACTCCGCCTGGCGTTTGCCCGGGGCCGCCGGGCCTATCGCGCGGCCTGCCGAAGCGACCGCGACCTGGACTTCCACCAATGGCGCAAGGCCTCGAAGGTGGTGCGGTATCACCACCGGCTTCTCCGCAGGATCTGGCCGCCGGACATGAAGGCCCTGAAGGGCAGCCTGGACGATCTTTCCGGGCTCCTCGGAGAGGACCAGGATCTTTCGATGGTGTCCGTTTGCCTGGCGGAAGGCCGCAAGGTGGGTCTCGATCCCGGGCGCGTGAAGGCCGCGATGCGGTTGATTGCCCAGGTGCACCGCGAATCGCGGGCGGCGGCGAAAATCAAGGGAGCGCTGCTTTTCGACCCGAAGCCCGGCACATGGCTGCGCCGCATCGAGCTGCAATGGAGGATCTCGTGCGACGGAAAGCCCAAGCGCGATCGAAGACGGCTGCGGCAAGCCGCTTTTTAGGGACGGGTCCGCGAATCGGAATTCGGGGCGCGTACCCTTTCGCAAATGGACTGCGCCCTTGCCGTCAGCGGGTCAAACCCCGAGCGAAGCGAGCGCTTCATCGAGGACCCTCGCAGGGGGAACTGCGGATCTCGGAGTGGGCTTTCAGACTTTCACGATTTTGCATGGTTCCCGCGAAATGGGATGATCTAGGCATTGCATTTTTCACGGCCCTGGCGAAATCGCACCCGGGGCCGCCCCTCTGATGCGGGGCGCCGCCCCATTCCTTTGAAACCAAGGTCCTTCAGAAACAGGCGGAGGGAAGGATGCGTCCTCGGATTGCCCCCGGTCGCAAAAATAGAGCGTCGCGAAAGTGAACCGAAACCTCGGCGCCTGCGTCTATCCGCGCGCACCGATCCCAACGACACCTTTGGAATGCTCCCCGTCACCTCACAGAAACTTTTTGGCGTTCAAGTTGGCGCGGGCGAAGCGGGGTGGCCTGCGCGCGATTCTGGATACGCCTCGAACCGCGGGCGAATCGGCAGGTCTAGGTTACTCACCCCATTTTAAAGCTTTGGCGCTTTCTCTAAACTACAAAAATCGACCGTTATCGCCATGAGATCCATCCAATCATCCCGATTCAATGGCAGACCCTGCGGCTGCGGGAAGCGATTGGGCGCACGGCTGCGCGGCCTTGGGAGAGCGGACGCATGGGTTCATGGAGCGAATTGAGGCTCAATGCCGCAATCCACCTTCCGCCGCTCCCATCGATCCCGCCTTGAGCCTGCCCATGAATCCGAACACCTATAGGATACTGCTGGGTAGGATCTTAACCAGACGTGCGCCCTTGGAAATTCCGGTTTGGAAGCGTACGATCGACCTCGTTTTCTGCGTGGTGGCCTTTCCCTTCCTATGCCTGATCGCCTTGCTGGTCTCCCTTATCCTGAGGTTCGCCTCGCCCGGGCCCGTATTCTTCAAGCAAGAGCGGGTTGGCTATCGGGGTTCGCGCTTCATGTGCTACAAGTTCCGCACCATGCACGCGGGCGCCGAGACCCGAAGCCACCAGGTTCACTTTGAAAACTTGCTCGGCTCAAGCGCACCCATGATGAAGCTGGACGCAAAGGGGGACGCTCGCCTTGTTCCAGGCGGCTGGCTCCTTCGGGCGACGGGTCTCGACGAATTGCCCCAGATCATCAATGTCTTCAAGGGGGAGATGTGCGTCGTGGGGCCCCGCCCGTGCCTGCCTTACGAATTCAGCAGGTACCAGCCGTGGCAGTGCGAGCGCTTCCATGCGATGCCGGGACTGACCGGCCTCTGGCAGGTTTCCGGGAAAAACCGGACTACCTTCGATGAAATGATGAGGCTCGATATACGGTATTCGAAGATCCGGACGCTGGGACTCGACCTAAAGATCGTCCTCATGACGCTACCGGCAATGCTGGTTCAGGTTTCCGACACGATCAATAGCCGGTGGGCAGGGCCGCTAACCGAAGGGACGAACGTCGGCGGCGGATTGGGCAAGCCGGCCGTTGACGGCAGCGTGCAAGGGGCTGTGCACCACGGCCGGAAAGGCGACGACGGCGCGCGGCCCGATGGAACTCCGGCCGCTAGGCGTTCGGCGGCTTCGGGCCGCTCGTTGGAAAAGGCGGCGTAGTGACGTCCGACCCGAGCGTCGCGGAGGGGCTCGGACCCTGAGGCGGCAACGGCTCGTTTAGGACGTGCAGCGTATTGAACGCGAGCTGGATGTGGCCATGGGTCTCAAGCTCCGCCACAAGACGCCGGTTGATCCGGTTGCGCGTCGCCGAGTCCTGGCGGTAGTGCGTCACGTAGAATAGGCTCAGCGTGACGCCGCTCGCGGCGATATGGGTGTAGATCCTGGGCTGGTAGGTCGCGTCCTCGCGGCCGTAGCGCTTGTGCATCAGAGCCCCGGCGCGCCGCGCTTCGGCAAACTCGTCCCGGGTTTCCTCTTCCAAGACGCGCTGGAAAAGGAGAAGCGCGCCGGCGATCGGCGTGGCGAAGGTGACAGTGACGTCGACCTTCCCCCAGATGAACGGATGGCCGTGCGTGTAATTGAAGACCTTGTATTTAAAGACGAAATTGTTCGGCAGAAGGATGACGCGCCCGGTCGGCTGGTCGAGGCCCAGCCAGCCGTTTACCTCGACAAGCGTCGTGCGCAATAGCTGGATGTCGATGACATCGCCGCGCACGCCATCGACCTCGAGGCGGTCTCCAATGTGGAGCTTGCCTCCCGCCATGATCACGAACCAGCCGAAGACGGAAGTGCACACGTCCTGCAGCGAGATGACCAGGGCCGCGCTCACAATGCCGAACATCGTCACGACCGCCGACAGGTCGTCGAAAAGAAATCCGATCATCACCCCCGCCGCGAGGGCCGTCACCAGGTAACGAACCAGGCGCCGGGCCAGGAAAAGCGACTCGTTCTTGTAGACCAGCGGCAGCAGCACGCGGCTCGTGAGGACCTGGAGGCCGATCAGGACCAGCAGCGCCAGCGCCGGCCAGCGAAGGCGGCGCAGCCACGCGTCCTCGATCTTCTGCACCTGCTCGTCCTGCACGGCCGCTTCCAGCGCAGTCAGCTCCTGCAGCGTTTGAAGGACCTGCTGCGAGCGCTTTATGGCATCAAGCTGGCGCACCATGAACGGCAGGCGTTCGCCAAGCGCGTTTTTTTCGCCTCGCTGCTCCGCGATCAGCTGCTCGACCTGCGGGTCCCGGTTCAGAAATCCGGTCTGCCGCCGGAGGAGCACCAGCTCCTCGTCGTCCTTCGCCAGTTTCAGCTTCGCGAGTCCAAGGGCGCTTTCGCTTACCTTGGCGTTCTGCTCAAGTTCCGAGGCCTCCGCGGCGAATTGGTCGGTCGTCTTGCGCTGCGAGCGCACCCGGGTGTACGCGTCGAAGAGCGCGCGAAGGCTCACCCGGACGCCATTGGCGTCGTCCGCCTTCAGCCATTCGCGCAGGGCGGCGGCGTCGCGGGCCAGTTCCTCCTCGTTCTCGGCCGCCTCGCGCTCCAGGGCGAGGGCCCTGAGTTCCTCTCCCTTGGTGAAAAGCTCTTCCTCGAGCTCCGCCTGCTGGTCGGCGCTTCCCTTCTGCTGGCGCACGGCCTCGACCTGCCCGGCGAGCGCATCGCGCTCCGTCGCCGCCTGCTGGTGTTGCGCCACGAGGAGGCCGGCGCGGGCGCTGGCACCGTCGACGGTGGCGTCGATGTCGCGCAACCTTGCGCGGAGCGTGGCGAGGGGGCTCTTCGGGAGGCTGTCCTGAAGCGCCCGTTCCTGCGCCTCAAGCGCGTCGCGCTCGGCGAGGACAGCCAGTTCCTGGCGCAGGCGCTGCAGTTTTTCGTCGAGGCGCGCCTTTTCGTCGGGGTCATTGGCCTGGGCCACCACCGTCTCCAGCGTGCGGATCTGCTCCCGAAGGTTGGCGGCCCGCGGGTCGTCGGCGGCCCATGACCCATGCGCCGCGAGGCCAAGGAACAATCCGAGGACCAGGAGCGGGCGGACGAAGGAGCAAAGTTGCCTGGGGGCGGGCGGCATCGAGGACTCCAAGCTGCGGCATGGGCATCGGGCGACAAGCCGAATTGCGGATCCCGGCCGGCCGCCCGTCGAGAAGTCGGTCCCGTTCTTGACCGGGCGCGAAACCCCGCTACGATAGGGTGTGCGCTCGACGTTGGCATGGGTGGCAATCCTGGTTCTCGCGGGGCTGGGCGTTTTTGGGTGGCAGCGATCGCAGATCGTCCGCCTCCGGGCGCAGGTCGCCCGGCAGGGCGATGCACTGGAGGATAACCAAAGACGCGTGGAGGACCTTTCGCAGCTCGTCGAGGCGGCGAGCGGGCGGGGGACCGACGCGCCGGCGTGGCCGGCTTCCCTCAGGGTCCGCAAGACCGACCGTTCCGACGAGAATAGCGCGGCTTTGCGCGCCGATGAACGGCGCGTCATCCTGGATCAATATCGGGACATCCTTTCCGAGATGAACCTTCCGCCGGAGACCGCCTCCCGCCTCCAGGATCTCCTGACGGAACGGATCGAGACGGTTCTCGATGCCGAAGACGCTGCCGTGCGGGTGGGCTTTGCCGAGGGCTCAGCGGAAACGGCGCGCGCGGTGACCCTGGCGGTGGCGGACGTGGACAGGGACATCGCAAACCTGGTCGGAGCGGACGGCATCCGCCGCATCGACGGACTTCCCGAGACGGCGCCGCCCGAGCCGAGTGTCGTGGTCGTTCAGCCGCCGGCCCCGGCTCCGACGGTGGTCACCGTGGTGGTTGAGTCGCCGGGCGCGCCCTCCTCCTATGCGGATGCGGACGCGGCCCCCGCGGTTTCAGAAGCGGCCGTGGCCTATGCACCCTATTTCTATTATCCGATCGCCGGTTTCATCAGCGCCCCACGGGCGCTGCGTTCGTTCGTCGGCGCGCGACGCGCGATCGGTCGAGACCATCGCGAGTTCACCCGCTTTTCGGTGCGGTAGATCCTCGCGTCGAGCCGCGGGCTAGGCCCGGGGCGGCGGGAGGTTCTCGGGCGACACGCCGGTGCGGACAGCGACCAGGGCGCACACCTTCGGTACGTACATGCGGGTCTGCGTCGGAAGGGCCGACGCCACGCCGGCAAAATCGCTCGCGCCGCGCGAGGCGAGGTCGCGGCTCACCCGGCCTTCGCCGGCGTTGTACGCCGCGAGCGCCAGCGGCCAGCTGCCGAACTTGGTGTAGAGGGCCTTGAGGTAGTGGGCGGCGGCCCGCGCGGATTTCTCGGGGTCGCTCCGCTCGTCGGGAAGAAACGTGTGGAGTCCCAGGGCGTGCGCCGTTTCCGGCATGAGCTGGAACAGCCCGCGGGCGCCGGCCGGGCTCCGCGCCTCGGGGTTGAGGGACGATTCGGCCTCGGCGAGCCACGCGAGCTCGGGCGGCAGCCCCTCGGCGGCGAAGGCCCCGCGCAGGCGGGGCATGAGGGCGTCCGCCCCCGCCGGCTCCGGCCGGACACGCTCGCGGCCGAGCCACAGGTCATAGTAGGGGATTCCCCGCCCGGCACCGCGCGGCGAAGCCGGTCCCGGAATGAAGGTTCTCGGCAGGGCCGCGGCCTGTTTCGCGGCCTCGATGTCGTCGATCCGCAGCTCGAGCCAGCGGGCGTCGTCGTCGGAATCCGGCAGCGCGCGAAGGGCGAGAAGGGCGGCGCGGGCCTGGGTCTCATAGGCCGCGAGGTCCTCCAGTGAATTATTGTCCAGAGCCTGCTGCAGCCGGCCGGCGAAAGCATCCCATTCCTCCTTGGACGGGAAGGAATACTGCTCTTTTATCTCCGGCGGCGCGTAATCGTCGAAGATCTGCTGACCCATTCGATAGAGGTCATCGGTGTTTGCGGGCGTCGGGGAGGGCGGGGGTTCAGCGGCCGCCGCCGTCAGTACTCCGCCCGCAAGCAAGGCAATCCATTGCAGACGCATGAGTCCCGATGCTTATCCGGGGCCCAGTCGCGGCACGAGCTTTGTCAGCTGGGGTATAGTTCTACCGGTCTTGGACCAAAAGAGCCGGAAACCTCGGTACGGTGGGAAGGATGAAGGAGTGCAGTGCGGAAAATTGGATGCAGTAACGGTGTCCGGCAGGTCGGGCACCCTTTACGACATGGAAGTCAATCGGCATGGCCCGGATGCAATGATGCCATCCACCAAAATCTCGCTGAGGTCTTTTGAGCAGCCAGTCCAATAATCAATGGGCCACGATGGGTGCTTGCTTGACTTGATATAGCTATGCGGAATTCTGGCCCGCGCGAACTTGCATTGGATATTCTCGAGATGCCCGCGAACGCAATGTTTCATAAACTCGACAACAAGGAGCCCTGTCTATGTCTGACCTAAAGAAAATGAATATGGCGCTAGTCGACCCCTTTCCCTATCCCGCTCCCGATCCGAATCCTCCCGATCCGTATCCCAAGCCAGATCCGAATCCCCCCGATCCGTATCCCAAGCCCGATCCGAATCCTCCCGATCCGTATCCCAAACCAGATCCGAATCCTCCCGATCCCTATCCCACTCCTGATACCGATACCTGATGCGACGAACGCCATTGGAAGATGGCTTGCGCCATTGGCGCGGGATCAAACGTCCATGAAGGCGTTTCCCCCTCGAATGCGCCCCGAGGCGAAGTTAAAAATTCCCTCTTGGTGGGTGGCGGCAAAGATGATTGGACCGATGTCAACTGTGGCACACCCAACTTGGAACGTGTTGGACTCCGAAAACGTCTGAAAGCTGCCTTTTTTTGATAGCGATCAGGCGGCCCGTGACGGAATGGAAGTCGGCCCCTAGCCTTCCTTCCAATGAAGTTTCCTGTCATGTCATCGCGCCTGGGGCCGGCTGAGGCCTCCCGGCGCGCCTCAAGCGGTGCCGTGTGGCTTGCTGCTGGACGAATCCTTATTCAACCCGAATCACGGACAGAATCCCATGAACGACCCCAAGATTCCTCCGACGCGATTCTGTGACCTCGTGATGAAAGGCGGCGTCACGAGCGGTGTCGTCTATCCGCTCGCGGCGGCGAAGCTCTCGGAGGCGTTTATTTTTAAAAACATAGGGGGGACCTCTGCCGGCGCGATTGCCGCGGCCGCCACGGCCGTGGCCGAGTCGACGCGGGCAAAGGGCGGATTTGAACGCCTGAAGGCGCTTACCGGCCTTCTGACGGAAACGGCGCCAGGCGGAGGGCAGAGCAATCTGTTCGCTTTTTTTCAGCCGCAGCCCGAGACCCGCCGGTTGTACCGGATGTGCGTGGCCGGGCTCGGCGGGGGCGCCGCCGCATTTTTGGGGGTTTCAAAGCAGATCGCCGTCTCCTACTGGTTTCCCCTCGTTGCCGGCGCCGCCCCGGGCCTGTTTTTCCTAATCTGCGCCTGGCAGCGGTCTGCGGGCGGTTTCCTCGCGTTCTGCTGCATCGTGGGCGGCCTTCTGCTGCTTGCCGGCGCCGCCGTTGGCATCGCATGGGCGATCCTGCGCGACGTTGCCGACCGAGTGCAGGGCAACTTCTACGGGATGTGCACGGGGATGACGGCTGATTTTTTCGACGTGAAAAGCAATCCGCCGAAGGGAAAGAGCAAACCGCTAACTTATTGGCTAACCGAATACTTCAATTCGTACTGGGGAAGGGGCCCGAGCGACATTCCGCTCACGTTTGGAGACCTCTGGGGCACGCGCGACCCGGGGGAACCCCGCGCCGTCAACCTCGAGATGATGACCACGTGCCTGACCCACGGACGGCCCTATCGTCTGCCGTTCCGAGAGGACGATGACGTCCGCGAGAACTCGTCATTTTATTTTCGGCAGGAGGATTTCGAACGCCTGTTTCCCAAATCGGTTGTCGATTGGATGGCGGGCCATCCCCGCGCGATTTCCTCCGACGACGCCGAACGCGAAAAAATACTGGGCGAGCGCGGATTCCTCCCCCTTCCCGAACCCGCGGACCTGCCCTTGGTCGTCGCCGTCCGGATGAGCCTCAGCTTTCCGGTACTCCTTAGCGCCGTGCCGCTTTACGCGATCAATTGGATTCGCGACCCGGATGGCAAAAACCCCGAGCGCTGCTGGTTTTCCGATGGCGGCGTCTGCAGCAATTTTCCGATTCATTTCTTCGACTCGCCGCTTCCCCGCTGGCCCACGCTAAGCATCAACCTTGTGGAAGAGCCCGAGGGAACCCCTGCCGCGGACCTCCTGACCCCAGACATGCCAAAAACCAATGGCGGAGGCGTTCTGGAGAGCTGGAACCTTTTCGAGGTCGTCGAGGTGTTCGATCCGGCGACCCGAACGATTAGCACGCGCCCGAAATCCGGATTCGGGAAGATGGCAGCCTTTGGGGGAGCGTTCATCGACACCATGCAGAATTGGACGGACAACGTTCAATCGCGGCTCCCGGGATACAGGGATCGGATCGCGGCCGTTGGTCTCACGCCCGACGAGGGAGGATTGAACCTGAACATGCCGGTGCAGCGCATCAATGACCTGTCCCAGCGGGGCGAGGCGGTCGGCGAGGAATTCATCCGGCGGTTTGGGTTTCCGGCGGCGGAACCCAAGATGAACTGGTCCAACCACCGCTGGCTGCGGATGCGGACATGTCTGGCTTCGATGGAGGAATTCCTGGCAGCCATCGATCGCACTTGTGCAAATCCCCAGGCGGGCGACGAAGCCTACGAGGCCTGGATAGCCGCAACTCCGCCCGCGAAGGCCCCCGGTTACGAATGGGTTGGAGCAAACCAAAGGGACGTGGCCTTGCGAGTCCTGCGCTCGCTGCGGGGAACAGCCGCAGATGCCGCGGCAAGCCCGATCCGACTCGATGAGAAAGCACCTCATCCAAAACCGGAGCTGCGGCCCCGCCCGCGAGTTTGAAATTGGGGCATGGATTGCCCGATGCATTCGATTTCGCGGAACCTTGGGGGCGACGCCTACTTGCCCAAGCCGGAAGCGCTGCTTTTTTTGCGCGCAGCGCTCACTCTCGGCGGTTGCGGGAGGCTTTTTCTTGTTTCTCCTCGTGCTGATTCACGTGCCGTCCGCTCAGTTGTTCAGGAGATCGTTCAGGGGAATCCCGCAAACGCCCTCCTTGGAAGCGATTCGTAAACGCAATTTGATTGCTTCAGCCGGCCGTTTTGCCGCGATTCTCGCGCCGATTATCGCGGTTACGCCTTTTGCCGACTACATAAAGAGTGTGCTGAAGAATATTCGCTGTTTTCGGAGTGCGAATGACCTCGTGAGACCGGCTTCGTCTAGGGTCATGCGTGTCGTAATAATTTATATGACAACGATTTAATTGATATATTTTATCTCGAGCGGGCTAGGCCCTTCGCGGCCTGTGGACCCGCGGTACGCCAGAGCCGCCCCAACGTTCGAAGCAGCTGCCGTCGATCTGTGACAGACGCCAACGAGATGCAGGTAATTCGGCCATCCCATTGAGGATCCGAAGGTTGGGATTGCCAAGTGCCTTCTTTTCCGTACAAACCCTACCCCGCTTCAACCTCAAGCCCTTCTTTTACGAAATTTTCGTGAGGACTGTCCAACATCAACGCACACCGTGGGACGTGAAATTCGACCGGAGCCTCTGGCTGCCCCAGCTCGGCTGGCATCTCGATGCCAATTTTCCGACGGAGCGATCCTTTGTATCGCACGCGCATTTCGATCACCTCGCGCGGCATCGGGAGATTCTTTGCTCGGCGGGCACCGCCCGGCTGATGCGCTCTCGCATGCCGGGCGACCGCGTCGAGCACGTGCTCCCGTTCGGCTTCGAGGAGGCCCTGACGGAGGACTGCTCGGTGACGCTTCATCCCGCAGGACACATCTTTGGATCATCGCAAACGCTGTTGAACCATGAGGAGCACGGCACGCTCCTGTACACGGGCGATTTCAAGTTGAGGAAGGGACTGTCCGCGGAACCGTGCGCGACGCCGTCGGCCGACCTCCTCATTATGGAGACGACCTTCGGCAAGCCCGAGTATGTCTTCCCGCCGACCGCGGACGTGCTCGCGGCCATCGCAAACTTCTGCCACGACACGCTGGCCGACGGCGAGACGCCCGTCCTTTACGGCTACAGCCTCGGCAAGAGCCAGGAGCTGCTCCGCAGCCTGGCCGAAGCTGGGCTCCCGGTCATGCTCCACCCGCAGACCTGGCGGCTGACGAAGGTCTATGAGGAGCTGGGAATCACCTTTCCCGCGCACTACGAATTCGTTGCGGGCGAGGTCGGGGGTCACGTCGTCATCTGCCCGCCGCAGGTTTCGGGGTCGAGCTTCCTGAAGAAGATTCCCTCGCGCAAGACGGCCGTCATCACGGGGTGGGCGATCAATCCGGCGGCGGTCTACCGGTACCAGTGCGACGCGGCATTCCCCCTGTCCGATCACGCCGATTTCCCTGACCTGCTTCGCTTTGTGGATGCCGTGAAGCCGAAGAAGGTGCTGACCCTCCACGGATTCGCCCGGGAATTTGCCCAGTTGCTCCGGGACCGGGGCCTTGAGGCCTGGGCCATCGGCCAGGCCAACCAGATGGAGCTCGGGATACCCGTCACCGTCGGGGCGCCCGTTGAGGAGAGCCAGGATTCCCTGGGCGACGACGAGGAGGCGAGCCTCCTGGAAACGCCCACGACGGGAGCCTTCTCCCGGTTTGCCGCGGCCGGCGAACAGATCCGGTCCACCCCTCGCAAGCTGGAGAAGACCAGACACCTTGGCGACTACTTGGCGTCGATCTCCGCGGACGAGGCGGCCTACGCGACCGTGTTCTTTACCGGCCGGCCGTTCTTCCAGGCCGACGACCGGAGCCTCAACCTCGGCTGGTCGGTCGTGAAGCGCGCGGTGTTCGAGGTGTCGGCAGCAACCGAGGCGGACTTTCGCGCCGCCTATCTCCGTGCCGGCGACAGCGGCGAGGCGTCGGAGGCCGTGCTGAAGGGACGGACGCGGTCGGAGGGCGTGGGCCTCCTCGATGTCGCCCGGTTCTTTGAGGAGGCCGCGGCCGCAAAAGGCCCGACGGCGAAGCTGGCCCTGCTGGGCGATTTTCTCCGGAGACTGAGCCCCGTCGAGGCGAAGTACTTGATCAAGATCATCACCGGCGACCTCCGGATCGGCCTCAAGGAGGGTTTGGTGGAGGAAGCGGTCGCGACTTCGTCGTCGTCGCCGTTTTCCATCGTCCGGGAGGCCAACATGATGTCCGGGGACATCGGCGAGGTGATGCGCGCGGCGCGCGCCGGCGAGCTCGAGCGGATCCAGCTCAGGGTCTTTCACCCGCTTCAATTCATGCTGGCGAGCCCGGAACCCACGGCGGAGGCGATCCTGGAACGCCTGACGCCGCCCGTGTGGCTCGAGGAGAAATATGACGGCATCCGCTGCCAGCTGCACAAGCAGGGGGACCGCGTGGAGCTCTATTCCCGGGACCTGCACCGGATCACCGATCAGTTTCCGGACCTCGTGCTCGCCGCCCGGCAGCTGCCGGGCGATTTCATCGGGGACGGCGAACTGCTGGCCTGGAGGGACGGCTGCGCCCTTCCCTACAATGAGCTTCAGAAGCGCCTCGGCCGCAAGGGGGACGACTTCTTCCTCGCCGAGGAGATCCCCGTCTCCATCTCCTTTTACGATCTCCTCTGGCGCAACGGCGTCGCGCTCCTGAAGGAGCCCCTCCATCATCGCCGCGAGGAATTGGCCGAGGTGCTTCAGGGCCACTCGGGCCCGTTCATGCTGGCGCCGACCCTGCGGGCGTCGAACGCCTTTGAGATCGAGGCCGCCTTCCTCGCGGCGCGCAGCCGGGGCCACGAGGGCCTGATGGCCAAGGATCCGAGGAGCACGTACACGCCGGGGCGCCGGGGACTTGCCTGGCTCAAGTTGAAGAAAGCCCTGGCAACGCTGGATGCGGTCGTCGTCGCGGTCGAATACGGGCACGGCAAGCGCCGGGACGTCCTGAGCGACTACACGTTCTCGGTCCGCGACACGGATTCCGACCGACTCGTGACGGTGGGCAAGGCCTATTCCGGGCTCACCGATGCCGAGATCGCGACGCTCACGCAGCATTTCCTCGATAGCACGGTGGAGGAAAAGGGCCGGCAGCGCACGGTCGTGCCGAACGTGGTCCTCGAGATCGCCTTCGATTCCATCCAGCCGAGCGACCGCCACGAGAGCGGGTTCGCGCTGCGTTTCCCGCGGATCATCCGGATTCGCACCGACAAGACCGTGCCCGAGATCGACACGCTGGAAACCTGCAGGCGGCTGGCCGGCAACCGGGCCTTCGGGGACGTCGCGTAGGATTGCCGGCCCACGACGGGCGAGCGCCGGGATTGCCGTTCGACGCCGATGGGCGACACTGCCGGTCATGGACCAAATGGGAAAGGCGCTCATGGGACTCGGCCTCGTTATCCTGACCGCGGGCGCGCTCCTCTGGCTGTTCGGCCGCCACGGGGGCACGGGACTGCCGGGCGACCTCGTCATCGAGCGGAAGAACGTGCGGATCTATTTTCCCCTCATGACGTGCCTGCTGGTGAGCGCCGTCCTAAGCCTCCTCACGTGGCTGTTCCGGCGTTGATCCCCCCCGCTTTTCGAGGGGCGGGCGCGCTACCCGAACCATTCGGCTCCGACCTTCCGGCTGGCGTGGAACTCCCGCAGGTAGAGGTAGGCCTCGACGCTCCGCTCTGCAAAGGGGGCCGCGAGCGGGACGGCTTCGCGGCGATAGAGGCCCTCGGAGACGCCCTCGAGTTCGTCCAGGGCGGCGAGGCATGCGTCGTCGACCGACCACACCTCGCCCTTCACCCCGTCGAGGTCGCCCTCCTGGCGCACCATGCCCGGATAGCCATCGAGGTTGAACAGGGTGTAGCCGGGCACCGTGCGCGCGGTGCCCATGAATTCCTGGCCGGCGAGGTGGGAATGGTTGCTGGAACCGCGCTTCAGGGTCCCATAGACAAAGACGAGCGTCATGGCGCTGGAGCGGCGTCCGATCCCGGGGCCACCGGGATTTCCACGACGACCGCGGTGGTGTTGTCGCGGCCGGAGTTCAGGACCGAGTCATCGACGAGTTTCTGGGCGGCGCCCGCGCTCGGGCTCGTGCGGAGGATCTCCTCCAGCTGGCGGTCCCAGAGGCCCTCCACGAGGCCGTCGGAGCAGAGGAGGAACCGGTCCCCCGCCTGGTGGGCAATGGCGCCGATCTGGGGATCCATGAACTGGTGGCCCGCGCCCAGGGCCTGATTGAGCGCGTTGCGGCGCGGATGGGTGCGCGCCTGCCGTTCGTTCAGTTCGCCCTTGCGCCTCAACCAACCCACATGGCTGTCGTCGTGGGTGACCTGGGTGAGGCGGCCCTCCTTCGGCAGATAGTAGATGCGGCTGTCGCCGACGTGGCCAAAATAAAGGCGCTCCGGCCTGAACCAGCACAGGCTGAGGGTCGCGCCCATACCCGCGCACTCCGCATAGGACGATCCGAGCTCCAGGAGATCGGCGTGGATCTCAGCAAACAGCTCGAGGAGAACGTCCGTGAAGCCGGCGTCCATGCCCGCGGCGGAAAGCCGGAAGATGGTCGGGAAAAGACGGGTGATCCGGTCCGTGGCGATGCGGCTCGCGAATTCCCCCGAATGGGCGCCGCCCATGCCGTCGCTGACCGCGAACAGGAAATCGGCGCCTGACAGCGAGGTGAGGCCCGTCTTGCCGAGGTGGTTCACCTCGTGGCCGTCAAACTTCAGCGCGAGGAAGGAATCCTCGTTGTTGGGCCGCACCTTCCCGGGGTGGGTCAACCCGGACCAGCTGAGGTCGGGCGCCGGAGCGGCGATGGAGGGGTCCGTGCCCGGGGCGGGGGGACTCATTGCGCCGCGGAGGGTTTCAGCGACACGGCGTTGGGGCCGCCGTCCAGCATCGTCGCAAACTCGAAGTCGATGATGCAAAAGCGCCCGTCCGAGTTGCGGTAGGTGATGTTGCGCAATTCGGGGTCCTCATGGCGCACGCCGTAGGTCTCGAGCTCGGCAAACAGCGCCTTCTGCCGTTCGGGATTCACCTGGTCGACCCGGGTGCCGCAGTTGGTGGTCACGATCTTCAGCTCGGAGGGATCGGACTCCAGCAGCCTGGGAACGAACGGGCAGCCCCTTTTTTCAAGGTATTCCAGCACGCGGACCTCCTGCTCGAACCGCTCCTGGGCCAGGTGGCCCCGGAACGTCTTGTGCACGCGCCCGTCAAAACTGATGCGCACCAGCGCGCGGACCGTGTCTTTCATTTCATGCATGCGGGGAGGTGGGGTAACAGTTTCCTGTGGATTCCGGGCTGGCAAGCACCGCCCCCACGTCAGGTCCGCCGGTAATCTGAAATCGTCGCTGCAATATTAAGATCTTATTAACTTAGAATCGTCGCTGGCACGCAAGGTGCTGAAATTGAAACCGAGTTTTTCGCTTTCGATCGGTCAGGGCCCCAAAATTACCCTGTACGGGCGGCTCGGAAACCTCATGCAGATCCTGCTTCAACCTATTTCACCATGCCCAAATACAAATTAGAATACATCTGGCTGGACGGCTACACGCCCCTCGCCAGCGTGCGCAGCAAGACCCAGATCAAGGAATATTCCAGCTTTCCGAAGCTCGACCAGCTACCCTTATGGGGTTTTGACGGAAGTTCGACCCAACAGGCGGAGGGAAAGAACTCCGATTGCATTCTCAAACCGGTTGCGGTTTACCCCGACATTACGCGCAAGGAAGGCGTGATGGTCATGTGCGAGGTGCTGATGCCGGACAGCAAGACACCGCATCCCTCGAACTCGCGTGCGACGATCCCGGACGATCCCGACACCTGGTTCGGCTTCGAGCAGGAGTATTTCTTCTTCAAGGATGGGCATCCGCTCGGCTTCCCCATTGGGGGGTTCCCGCCCCCGCAGGGCCCGTACTACACGGGAGTCGGATTCAAGAATGTCGGATGCATCGCCCGCAAGATGGTGGAGGAACACATCGACATCTGCCTGGCGGCCGGCATCAACCTCGAGGGCATCAACTCCGAGGTCGCCAAGGGGCAGTGGGAATTCCAGATCTTCGGCAAGGGCTCCAAGAACGCCGCCGACCAGATGTGGGTCGCCCGCTACATCCTCACCCGGATCGGAGAGGCCTATGGCGTCGACATCGAATGGCGTTGCAAGCCGATCCTCGCGGCCTTCAACCAGCCCCTGGATTGGAACGGGTCCGGAATGCACGCCAATTTCTCAACCAAGCACTTGCGCGAAGTGGGCGGCAAACCCTACTTCGAAAAGCTTATGGCAGCCTTCAACGACCTTCGCGACGAGCACATCGCCGTGTACGGCCCAGAAAACGATCTGCGCCTCACGGGCCTTCACGAAACCCAGTCAATCGACAAATTCAGCTATGGGCTGGCGGATCGCGGCGCCTCGGTGCGCATCCCGCACAGCTTCGTCAACAGTGGCTACAAGGGCTATCTCGAGGACCGTCGTCCAAACTCGGCGGCGGACCCGTACCTCGTCGCCGGCCGGATCGTCAAGACGATCCAATCGGTGCCGCTAAGCTGATCATCGCCTACTCAAAATGTAACGGCGCCGTCCCCCGGGATGGCGCCGTTTTTTTTGAATCTTCAGCTTACGTAGGTGAGGCTCCGTCCGATTCGCGGGCCGGCCCGGCCGCCCGAGATGCGCGTAAAGTCTCGTGCGCGTCCCAATCTGGGACGCGCACGGAAATGAGACGCTCAAGGAATGCGTGCCTATCTCAGGCGCGCACCCGGCCGACGTTCCGATTAATGGACCTCGTAGACTTCCACGAGGGAAATGCCCGTGTCCCCGCTCGCTCCGGCCACCTCGGCCGTGTAGGCTCCGGGCGGCAGGCTGATCAGGATCGCCGAGTCGTTGCTGGTCGTGGAGCTCCAGGCAAAGGCGCCCACCCCGGCTGCCGCGGCGGCGATCTGCGGATTGCCGCCCCATGCGTTGTTGGCCGCCAGTACGGTCGTGCCGCTGTAGAGTTTCAGCGCCGGGTCGGGAAGCTCGCCGGTGACTCCAAAGGCGGCGAGCGCTGGGCCTGATGCCCGGATGAGCACCGTTTCCGACGTGTTGCCGCCGATGACGAATCCGGCAATGAGGATGTTGCCGCCGGTGCCCACGGTGACGCGGGCCGACAGGTTCACGAGGCGCGGTGAGGCGGGGGTATAGGTTCCGGTGGGCGTGGCATCGTAGATTTCAGCCAGGGCGATCCCGGAGTCTTTGCTTTGTCCGGAGACCTGCGCGGTATATGCGCCGGTTCCCAGCGAGGTGACGATGGCCGAGTCGTGGCTCGTGGGCGACGTCCAGGCAAAGGCTCCCACGGCGGCCGCGTCGCTCGCAATCGTCGCGCTCCCGGCCCAGCCGTTGTTGGTGGCGAGCACTGTGGTGCCGTCGTAGAGCTGCAACTGCGGGTCGGGCAGCGTTCCCGTGACATTGAAGGCGGCGAGCGCCGGGCCCGATGCGCGGGCGAGGAGCGGCTCGTTGCCGGCGCCCCCGCCGACGGCGAAGCCGGCGATCAGGATATTGCCACCCGTGCCCACCATGGCGCGGGTCGAGAGGTTCACGAGGCGGCCGGGATTCCGGGTGCTCACCACCGCGAGCGTTGCGGGGCTGCTGGTCACCGAGCCCGACGCATTGGTCGCCGTGCAGGTGTAGCTTCCGGCATTTGCCGAGGTCGCGTCGCTGACGACCAGCGTGCCGCTGGTGCCGGAGGCAATCGCTGCGCCGTTAAAGAACCATTGGTAGCTTGGCGACGGCGCACCGCTTGCGACGAAAGTGAAAGTCACCGTGCTGCCGCTCGCCACCGTCTGCGACGTGGGTTGAGTCGTGGCGACCGCGGGGGAGCTGGCGGGGACGGGCGAGATGGTAAAATTGGTCACGTTCACGAAACTGGCCGACAGGTTGCTGCCGGGGACCGAGGTGTTGTCATTCAAAGTGTCCGTTTCAAACGCCAGCGTTGCCATGTAGGTGGTGCCCGGGGTCAGAGTGCCTGCGGGAATCGTGGTGCTGGCAGGGGCCTGGGCCGTCGTTGTGCTGATCGAGCTGAAGGTGAAAACGGCGGGGCCGGTCGCGCCGGAAATGGCGACCTGGATGAAACCGTCGACGCCCGCATTCGCGTAGCCCGTAAAGGTGTTGAAATCGAGGACGTCGTTCACCGTCGGATCGAGGAGCAGTTGGCCGGCGGAATTCCAGGTTCCATTGACGACCTGCGGGACCGGCGGGTACATGTCGGCGACGATCATGACGGTCGCCGTGACGGCTCCCGACGAGGAGAACACATAGTTGCCGGCGGGAAACGACTGGTCGAGCAGCTTCGCCGAGGTGAAGATCTGCATGAATTGAAAGCCCTCCGTGGTATCGGAAAAAGCGAGGGCCTGCGGGTTGGTATCCGGCGGCGGACCGACAAACGTGTCCGCGTTGGGCGCTCCGCTTACAAAGATGAAGGGATTGGCGACGGTGGAAACAGGAGCGGACGAACTGGTTTGGAAATATTCTCCGAGCTTATCGACGTAATAGTCCTGAGCGGCCTGCGCCTGGGCGCGCCGGGGCAGCAGCGGGGCGACCGCGAGCAGGAGGGGGACGGCGAAGGAAAGCGGGATTCGATTCAAGGTCTGGCAAGGAATGGATGGCGAGGAGATTGCAGTATCAGTGCCAAGGGGAACCGGCCCCAGGTGTGCCGTACGATTGAGGATGTCGAAAAGCGTCAGCCGATTGCCGGCGGAGCCGAAGGTCTGAAAATAAGTGCGGGCATTTCGTATGCCGCGTGGGGACGAGGCTCATATACCACAACCCACCATGACACGAGTCGATCGGTCTGCAAAGCGCGGCGCGAACTTTTCGAACGGAACTGGAGGCGAGCGAAGCGCCGCTCGAAAGAACCGTCCCTCAGTCCCGAATTCCGGAACGGTGGTCGTAGGTTCGCGGGCCAGCTCCCATCAGCCGCAAATCGATCGAAACGGCTACAGGCTGTTGCCCGCGTTTGGGGTCACAGCCACCGGCGCACCCGGCCTCGATACTCGGTATAGACATCGCCAAACTTGCGTTCGAGGTAACGTTCTTCGCGGACGATCACGCCAAAATGCAGAACCGCGGCGAGACCGAGGGTCAACAGGACCGGGATGAGATCGCGGAGAAGTAGTCCGACTCCCAGGTTCAACAAACATAGCGAAAGATACATCGGGTTCCGCGTGAAACGGAACGGGCCGCCCGTGACGATGGCCGTCGCCGGCAAGCTCGGGTTCACATTCGTGCCTGCCTTGGCCATTTCGTTCCGGGCGGTGAAAATAAGACAAACGGCGACGGATGCAGAGAGTGCTCCCGCCATGCGGGACACCACGGGTGGGTGAATGGGCACGGGGTGAATGCAATGTGCGCCGATTCCAATCGCTAGCGTCGCGAGGGCGAGAAGCGGCGGAAATGCAATGACGCCCGGTGAATCGATCGTCGCCTCTTGCATAGCTCGCCTGACGCTTCGTCTTCCGCCCTAGCGAATGCGCGACTCCCGGCTTGCAGGTGACGCAACTGAAGCCGGCTCCGGATCCGGTGATGGTTTGGGCTGCATTTGTCCTATGCGCTATTCTTTCGGAGCGGACGATGAAGCCGATGGGCCCAGCGATCAAACACCATTCAAGCGTTCCCTTTGCGAGCGCCGTTCCGACGACTGGATTGTTTCGGGCAATCGTTTCGTGCGATTTGAGGCCGGCCGGCAGTAGGGGATTGAAACCATGGCGAAAGGGAGCCAGACGAAAAAGAACATGAGCCGGTTTGCCCGCTTGAACCCGTGCGCCGTCCTCGCGGTTGCGCTCGCCGCGGGCTGCCAGCATGCGCCGACGGGAACGGCGGCGTTCTCGTTTGTCGAGGCAGGCCACGATCCGGCTCCGGTCGTCGATGCCAGCGCCTACAAGATCACCCAGGGTACGAGCGTCTTCGTGCAGGCCAAGCCTATCCCGCCGCTCGCCGTACCTGCATACCCGACAGCAGCCCTGGCCGCCCATGCCGGCACGGTCGTCGTCCATGTCACGGTCACTGTGGGGACGGACGGCCTCATCTCCGACATTTTCCCGAACCGTATGGCCATCGACGTGCCGTCGCGATTCGACCGGGATTTCCAGGAGGCCATCCGCGCGGCCCTGGTCCAGTGGCGGTTCGAGCCCGCGCAGCTCGCCCGGCTCGATCCAGGTCCCGGTGGAGGGGCGCCGATCGTTGTCGATTCCAGGGACGTCGAGGGCAGATTGGGCGTCGCGTTCACGTTCTCGTCGTCAGGCAGGACGACCTCGTCGAGCCTGACGGGCGACGGCGGGAGGTGATCCGGCTCCGGCTACTTGTCCACCTGCGGGACAGGAGACGATATCGTGACGCCGAGGAGCTTCGCCTCGGCCAGCGCCCGTCGCTCAGCTCCGTACCGGCCGTGGGCCAGTCCGTCATCCGTGATGTTTCCGAACGCCCACATTGCCGCCAGGGCGACGACCGGCAGCGCGATCCACCTTCGGCTCGACGGGTTCAGCGCGGCCGCCAGCAGCCCGAAAGCCGCGATCGACATGAAGGTGCTGTAACGGGCGCAGAAGGCGAAGGGCTCGCTGACGGCCGCCGCGAGGGTCGGGAGAATGAGAATCAGGCACACCGCGAGGATGCGCGGCCGCCAGAAAAGGAGCGCCGCCATGACCGCGAACCCCAGCCATTCCAGGGGATAGTACACGGGCGGGAAGATCGGGACCGTGACGATCGGCATGACGAGGCTGACGAATTCGTGGCCGAGCGTCCACGGCAGGAGGGCCCAATGATGCTGCATCGGCAGCCATCCCATGCGCACGCGCAGCCAGTACTGGAGCATCATCATTGCGGCCAGGGATCCGAGGAGCACCCACGACGCGCGCGACCCCCTCCAGCACCAAGCCCCGACGAGGAGGAAGCCGGCGGCCTGCGGGTAGGTCAGGAGTGCGCACAGGAGCCAGAGCACGGCGCGCCAGCGCGTGCGGCGATCGAGCACCGCGAGGACGCCGAAGATCGCTGTCAGGGTGTAGAGGTAGCCGACGATCGATCCGAAGGCCTCAAGGCGCAGGGGCGAGGCGACAAAGAGGAGGGCGAACGGCAGCGCGAAGACCCCCGGCGAGAACTGGCGGTACATTTCAGCCACGAGCGCGCAGAGGAGGGCGCCGAGGATGAGCACGAGGAGGTGGAGCTGGAGGGCCGTCCCGCCGAGCGCCACCGGCAGCCACCCGAGCGGCATCCACCGCCCGAGAAAGCGGACATCCGTCAGCGCCCAGGCGACGCTCGACCATCCGTGGCCGAGGTTGGGATTCGTCGAGATCAGCGAATAGTCGTCAAAGCCGAGCCAGCCCCACGACGCGGTACGGGCGTACAGGGCGCCGTAGACCGCCAGGACGGTGATCCAGAGGGCCGATCGCCCGGCAAACCAGCCGGGCCAGAATTCCCAGCGGTCGGTGGTCGTCATCGAAGTCACGGTCTTCGCAAGGGTCAGCGGCTGCGTCGGGTTCCGGCTTGAGGCGGCGGATCCCTCTAGAACGCGCCCCAGCTGTAGGAGTAGAGCAGGGAGCCGATGAGGGAGTACATCCAATAGTCCCGAGGCATGAACCACCACCACGTGGGCGCATGCCACCAGATCTGGTCCCGCCGGAAACGCCGCAGCCCCCAGTGGCGGTTGATCACAAACCAGAGGAAGTCTTCGACGAACCAGAGGAAGAGCGTGAAGCTGAGCACCCTGGCCTCGGCGCGAAGGCTCCAGGCGCAGAGTCCCAACCCGAAGGGCAGGTGGGTCATCACGAGGACGAACGAGATCAGGTAGGTGTGGTAGCCCGTGAGCGGCTTGCCGGACATCAGGAGCCGGGTGAACGCGTTGTCGATCCGCCAGGTGGGAAGCTTGGCGGCCCATCCCTCGCCGCCCTCCACCTGGATCTCCACCAGCGCGAGCAACGTCGCGCACGCGGCCAGGCTCAGGAAAAAGGCGACGTGGGCCATTTCTTCCGTCCGGAGGCTACTTCATGAGCCCGAATCCAAATTTCTCCAGGCCCCCGAGCGCCGAAGGCGAGGCCACCATCGCATCAGAGAGCGGGATGAGCGCCTCGGGACTGCCCTGGGTCAGGGTCTGGTCGCCGGATCCGAGGAGCGCCTGGGTGCCGTCCGCGAAGCGGAGCGTCACGTCAAAATTGCAGGACCAGGTGGTCAGGCCGTTGGGTGAAATCCTGACGCCGATCTGCTCGTTCTTCAACTGGTCCAGGGTGAACCCCGTCCCGGACTCGGGCACCACGACCACCGTCTTGCTGTTGGGAAGGAGCGCCCTTCCCGTGAGATCAAGATAGGCCACCTTCGGATCGCCCGATTTCGGCACGATGTAGAACTCGAGGCCGGCGTCCGCGGGCTTGGCCCGGTTCCGCGTGTTCAATGAGACTTCCATCTCGACGAACTCCTTCGAGTTCGACCTCGATTTCTTCTTTGGATGCGACGCCGAAACGGATTCCGAGCCCGGCTGGGAGACCGACACCGACGCCGGGCTCCAGGTGGGCCCCTGATGGGGTCCGCCGCCCTTGCTCAGGAACCCGAACATGTACCGCTCCATCCGGCCCACGGCCGAGGCGGAGGCCACGGTGGCCTCGGAGAGCGGGATGTCCACCTGGGGGTTGGCCTTGCTCAGCGCCTGGTTGCCCGAGCTGAGCAGCGCCTCGGCGCCGTTGGTGAAATGAAGTATGGCATCGAAGCTGTAGGTCCAGGTGTTGTAGCTCGACCCGGTGATCTTCACCCGGACGAGCTGGTGCTTCAGGTCCTTGAGGACGAAGCTCGGGCCGGCGGCCGGCGCGACCAACTGGACGGTCGAGTTGGGAAAAAGCGGCTGCTCCTGGACGTCGAGATAGGCCTCCGGCGTGTCGGCGTCGTCCGCAACGATGGAAAACTCGACACGCGAGTCGACGGGCTTTCCCCGGTCCCGCGTCGTCAGGGACACGTCCATCTGGGTGAACGTGGGCGCGGACGGATGCAGCTCCCCCTTGTAGGCCGGCGCCGCGGCGAATTGCGAGGCGGCCTGCGCCGCCGCCGCCGCGGAAGCGGGGGAGGAGGGTGCCCCGGGCGCAGCGGCGGAGGAGGCTCCCGCACCGGGGGAGGCTGCGGAGGCCTGGACCGGTTCCTCATCCGGGGTCGACGCCACGTGGCCGCTGCTCAGGAGGCCGAAGGCAAACTTCTCGACGCTGCCCACGGCGGAAGCCGAGGCCACGCTCGCAAGCGAAAGGGGAATCGCGGTCTCGGGCCTTCCCGGACCGAGGACCTGGTTGCCCGAACTGATCAGGGCCTCCGATCCGTCGGAAAAATGCAGGATCGCGTCGAAGCTGTAGGTCCACGAGCCGCGCGCGTTGGAACCCATCTTCACCCGGATTTGCTCGTGGGAGAGGTCCTCAAGCGCGAACCCGGCCCCGCTGGCCGGCACGACGGCGGCTTCCCTCGTGTTGGGGAGGAACGGCCGCCCCGCCAGGTCGAGGGACGCCACGGCCGGCTCGCCGGGGCTGGGGGCGATCGAGACCTCCCCGTGCGTATCCCCGTCCTTGCCCCGTTCCTGCGTGCTCAGCGTGACATCCATGTGCGTGAACCGCGGCGAGGATGAGGAGGTGGGCGAGGAGCAGCCGCTCCACGCGAGCAGGGCCGCCCCCAGGGCCGTTGCGGCGAGGATTGTCTTCATGGGCGTGCTCGAATTCAAATGCGGCAGGGGTTAAACCGTTCGGGGTCGGCAATGTGCACTCATGTGGACCCTGAATACAAATACTTTCTCGCGGGCGCCCGCGGCCGGGTGCAGGCCGCTTTTGCCTCGTAAAATCAATCGCCCGGCTGAATCGTTTCGGCGACTTCCCCATGGCCGATCCGACGCTGCTAAAGACCTTTCCCAATCCCGCGCCGCGACGCGATTACGTGATCGAGCACACCCATCACGAGTTTACCTCGATGTGCCCGATTACGGGGCACCCGGATTTCGGCGCGGTCACCGTGCGCTATGTCGCCGGGAAAACGTGCGTGGAGCTGAAGTCGCTGAAGCTCTACTTTCACGCCTTCCGCAACGAGGGGATCTTCTTTGAGGCGGTGACGAACAAGATCTGCGACGACCTCGGTTCGCTCCTGGCGCCGCGCCGCCTGACCGTCGTTACCGACTGGAAGGGCCGCGGCGGCGTCACCTCGCTCATCACCGCCGAGTGGAAGCCCGGGCGCTGAACGCCCCGCCCGGCAGATTTCAGGGATTCAGGGACTTCAGGTAGGCGACGCTCTTCGGGATGTTGTCGAGGGGGGTCGGGGACTCGTCCTCGATGAAGTACCATGCGACGCCGACGGCCTGGGCCTCCTTGAGCACCCTCGGCCAGTCGACCTGGCCCGTGCCCACGGGCACGTCGTCCGTCCCCGGTGCGTGCCCCGTGTAGATGCCGGTTGGCGCCCCCTTCCGGATATCCTTCACGTGCATCAGCCTCCAGCGGTCCGGGTATTTCTCCATGAGTTGGGTCGGATCGGCGCCGCCGTGGGTGGCCCAGAAGACATCCAGCTCGAAGGACACAAAGGCTGGGTTGGTGGACTGGACGATCAGGTCGAACAAGGTACCTGCGTCCGGGCGCGGCCTGAACTCATAGCCATGGGGATGGTAGGCAAACGTGATGCCGGCATCCTTGAAGGCCGCGCCCCAGGCATTGAAATCAGCGGCGGCCTTCTGGGCTTCATCCATCGTGAAGATGTCGCCTGTGTGCGGGATCCATGCGACGCAGGCATACTGCACGCCGAGCGCCTTGGCTTCCGCCACCGCGCTGGCCACGTCCTTCGTCAGGCGCTCGTAGGAATAGTGGGCGCTCACCATCGTGAGGCCTCGCGCAGCGAGCTGGGCCTTGTACTCGTCGACGGTCACGCCCTTCGGGGGGGAACCGCCCTCGATATACGTGAACCCCAGGGCATGCGTCTCATCGAGCGCCGCGCGCCAGCCTTTCTGCATGGTGGTAACCCGAAGGCTGTAGAGCTGCAGGCCGAGGTGGTCGGTGACGCTGGAGGCGCACACGGTGGCCGTGGAAAGGAGCGCAAGCAGGAGGGTTTTCATGGGATGGGGGCACCCGCGGGGCACGGTGAATGGGCG
>Ga0182018_10001173_pt1 | contig 30694 bp, 34 predicted proteins | sample 812P2MmetaG_FD_120490 | JGI IMG/M metagenome (GOLD analysis project Ga0182018, IMG submission 120490) | Permafrost microbial communities from Stordalen Mire, Sweden - 812P2M metaG | ecosystem: Environmental > Terrestrial > Soil > Wetlands > Permafrost | place: Sweden: Stordalen | collected...
CAAGGTTGTTCGACTCAGTAACGGGAAGGGTTTAGGAAGTTGAGCGAGGTTTTTTCTCGCGATGCCTGCGGGTAGAGCGGCTTATTTTCACGCGGCAGGCGAGCAAATGTGACTCAGAGGGAGGAAGTGTGAGCGCTATTAACCCGATATGCGCACCAATGGTCGAGCCGCAGTGGTCAGCTGCGTCGGCTGCCGATCCTCGGTGGTACGCCGTTCACACCCGATCGCAGCACGAGAAGGCCGTCATTAACCAGCTTGAACGGCGCGGAATTCAGACTTTTCTCCCGTTGATTAGTGAAGTCCACCGCTGGAGCGATCAGCGGAAGATCATTCAGCTGCCGCTGTTCTCCTGCTATGCATTCGTTCACATGCGACTGTTGCCTGAGCTCTGGTACAAGGTGACGCAGACCAGTGGCGTGCTGGGATTCGTGGGCGCCCGCGGTGAAGGCGTTCCCATTCCCGAGACCCAGATCGAGAATCTCCGGGCACTTCTGGCGAGTGATGTTCCGTACGCTCTTTGTCCTTTCCTGCAAATTGGTCAGCGCGTACGAATTCGTGGTGGCGCGCTGGACGGTATCGAAGGCCTCCTGACCGCGCGCAACGGAGATCGTACACTGGTGATTTCTGTCGAACCCATTCAGCGGTCGATTGCAGTCCGAGTTGACCAGTACCAAGTGGGAACTGGGCCCGTGCCATTGTAAAGCCCGTACCCGTCAGCGCCGCCGCATCGATCGTTAGGGGCTCAGTACCCGTCGCTTTAAAGGTTACGGACTGCGTCGCTGATGTGTTCACAGCCACGTTTTCGAAGGCCACGCTGGTCGTATTGATGCTCAGCGTTTGTATCGTTGCGTTCAACTGTAGGGCAAAGGTCTGGGAAACGCCTCCCGCACTGGCGGTCAATTTCACAGCCTGTTCGGTCTCGGCCGACGACACCTTCGCCGTGAACTGAAGGCTGGTCGCATTCGCCGGCACCATCACCGTGGCGGGTAACGTCACAGCCGCATTGTTGCTCGACAGGCTCACGCTCTGTCCGCTGCTCGCAGATGCCGAGTTCAACTTCACCGTGCACGCAACCGTCCCGGACCCCGTCATGGGAACGCTGCTGCAGTAGAATTCGCTTAACTCCGCCACTTCCGCCTGTGTGCCTGTCGTGCCGGTACGACTCAGCATAGTGCCACAATCGACGCTTACCAGTACGCAGAATAAGGCGGTGAACAAGCCGACAGGACGAAGCGGACGCATGGAATCTCCTTGAGGAGTGACTAACCATGACTCCCTGAGCTAAGAGAAATCTGCCTAAGCAGGAAAGAGCTTGATCGTCTGGAAGTCCGTCCTCCGTCCTAGCCGCTGAACATCATACGGACGGCAAGAACGACGACGCGGCTCCTCAGCGATATGCGGAGAAGGTCGACAGCCGGACAAGCCTCAGGACTGTGCTGACTGACTTCATCGCGAAGAACAGGATCGCGACGAAGCTTACGACCAAGCTACGGATAGCGGAATTGTTCTTTCCACTGCCAGCATGCTAGGCGCAGATCAAGCGCAAAGCGAGTTACGCCAGTCCACTCCGCCCCTCTGGCGGCACAGTGGCCAGAAGTACAACCCCAGCAGAGTCATTCTCCCCAAAAGGAACCGAATCAGGTTGTACTTTTGGGGTTGTTGTTTGGCCAAGGGACAATAAAACAGAAGTGGTAAGGAGCGAAAAGATGCGCATAGCGGTGATTGGATCAGGTTACGTAGGGCTGGTTTCGGCGGCTTGTTTCGCGGAAATTGGACACGATGTGATTTCCGTGGACAACGACGGCGCAAAGATTGCCGCGTTGGAACGGGGAGAGGTGCCGATTCACGAACAATTTCTTCCTGAGTTGCTTGCGCACCATCGCGGCAAGCGGTTGCGATTTTCCACATCGGTGAAAGAAGCAGTGGTCGAATGCGAGGCTGTTTTCATCACCGTGGGAACACCGCAATCGGAGACTGGGGAGGCGGACCTGTCCTTCGTCGAATCCGTCGCTCGCGAGATTGGGTCCGCATTGCAAAGCTCGAAGGTAATCATTGAGAAAAGTACTGTGCCAGTAAGCACCTGCGATTCCCTGCGTCAAACGCTGCGGTTGAGCGGCGCTCCTTCTGGTTCATTCTCGGTGGCTTCAAACCCGGAGTTCCTGCGCGAGGGTACGGCCGTCACTGATTTTCTCTATCCGGATCGCATTGTTATTGGAGTCGATGACGAGCGTAGCAACGCAGTACTAAGAGCCATCTACCAGCCTCTGACCACCGGCACTTACTACAACCAAGAAACCGTGATTCCGTTCAGCGGATATGCACATAAACAAGCTCCCCTAATCGTCACCAATGCAAAGAGCGCGGAGCTTATTAAGCATGCGTCCAACGCGTTCTTAGCCATGAAGATTTCGTTTATTAACGCCATCGCAAGGATTTCAGAGAGCGTGGGCGCCGATATCGAACAGATTTGCGCCGGAATCGGATCGGACTCTCGCATCGGGCCAAAATTCCTCAACGCGGGCATTGGCTACGGCGGGTCGTGCTTTCCGAAGGATGTGCAAGCTTTCCACATCGTGGCGCGTCACTGTAATTATGACTTCGGACTGCTCACCGAAGTCATGCGAATTAACGCCGAGCAGCGCCTTCGGTTTCTGAGGAAGGTGAAGAGCGCGCTTTGGACGCTTCGAGGTAAGCGGCTGGCTGTCTTGGGACTCGCTTTCAAAGGCGATACAGACGATGTCCGCGAATCGCCTGCCATCGCCATTATCGAGGCTTTGCTCAAAGAAGGAGCTCAGGTTCAGGTATACGATCCCGCAGCGATGCCCAAGGCGAAGGACGTTCTACCGAGCAAAGATGTGGAGTATGCCAACGATCCATACGAAGCTGCCGCAACCTGTGACGCGCTGCTGATTCTAACGGAATGGAAAGAGTTCTCGAATCTAGATCTTCGCAGGATCCGCTTACTTCTGAAGCATCCGATTGTTATTGACGGACGTAATCTCTATCCGACCGACCGGATGTCCAGTGCTGGGTTGATTTATCACAGCATTGGGAGGGCCGTTGGCGTTCCGGAATCCATGTCTTACGCAGAGAAGCATCGCGATACCGCGTTACAGTTTCCCTTGCCGACGCTTATCAGACCCGCTATTGTGGGATGATCTCTCGCTTGCCGTGTCCCGCCCGCTGCCGTAAATTCAAGCGCGGGTTGAGTGCTCTCGAACGTCCGGAGGCGGCGGAAGTCCTTGTGGTGAACTTCGGGTTGGACATCGTGCCGCATGATTGACACCGCCAGCCGTCACGCCGCAGAACCTGCTGCCGCAGCCTCTCGTAAGACGTCAGATCCAACCGCAAGCGGGGGGAAACTCGGAGGGCATCGAGCTTACAATGCCTTCTCGCTCACGGCTCCAAGAAATGCATGCCGCTGCTCTTCGGGTCAGTTTCTTCTGTACCTAATGCCAAAAATCTTTCGGCATCTGAGAGCTGTGCGACCAAAGCTGCACAATCGGGGCACCGCCAATCCCCCCTTACGCCAGTACTCAGCGGAGATGCGTAGCGGCGTGACACACATCGCAAAGTATAATAAGGTTGTGGTCGGCATCATCGCCGGAGTGGCCGCGAAACTGTTTGTGGTGAACCTCTAAGTTCGACATCGTGCCACACGATTGACACCGCCAGCCATCACGACGCAGAACCTGCTGTCGCAGCCTCTTGTAGGACATAGGATCAGCCGCAAGCGCACGGATTTTGCGTCAATCGAGCTCATGATGCCTTCTCGTCCAGGCCTCCGAGGAACGCTTGCCGCTGCACGTCGGGCAAAAACTTGAAGAACCTGGTCATCGAGAACAGTAGCATCTCCGGATCGCCATGGTCCAGGTTGGCCCCCGCCAGGAAGTCCGCACAGATCATTTCCAAACAGTAGCCCGTCGGTCGCTTCCCAACATCAGAGCTGCCGTTCGATCGCCCGCTCAATGACCGGCATCTGGCTCTGGTACAGTTTGAAGTAGATAATCTCCCACGGTTCCGTTTCCCGCCCCGTTAGTTCCTTCTCCACCTCCTGCTTGAATTCTTCTTTTGGCATCACTCGGGCTTTGTGCAACCAGGTTGCACAATCGAAGTGCTGCCGGTCCCTCCTGGCCAACTTGGCTATCTCGATTCCCTTCGCCCAGCCCACTTCCTTTAGCTGCTTTCTCGCGTAGCGCGGTTTCTGCCGCGCCAACTTCACCAACTCTTCCCGCAGTTCGGCGTTGTGATCCGCTCGCGGCTCATAACGGTAACTGCTGCGGTCTAACTCCACGAGCCTGCAGGCCCGGCGCTCGCTCATGACGAACTGCTTCATGGCGAACGCCGTGTCCGCTCTTAAGCCGGCAAGCTCCACCCGTTTTTTCGCACGATCGCTTTCAGCGCCTCTTTGTCCAAGCTAAGATCGGCCACCAGTTGCTTCAACCGGCGGTTCTCCTCCTCCAGACTTCTCAGCCGCTGCGCTTCTCCGACTTCCATCCCGCCGTACTTACTCTTCCAGCCGTACAGTGTCGCCTCGCTGACGCCGTGCTCCCGAGACAGCTCCGCGATCTTCCGTCCCGCCTCGTGCTCCTTCAGAATCCCCACGATCTGCTCCTCGCTGAATCGCCCTCTCTTCATCTCCATGGTCCTCCTTCGTCGCTACCGCCGCGACGTAGGCCCCCAATTCTAGCTGGTTGAGTTCTTCGAGGGCAGGTCACCCCAATTGTTCAAAAGCCCGACCCAGGTAATTCTTCACGGTATGCTCACTGAGTCGAAATTCAGATGCAATTTGCTTGTTGCTGTAGCCTTGAGCAGCGCGTTCGGCCACCTGAATCTCCCGCTTGGAAAGCATCCCGATGCGGTCGTTATCGATGCCGTTGCAAGATAGCGCGTTTCTCAGTGCCTCAAGCAGATACTCCGCCTCGACGCCACTGGCCCAAATCTCACCCTGGCTGACACGTTCGACAGGTTACGCCTTCCGCTCTGGCGACTCTCATTCCTCTAAGAGATGCCAAGACGAGCAAAAACAGGGATCTTCATCCGGCCCAGGATCAACCCGAAAGCACGAAAGCGATCGCCGCGGCAAATTCAACGGCCAAGACCGAGAAGGGCCGTGGTGCATGGTAATTCCCCGAGCAGCCAAAGTCGAGATGATGATGATAAGGATGTCGGCAACAGAGGACGCTACTAATTGTCCGTCTTGTCCTGGGAAACCCGCACTCACCCTCACCGGGGTAGCCGGTTTTCGTTCCGGGATCCCATTGGAACTTCAACGCTATGCCGCGAGATTCTTCTAAATCGCAACTCGCAAGGACTCCGAAGCCGTGCTCCGCTTGATGAATTCCACAGGCCGTTTGGTGGTCAGCCGCTTGTTGTGCTCGACCGCAGCCATGACATTGTGCTCCACACTCTCCAATTCCTCCGCCCTCATCTTGGATTTTAGTTCCTCTGTCAGAGCCCGCGCGCGTTGCCGCAGCTCGCGAGAGTTTTCCTCAGCCATTCTCAGCCAGTAGTAGGCAGAGGGACCGTTCTTTTCCATGCCGCAGCCCTCAAGATGGGCCAGCCCGACCAGATATTGGGCGGCAATGAATCCTTCTTCAGCCGCCTTCAGATAGCTTTCGATGGGGTGATTCAAACCGGCCGTATCGTTTGTTGCTACTCGGCTGATGGCGGGACTATTGCGTTCATTGAACAGCAAGAATTGCAACTCGAACCGGCTCGATACCCCCAATTTTTCAAACGCGCGGAAAAGGTAATTCTTGATGGTATGTTCGCTGAGCCTCAGCTCATCTGCAATCTGCTTGTTGCCTTGTCCTTGCGCGGCGTGCTCGGCCACCTCCAGTTCCCGCTTCGACAGCAGGTGGAGCTTACCATCCTCGATACCGGCGCAGGACGGCGTGTTACGGAGCGCCTCAAGCAGATACTGAGCCTGGTCGCGCCCTGCCCATATCTCCCCCCGGTTGATGCGCTCAATGCAGGTGTGGAGGTCCTCGATCGGCTCGCTTCGGCAAAACACACCAGTTGCGCCACAGCGAAAAGAGGCAATTACTGACTCCCGCGTGCTTTCTTCAAGCAGAATCACGATGTGAATACCAGGGTGAACTGCGTTGAGGGCTCTCGCTACCTGCAGTCCCTTTTTGGCCCCGGCATCGAATTCCATGCTAATCAGCGAGACATCGGGTTCGCGGGCAGCAAGAAGAAAGATGTCGGACGCCGCGGCTACGGCGAGTATTTCGAAGCGTTGGTCTCGCCCCAACGATTCTGCCAAGAGTTGGCTGCCCATGCGGTTGCGATCCGCAACCAAGATCCGAATGCGTTGCGCCACCTTAGGCTCTGCTGCTGGGTGTGACGTCATTGTCGATCACGCGTGACGACTTAGAGTGTGTTCCGGGCCGGCCAAAACGAAATACGAGGAGTCCAACGTCTTGGAGGCGTTAGTCTCGCACATGATACTGAGCGAGGCAAGCGCAAAAAATCTATGGGTCCAATCCTTGTAAAGAGCAAGACCAACCAACTTGTGCAGACGTTCCTCCTTATCTGACAATGTCATACGGTAGTACTCTTGAAGTTATGCGAGAAGATTTCCCCTCATCATTTGTGGGGCACTATTCTCTATTACGGGTATGAGCTACTCACTCGCTGCCGGCGGATATTAACCCTTCTCTAGAAACCCCCGATCTGCAACGAGCAGGAAGAGAGAGCCTCAAGACCGAAGAGGGCATCCTTCCGCCTCACCACGAACTATCACCCGCTTGTACCCACCCGGCTTGCTCGATATGTTGTCCCGAGTTGCGACAAGCGGGAAATCTAAGTGCATCGTTCGATTGATCGCAGGGCCTTTCACCGGTTTCGATTCTTGGTGCCCGTTCTGTTTCGCTGGGCCGACAGCGCAGAACACTACGATGTTGGGCACGCCGGGAATGTGGGGCTGGGTGGCATGTTCATCCTCACTTCGAAATGCCCGCCTGTCGGCACCCAGGTTGAGATCGACTTCACGATCCCGGCTTTTGATCAAATACCGCGGCAAGTTCGCTTTTGTTGCAAGGGGCAAGTGACCAGGGTGGAAACCTGCTATGAGATCGCCGGGTTTGCGATGGCTGGTCGTATAGAAAGTCGTATGGAAAGTGGACAACTGGGCGACGACATTGAAGAAGTGGCTGCCGGTTTGTTGACCCGCCAGTAAAGTTCTTCGCTGATGTCGATAACCATGTTTTCGCCAGAAATGGGACTGAAAGGGCGAAGCTGTGCATAGGCCTATCGGATCTGACAAAGAAACAGCAAACGAACTTCACTGGTACGCGGTCTGGAGTCGGTCTCGCCATGAAAAGATGGTGGCTAGCGCACTCACCAATGTGGGCGTCACAGCCTTCCTTCCCCTTGTGACCGAGATGCATCATTGGAGCGACCGATGCAAGTCAGTGGACGTGCCTCTGTTTCCCGGGTACGTATTTGTCCAAATTCCAAATTCGGGGGAAGCCCAGTTGCAGGTGCGCAAGACAACTGGCGTCGTGCAGTTTGTCGGAAACCAGCGGGGCGCAGTGCCTATCCAAGATAAGGAAATTAACGACGTTAGGGCGGTACTGGAGCAAAGAGTCAGCTGCTCTCCCTACCCCTTCCTGCAACTGGGGCAGCGGGTGAGAATCTGCGGCGGCGCCCTCGACGGCATTGAGGGTGTCCTCGTCGGACGTGACTCTGCTTCCAAACTTGTGATCTCGATCGAGCTGATCCAGCGCTCGCTGGCAGTGAGCGTCTACAATCTCGACGTGGAGCCGGTCGGGGGTTATGTCGGCAGCATGCAATCCGACTGGAGAGTTGAGTGGAGGCCGTCGCCGAGTGAATGAATGAGGTTTGAAAATGTTTCATAAAGGTTTCCCGATCTACATCTCCTCTATTTTTGTAGCCCTTTTGGTGATGTGTGCCTTCTCGGGAGCGCAGACGGCCCAAGTCGCCCAAACTAACGGCGATTCCGCGCGACCAGAAAGAGCGGATCTGCGGTCACAGACGAATTTGACAAACTTGCAATTCAAAGAGCGGGACCCGCGTTACCGGGTGCGCAAGAGTGATGTCATCGAGGTGAAGTTCAAGTTCTCGCCGGAATTTGATCAGGCGGTCACAGTCCAGCCTGACGGCTTCGTGACTCTCGACGAGGTGGGCGATCTCAAGGTGGAGGGCAAGACGCTCCCTGAGCTTAAAGAATCCATCCAGCTTGCTTACCACGGCATTCTCCATGATGCGGTGGTCACGATTTCGCTCAAGGATTTCGACAAGCCCTCCTTCATCGCCGCCGGCCAGGTTTTGCATCCTGGCAAATACGAGTTGCACAGTGATATCAGTCTGGTCGAAGCGGTGGCTGTTGCTGGCGGCTTCACCGACGCCTCGAAGCACTCCCAGGTGGTGCTCTTCCGCCACGTTTCCAACGACATGGTTGAAGCCAAGGTGTTCAATGTAAAGCAAATGTTAGCTTCGCGGAACCTGCAAGAGGATCCTCACCTTTTGCCGGGCGACATGCTCTTTGTCCCGCAAAACAAGATTTCGAAAATCCAGCGCTATCTACCGACGCCCGGCGTGGGAGCGTTTTTCAATCCGACTCAGTACTAATCGGCCCATGGTGCCGGAAAGGGTTGCCTATGGAAAGCGAACGAATCGACTTGGTTGATGATCGGCACAGGCCTGTCACCCCTACGATGCGTGACATCATCGCGGTCCCTTTTCGACAAAAACGCCTTGTGCTCATTTCTTTCGCGATTCTCTTTGTGTTGGTCGTGGTGTGGGCAGCCATGACATCCGCTTACAAGGCAGAGATGAAGATTTTGGTTCGGCGGGAACGCATGGATCCCGTCGTAACCTCGCAGTCCAATGTTCCCAGTCAGCTAGTCCAGCCGGAAATCAGCGAGGCGGAACTGAATTCGGAAGTTGAACTTGTGAAAAGTCCGGATCTCCTACAAAAAGTTGTGATTGCTAACAATCTGCAATCGAAGGAATCCTCTTGGCGGGCCTCCTTGTTTGGCCAGTCAACTCCAGAAGCACAGACGGCCAAAGGAGTACGCAACCTAACGCAGAGGTTGAAGGTCGAGCCTCTGACAAAAAGCAACCTGATTTCTGTGAGCTTTGAGTCCTCTGATCCTCAGTTAGCCGCTCACGTTCTGAAGTCTCTGGCGAGCTTATATCTGGAGAAACACTTTCAGGTACACCGGTCCTCTGGCGAGTTCGGCTTCTTCGATCGCGAGACCGAGCGGCTCCGCCAGGATCTCGCTAGCGCCGAGAATCGCCTCACAGATTTCACTCGTGAGCAGGGCGTTGTTTCGGCTCAACTCGAACGTGATCTCACCCTGCAGAAGGCCAGCGAGCTGGAAGCGTCTCTGACACAGACACAGGCCGCAATAGCGGAAACCGAGCAGCGCATCCACACACTACAGCAGCAAACTGCGTCGATTCCGCCCCGCCTAACCACACAACTCCGAACGTCTGACAATCCAGCTCTGCTGGAGCAGATGAAGTCTTCGTTGCTGCAACTCGAATTGCAAAAGACGGATATGCTCTCCAAGTTCGAGCCCACGTATCGCCCTGTGGTGGAATTGGAACAGAAGATAAGCGAGACGCGCGCTGCTATTGCCGGAGAAAAAAGTGCGCCGATCCTGGACGAGACGACCGATCAGAACCCAGTTTACGAATGGGTCAAATCAGAGCTGACAAAAGCTCAAACCGATCTAAGCGGACTGGAGGCTCGAGCAACCGCTACACAAGCTGCTCTCGTCAGGTATCGCGGGGGCGCTCGTGCCTTACAACAGGCCAGCATGGTTCAGCAGGATTTGCAACGAACGGCTAGAACGGAAGAAGAGACCTATTTGCTGTATCAACGGAAAGAGGAAGAAGCGCGGATTAATGATGCGCTCGACCGGGGCGGAATACTTAACGTAACCATCGCCGAGCCACCGTCAGTGCCGGCCCTGCCCGCTCGTTCTTTCTTGTATTACAGCTTGCTTGGCGTGCTCTTGGCGACCATGGGAAGTATAGGGTTGGCGTTTACGGCCGATTTCCTGGACACCACGTTCCGCACGCCAGACGAAGTACCAACCTTCCTCGGCTCACCTGTGCTCGCCTCAATCCCGCAAAACGGCAGAGGGTACGATGTTGCTTGAATACTACAACCTGCTAGAGCAGCCGTTCGGCGTGACGCCAGACACGCGTTTTCTGTATCTGAACCCCATGTACTGTGAGGCATTGGCCTCACTGTGGTACGGCATCGAACAGCGTCGTGGCTTCATCGCCTTGATCGCACACCCGGGGATGGGAAAGACTACCCTGCTGTTTCAGTTGTTGCGACGCCTCCGGGGAACCTCGGCACGAACGGTATTCCTTTTCCAAACCTGCTGCACGGCGGATGATCTGATCCGCTATCTCCTCCTTGATCTCGGCATCTGGCCGTCCCCCGACGCAGTCTCCATGCGTTGCCAGTTGAACGAAGTACTTCTTCAGGAAGCCAAAGCAGGAAGGCAGGTCGTATTCGTTATCGATGAGGCGCAGAACCTGAGTGCCTCGACACTCGAAAGCGTGCGCCTGCTTTCCGACTTCGAGACTTCCCAAGGCAAACTCCTACAGATCGTTCTTGCGGGCCAGCCCCAGCTGGTTAACACGCTGATGAAGCCGGAAATGCTGCAACTCACCCAGCGCATTTCGATGACGAATTATCTTGATCCGCTTGACGCCGAAGAGGTGGGGCGCTACATCCACCATCGGTTGGGAGTGGCCGGCTATCAAGGCAAGCCTTTGTTTACCTCTGATGCTTTGGAATTGGTGGCAGAGGAAAGCCAGGGAATTCCACGCAACATCAACAACATCTGCTTTGGCGCAATGTCCATGGCTTTTGGGCTGAATCAGAAGAAGATTGACCGCGAGATCGTGGAAAGTGTCGCGGCTGACCAGAACGTGAGGTCGTTGAGTCGAAGGATCGCCTCATTAGAAGACCACAAGCCTCAGTCGCAGCGCGAAGAGTTGCCTGCGATCTCAGCGAGAACCGCTCCAAAAACCGGTATGCCATGGAGATCAATCACTAGTTTGATTGGACGGTATGCGCGGGTCACGGCCTGCCTGGCTTTTCTCTTATTGACACCGAGCATGGCCACAGGCGCGCAACCGGTGACGTGCGTTCTCGTGCCCGCCGAAAACAAATCTATTTCAACTGCGACAACCCTGGCGCCCACATTCGAAGGGACTGCCCTAGAGTCATCAGTCGCAGAAACCGAGCCCTTCTGCTCTGTAGAATTCAACCCGACCGTTGCGGGGCGAACTACAAGGTAAACTGAGTAATGCACTGGGAGTGACAATGAGCAGGAACTTTGAAGTACTGTTTCGGCTAGAGCAGGATCGGGAACTCTTCCGTGTTCCTTCCGTCGTGAAGAACGCGCCTGCCAATAGCAGCGGAGGAATTGGCAAGGTCCTGCTTCCTCATCCCGATGCACTCGCTCGTGAAGAGATCCTCCGCATGGTGCAATACCTGTTCTTGGCGACCACGAACGGTAACGACCACGCCGGTGCGCAAAAGGTAGTGTTCTGCGGTGTAGACCAGGCCAAAGGTAGCACTCTGCTGTGCGCCCAGGTTGCTCGCAGCCTGGCGGAGCAGGTTCAGTCGCAAGTCTGCATCGTGGATGCGAACCTGCGTGTGAACGCCACCAGCTCGTTGTTTGATCTGCTGGGACCTGATGTCACACCTCTGTCGAAAGTCAATGATCAAGCGACGACTTGCCTGCGCGTTACCGACAATCTTTGGCTTGCTTCGAGAGATTCTCTGCCCCTGAACGGCGGTGTCCCGACACTGGACCAAATGCGGTTGAAGATTAAGGACCTAGGCAGTGAATTCAGCTTCATAGTCATTAATGCGCCACCCCTTGGACTGTACAGTGACGCCACTCTGCTAGGGCAAGTCGCCAACGGAGTGGTTCTGGTATTAGAAGCGCATTCCACCCGCCGCTCAGCTGCCCGCAAAGCCAAACTGGCGCTAGAGGCTGCCAATGTGCCGGTACTCGGGACAGTGTTCAATAACCGGAAGTTTCCGATACCCGAAACTCTTTATCGCATGCTTTAGAACTGGGCAAGTATCTCCCGCTAAATCTCCACAGTATCCCCATTCTCATGATGAGATCTTTGACTGACTTCACGGTTGTGGACTTATGACCTTTCGCCGCCGGATCCTCTTAAAAGCTCTCATGCTTTTCGACTTGCTCGTGTTAGGTCTGTCTTTCGCGCTAGCTGCCATCCCAGTATCCCGTCTCACCGACGACGTGTCTTTTCTCAGTTTCCTCTCGATGCGAATCAAAGTGGAGAACATGCTGGTTTTCCTCGCACTGATGCTGGCATGGCATTTCATACTCTCGATGTTCGGCCTGTATGAATCCAAACGTCTCGCTGATAAATGGAGCGTAGCGGAGGACGTTCTCAAGGCGATCTCTCTCGGGACAGTGGTGGTTATCGTCGTGGCCCTGATATTCCGAATTCGAATGGTGACTCCGATCTTCATTGTGGTTTTTTGGGCACTTAGCAGCTCCATTTCTATTTCGTGGCGAATTCTGCTGCGCTCCTTTCTCAAGCAGGTCCGCAGCCGTGGCCGCAACCTTCGCCAGATGCTGATCGTCGGTACCAACCCCCGAGCCGTCAGGTTTGCGCGATCCATCGAAGGAATGCCAGAACTTGGTTACCGGCTGGTTGGATTCGTAGATGAGCAATGGGCTGGAATGAAGGACTTTCTCGCGACCGGATATTCTTTTGCAACCGATTTGGATCGGTTTCAGAGTTTCCTCCGGGAACACGTAGTTGACGAAGTCGCCCTCGCGCTGCCAATGAAGACTTGTTACCCGAAGGCCTCGGAGATCGTGGCCCAGTGCAAGGAACAGGGGATTCTAGTCAGGTTTCTTCCAGACATCTTTGATGTTGCGTCCGTGCAGTCCAAAGCGGATGTTCCGGGACACAATATTGCGATTCCGGTCTACGCGGATCATCTCGAGGGTTGGCCGATTGTCGCAAAGCGGCTCCTGGACATCGTCATTTCCCTAACCTTGCTCATTGTGTTGTTCCCGCTCTTCTTGATCGTTGCACTATGGATCAAGGTCGATTCGCAAGGGCCGGTTTTTTTCGCGCAAGAACGTATCGGCTTGAACAAAAGAAGATTTCGTATACACAAGTTCCGAACCATGGTCACTGATGCCGAGAAGATGCAATCAAGCCTCGAGGAGCTGAACGAGGTTAGCGGGCCTGTGTTTAAGATCAAAGAGGACCCCAGAATCACTCGCGTCGGAAGGGTTCTTCGGCGCGCAAGTATTGACGAACTGCCGCAGCTCTTCAATGTCCTGACGGGGGGCATGAGCCTCGTGGGTCCACGACCCCTGCCAGTACGGGATTACCAAGGACTTGAACGGAACTGGCATCGACGCCGGTTTAGTGTACGACCAGGTATCACTTGCCTGTGGCAAGTGAACGGCAGAAGCTCCGTGCAGTTTGAGAAGTGGATGGAGCTCGACATGCAATACATCGACCAGTGGTCACTCTGGCTTGACCTCAAGATTCTCGCAAAGACGATGCCCGCGGTCTTAAAAGGGACCGGAGCAGCGTGAAGTACTGCACGAGTCTGGATGGCAGCCACTGACTATGTGCAGGCGTGGCACGTCGCTTTGGAAGAGGAAGTTCGGCCACAACGACGCCCTGCTCGTGGTTCGACCCGAGCGGCGTTCCCGTTCAGGACCGCGTGGGCTTGAACAAGAGAATATTCCTCGGCCTCATCGATCCAGCAGTTCGCGCGCGAAGAAATCCCCCGCATGTATAAATTCCGAACGATGGTCGGCGACGCTGAGAAGAGGCAATCTGAGCTTGAATGCTTAAAACGAAGCCGAAGGCCCGGTCTTCAAGATCAAGAGCCATCCACGCGTCACGCGGCTCGGCAGATTTCTCCGCAAACCTGGCATGGACGAGCTACCCCAATTCCTGAATGCCTTGAGGGGGACATGAATCTCGCTGGGCCTCGGCCTCTTCCGATTCGTGACTATTAGGCATTTGACCAAGACTCGGTGCGCCGCCGATGCGCTCGTCCAGGAGTCACGTTGTCTTGGGCAAGTCAACGGCAGAAGTTCCGTCTCTTTCCAGAAATGGATGGAGTTGGACTTGCACTACATCGATCATTCGTCTTCTTGGCTGGATGTGGAGGTGATAGCCAAGACTATTCCGGCAGTTTTGAAAGGGGTCGGAGCCGCATGAGCACGGGTCTAAACATGGAGGCCCAAAGCCAGGAGCTTGTGACTTGATAACACCTTCAGCTGAGAACGATACCTCCACTGTGACCACAGCGGCCCATACTGTCGAGGTGAGACCGATTGCACCGGCCGGTCGCAGGCTATCGCCCTTCGGCCTAGTCTTGTCTCCCGAAACGGCGTTGCATCAGGGCTTTGTGTCCCTGGCCGACCAAGCCGTTGCCAGCGCCACAAACTTTGTGACCGGCGTCATCATTGCACGAGCCTGCTCCAAGGAAGAATTTGGACTGTACATGCTCGGCTTTAGCCTAATTTTGTTGATCACCGACTTGCAGACGTCACTGATTTCGACACCTTATATGGTTTATGCTCCGCGCCTTAAAGGAAGCGCCCACGCTCTGTACACTGGCAGCATCCTGATTCATCAATTGGCATTTTCTCTCTTCACGATGCTTGCTTTGCTGTGTGGCGCGTTCGTGGTCACGATCGGAGTCGCCCCTCGAGGCCTGGGACCGTTGATGTGGGCATTGGTTGCCGTGATCGCTATGATCATGCTTCGCGAATTTGCTCGTCGCGTATGTTTCGCCCGCCTAAAGCTTAAGACCGCCTTTTTTTTCGATACCTGTGTTGCGGTCGTTCAAATCAGCGGCCTGCTCGTGCTTGTCCGCTTCGGTCTGTTATCGGCAAGCCGCGCGTATTGGGTGGTTGGATCGGCCTGTGGGATTGCGGTTCTGTGGTGGCTTTGGGCGGACAAAGGGTTCTATCACTCCCGGAGGAGCGAATCGCTTGCTGACCTCAAGAAGAATTGGATCCTTGGAAAATGGGTTTTCGCCAGCGGTTTGGTCGTCGCAGTCAGCATGAATCTTTATCCGTGGCTCTTGGCGTTCTTCCACGGCACCGCCTCGGCTGGAGTGTGGGCAGCGTGCCTGGGAGTTGTGTCAGTAGGCAATCCAGCGGTCCTAGCCATCCAGAACCTCGTGGGCCCGAAAATCGCCCACGTGCATGCGGCAGAGGGCCCAAGGGCCTTGCGTCGATTGGTGCTCAAGATAAGCGCTGTTATCGCTCTCCCCATGTCTTTGCTCTGCCTCGTGATGATCTTCTGGGGAGGCCGTCTCATAGCCCTGCTGTATGGCCGCCAGTATGCCGGTAACGGCTTAGTCGTTACGATCATGGCGTTGAACGTCCTGGTCACAGCTACGGCGTTTCCGTTTTCGCGTGCCCTGTTTGCCATCGAACGGGCCGATGTGGATTTCCTGGTTAATTTAGCGGCGCTAGTCATCATGGTCACCCTGGGTCTTTGGCTGGTGCGGGCCTTCGGCCCACTCGGCGCGGCACTTGGGTTTCTGGGGTCTGGCCTTGTGATATCGGCAGTGAGGGCTAGAGCATTCCTGAGGCTCCCAGCCCGCATTTCAGGGGACTAGGAAGCAGCTTAAATGAGTTATAACAATCATCAGCATGTTGGGCCAACACTCCAGATTGGACGCCCCCCCTGGCTCATGTTCCTGTTCCTTGCTGTCGTATTTTTCTCGGTTTATCACGACCTGTCCTATTCTGAGAAAGGACCAGACAATTTCAATCCATCCGAAGACAACATTGTCACAAACGTAGCTGAAGGCTCGCCCGTCCACCGCATAGCTCTATTGTCGCTAGGGCTATTTGCGATCGGCAGCTTGGTCCGTCATCGGACTAACGGTCGACTCCGAATCCATGGTTCATTGGGATGGATTCTTATGTGCTTTGCCGCCTGGGCATTCCTTAGTCCCATGTGGGCAGAGGATTTGGCGCTGACCATTAGGAGGTTGGCGGTCTTCGGGATACTTTGCATTGCTGCCGCGGCTATCGCCCGTCGCTTCTCCTTGCGCGAAATTGTCTTGTGGACACTCTTTAGTAGCACCCTTTTTCTAGCTATTGGCTTTTCGGCGGAGGTGTTACTCGGGACTTTTCGGCCCTTCGCATCCGGCTACCGTTTTGCCGGTACGCTTGACCCGAATAATCAGGGAGTCAATTGCGCACTTCTTCTGCTTTCGGGGGTGGCAGCAGCCGACGTGGAAAAGCGTAGACGAACACTCTTTCGGGCTTGCGCGCTAGTCGGGTTTGCTTTCTTGATCCTCACTGCATCCAGGACATCGTTTGCCGCGGCCCTCCTCTCCCTTGCCGTGTACTTGGGCGCGGTATGTTCCAGGGCAACCAAGATTGCGATGGTGTACGTTCTCTGCATGGCTCTCTGTATTCTTCTGCTGGTTCCTGGGCTGGTTCCAGACTTCAAGAGCGCCATCCTGCTCGGAAGGGATGACTCTGGCATTGACTCGTTCCACGGTCGCATCGGGGTTTGGGAGGAAGTCGGCTACTACATCCATCAACGTCCAATTCTTGGCTACGGCTACGGCGGCTTCTGGACTCCAACTCACATTAGCGCGATTTCGGACGAGGAGAAGTGGGGGGTTCCGAATAGCCACTCAGCATACCTCGATTGTCTTCTCGCCTTAGGGGTAGTGGGGCTGGTTGCGTATATACTCCTACTTCTTGCCGGGATCAAGCGTGCCTTTCGATTTCAGAAACTCTCGCAGAACTCCGCCTTTGCTTTTTGTGGCGCACTGTTGGTGTTTTGCGCATTGGATGGATTGCTTGAGTCCGCCATAGTCAATCCATCGCTTCTGATGTTTCTAAGTTGTGTCATCCTTGCCTCTCTTGCTTTTAAGGATAGCTCGCATACCCGTCGATTCTGCAATCTCCCCACGGCGAGATAACTTAGTCAAGGTGGCACTCATCAGCGTTGTCGTGTCTACATTCAACCGTGCTGAAATGCTTGATGGCGCTCTTACAAGCCTAAGAGAGCAATAGACTTTTAGGAAGATTAAGTGCGACATTCTGGTTCTGTTGATGACGGCTCTACCGACTTGACAGAGCGCGGGATTGCTGCCCGGCAAATGCTACCGCTTTGATCGGATGCAGCAAGCTGCCGGCATACAGTGCACCATTGGTATTGAGGAAGGCGATGTTCTTACCGCCGGCAATGGCAAGGCGATAGTGACAGAGGTGATTGCGGACGCCGTTACCGGTCTCTCCAACAACTCTTTTAATATGTGCGGCATAAGCATGCCGACATGGCTGCGCCACTGGGGCGGGGCGTGATTGAGGCACTCGCAGATTGGATCACTTTTTTTCGATGACGATCAAATTGCCGAGCGCGATTGCCTGATTCAGCTGACCGAAAAGGCAGTAGCAAAAAGAAGTGGAATGCATCGGCGTGCTGCGCACCCCGGGGTGTCACGCTCTCCCGGCCTGATCGGCACACGAGGTGGGGGCACGCCCGACTCGTTCGGCATCGCCAGTACTCGGGTCAATACGCGGATCTTAAGTTCAAGCAGGAAAAATCATGAAAATCGGGATCAGTTTGTTGAGTGCGAGGCCGCGGCGAACGGGAGTGGAGAACGCGGTGTTCAACTTGATCACGCAACTGGGCCGAATGGACGGGAAGGATGAGTACGTGGTGTACGCGGATACGCGCAATTTGCCATGGCTGTCCAATGTGCCAGGCCGCATTCGAATCGCGGACGTCAGGCTCTCCTGCAGGCGATCTCTCTGGACGTGGGAACACCTTTTCTTCCTGACCAGCCACCGCCCAAAGGAGGTGGACGTCGTTCACTTTCCTATCGGCGGCGGAGTCCTGGCCTATCTCGGAAAATTTGTCCTCACCATTCACGACATCAAGCATTACTCCAACAGAGAGCTAGTAAAGCTGCGCCGCCATATGCTCTGGCGCGTGTGGCTCAAGGCGAACCTACACAGAGCGGCAAAGATAATTACAGTGTCCGAGCACGTAAAGAGAGAGATATTGCGAGAGTTCCCCGTTAGTTCGGACCGCATACGAGTAATCCCAAACGGCGTGGACCAGCGATTCAGGCCGACAGCGGGCACGCAGGTGTTCCGAGCTAAGTACCAGCTCCCGGAGCGATATGTGCTCTTCGTCGGTCAGACACAAACAAACAAGAACATCAGGCGTGCTATTGAGGCGATAACCCTTGTACGCGAGAAGTACGGACTGGATCATCAATTCATAGTTGCGGGAATGCCGTCCGAGGACGATGCGAGGCTGAAGAAATATGTTGATAACAATAATCTTCGGGATACGGTCCGATTCATCGGGTACGTAGACGACAACGACCTGCCAGAACTGTATGCGAACGCGGAAATCTTTTTGTTCCCGTCACTAACCGAAGGATTCGGTATACCGCCGCTCGAGGCGATGGGCTGTGGAGTACCTGTTGTGGCGGCCCATGCGAGTTGCCTGCCCGAGGTGCTAGGTGACGCCGCTATTTGGGTGAATCCCCTTTCCGTTGAGTCGATTGCTGAGGGTGTCGCCACTGCTCTGCTAGATAAAAAAGCTCGAAGTATGGCGATAGCGAAAGGACTGTCAAGAGTAGAGCAATTCAGGTGGGAAAAGATGGCCTTCGAGACGGTGAACGTGTATCGCGAAGTTGCGGGCTGCCCAACGCTCCACTGTCTGGGACCCCGGGGATGCAGCGACGGCCGTGGGCGAGTTGGGAGTCATGACGCGTCGAGGTAGTGACACAAATCCGTTCTAGGTGACCAAATGCGACAGATAACCGTGGGCATTCCCGTATTCAATGCGATGCCGTACCTTCCTGAGAGCCTGGAGAGCATCCTGCGCCAAAACTACAGCGACTTCGACATCCTGGTTATCAACGACGGATCAACCGACGACAGCAGGGAGTACCTAGGTTCCGTGCGAGATCCGCGGCTGCGAATCGTGGATCAGGAGAATCGAGGCGTGGTAGCGGCCCGGAACCGAATGCTGGCAGAAGTTAGCACGCCATGGCTGGCACTTCATGACGCCGATGACGTTGCATATCCACACAGACTGGCCAGCGCCGTTGACTACATCAACCGGTACCCTGAATGCGGTATGTTCTATTCCTTGGCTGAATACCATCCTGCTGCCAGCGTTGGACAATTCCGCACAACAAGGAGAAACCCCAGCGAAATTCGAGATCTCGTCCAATCGGGATATTTGCTCGCAATCTGCAACTCAACGGTGATACATAATGTCGAGCGAACAAGGGCAGTGGGTGGATATCGATTCAACGTTAACGTGGAGGACTGCGACCTCTGGTGGCGCGTGGCGCTCAATTATGATATCCGTCTTATTCCGGAAGTGCTAACCGGATATCGGCAGAACCTGCAAAGCTTTTCGTCCGTCAACCTTGAGGAGCAAGCCCTCAACGTGCTCTACGTTCAGTACCTTCTCATCTCCCATCTGCAGAATCGGAAACCATTGGCATACGAAGAAGTCCGCAACTCACTGCTACAGCTGTTTGATCGGAGAAAGGTAAGGTTTAGGAATTACCTTCGAGCATTTAACATCGAACTGGGCCGTGGAAATAGGAACAGGGCTTTCGCACAGGCCGTCCGCGCCTTTTTCACATCCCCTACGAATTTCATGCTCCGGTTGTTGGATGAGTGTTTTCCTCGTCGAGCGATCACCTTAGGCGAGCACCCGGTGCTATTTAAGAAACACGAGAACCTCCTGTGGCCGGACCATGCCGGAAGCTATTGTTGCCAGTTCGAACCCCCGCCTTCCGCAAATCGTGCGTTCCAACCGAAGCGCGTGATTGTCACGGGTGGGTCGGGTTTCATCGGCACTCACTTGATTTCCTGTTTGCTTGAGCAGGGCCACCAAGTCCTAAACCTTGATAAGGTCAAGCCGCTCAACGCGAGTCAAAACTGTTTTCACCACCGAGCCGACATTCTCGATGCGACAGCGCTACAAGCTGAGTTCGACTCATTTTGCCCGCAATGGCTGTTTCACCTCGCGGCCCGCGTCGATTGTGACGAATCAACCACTGTCGAATTGGGATATCCAGCCAACACCACTGGATCGATCAATGTTCTTGCCGCTGCGGCTGCCTGCTCGTCCTTGGATAGAGTTTTGGTGACCTCGTCGCAATATGTCTGCCGCCCCGGATACCAACCATCAGCGGATGAGGATTACAGCCCGCACACGGTGTACGGATGGAGCAAAGTGGAAACGGAACGGGCTGTTCGAGGGGCTTCGCTGAAGTGTCCGTGGGTCATCGTTCGACCCACGAACGTTTGGGGCCCGTGGCACATGCGTTATCGCAGGCAAGTGTGGCAGGCGATCCGCCGGGGCTTCTACCTCCATCCGGGCGGCCCACCAATCATCCGCTCCTACGGATATGTCGGTAACGTAGCCCGACAGATGGTGGGGCTCATGGCGGCGGATGCCAAGGCCGTCGCCGGCCGAGTTTTTTACATCGGCGATCCCCCGCGGGATATATGCGAATGGGTGAATGGATTTTCCCATGCTCTGCGAGGCCGCCCTGTGGCTGTGGTGCCCCGGTCCTTGTTGCGCGCCATGGGCCTGGCGGGCGACCTTATAAGCCATCTGAGGGGACGCGAATTTCTCATCCATTCTTCGCGTTACCGATCAATGGTCACCTCCGATATAGCGCCAATGGCGAAGACCTATTCGTTGCTCGGCCCTAGCCCGATCTCCCTCGATAGTGGAGTGGATGAAACCGTCCGTTGGCTCCGCACATTTGACGGGCATGATGGTCTCCGCTTCTGAGCGGACCGAAAATGGCGAGAGTATCACTTCTGGCCAGAAAGTTGGTTTGATTGTTGATAAGGGCATGTAATACGGGCGAAATGCCCGAGCGGAATATGAGGCAAAGTACACCGCAGAACCTAATTACAAGATGCTCATGGACGTCTACCAGCGGGGCCATCAAGAAGCGCGGAAGCCATTTGACATCTCACTATCGGAAGGCTTTGCATGTCGCGGATTGAAACCATCATTCAGCGCTCGGTTCAGCCCATCCATCATCGCTTCAGGAGCGATAATGCCAGACAATTTATCAGCTTGCTGAGCACGCGCCAGACAGGAAGGCTGCTCGACGTGGGTGGCGGGACTGGAATGAATGGCGAGTTTATCACTTTGTATCAAGGATTCGACAGCGTGACTGTCGCGAACCTCGACCCACCACATCACGATGCGGGAGGACCGTACAACATTCGCATAGTTAAAGCGGACGGTCGCTTTCTGCCCTTCTCGGACAAGTCATTCGATTGGATTTTTTCCAACGCCGTTATCGAGCACATCGGAAATCGGGAAATCAGCGACAATTCGCAGCCGAGATCAGGCGGGTGGCATCGAGAGGGTACTTCATCACGACACCAAATCTTTATTTCCTATAGAGCCTCACGCTTTGTTGCCACTGTACCAATTTTATCCCGAGCGTCTCAAACCATTTGCCCTGCGTGTTTCTCGCGGGTACATGAAAGAGGTTATGCACATCGAGCAGCTGACGGGAAAGAAATTACAGATCTTGTTTCCCGAAGCTCAGGTACAACACGTCAATTTTGCAAGTGCGTTTATCGCCTTTCACGTTGCATAACTATTCAGAGGCCGTTTCTGCTGCTTTTTCACTCACTGAGAATCCACAAGGAGAACATTGCATACGTCAGCAAACTATCGTGCTTGTCACGGGCGCCGGGGTTTTATCGGGCACCATCCCGTAAAGAGGGTTAAATCTGAGGGTGGTTGGGTCCCAGGCGTAGACATCAAAGCGCTGGAATACGAAGCTTCGGCCGCACGAATTCGTGTTACTCGAGCTTCGCAGGCACAATAAATGTATTTCGACAACCCGCGGTGGCATCGGACAGGTCTTCAAGCTGGCCGCGGACATGGGCAGAATCGCGTGTGTTAAGGCTTCTCACGCCGATATCTCGCGAAACAACATTGTGATTAGTGACCAAATGCTCGAGACCAGCCGTTTGAACGGAGTGTCCCGGTTTCTGTTTTCCTCGTCTGCCTGCCGTATGCGCGGTACAAGCAAAGCCACGCTAAAGTCACACCACTTCGCGAAGAAGGCGCGTATCCTGCCGATCCCGAGGCGGATATGGATAGGAGAAGCTCTTTATTGAAGAGCTATTAGTGGCTTACCGAAGCATGGTTACCTCCGATACGGCCCCCATGACAGCGACTTATGCGTTGCTGAGACCCATCCCGATTTCCCTCGATGAGGCTGTGGGTGAAACCGTCCTCTCGCTCCGCAAATTTGATGGGCACGATGGAATCCGCTTCTGAGCCTGGCGAAAATGTCAGAGCCTTCGCTTCTGCATAAGCGAGCATATGGGATGAATTGAGAGTGCTGGAGCAAAGAATGCTTAGCAAGGGTAAGCGCAATATCATTGGGATCCTGATCGACGCCGTGGACTACGAGGCGGCGACAGACTTCGTCCTGCGCGCGGCTCGAGAAAAGCGCGCCGCGGCAATCTCCGCAGTAGCGGTCCACGGTCTAATGACTGGCGTACTCGACCGCGAGCAAAAGTTCCGCCTCAACCATTTTGACCTTTTGGTGCCGGACGGGCAGCCGATCCGATGGGCACTCAACGGACTACATCGCGCTGGGCTTTCCGACCGGGTCTATGGGCCGAACCTAATGTTGAAATTGTGCGCTCGCGCCGCCGCCGAGGGATTGCCGGTTTATTTCTACGGGAGCACTCCCGAAGTGCTTTGTTCCTTGAAACAATCTCTTGAGAAAAGATTTCCTGAAATCTTAATCGCCGGGATGGAGTGCTCTAAATTCCGGCGACTCGTGCCGGAGGAAAAGCCGATAATCGCCGCGGGCATCCGCAGTTCAGGAACATCCATCGTTTTTGTTGGGCTGGGGTGCCCGAGGCAGGAGGTTTTCACCTACGAGTTTCGCGACATTCTGCCTATGCCCGTTGTGGCGGTCGGCGCAGCGTTTCCATTTCTGGCAGGCGAGATCCCACAGGCACCCCGGTGGATGCAGGATGCCGGCCTGGAATGGCTTTTTCGGCTCGCATCCGAGCCGCGACGACTGTGGCGCCGTTACGTTCTTCTGAACCCAACATATATACTCATGGTGTTCCTGCAGGCACTGCGACTTTCAAGCTTTTCCACTAACGGACAAGCTCCCTCCGACGAGCTATTGCACGGTTAACTGGCTAACCTGTGTGCAGAGCGAATGTTGTAAGACCCGAGTTGCCAGCTCCGTTGAAAACTATTTCTCGCGGGAGAATGACTGAATGAGCGTTGCAATTATCACCGGTTCTGCCGGACTGGTCGGTTCCGAGGCGGTGGAGTACTTTTCGATGCAAGGGATGGACACCGTTGGGATCGACAACGACATGCGAGCCAAGTTCTTCGGGCAAGAAGCCTCGACACGGCGGGTTCGCGATCGCCTTTTTGCCGAAGTTTCGCGCTATCGGCATCACGATGTGGACATCCGCGATGCCAGCGGCATCGAAGCGATTTTTGCGTATCATGGAAAAGACATCGCGCTGGTTGTCCATACTGCAGCTCAGCCTTCGCACGACTGGGCTGCCGGCGATCCGGCGACTGATTTCACCATAAACGCGAACGGCACCTCGGTGCTCCTAGAGGCCACACGGAAGTTTGCTCCCGAAGCCGTTTTCATCTTTACATCGACCAATAAAGTTTATGGCGACCGGCCGAATCAATTGCCTCTTGTTGAATGCGAGACACGCTGGGAGCTTGAGCCGAGTCACCCCTATTCCGAACGGGGCATTCCCGAGACAATGTCTATCGATGGGAATTTGCATAGTCTGTTTGGCGCATCAAAAGTCGCCGCCGACGTTTTGGTGCAGGAATATGGCCGCTACTTCGGCATGAAAACGGTCTGTTTCCGGGGAGGTTGCCTCACGGGTCCACACCATTCAGGGACGCAACTCCACGGATTCCTCGCGTACCTGATGAAGTGCGCGGTCACCGAAACACCCTACACGATTTTCGGATATAAGAAAAAACAGGTCCGCGACAACATCCACAGTGCCGATCTGATTCGCGCCTTTGATCAGTTTTTCAAACAGCCTCGCTCCGGCGAAGCCTACAACATGGGCGGAGGCCGCTACAGCAATTGCTCGATCCTCGAAGCAATCTCCGAATGCGAAAAAATCACCGGCAAGTCGTTTCATGCAAAGTATGTGGACGAAAATCGCCGCGGCGACCACATCTGGTGGATCAGTGATGTATCACGATTTCTGGAACATTATCCCGGCTGGAAACTTCGGTTCGATGTGCCTCAGATTCTGCGTGAGATTTACGAAGTAAATGTGGAACGGTGGCGAACGCATGATTAATTGTGGCAAGAGGACTTTCCTCGGCGTCCTGATTGATGCCGTAGACTACGAAGGCGCAGTGGACGTCATCATTCGGGCAGCGAAGGAGAAACGACCTGCGGCCGTTTCGGCGCTCTCCGTTCAGCAGATTAATGACACGAGTTTTAGACCGCGATCAGAAGTTTCGCCTAGACCATTTCGATCTGCTTGTTCCGGACGGCCAGCTCCTTCGCTGGGCGCTCAATGCCCTCCACCTCGCCGACCTTCCCGATGGTGTCTACGGTCCCAACCTGACCCTTCGTATATGCGCCAAAGCAGCAGCCGAGGCTCGTCTGGTATTTTTCTATGGGAGTTTGACCGAGATTCTGAAATCGCGGAGTTGTCTCTCGAAAGCAAGTGCCCTGCTTCTGATGGTTGCGGGTATGGAGCCGTTCACGCGATCTGCTAGCTAAGCAAAGGAGACACTGCGAGATGAGAGAACCGCGATCGAACACCGAGTGGAGGGCGTGGGGAAAATACGATCCCCTCTGGGCCGTGTCGACATGGAAAGACAAACAAAAGAACGGGGTCTCGCCCTGGACAGAAGAAGAGTTCTACGCTCTTGGGGCATCTGATTGGCAGGACTTCTCGCATCAATGGCAACAGTATGGAATCAATAGAAAAAGCTGCCTGGAAATCGGCTGTGGGGCCGGGCGTCTGACCAGGCAACTGGCGCTGGCGTTTGATTGCGTTCATGCGGTCGATGTCTCGGAAGACATGATCAACCGCGCCAAGAAGAACATTGGAAGCACGAATGTGGAGTTTTCCGTTATCGACGGCATCCACCTGCCACTGACCGACGGCTCGGTCAAGGCAATCTTCTCCACTCACGTTCTCCAGCACCTCGACAGCGTACCGATTGGCTTGTCATATTTTCGGGAGTTCTATCGTGTGCTGGAGCCGGGGGGAACCATGATGGTGCATTTACTCGTTTATGAGTTTCCCGGCAAAGGGACTGAGGCAGAGTTCTTGTTTAGGGCGCTATGGGCTCTTCACCGGGGGCTTGGTTATGCACGTGCCGAGTTGAAGAGGTGGGCCGGGATGCGAACCATGAGGGGCACACCGTTTCCCATTGGTTCCCTGATCGTGTTCCTGACCGGTCTCGGCTTCAAGAACGTCGAATTTAGGATCTTCCCGACAAAAATTAACCTCGATCCTCATCCCTTCGTCTTTGCTACTAAGTAGCGCGCCTGGGATACGTCGAGAACTGAACGGCGGTGGACGCTTTGACGTAAAAGACGGCACAGCCAAGAATTTCGATATAAGTTGTGTTGTCCGTGTTGTAATCATTACTCCCTACACCGACACAACAGGTGCCACTCATAATCGCGCTCACGCAAATGATGTTCACCGCCGGCAGCGTGGAACCAAGGGTACAGGTCTCGCTATTGGCCGTCGTGGAGCGGGGTTCCGAGACCGGAGTACCCCACGTTGACGACGTGGCGACAACGATGTTGCCGGAATCAGTCACTCCCACGAGTGTTGCCGCTGAGACGTTGCTAGAGACTGCGCAAGCTCTAACAACACTAGGAGCTAATGGCCCTGTGCTCGGCGCTGAATAACCATGACGCAAACAACGCGGAATCTGGGCCAAGGCAAGAGCACAGCGCCGCGACGAGAAAGAATAAGGATGCGTTTCATAGGATGGGGAGGAAAAAATGGTTTAGGTCAGTTCGAGGTCTCCTAGTAGATCGTCACCCGCCCCCGGTCACTTCGCCGTCTGCTCCAGAACTGCGATCTTCGTGGTCAGCCGTGAATACAGAGGGGAGAATCACATTGGTGCTCCGTCGCGCCGCTTACTGTTGGCCCGTCAGACAGCCCATCGTCACGAGTCCAGACGGAAGATTCACGCCGCACAGCCATTGCGGGAACAGTGGATCGTACACAGGAGTGCTGCTCGGTATCTGATACCCATAGCCCCGAGCCGCCGCGTTTGTTGGAGTGAAATTGGCAATCAGAGTGGCCATGCACGCGGGTACGCTAGCGTAACTCCCGCAACTCGGGGCGCTGGGGTTGCCGGGATTGGCGAACTGGGGATTCGTGCCGAAGGTGTTGTTTGGGCCGAAGGAGAATCCCGTGCTCCCGCTGGCATTACTGTTGTTCCCAAAAGAGGAATATCCCCAGTCGTTGTAAATTTGATCAGTCGTGGTTGGGCTAAGGGAGACTTGATAAGCATAGACTGTTTGTCCGTTGCAACTCGTAGCTACGTTAGAAACGGAGATGTTGTCATAAACGTCCACGTTGTTCGCCGAGTGGCCGATTTGCAGTTCCGCACAAGGATTCCCAGTCTGCGTGTCATCCTCGCTGTCACCCCACATCGTGTTGTGTCGAATGTAGACATGAGCGCAGGTAGTACATGCGGCGTTGTTTTCTACTTCGATTCCCCGCCCACCATTATCGACGACGAGGTTGTTATCCACAACAACTTGCTGGGTATAGGGTCCGACGCTCGACTGGCTTCCATCTAAAGTGTCGATGTTGATCCCCTCGCCGTCCGTGGCTGGATAGCCGCCATTGCAGTTCGGAGTATTCAAGGCACCGAAACTGAAATTTCCGGCCACGTAGATATGCGTTCCCGGTAGCGTGTCGTAGTTTATGGGCTCGTATACGTTGATGTTGCTATAGCAGTGGGTGCCCGCCGCCGCGTTGTACGCGATATTGCCGACGATGGCCACGTAATCCGCGCTGGCCGTACTGCTGATGCCCGTCCCCAATCCTCCGGCATAGCAACCGTTGGCAACGTTGTTGGCGAAAACGATGTGATGCACTGGGACGTGCGTCTTGTAGCTGGGCACTGCATAGAAGCATCCGGCGAAGGAACTGGCCGTCATTGAGACCTCCCATCCCTGTACGCCCCAGTAACTACTATCCACGTAGATGCCTGGATTGCCGCCACTCGCGGTGATCTCGCAGGCGTCGAAGTCTATACATTTGAGCCATGCCACGTTTGGTGCACCCGTGCAAATCACGGTTCCCCAGTTTCCTACAGTGAAGTTGGCGTATGAGTAGGATGCGCTTGCAGCTGCCAGAATCACATCGCCGCAGTTCACAGGATGGTTTGGAGTCAGCCAGGGCGTACTCGCAGATGTTCCATTGTTGGAATCGTTGCCGCCTCCAGCCGCCGTCGCAAGATAGTATGTCGTCGCCCCACCAATCGGTTGAATCGTTATGTCGGCAGATGCCGATTTGGTCGAATCCGCAACGCTAGTAGCTGTCGCGGTAACTGTGGCAGGGGATGGAACGGCATGCGGGGCAGTGAATAGCCCGCTGCTGTTGATGGTTCCGCAGGCTGTTCCGCTGCATCCGGCTCCTGATACCGTCCAGTCCACTGCCGTGATTGTCGTTCCTGTGACGGAAGCAGCGAATTGTTGAGTTGCTCCAGCAGTAACTGACAAGTTGGCGGGAGTCACGCCGACGACAACTGTCGGCACAATTATTAGGTTTGCTGACGCTGATTTAGTCAGATCCACCACGCTGGTAGCAATCACGTTGACGATTGCTGGCTTGGGCACCACGGACGGCGCTAAATAGACAGCAGACAACGAGCTGGTCGACAGTGTCCCGCAGGAGGAGACAGTACAACCTGCGCCGCTCAAACCCCAGGTCACTGCAGTGTTCGAAGTCCCTGTCACCCTTGCAGTGAGGAGTTGCATGCCAGCAGTTGAGACAGAAGCACTCGTTGGGCTGATGCTTAGAACCGGAGTAACCCCAGGCAGAACCGTTACGGTTGCACTGCTAGCGTTTGTAGGGTCGGTTTTGCTGCCTACCGCAACCACGATTACGGCATTCGAGGTGACTTGTTGCGGAGCTGTGTAAAGACCAAATTGCGAGATCGTGCCCGAGGCTGAATTGCCTCCTGGAACTCCGTTCACCAGCCATTCGAGATCAGCAGTGGGCAGTCCATACGACGTAGGAGTGCGCAGTCCATGGGACGTAGGAGTGCGCTGTCCATACGACGTAACCGTGAACTGCAACGAATTACCGGCGCCCAGCGTAGCCTTTGGAGGGGAGATTGAAACGGAAACGTCTCCAATAGGCCCATTCGATGGCGCTGAAAGCGGTAAGTTGCTAGGCGGCAAACCTCCGCAGCCGAGGGAAATCAGATATAGACCCGACAGCACAAGAAGAGGCACAGCGGAGGGAAGTTTAACACAGGACATTGTCCAAGTCCGATCTCACGAGCAAAGTCCAAGATGTGGCCTAACTAATAAAGATTAGGATGAATCGATAGGGCGGGAAAGAGACCGAGAGGGCAATGACCTAGCGGTGAAGGATGGCAGATGTGCGGTGGCCAATGAGACATGCCCCTGAGGGGACTCGGGAAAAGCGACCACGATGCCCGCTCCACCGCATAGGGCCTTCTGTCATTTCCTTAGCCAATTATTTTCACTACCGCTGCCGTGTAATTGTGCGTGGCATTCCGCGCACAGCGTGACTAGAAGAGCACGGCGGCAGGTGAGCATTATTGCTCAGACCGTTTTAATCTTGTTTTGTTATCGTCGGAATCGACCTGGTGCACCAGCATTTCTAATCAGAATTGTGCCCGACTGCATACGCGGCAGGAGCCGGAGACGCGGCGCAGAGGTAACCGAAACGAGGCTGTCCATGAAAAAAGTAATGTTCGTACTTGCGATATTGAGTCTCGGTACGTTGTGCTGGGCAGGGTCGGCGCAGGAAGATGCCACCGAACGGCTAGACAATGCCACCAGTGTGATGCACGAAATTATGGGGATGCCTGACAAGGGAATCCCGGAAGAAGTGCTAGAGCATGCAAAGTGCGTGGCCGTTATACCGCACATGGTCAAAGGCGGCTTTGTCTTCGGAGCTAAGGGAGGCAAAGGCGTAGCCACCTGCCGCACGAAGAATGGCTGGAGTGCGCCGGCGTTCATCACGATTTCCGGTGGAAGCTGGGGCCTGCAAATCGGTGTAGAAGCTGTGGACGTGGTGATGATCATTCAGAATGACAAAGGGATGCAAAGGCTGCTTTCGAGCAATTTCCAAGTCGGAGGGGACGCTTCCGCAGCAGCGGGTCCAGTTGGACGGCATGCCGAGGCCGGCACGGATTGGAAGATGGATACAGAGATCCTGACCTACTCCCGCGCCAAGGGTGCATTCGCCGGGCTCACGTTGGAAGGTGCATCGCTCCGTCAGGACAATGATTCACGGCGCGCAATGTACGGACCCAACGTCACTACTCGGGCTTTACTGTTGGGCAGAGTGCCGGCTCCAGCCGCAGCTCAGCCGTTCCTTGCGGAAATTCGCGGAGCAAAAGCTGAGGCCAAAACCGACAAACAGTAGGGCTTGCGGACTCGATCTACGGTTGTTTGTCAGTCAACCGATATGACTGCGTGTTCGAGTGGAGCACAGTCCCCCATTTGTTCTCAGCAGTATGCCGCAACGCAGTATGTTGCAAAGCAGACCGCCAAGTGCAGTGGCTGCGAGCAGGTAAATTTCACTACCTTCGCCGGTACCAGTTGCGTGGATGACCTCGTACCGGACGTCGCGACTTACTACTCTCCGGATTAACATCGAAATAAATACCAGGTCCGGTTCGTCCCCGCGCGGAGCATTGCGATGGACACACGGCAAGAACGCAAATTCCGTCGTTTCAACCTCGAGTGGCTCGTCCATGTGAGGTTTCCCTCCGGGGACGCAATCGCTGAGCTTGATGCTGTCACCAGAAACATCAGCAACTGCGGGTTGCTTCTGGAATCAGCCTCCTTGATTCCTTATCGCAGGTCGGTTGAGTTCACCATCACGGTGCCAGCGGTATCGACCTCTCGGCCGGCCAAAATCACAGGCGCCGGAGAAGTGGTGCGGATTTGAGCCATGTGAAACAGCGGAGGGATTTGGGATTGCCGTGGCCTGCAATGAACCCATAACTCTAATGGAGCACCAAACGAAAGGGATCTAGACTCGTAGACTAATTTCCTGCGGTTTCCCACGTCAGCGGAGATGCGTAGTGGCGTGACACGCAGTACAAAGTGTAATGAGGTTGTGGTCGGCATCATCGCCGGAGTGACTGCGAAACTGTTTGTGGTGAACCTCCAAGTTTGACATCGTTCCGCAGGATTGACACCTCCAGCCATCGCGACGCAGAACCTGCTGCCGCAGAGTCTCGTACGACACCGGATCCAGCCGCAGGGGAGCGGGCTTTGGACCAATCGAGCTCATGATGCCTTTTCGCTCAGGCCTCGAACAAATACCTGCCGCTGTTCCTCGGGCAGAAATTTGAAGAATCTCGTCATCGAGTACAGCAGCATCGCCGGATC
>Ga0182018_10001175_pt1 | contig 30630 bp, 24 predicted proteins | sample 812P2MmetaG_FD_120490 | JGI IMG/M metagenome (GOLD analysis project Ga0182018, IMG submission 120490) | Permafrost microbial communities from Stordalen Mire, Sweden - 812P2M metaG | ecosystem: Environmental > Terrestrial > Soil > Wetlands > Permafrost | place: Sweden: Stordalen | collected...
AGCGGAGCACTATGCGCAGGTTCGCAAGGTTCCCTCGGCCAACATCATCGCTCTCCATATGCCCGTGGCCGAGACGATCTCATGGAGGGAGTTCGTTTCGACCGTGTGGCAGCCGCTTGAAGATGTACTTGTCGAACGCGGCTGGATCGACGCAATCAAGATGGAGCTCTTCGACGACGTGGGACGGCGGAAATACGCAATCTCCGAATAGATCATTTGTCGCGCCACTGCTGCTCGGTGTAACGACGGCCACTTTATTCGCCCGATTGATTGAACCACGATCCATTTACGACGCAAAGCTCAACGATAAGCAGCTCGCCGCCCGCATCGCTGCGCGTGCTCCGTCGTCAGATTAACGCGGGATTAGCAGTCGCGCCACCCTCCGGCGATTCGAGTGCGCCATTCTTCTAACGCGGACACAGGTCGCGCAAGCGGTAAATTCGAGACTGAAGTTTCCTTATTGGCCGATGGGCAATAAGATTCGGCGGTAAGCGCCGGAGTGATCCTAGTGAACTCGAAGTCGAGCACCTCAATGTTGAACGGATTCTCGCCTTACGGGCTGACTATCTTCTCGAGCGCCACAGCGTGATCGAGATGCATGCCCAGGGTACCCACGTATTTTTTCGCAAATGCCACAACGTAGGGGTCCTTGCCGGTTGCGACTTCATCCTTGAAGAGATCAACGGCGCCATTGTGGGCACTTACCATAATCTTGGCGTACGCTTTGTCGAAATCGCTACCGGATTTGGACGAAAGGTTTTAAATTGTGTTTCCCGGCGATGGGGGGATGCTTCGGCCAGTACCCCCACCCACCCCTCCCCCGTCATCGTGTTTTTCCTATGATTGGCAAAGGAGAGCCGACAGGACTCTTCGCCGCCAAGCGGCTGAGCGATCACAACCGCGCAGAAATGCGCGAGATCTTTGACCGCGCGATAAAGCTCGCCGAGCGGGACCGGCTCCCCCTGCGGGTTCCCCGCGAGGGCAAGCGGGTGCAGACGCGCCGGGGAATGCACTACCACTACCGGCCGGAGCTCTTTCTCCAGCTTCAGGGCCGCACGGATTTCCAGTTTCCCCGGGACGCCTTCAGCCTCAACCCGGATGAGTTCTGCGTGATTCCCGCGGGCGTTCCCCACGGCGAGATCGCCCACGCGGAGGCGACGCGGCCGTTCCGCAATCTTGTCGCCGGCTTCTACAACAACACCGTCAGCCTGCATTTCGCCTACGAGGCCCGGCCGCACCACCCGGACATCGAGGTCATAGAGTTCTTCGACGCGCCCAACCTCGATGTCTTCCTGACCCTGGCCAACAGTGTGGCGCAGACATTTCACACGCTGGGCCCCGCCCGCGAGTCCGTGCTCAAGGGGATGCTCATCGCGCTTCTCGGCCTGTTCCGCAACATAGTCGAGACGGGCACCGGCCAGCTGAACAGCGACATCGGCAAGGTGTTCCAGGCAAAATGCCTCGTGCGCGAGCGGTTCGCGAACCCGGACCTGAGCGTCCAGCACATCGCCGAGCTCCTCGGCTGCTCGGCCGACTACCTCTCCCACCTGTTCAACGTCGAGACCAAGGAGCGCCTCACGCACTACATCCAGCGCATCCGGATCAACGGCGCCGTCCTCGCGCTTGAGACGACATCGCTCAACATCTCCGAGATCGCCTATGCGGGCGGGTTCGCCGATCCCACCTACTTCACGCGCGTCTTCAAGCAGCACAAGGGTATGACGCCCCACGAGTACCGGGCGCACCTGGACGCGGACCGAAACAAGGCCGAGTCGCAGCCCAAGACGGTCTTCTTCGACAGGCTGGATTTCACGCACGGCCAGCCCAGGCTGGATACCGGCGCCGGGAGATCCCCGGTGACGCTAGGCGAGACTGCCCACATCCCCTGAGATGGAAGGGACGGGGCTGTCGGGCACCCAGGTGAGCGCGGCAGCCGCGACGAAAAAGGACACGCCGCCGGCCATCACGGCCGGCAGGGCCCGCCCGCCGAAGAGATGCTGGACCACGGGGCCCAGCACCGTGGCCGCGAGGATCTGCGGGATGACAATGAAGAAGTTGAAGACGCCCATGTAGAATCCCATCTTTGCCGGCGGAATCGCGTCGGCCAGCAGCGCATAGGGCATCGACAGGATGGTCGCCCAGCCGACGCCCACGCATGCCATGGAGACGAGGAGGTAATCCGGATTTCGCCAGAAGCCGGTCGCGACCAGGCCGGCGCCCGAGCAGACCAGCCCGATCCGGTAGAGCAGCCGCGCGGGGACCCCGCGCTTCGCCAGGGCCACGAGGCCAAACGCAACGACGAAGGCGATCCCGTTGTAGGTGGCGAAGCAAACGCCGCTCCATTCGACGCCGCGCTGGTAGGCGTCGGACCCCGGCACGCCTCCGAAGATGCTGCGCGCCACCGCCGGGGCGAAATAGATCCACATGCAGAACAGGCCAAACCAGGTGAAGAACTGCACCAGGGCCAGCCGGCGCATCATGAGCGGCATCTCGAGTATCCCGTGAAGGATCTCCGAGGCGGTCGAGCGGCCGGGATGCGCCGGCGGCGTGGTCGAAGCATCCGGCGGATATTCCCGCGTCGTCACTATGGTGTAGAGCACGCAGCCTAGGAACACGACCGCGCCGATGTAGAACGAGAGGTGCACCGACCGCGGAATGACCCCGCCCGCCGCCGTGCCGGCCGCCAGCCCGAAATGGGTGAACAGCCAGGGCAGCGCCGAGGAGAGAACCGCGCCGAGCCCGATCAGCAGGCTCTGCATGGAGAATCCGAGCTGGCGCTGCGCCGGGGGCAGCAGGTCCCCGACGAACGCCCTGAACGGCTCCATGCTTATGTTGATCGAGGCATCGAGCACCCAGAGGAGGCCGGCAGCCATCCACAGCGACGACGAGCTCGGCATGGCCACCAGCGCGCTGCTCGCGAGAATCGCCCCGGCCAGGAAATATGGGCTGCGGCGTCCCAACCGCGTCCAGGTGCGGTCGCTGTAATAGCCGATCATCGGCTGCACGATCAGTCCCGTCATCGGCGCGGCGAGCCAGAGGAGGGGAATGTCGCTCTCGCTGGCCCCGAGGTACTGGTAGATGGCGCTCATGTTGGCGTTCTGCAGGCCCAGCCCGAACTGGATCCCGAGAAAGCCGAAGCTCATGTTCCATATGGCGCCCATCGTGAGCGGGCGGTGGATCGGGGTCATGAGTGGCCGGGGGTAGCGGCGAGTTCGCTGTAGTCGGGCTGCGCGCCGCCGCCCGCGCGGTCATGGAGCGTGATCCAGTGCCGGAGCGTCGCTAGCTTCTCCTCGGTCAGGCGCACCAGCTGCTCGTCGGTGAAGCGCCACTGCCAGTTGCCCTCCGCCGTGCCCGGCTGGTTAAGGCAGGTCTCCGCTGGGAGATCGAGCAGGTCCTGGATCGGGATGACCGCAAGGCGGGAAACGGTGGCGAGCGCAGCCCGGATGATCGGCCACGCCGAGCGCGAGCCGTTGAGCTGGAAATAGTCGGCGACCTGTCCCGCCGTGTCGGCAGGAAGATGCTCAAGCCACCCGCGCGTGGTGGTGTTGTCGTGCGTGCCGGTGTAGGTGACGCTGTCCGGGCTGAAGAAGTGCGGCAGGTTGACGTTGCCCGTGTCGTGCCCGTAGGCGAACTGCAGGATCTTCATGCCCGGAAGGCCCGCGGCCCGGCGCAGCTCGACGACGTCCGGGCCGATGTAGCCCAGGTCCTCCGCGATGATCCGCGCCGCCGGCAGGGCCTTCTGCAGCACGCGGAAGAACGGGAGCCCCGGCCCCTTCCGCCATCGGCCGCCCCGGGCGTCGGCCGCGCCCGCGGGAACCTCCCAGTACGTGTCAAAGCCGCGGAAGTGGTCGAGCCGGATGATGTCGTAGAGCTCGAACGCGGCGCGCAGCCGGTCGATCCACCAGCCATAGTCCGTCTGGGCCAGGTATTCCCAGTCGTAGAGGGGGTTTCCCCACAGCTGCCCGTTCGCGGAAAAGTAGTCCGGGGGCACGCCGGCGACCGCGAGCGGCTGCCCGCGTCCGTCGAGCCGGAAGGCCGCGCGGTTCTGCCAGGTGTCCGCGCTGTCGAGCGCGACGAAGATCGGCACGTCGCCTATGATGCCGACCCCCTGGGCGGCGGCGTAGCGCCGCAGCCTTTCCCACTGGCCGAAGAAAAGGTGCTGGTAGAAGGACTGGCGGGCGGCGTCGCGGCTCACGGCCTCGGGAAGCGCCGCGTGAAGGCCCGGGCTCCAGCTGCGGTACTCCTCGGGCCAGCTCGTCCAGGGCTGGCCGCCAAAGTGCGCCTTGAGCGCCATGAAATCCGCGAACGGCCCCAGCCACGCGGCGTTCCGCTGGCGGAACGCGGCCAGCGAGCCGAATCCCTCCAGATCGTCCCCGTCCGAGGCGGCAAAGCGGTCGTGGGCCCGCGCCAGAACGCGCCAGAACCGCTCATACAGGCGGCCGTAGTCGACCCTGACGGTCGGCAGTACGCGGAGCGGCGCCACCTCGTCCGCCGTCAGGAGCCCGGCGGCCACGAGCTCGCCTAGGTCGACGAAATACGGGTTGCCGGCGCGGCCGGAAAAGGTCTGGTAGGGCGAGTCGCCGTATCCCGTGGGGCCCACCGGGCAGATCTGCCAGTAGCGCACGCCCGCCCGCCCAAGAAAATTAACGAGGCTGCGCGCGCCCGGCCCCAGGTTGCCTATGCCATAGGCGCCGGGAAGGGAGGAGATATGCGCCAGCACCGCGGCGCTGCGGCTGTCGAGCCAGGTGGATGAGTTGGATCCCATGGTTGCGCGGCCGGTGGAAGCTCTATTGGAACCGCGCGACGCACGGAGGCCCGTTGTCCTCCGGGTGAAGGGCGATGCTGCGGTGAAGGGAGGCCCAGGCGCGCACGGGTTGGATTTGGGTTAAGGCAACGCGACACGGTCTGCCCGCCGGGGAAAAAAGCGGCCACCAGAGTCAATCCGGTGGCCGCTCGACTTGGCCTTCTCGTGAGCAGGCCCTTTCAGGAATCTGTCAGAACTTGTAGGACGCGCCCGACCTGTAGGCCGCGCCGTACTTCTGCCAATTTGCCAGCTGGCGCGGATCCCCGTTATTGTAGGTGATCAGGGGTGAATCGTTCAGGTTTCTGCCCTCCAGGTAGAAGGTCAGGCCCTTGAGCGGCCCGCTCTTGAACGCGTAGCTGAGCTGGGCGTCGATCGTGTGGTAGGGAATCTCCTCCGAGTATCCGTCGCCGGGTGTCCCGAGGGACGAGAAGCTCGGCGCGCCGAACTGCACGATGTATTCCCTCGTCTCCGACTGGTAGTGCTCGGAGACGCGGGCCGAGAAGCCGTGGCTCTCGTAGTAGAGGGTGACGTTCGCGGTCTTCTTCGACATGTCGGGGAGCGGCGCGCTTGGGTTGTCGGGGCCCCAGGGCTTGATGCTGCTGTCGACGAGGAGGCCGTTCAGCTCGACGCCGAAGCCCTTGATTGCTCCCCCGGTGAGGACTTCGCTGTCAATCTGCACGTCGGCCTCTATGCCGCTGATGTTGCCGCCCTGGCCGTTCACATACTCCGAGGTGATGCCCTGCGTGAGAACGGGAGGCTCCGCGGATGTATAGGGGTAACCCACGAAGCTGGTAACCGTGTTTTGCTGGTAGATGTAGCTTAGGAGCTTCTTCTCAAAGGCCCCAACCCGGACGTAGCCGCCTCCATGCGCGAAGTAGTGCTCCAGGCTGAGGTCGGCGGAGTTGGCGAGCCACGGATGGATCGTCGGGTTTCCGCTCGTACCGCTCCACGGGCTGTTGATGGTCGAGAGGGCGTCCGTCGCGTTGTAGCCGTAGTCGCGCGAATCCCTCATCTGGTACATCGTTGGCCGCATTTCCTGGCGGCCTACGAACAAGCGGATATAATCCTCCTTGGTGGGCTTGAATATCAGGTTCAGGCTTGGCAGGATGTCGGCGTAGCTTGCGCCTCCTGAGACGGGATAGACGATGTTGCCGCCGTTTCCTGACAACCCGTCGGAGCTCTGGGTGGCGAAGTCGGCCATGACGCCGATATTGCCGTCGAATGGCACGCTCCCGAGATTGCCCTTCAGGTCAAACTGGACGTAGGGACGGGTGACGTCCTCCCAGACCCTGTAGTTGTCGCCCTCCCAGCTGCCCGGGTTGGGGTTGGGCACGAACGTATAACGTCCGCTGTCGAGGGCCGCGTTCGGGTCGTAAGCTATCGGGTGCAGATTGCCAATGAAGGACAGGTTCGTGGTCCCGAGGAGGGGTGGCAGCGCGGCCGTTGGCTGGCCGTTGGCATTGACAAGGTAGCCGGAGGGATCCTGGCCAAATTGCTTGTAGCGGTCGGAATAGCTGATGCCGACCTCGACGTCCTTGAAGATGGAGGCGTCCAGTTCGTGCTTGGTCATCACCTTGTATGAATCCGCGATGTCATAACTGATGAAGTACTTCAGGTAGCCTTCCATTCCGCTGACCGGGAAGACGCCCGTGCCATAGCCATCCGGGTCGGTAAGCGAGAAAAGGCTGGCGTTCGCGTAATTCGTGCTCGAGACGACCGACGGGGGGTTCGGGCCGGGATTGTCGGTGACGACAAACGTGTCCCCTCCATTCGTCTCCGTATTGTGGAAATACAGGCCCGCGTAGGTTTCCAGGACCTCCTCCGTTTGTTTCGCCGAGGACCAGCCTGCCTGGAATTTCACCGGCCAGCTCGATTTCTCGCCCAAATCGAGATTCCAGATCGCGGAAGCCAGATGGGAGAGCCATTGCGTGTCCATGTTCCGGACGACTGGATTTACATTGGTGATCGTGAAATTGGTGATCAGTCCGCCAGAGGCTGTGTAACCCGGCTGAAGAACCGCGGGGCCATATATATCCATCGGAACTTCCATTCCCCGCAACAGCTGGTTTTCGTTGGTATACGAGAGAAACAGGTCGAGCTTGCTGTGGATGAAGTCATTCGGCTTGCTCTCGAACACTGCGACGGCGGAGTCGCTCTTGAGGAGGTCGTTCTGGTCGTAGAGCTTCATGCCGGCGAGTATAAGGTTGCCGTCGGGGGCCGTGGGGTAGCCCCAGGCCTGGAATTGCTCGCCCTCGTAGGGAGTCTCCCTGTGGGCGTAGCCTACGAAGATGCCCTCCGTTCCATTTGCAAACTGGTCGACGTAGGAGGCGGAATAGCTCTCACCGGTCACCTTTTGGCCTGGCGTGAGCTGGCCGAGATCCGTCCAGTTGTAGAACGCATCGACGGCGATCACCCTGTGGTCGACGCTCAACGGAGACGTGAACTGCAGGTCGACCGTTCCGCCAATGCCGCCTATGAGGGAGGCCTGGCCGGTCTTGTAGACCGTTGCCCCGCCGATGAGCTCGGAAGGGTATTGGTCGTATTGGGCGTCCCGGTTGTCACCCGTGGTGGCCTGTTCGACGCCGTCGACCGTGAAGACGTTGAAGTCCGGATCCAGGCCGCGGATCGTGATCTCCTGGTTGCGGCCGTTGACGCGCTCGCTGGTGAGGCCTGTCAGGCGCACGAGGTCGTCGGCGATGCTGACGTCGGGCAGCACGCCGATGTCCTCGGGCGCGATGATCTCGACGATGGCGTCGGAGTTCTGCTTCAGCTGGGCCGCCATCTCGAGGCTGCTCGCGTAGGATCCGTTGACCGTGAACTCGTTCAGGACGACCGGCTGGTCGCCCGACGAAGTCGACGTGGTCGTGGTGGTCGCGGTTGTCGTGGTGACGGCCGGCTGGGCCGTGGTGGACTGGGTCTGGTCCGCTGCCGGCGGCGGGGTTGCCGTCTGGGCGAAGGCCGGCAGCAATGCGGCCAGGGATATCAGGCCGGCAGCGACGGGCCTCCATTGGCCTGTTCGCGGATTTTGTCTCGGGGCTTTGGTGTGCATGGTAGGGTAATTAGCTCGTGGGAGCGACGACGGACGTGGTCAGTGGCGGGTCGGCTATCAGCGTGTGTTAGGGCTAACGGCGGGGTAAGAGCCAGCGGGTGCGTGGCTCGGGTATGCGTCGAGGATTCGTCACGGGGCACCATTCGCTACCTCCAAATCTTACAAAAAACCGAGATGATCCGGAAAAAACCGTGATCCGGGCTGCCGGACCGCCCCTGCCGGGCCGTTTTGCCGCCGTGAACCGGCGAGCTTCCGATCCCAGCGCAATCGCATGTCCGCCTGCTCTCGGCGCATCTGCGATCTCATGTTCCCGATCGCCTTTCCGATCGACTGCGTCGTCGCCGGATCTCCCTCGAACAACGAGATCCGCCTGGCCTCGGCAAGAGGGGTCAGCGCGTCGTCCGGCCGCTCGAGGTCGAACAATCTCCGGGCAAGCCGCAGCTCGACCGCCGCCGCCCGGACGCGTGTCAATCGGCCGCCCCCGGGGCGAAGACCGGGAGGGCGGGCAACACGATGTTGCGCAGCCGCCGAACCCCACCAAGATCGACAGGGCAACAATGAGCAGACGGCGAATCGTCCAATGGTCCATCGGGAGCGCCGTCGGCCTGGCGCTTGCCGGCGTGTTCATAGGGGTCCGGCTTCACAACCGCCCGCAGCTGCCGCCCATCGCCCGCTACGGAAACCTTCCGGACCCATTCAACCAGGCGCTGCGAAGCGCGAGGGAGCGCGCCGTTTCCCGGGGCCATGATACCGACGACGCGAGGGCGCTGGCGCGCCTCTACCAGGCAAACCGGCTATATCCCGAGGCGCGGGCGTGCTATCGGGTGATCGCGACGGGCCCGGGGGGCCTGACGGCTCGCGATCACTACTACCTGGCGGCGATCGCCCAGGAGGAAAGCGACCTGGGCGCCGCCGAGGCCGAGCTTCGGGACACGCTCCTTGCGGAGCCGGGATATGTTCCGGCCCGCCTCGCGCTCGCTGACGCCCTGTTCAAGACCGGCCGGGCGGACGAGGCGGAAAAGGAATATGCGGCGATCCTGGCGGTCGAGGCCGGCCACCCGCAGGCCTCGTTCGGTCTGGCGCGGATCGAACTGCAGCGGGGCGATGATGACGGCGCGGTGGCCCGGCTGAGGGACGTGATGGCGCGCCATCCCGAATCGACGTCGAGCGCGGGCCTTCTTGCGCAGATCCTCGACCGCCGAGGCGACAAGGAGGAGGCCGCCGCCATGAGGGGATTGAGCCTGCAGACGAACGAGCCGGTTCCCCCGGATCCCTGGATGAAGGCCCTGATGGTTGATTGCTATGACCTCCAGCGGCTCGGCCTCGCGTTCGAGGATTACCGGCTGGCCGGGCAGATGGACGAGGCGCTGCCTTTGCTGGATCGCCTCGAGGAGCTTGACCCCAACAGCTGGATACCGCCGATGCTGCGGGGCTGGTCCCAGAAGGAGGCCGGCCACTACCCCGAAGCCGTGCGGCAATACCGGCTGGCCCTCAGGAACGGCGGCGATCCCGAGAGGATCTGCCCCCTGCTTGTTGCCGCCCTTCTGATCGAGGGCAACGCCGCCGAGGCCGCGGACCTGCTTGCGGGGTACCACGCAAAATTGCCGCGCTCGATCCCCATCCTGCTTTCCTACTCAGAGGTGGCGGTGCGGCTGAAGGACGAGAAGCTGGCCAGGAGCCTCCTGACCCAGGTGCTCGGGGAGGAGCCATACCTCTATATGCCGAACATGAGCCTGGTTCCGATCCTCTGGGCGGCGGGTGAGCGCGACGCTGCCGCGCAGTGCCTTAAGAGGGTTGCCGAGGCCTACCCCGCCGATCTCGATTCGCGCGGGTTCCTGGGCCAGTACTACATGGAGAAGTCGGATCCGTGGTCGGCGATCGGCCCCCTGGAGCAGGCGGTCGCATCCGCACCGCCGAAGGACCCGAAGCGGGAGCGGCTGACAAAGATGCTCGACACGGCCTATCTCACGGCCGGGAGCCTGGAGGCGTCCCGCGGGCGCTATGCGGAGGCCGTGGGTTATTCCGAGAAATCCATACGGCTCGTCCCCGACGGCCTGAGGGGCTACGCGCTCAAGGCGAATGTCTGCAGGCGCATGAGGGACTTCAAGGGCGAGGCGGAGGCGTTTGCGGAAATGAGCTCGCTGAAGCCCGGCGAGCCGACTTTCCTGCTCAGTCTCGGCGATGCGGTCTACATGGAGGGCGACAGGGACGGGGCTCGGGAACACTGGCAAAGGGCGCTCCTGCTGGCGCCCGCGGACGCCACCGAGCTGCGCAGCGCCCTCGGACTCAGGCTGGAGGGGCGCGTCCCCGAAGCGGGCTTCCAGTGAAGGCTCCCGGCGCAAAAGGGAGCCGGCGGCGGCCGATCGCCGGCCCGGGTCGCGGTTTTGTCCGGATGGCCTATGATTAATTCAGGCGCCCATTTTTGACTCCCCCGGACAGAAATCCACTCTCAAGCGCCTAGCCCCGCACCCCATGGCATCCCCATCGACCTGCCGCCCGCCCGTCCGCGTGAGACGCTCCGTCCCGTTGCGTGTGCTGGGGGCGATGTTCGTTGCCGCGGCCGCGTTGCGGGCGGGCGACAACCCGCCGGACCTGGTCAGCGTGCCACGCATCACCTTCCCGGGAGCCGGCCAGGTGTTCTATTTCCTGCTCACCGACCGTTTCGCAAACGGATCCACGGCCAACGACACCGGCGGGATATCCGGCGGCCCGGATGTGAGCGGCTTTGATCCGACCCGCATATCCCATTACCATGGCGGTGATTTCATCGGCCTCACCTCAAAGCTCGACTACATCAAGGGCCTCGGGGCCACGGCCATCTGGATCACGCCGCCCTTCAGGAACAAGCCCATGCAGGCCGGCACCGCCGGCTATCACGGATACTGGATCCTCGACTTCACGAAGGTCGACCCGCATCTCGGCACCGACGCGGATTTCCGGGAATTCGTGACGCAGGCTCACGCGCGCGGGCTTCGCGTCTACCTTGACATCGTCGTCAATCACACCGCGGACGTCATCAAGTACAGGGATGGGGCGACGGCCTACATCGGCATGGCCGAAGCCCCGTATCGCGACGCCTCCGGCAGGCCCTTCGACCCCCACGCCGTCGCCTACAACGGGATGGGCTCGGCCTCCGACTTTCCCCGCCTCTCGGCCGACCGGAGCTTCCCTCACGTGCCGATCGTGGCCCCAGGGGAAATCCACGCCAAGGGACCCGAGTGGCTCAATGACGTGACCCTCTACCACAACCGGGGCAACAGCACTTTCAAGGGCGAGAGCTCGCTTTTCGGGGACTTCGTCGGGCTGGACGACGTTTTCACGGAGAACCCGAAGGTGGTGCTCGGATTCATCGCGGTCTACGGCAAATGGATCGAGCAATACGGCATCGACGGGTTTCGAATCGACACGGTCAAGCACGTGAACCTGGAGTTCTGGGAGGCGTTCGCGCCCGCCATCCGCGAAAAGGCCCGCGAGCTGGGCAAGCCGGACTTCATCCAGTTTGGCGAGGTGGCCGACCTCGGGGACGCCGCCTTCATGAGCGAGTTCACGACGACGGGGAATCTGGACGCCGTGCTCGACTTCGGTTTTCTCGGGGGCGCGCGGGACTTCATCTCGCGGGGCCACGACGAGGCGGACCTTGCGCGCCTCTTTTCCAGGGACTCCTGGTACACGAACCACCGCAACAACGCCCAGAATGCCGTGACGTTCATCAGCAACCACGACGAGGGCCGGTTCGCCTATTACCTCAAGCAGGACAACCCGGGCGCGAGCGCCGGCCAGCTGGGCGACTTGGTCCTCCTCGGCCACGAGCTTCTGCTGACGGTCCGGGGGCAGCCCGTCATCTACTACGGGGACGAGCAGGGCATGGTGGGCATCGGCAACGACATGGGCGCGCGCGAGGACATGTTTCCCTCGAGGGCGCCTAAATTCCGGGACCTGGCCCTCCTTGGCACGACGCGCCGGGGGAGTGATGACAAGTTCGACGTCGACCATCCCTTCTACCGGACGATCGGCGCGCTCGCCGCCCTGCGCGCGGCGCGCCCGGCGTTGGCGCGCGGCGCCATGCTGATCCGCGAAAGCGGCCAGCCGCACCTGTTCGCCTTCTCGCGCATCGAGCGAAGCGAGCGCGTCGAGTATCTCGTCGCCCTCAACAACTCCAGGACGGAGACCGTCGGCGCCACGCTGGCCACGTGCCAGCCGGCCGGCGCCGTCCTCAGGGCCCTCTTCGACTCCAGGAGCCCCAGCCTGGCGGGCGGCCCCGCGCTAAGCGTCGGCGACCACGGGAATGTCGCCGTGTCCCTCGCCCCGCTGCAATGCGTCATCTGGCAGGCGGAGGCGCCGCTGCCCGCGCAGGGCTCGGCTCCCACGGTGAGGTTCACCGCCCCCTCGTCCGGATCCACCTTCATTTTCACCGAGCGAAGCGTGGACGGACACGTGATCCCCGTGCGCCAGGAACTGGGCGCCGAGGTGGCCGGTGGCGACGGTTTCGCGGAGGTGACGTTTGCAATGGCGCGGGCCTCGCGCCCGGGACAGTACGAGCTGCTGGGCACGGACGATGCGCCCCCGTACCGCGTCTTCTGGCACCCGCCGGCCGATCTCGCCCCGGGCGAGGAGCTGGCGTTCATTGCGACGGTCGACGACCTGAGGGGACACAGGGTGTCGGCTGAGATCAACCGGATCCATGTTGCGCCCAATTCCCTGTCGTTCGGGATCAGGGACGCCACCGTTCCCTCCCTGACCCGCGAGCCGGATCCCATTGTCGACACCACCGAGGGCGAAGACCTTGCGCTCACCGTCGCGGCCACGGGAACGGCCCCCCTGGAATACAGGTGGCTGCACGACGGCAATGAGATTGCCGGGGCCTCGCGGCCGGCGCTCACCTTGAAAAATGTCTCGGCCGCCGCGGGCGGCCACTATGTCGCGCTGGTGAGCAACCGCGAGGGCACCGTCATCAGCTGGGAGACGCTTGTCCGCGTCGGCGTCAAGTAGGCGGGGCGACGTCCTTGTCCGGGGGGCTGTCCAGCAGGAACCCGAGGGGAACCTCCACGCGCTTGCTCCAGGACGCCTCCGAATGGTCGGCCCCGGGAAAGACGCGCGTCGTCCATGAAACCCCTTCCCTGTAGCCATGGGACCTCATGACCTCGTCCATCTTGGCCTGAAACGGGGCGTATTGGGAGTCGAGGGTCTCCGTGCCGCGGTCAAAGTAGAACCGATGGGTCGAGGCGTCCGGCAGGTGCCCCCTGAGATAATCGATGACCGCCCCGTTTCCCGCCGGCCAGTGCGTCGACAGGCAGGCCGCGCCGCCAAAGACGTCGGGATATTCCGCGACCGCGTACGCGGAAATCAGGCCGCCGATGCTTGATCCCATGGCAAAGGTGTGAGCGGCGCCGGCCTCGGTGCGGTAGGTCCGGTCGATGAAAGGCTTCAGCTCCTTGACGAGGAATTTCAGGTACAGGTCGGACACGATCGGGTGGGACTGCGGGGCGTAGGCGTTGGGGACGTCCTTGATGTCGCGGGCGGAAACGGCCTTTGCGGGCACGTACTCGGCGGACCGCGTCAGGCCCGTGTTCCAGATTCCCACGATGATCGCCCCCTTGGTTCTTCCGGTCGAAATCAACCGCTCCATCGCCTTGTCCACCTCCCAGGCACGGCTGGCGTAGCTCTTTGCCGGGTCGAACAGGTTCTGGCCGTCCTGCACGTAGATGACGGGGAACCGGGCGCCCGGCACGTCGTCATACCCGGGCGGCAGCCAGACATCGACCTCCCGCGGCGCAACATTGACGGAGGCGAATTCCGGGTAGCTCACGATCCTCCCGGCGGGAGGCGCGGCCCGGGCCGCCGCTGACGCCATCGTCAACGCGACAAGCCACGGGAAAAGGGAAACGAACCTGTTCATGGGGTTTCGGGCCAGGAAGGGGACCCGACAGGCTCCAGTCAGATGCGGTTGCTTGGCGAATCGAAAATGACGCTTCGCAAGAGTCCGCCCTGGAATTCGCGCGACGCGACACGGCGAAATCCGCCGCTCGAGAGAATCTCCTCGGAAGGGGGCAGCGAACGGGCCGAAAGCGCGGTTGTCCGACCAAAGAACAGGTAGAGGATCCGGAGCCACGCCCTGGCGCGCCACCGGAGGATGCCTCGCGCCGGCAACGCGAAGTCGGCGAACAGCCAGCGCGCGCCCTGGGACAGGCTCGGCCGGACGCTCGACACGATCCCGGCAACCTGCGCGGGGGTGAAGCAGTCCAGGAAAAAGAGCGTCGCCACCGCGTCATACGCCGCCGGGTCAAATCTCGCGCCCAGGACATCGGCCCGCTCGAACGACACCCGCGCCCCCGCCCCGGCGCCCGGGATCCTCGCGGCCGCGAGCGCGAGCATCGCCGGGCTGCTGTCCACGCAATGGATCCTCGCATGGGGGGCGATTCCCGCGAGGCGGGCGAGAAACCGTCCGTCGCCCTCGCCCAAGACGAGGATGCTCCGGCAATCGCGCAACTCGCCCAGGAAGCAGAATCGCGCGCGCTCCAAGTCCCGACCGAAGGCGAGAAATTCCAGCGCTCGATAGAACGGGGCAAGCCGGTCGAAGCCGGCGGGATGTGATTTCACCGAAGGCACGACCATAGAAGGGGCGCGGCCGGGGTCATCAGAGCAACGTCGGCCAGCACGCGCGCGAGCCGCGGCCCGATGCGCGGCTCAAGCGCGTTGACCAGGCCCAGGCAGACACTGCTGGCGACGGCGCAGCATGCGGCGGGACGCGACGGGGCGCCCGCCTTGGTCGCCGAGAAGGCGGCTGCGATCCCGGCGAGGACCCACGGAGCCGCGGTGCTGAAGGCCACCCCGCCGCGAAACTGCAGCGCGATGGACGTCTGGCCCTGCATTTCGTCGATCTCGCATTCCCATGCCGAGATCAGCACGCAGTTAACGAAGCAGAGCATCATGAAGAGGATGAGCGAAGGGATCAGCGGCCAGCACGGGGACGGCGATTGCGAGATGGGAAACAGGGCAACCCCTCCGCCGAGAAGCAGGGCGACACAGACTTCCTTCGGCGCCCGCCAGCCGCGGTTGCGGTGAATCAGCTGGTGGGAGATCAGATAGGTCACGACGAACGCCAGAAGCAGGAGGCCGGCCCTGAACTCGGCTGCCGTCAGGCAAAGGACCGCGACGCCCACGTCGCCGACCAGGACCGCCAGCCAGGTGGCCGCAACCGGCCAGCGCCGCCTCTGGTAGAAAAGATGCCGCTGGGTGAAGACCTTGGTGAGGCGCCAGCCCTCGATCCACCGATCCGCGGCGTAGGAAAGCCAGATCGAGGCCCCCAGTATGAACGCGTGGTGCGCGTGCAGGGTCGCGCCTGCTGACCGCGCCAGCAGCCACTGCCAGAGCAAGGCCACGGCCGGCGCGTCCAACGAGAGGATGGTGGGCCACTGCCACCATCGCGGTCCGCCCAACGGCATCGCTCCTGCCACCGGTCTTGGTGAATCACCCATATGGCACCGGCCTTTCGAAGAGGGATAGGGGACGGGTCCGGCGCGGACCGCCCGCTCCTAAATTCCGGCGGGAAGGAGTATCACCCAAATATAGACAGCGAGAGCCAGCGCGATCAGGCCGAGAAGCCGGAACAGCCAGAGGCGTTCCCCGCTGAAAATCGCCAGCAACCGCAGGCCGAAACCCGGGAAAACCAGGAACACGAGGCCCTCAAACGTCTGCAGCGCGCCGAATGCGGGAAGGATGATGAGCAGCCCATGCCATGTGGGGTGAAAGGAGACGATCAGCGAGCCCCAGAGCACGCAGAGGAGCCCGTAGATGACGGCCCCGGCCTCGCCCTCGCGCCGCATCCACTCGAAGTAGCGCGCCCATGCCATCGGCTGGACCACGAGCGAGAGGCCGACAATGGCGAAATTCAGCAGGGCGAACAATTCGATGGCGTGTTGGGAAGGCATGGCCAAGGTCGGTAACCGGGGTGGATGTTGGCCCAATCCGGTCCCAATAGCAACTTCCCGCGCCTGCCCCGGATCATATCCCCTTTCCGCCCGGGCGCGCGAGCCCGGCGCGAGATCGCGGCGTTCCGGCCGCAGACCGGGCAACGGGGAGCTTTACGTTTAAACCTCCGGAAGGTAAAAGACCCGCCATGCACCTCCCCTGCCCCAGGAGGCTTCACTTGAAACCGAATCTACGATAGCGCTGGCATTCCCGCCGCTATTGGCTGTCGCTTTCCGGATCCCAATATTTCCCCACAAATCAAAATGAACACCCCCGAAATGGATCGTCGAACCTTCCTGAAGACCGCCTCGCTCGCCTCCGCGGCGGTCAGCGTGCCCAATATCCTGCGCTCCCAGGCCGCCGATGCGCAGTCCCCGGGCAACAAGCTCAACGTCGCCTGCGTCGGAGTCGGCGGCCGGGGCTTCGACGCGGTCCAGGGGATGAAGGGCGAGAATCTGGTCGCGTTTTGCGACGTCGACGACGAGCGGGCGGCCAAGACATTTGCCGAGTTCCCGAACGTGCCGCATTTCCGGGACTTCCGGGTCATGCTCGACAAGCTCGGCGGCCAGATCGACGCGGTGACGGTCTCGACGCCCGACCACATGCACTTCCCGATCGCCATGGCGGCAATCGCCCTCGGCAAGCACGTGTTCGTCGAGAAGCCGCTCACGCACACGGTGACCGAGGCCCGCCTGCTTGCCCAGGCCGCGCGGGACAAGAAGGTGGCGACGCAGATGGGAAACCAGGGCCACGCGGGCGAAGGCGCCCGCCGGCTGAAGGAGTGGGTTGACGCAGGCGTGCTGGGCGAGGTGCGCGAGGTGCACAGCTGGACCGACCGCCCGATCTGGCCCCAGGGCGCCAAGATGCCCGACCACACCAAGATGATGCCGGTCGTGCAGCCGACACTCTCCTGGGACCTGTGGCTCGGGGTCGCCCAGGCCCGCGAATGGGATCCGGCCTACCAGCCGTTCACCTGGCGCGGATTCTGGGACTTCGGCACAGGCGCGCTCGGCGACATGGGATGCCACATCATGGACGGGACCTTCTGGGCGCTGGGCCTGACCGCCCCGACCTCGGTCGAGCCGATCATCGCCAACGAGACCGACGTCAGCGGCCCGACCGCGTCGGTGCTCCGCCTCGAATTCCCCGCCCGGGACTCCATGCCGCCGGTCCGGTGGACCTGGTACGACGGCGGCCTCAAGCCCGCGCTGCCGCCCGACCTCGAGGAGGCGCGCAAGCTGCAGGACAACGGCACTATCCTCTTCGGCTCGAAGGCGACCGTCATCACCGACACCTATTATGACAGCATCCGGATAATCCCGGAGGCCAAGATGAAGGAGATGGCCCCGAGCCTGCCGCCCAAGACGATACCGCGCGTGGTGGGCGGCCATTTCGCCGAGTGGATCCGCGCCTGCAAGGGCGGCGTCCCCGCAGGGTCGAATTTCGACTACTCGTCCCGCCTCACGGAGAGCGTCATCATCGGAAACATCGCGCTCCGCGCCCGGCGCCGTATCGAGTGGGACTCCGCCGCCTTGAAGGTGACGAACCTGGAGTCCGCCAACCAGTTCGTCACGAGCCAATACCGCCCGGGCTTCGGCGTGTGAAGGCGCGCGTCCCCCGATTCCCATGAGCGAATCCACCCAGCCCCCTTCGGAGGCGTCGCGCTGCGAGCAATCCTGGGCCTTCCTGCTGCTCCGCCTCTTCATCGGGCTGCGCACGCTGCTCGAGGGCCTCGAGAAATTCGAGAGCAACGGCAGGTACTCGGTCGCCACCTATCACGACAACATGAGGAGGATGGCGCAGGGCATCACCGGGGCGTCCTTCCTGCCGCTCTGGGCCACCCGCCTCTTCGCCGAGCCGCTGGGCTACATTCTGGTCGTCCTCGGCGCGGCGCTCCTCCTCGGCGTCAAGCCGCGCATCACCCTTATCCTGACCGGCCTCCTCTACGTCGGCCTGTCGTTCGGGCTCATGGCCGTGCAGGAGAACGAGGGGGTCGCCTGGCTGGCCGTCCATGTGCTCCTGATCGTCGGGGCGCTCCTCTTGGTGCGCCACAACCGCCTCGCCCTCTGGCCCGACCGCTTCGCGTAGGCCGATCCGGGCCGCCACCATGCCGACCCCGCCCCTTCCCGGGTTCACCCGCCGCGATTTCCTGGCCGCCGGCGCCAAGCTCGGCGCCGCGTTCATCGCCGCCCCGTACCTCGCCCGGGCCGCGCCCGCGGGAGGGGGCGCCGACAGCCTGAACGTCGCCCTGATCGGCTGCGGCGAGGAGGGCCGCGTGCTGCTCAACGCCGCATTCAAGATTCCCGACATACGGTTCCGCGCGGTCTGCGACATCTGGCCGTATAACCGCAGGTACGGCGAGCGCCTCCTGAAGAAGTTCGGCCACGACCCCGCGCCGTTCGAGGATTACCGGGAGATGCTGGCCGCGACCACCGACCTCGACGCCGTCATCGTGGCGACCCCGGACTTCATGCACGCGGAGCACACGAATGCGGCGCTGAAGGCGGGCAAGCACGTCTATTGCGAGAAGCTCATGTCCAACACCGTCGAGGGCGCGCGCTCCATGGTCAGGACCGCGAAGGAGTCGGGCCGGCTGCTCCAGATCGGCCACCAGCGGCGCAGCAACCCGCGCTACATCTATGCCCGCGACAGGATCGTTCGCGGCGAGGCCCGGCTGCTCGGCCGGGTCACCAACGCCAGCGCGCAGTGGAACCGGGCCGTCACCGAGGACCTGGGGTTCCCGGTGAACCAGGGACTCTCGGAGGACGTCCTGCACAAGTACGGCTACGCCAACATGCACGAATTCCGGAACTGGCGCTGGTTCAAGAGATACTCGGGAGGCGTCATCTCCGACCTCGGCGCCCACCAGATCGACGTCTTCAACTGGATGCTGGCGGCGAACCCGGTCTCTGTGCTCGCCGGCGGCGGGCGCGACTACTACACGAACCACGACTGGTACGACAACGTGATCGCGATCTACGAGTACCCGACGCCCCCGGGAATCGTCCGCACGAGCTACCAGGTCCTGACCACGACGAGCGCCGGCGGCGGGTACTTTGAATACTTCATGGGCGACGAGGGCGCGCTCAAGATGTCCGAGAACCCGAAGTACACGAAGCTCTACCGGGAGGCCCGCGCCCCGGACTGGGACCCATGGGTGGAGAAGGGCCTGGTGGTCCGGCCGGGCTCGGGCGAGGGCGCGCCCCCGCCGGTCAAGCCCTGGGAAAAGCCGCGGCCGCGCATCGCCGGCCTGTCGAGGCCGGACTCGGTGGTCGACGTCCGCGAGACCGCGGAGCTGTCCGCCTGGGACATGCCTGTCACGCTCGACAAGGCCATCCACCAGCCCCACCTCGAGAATTTCTTCGACGCCGTCCGCGGAAAGACGGCGCTCAACTGCCCCGGCGAGGTCGCCTTCGCCACCGCCGTCACGATCCTCAAGGTCAACGAGGCGGTCGCCGCCCGGAAGATGCTCACCTTCGCTCCCGAGGACTTTGTCGCATGAAACACCCCCCATGATCCGCATCCTCGCCGCCGTCCTGACCCTGGTTTCCGCCGCCGCCGCGCGGGCTGAGGACATGGTCCCGCTCAAGCTGGACCTCCCCAAGCCGCTCTTCGTCGGCACGCCGCGGCCCATCAAGGTGTCAAACCTCGAGCCTCAGGAGGCGGCCAATCATCCGCCGCTCATGGTGCCCGTCGGCACGGTCCTGCTCTCGCTCCACAAGCCCGTCACCGCCAGCGACTCGCTGCCGGTGATCGGCGAGCTGGACTACGTGACCGATGGCGAGAAGTCGGGGGAGGAGGGCACCTACGTGGAGCTCGGGCCCGGGACGCAATGGGTGCAGATCGACCTTGGCGCGAAGGACCGGCTGGCCGCCATCGTTGTCTGGCACTACCATTCCGAGGCGAGGGTGTACCACGCCGTCGTGGTCCAGGCGTCCAATGACCCGGAATTCAAGACGGGCGTGACCACGCTCTTCAACAACGACGACACCAACCTGGACGGATTTGGCAAGGGAGCGGACTACTCCTATATCGAGACCTACAAGGGCCGGGTGATCGACGCAAAGGGGACGACCGCCCGCTATGTCCGCCTCTACAGCAACGGCAACACGTCCGACGAGCTCAACCACTACACCGAGGTGGAGGTCTACGGGAAGCCCGCGGGCTGAAGGCTCCCCGCGTGGCGCGCGCCCGCTCCTCCGCCATGCCCCAGGCCTTCTCCCGCTGGCTGCCCCTGGTGCTGCTGACCCTCGCGGCGTTCTGGCTGCGGACCAGGGGCCTCGCCTCCCGCCCGATGCACGCGGACGAGGCCAACCAGGCGGTGAAGGCCGGCGCCCTGCTGGAGTCCGGGCGCTATTGGTTTGATCCGCGCGACCATCACGGCCCGGTGCTCTACTACGCCGTGCTTCCGGTGGCGCTCTGCCGGGGCCAGCGGACACTCGCCAGCCTCGACGAGCTGACGGTGCGGCTCGTGCCTGCGCTTGCCGGTGCCGCCTCCGTCCTTCTTCTCGGCCTCCTCGCCTCCCCGCTCGGCCGCTGGCCCTCGCTGGCCGCGGCGGCATTTCTGGCGGCGTCCCCGCCGGCGGTCTATTACAGCCGGTTCTTCATCCAGGAGACCCTGCTGGCGACGTTCACGCTGGCTGCGTTCGTCTGCGCGCGGCGATGGTGGCGCACCGGCCGCACCCGCTGGGCCGTTGCGGCCGGAGCATGCGCGGGACTGATGCAGGCGACCAAGGCGAGCGCCCCGCTGTTCGCGCTCGCCGCGCTCGCCGCCCTCCTCGCCGTGCGCCCGCGGCCAAACCTTCTCGAGACACGGCATCCCTTGCGCGACGGCCTGATCGGGGCGGCGTCGGCCCTCGCCGTGGCCGCCCTGTTCTACTCCTCGTTCGGGACGAACCTCGCCGGCCTTGGCGACTCCCTCGGAACCTACGGAGAGATTGCGGCGCGCCTGCGCGCGGGCGACACGGGCCACGAAAAGCCCTGGTGGTATTTCATCCAGTTGTTCGCCTGGCAGCGCAACCGCGGGCTCGTGTTCGAGCAGGCGGGGTTCGCGGTCCTGGCCCTGGCCGGCTTCGGCGTTGCGATCGCGGGCCGGGAGCCGCTGCTCCGCTGGGCGGCCGCATACTCGTGTCTCGTCCTGCTCGCCCTGTCGGCGACGCCCTACAAGACCCCGTGGCACGCCATCCACCTTGTGCCCGGATTCGCGCTTCTCGCGGCCGGCGCGATCGCCGCCCTCTCTCGGAGCGCGCCGGGCAGGATCGCCGCCGCGGCCGCGGCCCTCGCGGTCCTCGCGATGCTGGTCTTCCAATCCAACCGCGTCGGATGGACCTACGCATCCGATGCGCGCAATCCCTACGCGTACGTGCACAGTTCGCCGGATGTCCTCAAATTCCGGGCCTTGGCCGAGGCGGCCCTGGCCAGGACGCCGGGCGGCCCGGTGCGCGTGATCAGCGAGGAGTACTGGCCGCTGCCATGGTATTTGCGCGGCCTGGACCCTGTGGGCTACTGGACCCAGCCGCCGGCGGACTGCGACGGCGCCCTGGTTATCGCCTCCGCGGGTCTTGCGGACGCGGTTCGCCTGCGCCTGCGAGGCGCGTATCGGGTATCGTACCTCGGCCTGCGGCCCGGATTTGTCTGCGTTGTCTTCACCCCCGGGCCATGAGTCCGCGCTTTTCCCTCGTCGTGCCCGTCTACAACGAGTCCGGGAACATCGCGGAGGTCATCGCCGGCGCGGTCGACGTGATCGCCGCCCGCGGGGAGTCCTATGAGATCATCATGGTCAACGATGGAAGCACGGACTCGACCGGGGCCGAGATCGCCGCGGCTGCCGCGCGGTGGCCCGCCTGCCGCGAGCTGCGCCTGCCGGCGCGCGCCGGCCAGGCCGCCGCCCTGCTGGCCGGGATGCAGGATGCGCGCGGGGAGCGGATTCTCACGATGGACGGCGACGGCCAGAACGACCCCCGCGACTTCCCGGCGCTGCTCGAGCTGGTCGAGTCGGGCCGCTATGACCTGGTCTGCGGGTGGCGGGTCAATCGCCACGATGCCTTCTCGCGCCGGGTGATGTCGCGCGTGGCGAACGCCGTCCGGCGCGCGGTCCTGGCGGACCGGATCCACGACGCCGGCTGCCAGCTCCGCGTCATGCGCCAGGAGGTCCGGAGCGCACTGCGGCCGATGGACCTTCTCCAGGCGTTCGTCCCGGCGCTCGCGGTCGCCGCCGGTTTCCGGGTCGGCGAGCTTCCGGTGCGCCATCACCCGCGGCTGCGCGGCCGGTCCCATTACGGCGTCGCCCAGCTGTGGTGGCGGCCCGCCGCAGCGATGCTGCGCCTGCGGTGGGCCCTTTGGCGCCGCCCCTTGGGATGAACCGCGCCGTTTTCAGCCACGAGGCGATGGCGACGTACTTTGAGATCACCGTCGCCGGCCACCCTGAGGCCTACGCCCGGCAGGCCGCCACGGCGGCATACCGGGAACTCGACCGGCTCGAGGGCGAACTCAGCCGCTTTGTCGAATCAAGCGACATCGCCCGGGCGAACCGGCTCGCCTTCGGGGAGCCGCTCGCGATAGGCGACGACACGCTGGAATGCCTGCTCCTGGCGGCGGGCGTCGCCGAGTCGACGCAGCATGCCTTCGACCCGGCGTACGGCTCGGAGCGCCGGCCGGGCCTCCCCGAGGGCGAGCCCGCGTTCACCCTCGATCCCGTCTCGCATGTCCTGACGTCGCGCGTGTCGCGCCTTCATCTCGACCTCGGCGCCGTCGGAAAGGGTTATTCCCTGGACCGGCTGGCGGCGGTGCTGGCCGAATGGGGAATCGAGTCGGCATTCCTCAACAGCGGCGGAAGCACCGCCCTGGCCCTGGGCCACCCGCCGTCCGCGTCCGGGTGGCCGGTGGCGCTTGGCGAGGGAGATGCCCGGCGCGAGTTCATGCTGAAGGACGCGGCCCTCAGCGGATCGGGACTCGCCGTCAAGGGCTCGCACCTGGTCGACCCGCGGACCCGGCGGCCGGCCACCCGGACCCTGCGCGCCTGGGCTCACGCGCCGGGCGCCGCGGTCGCCGACGCCCTGTCCACGGCATTCTTTGTCATGACCGACGAGGAGGTGGCCGCCTTCTGCGCGGCGCACGCAGGCATCGGCGCCGCCCTGACGCGGCCCGACCGGCGGCTCCTGCTGCATGGCACGCTTCGGACTCCCGACGGCGCGGAATGAGCACCCCGCGCTGACCCTCAAGGCGGCTCGTTTTCCGGATGCAGGCCAGCGGCAAAACCCGCTAGCTCCAAACCTCGTCGCCGACATTCCATCCGTGGCGGGCGGGCTCGCGAACGTATCGCTCGAAGTCCGGATGGTTGGTAACGCGCATGTTGGCGGCATCCCACTCGATGTCCTGGTTGGTGCGCTGGGCCATGACGCCCACGAGGGCCATCTCGGTGAGCCTGGCCGAGTAGTCGAAGTTGGAGCCGGGCATCGGGCCGTCGCCCTTGACCGCGCGTATCCACTCGGCGAACGGGCCGCCCTTGACGCGCGGAATGACCTTGGGGGGAAGGCTTCGCTTGAAATCCTCCCACAACACTCCTCCCAGCAGCTCGGGGCTGTCCGGGCGCGGGCCGGTCATGAGGGTGTTCTTGTCGCCGATCATGAGCATCCCGGATTTGGGGAACTCCTTTTTCCTGTCCCAGTCGAGCGGCTGGGCCGGATGCTGGCCGCCGTCGTACCAGTGCAGCGCCACCGGCGGCTTCGCGCCGCGGGCGGGGAATTCAAACTTAAGATGCGATGACCGGGGAACGAAGCCTTCGTGGATCGTCTCGATATTCTCAACTGTCACGCGGCTCGGCGCACCCAGGTCCAGGGACCAGAAAGGCGCGTCAAGCGTGTGGCATGCCCAGTCTCCCAGCTCGCCGCAGCCGAAATCCCAGAAGCCGCGCCAGATGAGGGGGGCGTAGGCGGGGCTGTACGCCCTCTTCCTGGCAGGCCCGAGCCAGAGATCCCAGTCCAGCGTCGCCGGGACGTCCGATGGGGGCGGCGGAAACGAGGCCGGAACCCGGAAATACGGCCCGATGACGAAATCCGGGCCATCGAACCAGGCGTGGACCTCGCGCACGTCGCCGAGCGCGCCGGCATCATACCATTCCTTCACGAGGCGGATTCCCTCTGTCGTGTGGCCCTGGTTGCCCATCTGCGAGATGACCTTGAACCGGGCCGCGGCCCTGCGGAGCGTGCGCGCCTGCCAGATATTGTGCGTGAGCGGCTTCTGGACGAAGACATGCTTGCCGAGCTGCATGGAAAGATAGGCCGCCGAGAAATGGATATGGTCCGGCGTCGAGACGACGACCGCGTCGATTTCCTTGTGCATCTTGTCCAGCATCACCCGGAAATCCCTGAATCGCCTTGCGCCCGGGTATTTGGCAAAGGCCCCTGCGGCCCGCTTGTCGTCGACGTCGCAAAGGGCGACGAAGTTTTCCCCGTCGCAGCCAGAATAGGCCGCCTCGGCCTGGCCTCCGGCGCCGATGAAGGCCAGGTTCAACCTACGGCCCGGCGGCGGGCCCCCCTGGCCGATGGCAAAGCGGGGCAGCACAAAGAGCGAGGAGGCGGCAAGTGAAGCTTTGAGGAAGTCCCGGCGGGAGCGGACAGGGGGTATGGCCATAATGGGCAATGTTGGGTCCGGATTGTGGCTGGTTCCCTTCTCGGTGCGAACCTTAATGCCCCTGCGCGGGGCGATGGATAAGAGCCTGTAGGCCGCCGTTTCCAGGCGGCACTCCCGCGTGCGCCCAAAAAAGGGCCGCCCCGGGTTTCCCCAGGGCGGCATTGTTTTCTATTTTCTCACCGGGTGATCCGGTAGTCGGTCATTGCGATGTATATCAGCGCAACTACCGCCGACCAGGACACGGCGAGGGCGATCGTTGTCATCACGTTTCGTCCTTTCCTTTAGGCCGCTTGTGAGCGGCGTTTCAGAGCCAATCCCAGAGAGTCCGGGACTGGGCTGCAGTGACAGGAGCTAAGACGTCTGGGCGGCCCCAAAGGTTCCATCCGCTGCGAGATTGCCGGAAATGAAGCAACAGCCTGCTGTCGTTAGGTTTATAATCGGAAATGCCTTCAAGATGGGCGTTGCCGATATTATTTGGGCAGGCCCGCCTTAACCTTATCAACGAAAGTAGCTTACAAGATCGATTATCGAGCCTTGAACCCCTCAATTGACGCCAAAGAACACGATGTGGGCTCCCGCCTTGGGAAACGAAGTCCCTTGCTTCACAAAATCCGCGCTGATGATGGCCCGGCCCGCGTCATCAAAGGTGACGGAGACCCCCTCGTCGTGCCATACGCGGCGATCGGCGCGATTGAGCGTGATATACCGAAATGAGCCATGGTTCGCGAAGAGCACAACGGCGCCTTTCCCGTTCGGGTCAATCTTCTCGTGCACCTCCGGCGTGCCCCCGACAGGCCCGCTTTCGACCGGGTACGCTTCCGTGATGTCATCGCGGACTTCCTTGTATTTTCCGAGCACGCTTCCGAACAGCGCGACTCCCTTTGCGGAGATCGCCGGCAGGTCGCCCCAGATCCCGTCCTGTCCCAGCACCAGGGAGGCCAGGCTCAGCATCTGGTTTCCCTCCGGGTCATCCGGCAGATAATGGGTCAGGAAAAGGGTCGAGGGAATCCACTGGTCGAACACGAGCGGGCTGCGGCAGATCCAGTCGCGCGCCGGCCCGGGGTAGAAGAACAGGTTCCAGTTTCCATCGGGCGGCAGCGGATGGTCGTAGTTCTGGAAATAGGGACCGTTGTTGACCAGGAAGTATTTGCCCGCGCTCAAGTAGGCCAAGCCGAAGCTGCGCCCGGACTCGGTCATGTCGAAATCGCAGATGGCATCCGGCACGGCATCGCTCACCCGCTCGGCGATATGGGCCATGGCCAGCGGCATCTGGAAGGCGTAGCAGTCGCCCCGCTCCGCGACGGAGTTCGCCGCGTCCCCATGCCCGTGACCGGGATCGTTGCAGCCATACTGGTCGACGGCATCAAACTTGAAGTAGGTCACGCCGAGCTCGCCGCTGAGCCGGATGAGCTCATCGGCAAAGTCCTGCCCATAGCGGCTGACGATGCAGCAGCCCACCGAAGCCTCCGTCTCCCAGACTTCCCGCGGTCCGGGCCGCTTCCCATCGAGTGTCTGGACGCAGTCGTCATGCGTCTTCAGCATCTGCGACGTCAACGCGGCCGTCGTCGGGGCAAACCACAACCCCAGCTTCATCCCGTAACCGTCGAGCGTGGCCCTCACCTGCCTCAGGCCGTCGGGAAACCGCGTCGGGCTCGGCTGCCAGTCCCCCGTCTTCTGGAACCAGCCGGCGTCGATGACGAACACCTCGATGCCCATAAGGTGTGCGACGTCGATCTCCTGAAGCATCCGATCCAGGTTCATTTCACTCAGGTAGGGCCTGCCCTTCCAATGCTTGAGCCGCTCCTGGTAGTTCCACGTGTTGTAGAATATCCGCGGCTTCCTCGACGCCGGGCTGATGGCAAGGTGCCTCAGGACGAAATCCCGATAGGCCTTTTGCAGCGCCAGGCGGTCGCCATGAATCGCCTCGAGCTCAAACCAGATGGTCGAGAACGCCTTGTCCGGCCCGATCTCCTCGCCGGACCAGTAGTTTCCCTTCACCGCCTCCAGCGTCACCGACCGGTCCGGCGACAGCCGATAGTGCAGGAACTCGTCCGGCGCCGTGGAGCCATGCTCATACGCCACCAGGAGCTGCTCCGTGGCATCGCCGGCCAGCAGGATCGGCCCCATCGCCTCATCCCGGTCGGCAAAGAACCGCTGGTCGAGCGTGCGCTCCACGGGCATGTAGCTGTGGAACTCCTCGTTGAACTCCGAAAGCCGAAGCTCGGCGGAATTGGGAAGGCCGGAAAGCGACAAGCCCATATAGCTGATCCTATCGGTCCCGGCGGGCTTGGTGAGATGACGCGGCCGGTCGCTCATGACCTCGTAATGAAAGCGCACCACGGGATCATCCCCGGCGACCCTGAAAACCAGCTTGAGCTGCAGGCCCGCCTCGCCGGGGACGTCGCCGACGAACGCGTATTCGCGGCAGCCGTTGGACAGTTCCCTGGGAGTCCCGGAAGGCTTCACGGCCCCGACGTTCAAAGTCACGTCGCGCCCGTCGAGGTTGAATACCGGAGCGTCAATGCCGTGTCGCCGGTCAACTCCCTTCGGCGAATAGTCCCAGAGAACCCCCGCGCCGGGATGGATCCCGATGGAAGCAAAACTGTTTTCGATTGCGGGTGGATCCGGCGCGGCTACCGCCAGGTTCGCGACGAGCGCGAGCGCACCCGCCAGAATCCGGGAAAATGCCGGGGTCGTTATCCTGCAGGCTATGGCCGGAAAATCCATTTAGTGGGCAAGCGTCAGGGTCACCTTGTGATCGTGGGCCATGACATGGAGAACGTGGCTTGCCGCATCCCATCGCATTGCGGCGCCGTCAATTCGGACGGGGGTCGATTCCCCCAGCTTGAACAGCTCCTCGGAATCGGCGTCGTACTTGTCATACCGAATCTCGGCCTCTCCATATGTGATCGATCGAATCACGGAGGACGTGCGCAGCAGATGGTTTTGGTCCGCAGGGGCCAGCTCGGGATCCGAGGCCATGGCGCGAAGGTAGTGACGGACAAAATCACCATACCCGTCCGTGAGCCAGACTTCGTCTCCCGGGTATCGGTTCTTGCCGTCAACATCGACCCAGTACGTGGCCCAGCTCAGCCTGCGGATCGCCGCGTCCCTTGCGGACCAGTCTCCCGTTTTCTCCGCGTACAGAAGCTCGACCGAGCCATGCCTGGACGTATGGCTGTTTCCGGGAACGGGATACTGTGTCTGCTCGTTGATGACGACGACGCCCCACCTGTCGGCCTCGTGGTTCGCGAACGTTCGATAGGACCAGTCAAGGATGCCCCGCGCGTCCGATCTCCACTCCTTGTCCCAGTCCGGATGCTCAAGGATGTAAAACGCCAGGGTGTCTGCGTTGATCTCGGTGTCGGAGTAATCCTTCGTGCTCACATCCTCGAAAAACGGGCCCCAGCGGTTGTTCTTTAGCGGATAGGCCTTCAGCCATTTCGAGACAAGGCGCGCCGCATCGCGATATCTTGTCGGCTGTCCCTCGTGCAGGGCTGCCAGGTCGTCGAAAAGCCTCAGGGCGCCGGTCCAGTTTGTCGTGTAGGACGCGCGGTAAACGAGGTGATCGCGGTCATTGCGCTCCTCGTGGACATTGCCCGTCAATGAATTCACCCGGAAGGGCCACGGTGAGTTCGCCTCGTCTCCCGGCTGCACGGTTTGAACCAGCCGGTCGGCGATCTTGACCGCCCGCCCAAGGTAGCGTCGATCGCCGGTCATCTTGTAGAGCATGACGAGTTCGGCCCCGAAACTCGCCGCCTTGTCGGGTTGCAGGAATCGCAGCCCCGCCCTCATGTCGCCATCGTAGTTGCCCGAAGCCATATCCATGTTGTACGGGTATGGAAGGCCGCCCCAAAGCTGCTCCGCAGGGGCGAGTCCATGGGCCATCCAATAGTCGGCAATCATCCTCATGTTGGCCTGGATCGCCGGGTCGCCCAGGTAGCCGTAGAGCAGGTTCCATGACGAGATAGCCATGTTGATCTGGTCTCCGCCAAGGCCGCGGGGATCGTCCTCGTCCCGCTTCCAAACCTGATGCAACAGATAGTAAGGCACCCCGCTGGGGCAGTTTCTCATCGTGCTCCAAAACTTCCAGACTTGGCGGATGTCGTGATCGTAAGCCTGCGCCGGGGTCTTGCCATACCATGGCATGATTTTCCCGCCAGCGTCGGTTGCAACGTCATGATAACCGATCGTGTCGACGGCCTTGGCGGGGACGGAAAGCAGCCTAGATGCCGCTGCCATGGTCAGGGTCATCTTCGTTGCCCCAGAAAACAGTCGGAAGGCGGAAACAAGGCCGATTCGGCTCATCATCTCTTTTCTGGAGATGTTCCGTGTTGATCAACCGTTTTAGGAATGCCATTTCACGCTCGGCGCTGACCGTGCGTCGTCGATGTTCGGATTGGATTCGCGGGGAAAGCGGCAATGGAACGCTCGGATTTTTCGCGGCCGTGGTTGACGCGGTATACCCAATTGGTTTACCTTCTGTCAATGGACACTGTTGCAGCAAAGGTTTCCCGAGAGACAAAGGCCCGGGCCGCCATCGTCGCGAAGCGCCGCGGGATGAGTCTTTCCAGCCTCGTGCGCGAGGCCCTCGAGAACGAGATCAAGAACGCGAAGCCCAAGACTTGGAGCGAACGCTTCCATTCCCTGCAGGGAGCTGTCAAGGGCACACCCCAAAATCTCTCCGAGATTGAAGGCTTCGATTGAAGTCATTCTCGACACGGGCCCGTTGGTCGCGTGGCTCTGCCAGTCCGACCAACACTACGGTTGGTGCGCCAGGGTTTTCTCCGAGCTTCCCCTCCCCGTCCTGACGTGCGAGTCGGTCGTTGCCGAGACGGCGCACCGCTTGAGAAAATACGGTTCCGGCGTGGAAAGCCTCTGCCAGCTACTCGAATCGGGGGAACTTAGGGTCGAGCCGGTGTCCGATCTCCCCTCTGTTTCTGCATTCATGCGCAAATACGAGACGGATTTTGCCGACGCCTCGATCGTCTGGCTGAGCGAGCAATACCCAAAGGCGAAGGTGTTCACGGTCGATTTCACCGACTTCAGGACGTATCGCCGCTTCAAGAACCAAGCAATTCCGCTCGTCGAAAAGCCCTGAGTTCCGCCGAAGGCGTGGCCGTCGCGCCAGATAGAGCTGGCAAGACCCGCTAGGCTCCGCGCCGACGAAAACGCCGATAACGCTATCAGCAGTAATGCTAGGAAGAGGGGGGCGGCGGGGTTTGCAGCACACGCTTCGCCGTCCAATTATGCGTGACCGGATCTCCGCCGTTTCTTCCCGGAAATATCACGGTGCCCTTGATGGTATCGGCAGAAAGCGTGCCCGAGTACCTGATGGTGTTGTCATCGCCGCTGGTGGCTGAGAAGGTCAAGACATTCCCCTTGAAGGTGGCGTCGTTGATCGGCGTGTCGCCCGAGGGGCTGCTTATGGTGCCGGTAAGCTGTCCGTCCTGCAGCTGCAGATGCAGGGTACTCTGCATCTTTTGGCCCCTGTGGCCCTTGGTCGTCCATTGCCAGGTACCGCTGGGATCGGCAGAGATGGGATCGGCGGCAAAGGCGACAGCAGCCAGGAGGAAAACGGCAGGGATCTGTAAGAGTCTGAATCTCATACTGGCGATTTGTGAACGTAAGTAAGACGTGCTCTAAGGTATTTGGGTCGCAAAAAAATCGGTAAAATCTGATCGCGCCCCGGGATGCGAACGAACCAGATGGCCGCAGCTTTTCGACCGGTCAGCCGGCCACTGCAACGCGATGAAGGTAATCCGAGTCGAGGAGCACCGCCGTTGGCCGTTTCCGCCGCCGCAGTCCAATTATCCTTGCGCTTGGAATTGACGGGATGACTCCGGCCGAATTTTTCGCCAGCATTTTTGCTTTCATAAGCCTTTACGGCCTCTGGCGATGGCGCCGAATATGGAGCATGCGGAGTTGGACGCGCGTGCCCGCAAGAATTGTGAAGTTAGAGGTGGAGGTCATTCACGCACGAATGAAAGGAACGCCGTACACTACTTATGTGCCAAAGGTAGAATATAATTATGTTGTTAATGGCACTCCCTATACTAAACACAGCGTCCTAATTAATTAGACATGGCTCAGATCGAGCATAGCCGGCGAAGGATCGGATTCGGGCGAGCCCAGGTGGCAAACTGTGCGTCGACGATCTCGATGAGCTCGGCGAGCG